>ERZ1023834.43-NODE-43-length-34550-cov-80.251428_pt1 | contig 34550 bp, 26 predicted proteins | sample MGYA00380382_ERZ1023834 | MGnify/ENA primary metagenome ERZ1023834 (study PRJEB33179, sample SAMN07449066) | human gut metagenome | biome: Human-gut; feature: Human associated habitat; material: Faeces | host: Homo sapiens | place: India:Kasaragod | collected... | reverse complement strand
TTATAATATACATATATTTCTGTACGATAGCAAGTGCTTTCTAAAGTAACTCGAATGGTTTGGAGTTATTCAGAGCATAACTTGCTATCGTCAGATATTTCGTTCTGTTAAGGATAGATCTCGATATGGCTGCTGCCGGAGTTGCCATTCTTGATAATTCTTATCTGGGTGGTGATGCGCTCGCTCATCGTGTCGGTATGGCTGATGACGCCCACCTTCTTGCCTTGCGAACTTTGCAGCATGGCGAGGGAGTCGATGACGGTGGCTAGGGTATCGGGGTCGAGGGTTCCGAAGCCTTCATCGATGAACAGGTTCTCGAAGGAGATGTTGCGGGAGGATAATGCCGACAGACCCAAGGCGAGACCGAGACTCACGATGAAGGTTTCGCCACCTGATAGGGAGGTGGTGTCTCGGATATCGTCGGCACGGTCGTGGTCGATGACTCGGATGCCTAAGGAATGCTTCACCTGCTGCAGTTCGTAACGGCTGTTGAACTTTCTGATTTCCTGGTTGGCGTGAGCAATCAGGAAACTGAGCGTATAGCATTGGGCTATCTTGCGCAGCGTCTTTCCGTCTGCTCCGATGGCATCTGTGATGGCTGTCCAATCATCCTTTTCCTGGGTTACGAGCTTCAGAGCCTCAGCCTTGTCGCCCAACTGTTTGAGGGCTTCCTGATGGTTCTGCATCCTGGCGTTGGCAGCAATCAGTTCGTTGCGCTGGCTTCTTTCCTGATACTCCTGCTGAATGGCTAAGAGAGCATCCCGGGACTTGGCAGGCTGATGTTCCAAATGCTGCTGATGCGCCTTTTCTGCGCTCTGGTAAAGGGCGGTGGTTGAAGCCACGGCTTTCTCCTTTTCGTCCTTTTCCCGTCGGATAGTGTTCCAGTCTTCGGCAGAGTGAAGCATCTCTCGGATGGTGTTTCGGTCGATTAGGCTTGGTTCGATACTTCTTTCCTCGATGCCTTTCTCTTCGGAGTCTTTTCCTTCGATGCTCTTTTCTTCAAGCTGCTTGTTGTATTCCTCGATCCAAAGGTCGAGTTCCTTTTCCTTCGCCAGCAGATTGTCTTTCATCGTCTTGTTCTGAGACTGCATGGTTTGATGCGAACCTTTACTGTTGGCGAGTTCAGCCTTCAGTTTGTTAATATTCTCGTTCTGGTTATCTGCTGCTTTCGTAGCCTCATCCTTTGCTGCTGTCAGTCTTTGTTCTGCCGCATCTGGTTCTTCTCCATTCAGAATCTGCTTGTATTTCTCCTGCCATTCCTCCATTTCCTTCTTGGTACTATTCCATGCCTGAAGGGCTTTCCCGTAAGCCTCCTCCTTACTCTTTTGCTGTGAGATGAGGTTGGTGGTAAGTGCTTTCTGCTCAGCCAGTTTTGTGGCGCAGATTGAAGTGTTTTCTTGAGCTTTGTTCAGTATAGTTGAAGCCTTGCTTTCATACGCAACTTCATCCTTTACAGCCTTGTCCTTGAGTTGGGTCAGCCGTTCTATCTCTTTCTGAATCTTGTTAAACTGGCTCAGTTTGCTGCTCGCATCTTTCGCCTTGTTTTCATAGATAGGCAAGAGCGATTTCAGTTCTGCCTCAGCCTTCGGAATCTTTGGATACTGGGCGATGAGCGCCTTCCATTCCTCATCGTAACTGGCGATTTCTCCCGACAGCTTTTCCTGTTGTTTCTGGAGCGTCTGTACTTCGCCATCGTTCTGTTTTCTTTCGCCGGAAAGATCCTTCTCCTCTTTCTGCTGCAGTTTCAGTAGATCCTCCTTGGCTTTCAGAAGTTGAGAGAGTTCCGTGGTGGCTTCCACAAACTGTCTGTTGTCGGTATGATAAGGATGGGTCGTGCTGCCACAGAGCGGACAAGGCTTGCCTTCGGTCAGGTTGGCACGATGAATCTCCCATTTCTCACTCACCATGAGGGTATAGGCATTTCTCAGCGTCAGGGTCTCTTGGGTCAGCGCCTCGATGGTTAACTTGCCCAGCGCTTCATCTATCTCTGCGTTTCTCTTGCCCAAGACCTGGATTCGCTCCTCATTCTTCTGCTTTTCTGTTGTGGCAGTATCGAGATGAGCCACAACCTTGATGGCTTGCTGGACATCCTGCAGTTTCTTTTCGGCTGCCGATTTATGGCTCTGCAGCTCCTCTATGTTCTGTCCTGCAGTCTTATTTCTTTCCGTCTCCCAAGCCTGTTCAGCGGCTTGCGTCGCTTCGTGCAGAACCTGTTTCTGCTTGGCAATCTCTTCCTTTGTCGTTTTGAGGGCGAGGTTTGCTTTCTCCGTTTCGGCTTCCCATTTTTGGATGTTTCGGGCGTTTTCCTCCACGTCTTTCAGGGCAGTTTGATTCTCTTTCTGAGCCAACTCCAATGCCTCTTTCTTTTCTTTCAGATTCGGCATAGCCGCTTCCATTTTTGTTTTCAGCGCTCTTGCTTCAGCGATGACCGGCAGCGCCTTTTCCAGTTGTTTCTGTGCCTTGCTTACTGCTTTCTTCAGACTGGTGAGAGTTTTCTCGCTTTCGCTGATGGCAGACTCTTGACTTTTGATGTTTCCTTCCGCTTTCAGAATGTTTTCTTCCTGCTCGTGGATGCTTTGCGTCTGTCGCTCTACTTCCTGCAGTAGGTTGACGGCTGGCTGTACTTCATCGTGCAACTGCAGACGGAGAATCTGGGCTTGCATCGCTTTAATGGCATCTGATGCTTGCTCCATATCAGTCTGGCAGATAGAAATTTGCTTGATTTGCTTATCGTTTTCCTCAAACCATTGCAGGTCTTTCGAAATGGCTTGCAACTGGCTGTCAAGTTCCTTCTCAGCCTTTTCCAACCGGGCGATTTCCTCCTTCAGTTGGGCAAGTTCTTCATCGTTCAGCAGGTTCTGTTTTACGGCTTCCACCGATGCTGCCATCTGGTTGTAGGCATCCGTCGCCTGGTCTTTCGCCTTCTTGATTTCAGTAGCGATGTTCGTATAAGTTTCCTCACATCCGATGAGTTTTTCCAGGAGTTCGTACCGTTCGTTTTCCTTTGCCGTCAGGAAGTTGGCAAACGAGCCTTGGGCGATGAGTACGGTACGGAGAAACTGGTCGTATTCGAGTCCGATGATGTTCGGCAGTTCGTTCCAGTTGGCAGCTTCCTCTGTTATCTCTTCGCCGTTTCTTGTGATTTTATAGAGCGCAGTCTTGGCGTTCTCGTAGCGCACTCTCTGGAATCTGACGTGCCATTCTGCGCGGTAGATGCTGCCGTTGTTGGCAAGGAAGGTGAGTTTGCTGTAGCCTTCCTTCTTGCCACGTGTCAGGATGTTTCGGCTGTCGGTAGGAGCCAGACGGTTACTTTCGCTGGCATCGGTAGCTCCGAAAATCTCGATGTTCTGGTTCTTGTCGCCTTTCTTCCTGGGATAGCGAGGGGCGCGGTTGTAGAGAGCCAGACAGATAGCGTCGAGTAGGGTAGACTTGCCACTTCCCGTCGGACCTACGATGCTGAAGATGGTACTCTCGCCTAAGGCACCTTCTTCAAAGTTGATGACCTCGCCTCCCTGTTTGTCAAGCGAAGCGAGGTTGAGTATTTCGAGTTGTAGGAATTTCATAATGATGATGTCGTTAATAAATCGGATAACATTTTCTCCTGTCTTTCGTTCATCGGAGCGTTGTGCCTGATGGCGAAGGCTTCCTTCAGCGTGTCGAGCGGAGGACGGTTGATGATGTCTTCTATGCTGGTGATGTGCTGGGAACCCTGGATGGTGGAGAGGTCCAGTTGCGGGATGATGCGCTGGATTTTGCAGAGCACGGCATCCTTTTCGTTGACGAGTTTCTCCAGTTCCTTGATGTCATCGCTGGTCAGTTTCTCCTGTTTCACCTTCAGCATCACGTAGTCGAAATGGTCGCTCAGTTCGCCGTCAGTTCTCTCTTTGAGTTCAGAATTGATGAGCTTCTGCCATTTCTTGAAGGTCAGTTCTTCCTCATCTTCGGGCAGAATGCGGAGGGCGTGCTGAGGCTTGTATTCCAGGAAATCTACTTTCCATTCCTTGTTCTTGCTGGTTTCCTTTCCTTCCTCCTCTTCTCCATGTTCTATGGTGATGAGGTCGATGCCGTGGGTGTAGTCTTTCTCTGCAAACGACATCGGGAGGATACTTCCCGTATATCTTGCCCAGTCGGTGTTCCAGATATGTTGCCGTTTGTGGATGTGTCCGCAAGTCATATAGTCGGGATGGTCGTTCCATCCTTCCAAGTCTACTTCCTCCTGTCCGCCGATGATGATTTTCTCGCTCGCATCCTTTTTGGCGATATCCGAACCCTTGGCGTACATGTGTGCCATCATGATGCACTTCCTGCCCGGGTATTTCTTTCGAGCCTCAGCCGTCAGTTCTCTCAGAAAGTCGTTGACTCCCTGCGAGTAGCTGGCGTTCTGCACCACATCGCTTCTTAGGAAAGGTACGGCGAGGATGATGACTTCTTCTCCTTCCTCGTTGGTTACGGGGATGATGAGGTCATCGAAGGAATAGATCCAATGTCCGCCGGTTTTAGCATCGTCCTCGCTTTCTCCCTGCTTCCAGATTTTCCTTACGTTTCCTCTTATTTCCACGTGGTATCGGGTGAGCAGCGGACGGGGAGCCTCCAGTCGGCTGGCGGAATCGTGGTTGCCGGCGGTAATGATGATCTGCATGTTCGGGCACAGTTGGGTAGCATCGGCAAGAAACTCGTAATAAACGGTCTGTGCCGCTGCCGATGGATTTCCGTTATCAAAGATGTCTCCTGCGATGAGGAGAGCATCGGGCTTTTGTCCAGCTATCTGCTCCAGGAGCCATTTCAGGAAATGCTTGTGTTCCGGCAGACGGTCGTTGCCGTGAAACAGGTTGCCCAGATGCCAGTCGCTGGTTGCTAATATCTTCATACTCATAAGAATGTCTAATCTTAGTCTTTTGCTTTGTCTTTGGCTTGCAATCCTTTAGCCTTTGGTTTGCAATCCTTTGGCCTTTGGCTTACAATCTGACTACAAAGTTAACACAATTATTTGGGATACGCAAAGAAATAAGCTCAAAAAACGAAGAATTATGGCCGGAAAAGTAAAGATATTCAGGAAAAGTCTTGTTTTATATCTGATAAAGTTGTATCTTTGCATAGTAGAAATCTTCGTTCATAAACATTGAATGTCCGTTCAGTGTCTTTGAACGGCGGTTCATAGACTTTGAATGTCGGTTCAGTGTCTATGAACGGAGATTTCTCCTAGGATTAAATACTTTTCTTCCTAGGTTTGTGGTCTTTTCTTCTTAAGTATAACAATAAATACTATAGGATGTAAAGGCTGTTGCAATAAGAAATACTAATAAACTAAAGTAGGAAAGGAAACTGATATGGCTAAGTACAAATTGCAGGAAATGGGGGATATGCGCTATGATGGCAAGCGCAGAGTTTATCCCAAGATGGTGACCAACCGTACACTATCCCGAAAAGAGTTCGTCAAGATGATGCAGAACTACCATCGCGGTATTTCGGAAAGTACCACGGAGGCTGTATTGACCGATGTGGTTGATATGCTGAGAGATATGCTCTCCATGGGGTACAACGTGAATCTGGAAGGTTTCGGCACCTTCTCCCTCTCCCTCGCTTTCGAGGATGAGAAGCCTAGGGAAATTCTGAATCCAGATGATAAGATGACGTATCGCAAGGTGGGAGTGAAGGACATCAACTTCAAGGCGTCTCCTGAGTTTATCAAGGATGTGAAGCGTGAAACCGACCGTGACCTGGAGCGTGATATGGGTGGTGTGAAGGTTATCCGTAAGCAGCTCTATTCCAAGGAAGAACGCATCGCCCGTGCCCTGGAGGTGATAGAGAAGAACGGAGTCCTCACCCTAGGCGATTATGCCTCCATCAACAACCTGAGCCGTACTTCCGCCTCTATGGAACTGAAGGAGCTGACCTGTGATAAATCTTCGCCGATAGATTCACTAGGCCGCGGCAGCCATAAGGTTTGGGTAAAGAGGAAAGAATAAAAAACAGGAGTGTGGCAATAGGTGGCAATAGGTGACAATAAAAAATGCCCTTATTGTCACCATTAATTCGCTAAAAACCAGTGTGTTATCAGGAAGTGTGGCAATAGCGACATTCGTTTAGAGAAAAAAGATTTTTCTTTAAATAAAAAAATGACTCGCTTGCAGTTCTAATGGGATGCAAACGAGTTCTGTTGCTGCAAAGATACAAAGATTCTTTGATAAAACAAACTTTTTGAAAAGAAAAATCACAAAAAGTAGCTTCATTTTATATAATTGAAGGGCATTTGCCGAAGGTGAGTCAAGTTTCGCATGTGGTTCAAGCACGGGCTGAAGGCCCAAAAGCTCCTAGCCCAGGGCAACACCCTGGGTATTAAGGCGTTGTCCCCCTGCGCCCTGTAAGGGCAAAAGCCTTAAATATATGCTACTTTATAACCAATTTTATTTGGGATTTGCAAGAAACTTTCCGATTTTCTTGCAAATCCCAATTCTTTTTCGTACTTTTGCAGTTGTCTTGCTGTGGATGGCTGGCGATGAGTCGCTGGCTAGGTAAAAATCCATGGCTTGGCCTATTTTAATAAGAAAGACGTGTACTGACGTTTTCTTCTGAATTATAGGAATCTGGAAAATTCAAATAGACACTCAGAGGAAGATTGTGGTAGGCGTCTACGCATCGTGTATATACGCGAGGCATAGGTGTGCCCTTTTCTTAAATAAGAAGAGGGTGCTCCCTATGCTATCTATATATACAAGTTTGGCGTAGGGTCTATTGCTTCTCCTTGGTGTCTAAGGCATTTTCCAGAGCCTCTATAATCAAGGGTTATATAGAAGTAATATGATTCCTATGCCTTTCTTTTTATTATAGCCATTACAAACACGAACAATCTTCTCTGCTTAGGGAATCGGTGGAGCATATTTATAGGGCTAGGAGACACCGATATGGCAAAGAAAATAGATTTGCAAGCTTTGCGCCAGCAGATAAATGAGCTTCAGATTGATAAAGATTTGAAGCACGACTTGTTGGCTGCTATCAACGATAAGCAACGTTATGGACTTGTGTGGGAGGAGAGTTCTGAGGAAGCATGGGATGAAATGCAAGACAAACTTCCTGTTTTTGTTGAGGATGCCACCAAGCGTTTGGATTCTGCGCCAGAAGGTTCGCCTAATCATGTTCTCATAGAGGGTGATAACCTTAATGCCCTTGCTGCTCTTACTTATGCTTGTGCAGGGAAGATTGATGTGATTTATATTGATCCTCCTTATAATACTGGTAATAAAGACTTTATCTATAACGATTCGTTTGTTGATAAAGAGGATGGCTATCGCCATTCCAAATGGTTGTCTTTTATGAATCGTCGATTGAGAATCGCCAAGAAGTTGCTCTCGGAAAAGGGAGTGATATTCATTTCTATTGATGATAATCAGCAGGCCTCTTTAAAGTTGTTATGTGACGAGATTTATGGCGAAAATAACTGTCTGGTTAATATGGTCTGGGATTTAGGAGCGGGAACTTCTGCAGGACATTTTACTAGAGCTCATGAATATGTACTTGTTTATGCACTGAATAAAAGTATTATTCCTAATTTCAGTGGAGGAGAAGGTGTAATAGATGATAGAGCTTTAAAAAAGAAGTCAGCAAAGAATGCTGAATTTAATTATCATTTTAAAGCCGGAACAAAATTTGAAGCTCCTGATGGTTTTGAACTTTCGGGAGAATGGGGTGGTTCAGAGAAAACTAAACTAATTAGTGGACGCTTTATTTGTGAAAATAAAAAATTGAAGGAAGATGTTGTGTTGGCAGCATGTTGGACACAAAAAAATCAGATGGATTCCTTTTTCGCTGGAAATGAAACCTTTGATTCGAAAGGACAGAAGGTTATAGAATTCTATTTCAGAGATAATGGAAAGTTATATTGTAGAAAAGAAAGAGATACAATTAATCCTCCTTCTGTTTTGAGGAATATTGCTACCACCAAACAAGGTAGCGCTTTACTGAAGGATATGTTTGAAGGTGAAGTTGTTTTCGATTTTTCAAAGCCAATAAAGTTAATCACTTTTTTGTTGTCTTTGCGACCTAAGGACTCCACCATCCTCGACTTCTTCGCTGGCTCAGGCACCACTCTCCACGCAACGATGCAATTGAACTCAGAAGACGGCGGTCATCGCAAATGTATCTTGGTGACCAACAACGAGAATAACATCTGCGAGAAAGTAACTTACGAGAGAAACAAACGAGTCATTAATGGTTATACGAACCAGAAGGGTGAAGAAGTCCCTGGTTTGACTCATAATAATCTTCGTTATTATAAAACGGAGTTTGTGCCTCGTGACCAAAACAACTTCAAAAGTCGTCGAGCTTTGATGGCTTCTCTCGTTGACCTCCTCTGCATCAAGAACAATATCTATCAAGAGCAAGAAACATTTGGAGGCAAGAAATTTAAGAAGAACGTATTGCGCTATTTTAAGGATGAGGCTGGACAGATGCTTGTTGTCCTCGACGAGCGTGTAGTCAGTATTATCATTCCGATGATAGCTGAGGTTGCGACTAGGCAGAATCCTTTGAAGGTTTATGTTTATAGTGATGGCGCATACGCATATGAGGACGAATTCCATAAAGTCATGCCTGTTATAGAACTGTGTGCCATGCCAGATGCTTTCTTGCAAGCTTTAGAAGGTGGAACGGATATTCTGCCAAAGCAAAAGTATAGTGAGGCTATGATGAAAGAGTTTCAGCAAAACGAGGCACTCGCCATGCAAAACGAGGAGGTTGTGAAAGAAGCTCTCAGCGATGACTATGATTATGTGTTGAAGGAGAAAGAAGATAATGTTACTAATGACATAATAGACTAAGGAGGTAACAAAAATGATAGAACTACGAGATTACCAGAAAAAGGCGGTGCGTGAACTGAAACAGAAGATGATTGACATGCTCAATGATTCTGAAGACCGCCAAAAGTTGATATTCAAGGCTCCTACAGGAGCAGGAAAAACGGTGATGGTGAGTACCTTGCTGGATGAGCTGACTCGTGACCTACCTATGAATGGGCAGTGCCGATATTCTCGTGTAGCATGGGTTTGGATTGCTCCAAACAAGTTGCATCAGCAGAGTTATCGCTCCATGCGCAATTTCTTTAGTGAACGAAGGTCGTTGCGTCCTGTTATGTTTGATGAGTGTAATCATGTGGATGGTCTGCATCCTGGCGATGTGCTCTTTTTAAACTGGGAGAGTATCAACAAGGATAATGCCGTCATGATACGTGACAATGAGCAGAACCGCACGCTCTATGAACTGATACGGAAGACCAAGATAGAGCAGCATCTGCCAGTGGTGGTTATCATAGACGAGGAACACATGTTTGCCGGACGTAATGCCAAGAAAAGCGAGATGGTATTGCAAGCTATCCAGCCACACATAGAACTTCGTGTATCAGCAACACCAGTCACCCAAAGTTATCATGCGGTTCTTGTGAAACGCCAAGATGTAATCAATGAAGAAATGATTAAGAAGGGCATAGAACTGAATCCGAATGTAAAGAGCAGTAAGGAACAGTCGGAGCTTACGGTGAACCAGCGTCTCTTGAAGAAGGCTCTCGAAAAGCGAAAGGAACTGGCTGAGGCTTACAAGGAATATGGCATCAATCCGTTATTGCTCATTCAGTTGCCTAATGATAGCAGCGAGTCTATGTCGTCGAAGGATAAGACTATCGCCGAGGAGATGCAAGCCTACTTAGAACAGGTTTGCGACATCAGCGTGGCAAATGGCAGGTTGGCTGTATGGCTATCAAAAGATAAATCGCCCAATCTACAGAATATCACTCATCCTGATGATATTACCGAGGTCTTGCTGTTCAAGCAGGCCATAGCCTTGGGCTGGGATTGTCCTCGTGCCTCTGTCCTTCTGATATTCAGAGAATTGCAGAGCATGACTTTTACCACTCAGACCGTGGGACGAATACTCCGAATGCCAGAGCAGCATTTTTATAAGAACGACATTCTGAACTACGGTTATGTTTATACCGACCTTTCGGCAGACATGATTAATATTGTGGGAGATGACATGAACTATATCAGCACCCTCTACGCCAATCGCAAGAAAGACTTGCCGAACATCACGCTCCGTTCTTATTATACGGATAAGCATGGGGCAACAAGAAACCGCTTGGGCTCCCAGTTCCGCAGCATCTTCTATAAGACCATGGAACGGGAATGGGAACAAAACCCGTTGTTGCTCTTCTCTGCAGAAGATTTCTTTGAGGATGATGGTGAGACAGAGGATGCTGACGAGACGAAAAAAAAGGAGGCAGACATGGATGCCAAAATCAAGTTGAATCGCTACAATGCCAAGCGACATGGCGTGCAGACCGATGTATCAAGAATCTTGGTGGCTATCCCGAAGGACACCCCATTGACGGGTGACTCGGGTATCGTGGAGATAACAGACAAGGCAAGGTTGGCTCTGAACGCATCAGAATTGCAGAATCTCTTTACGCTGTTCTGCCGTAAGAATGTGGGTGGGTTCTCCAAATTTGACAGTACGCCAGTCTTGCAAGGAGCCATCGAGAGTGCCTTGGAGGAATACCTGCAAGTCTTTTCGATGGATGTGCCTAAGGTGGTGCTCTATCATCAGAACCGTCCGCGCTTCGAGGAACTGATACGCAAGGCGTTGGTTACCTACGAGGCTACGCTGAAGAGAAATAGCAAGGAGATGACGATGGAATATCAGCAGTCTGTATGGCAAGTGCCGGAGACTCGTCTCTATAATGCGGCAATGGTGAGAACCACGGAAGGCGAAATCTTCAACCATGCCTTGTATCCTTATTTTGAGCAGATTACGGCATCGAGACCCGAGCAAGAGTTTGCGCGTTGGTTGGATGACAAGATGGAATATGTGGAGTGGTGGTACAAGAACGGAGACGAGGGAAAGCAGCATTTCGCCGTGCCTTATACGGATTCGGGAAGTAGAAAACGTTGTTTCTATGTGGATTTCATCGTCAGATTGAAGTCGGGTACCATCTGCCTCTTCGACACCAAAACCAAGGGCAGCGATGCGGATGCGCCAGAAAAGAACAATGCCCTCTTGGATTACATCTCCAGCTATCAAGCTACAGACAAGAAGATTGTGGGTGGCGTGCTCATCAAAGACGAGGGTACGAGCAACTGGTATTATCCTGGAGGCGTTATCGAGAACACAGACAATATAGATGGGTGGTCGGCATTGCATCTGGAAACCCTATAATATAATAAGGTAATCATATATAATAAGGTATGAAGAAAAGCTTGGACAGAACATTCCTGAACTATGGAATCAGGCAGGAAGACATGCAACTCATAGAGAGTGCATGCCAATCTGAAGGTATAGATGCGGAATGGCTCAAGGATTATATCCTCAAGCCTTTCCATGAAGAGCGTAATAACCAAAATGAGTCAAGTCTTGAGGAAAAGAAGGTGACGAAAATACTCAAGAAGGCTCTCAAAGAAATTAAGAAGTAATGAAACTGAAGCGTATCTACATAGAGAATTATAAGACCTACAGAAAGTTGGACTTAAACTTAGAGGTAACGAGCGACCGTCCCATCATCTTGATAGGTGGTGCCAACGGTTGTGGTAAAACTACGCTCTTCGATGCCATCTATTCTGCACTCTATGGATTGAAGATATCCAACAAACGACAGTTTGAGGAAATCTTCAATTCGGGGGTAAAGAACGAGAGCGGTATAGAAGGCAAGACCATCATGCTGGAGATTACTTTCTCTGGGATGGTTTTGGGGCAAGAAACGCCTTATCGGTTGCGTCGTGCCTATCGGTTTGTGGATGGCAAGATACAGGAGAGCAACGTGTTCAATATGAATGGTAACAGTTATCCTTACGGTTCTGGTTCAACGGCTATCAAACGCAGCACCAATGAAGCGATAGTCAACAAGATTATTTCTGCCAATCTGCCTGCTGAATTGAGCAACTATTTTCTCTTTGATGCTATGAAGACTTCCGACCTCGTGAAGGAAGAGCAAATCAACAAGCTCATCATGAAGAACATCAATTCGGTGATGGGCTTCAATAAATACACTCAGTTGCAAAATGCAGCCTCGGCTTATCTTGATGAGAAGAAGGCGGAACGCTTGGAGAACGAAAACCTGCGTGCCGAATACCTGAAACTGACCAAGCAGAAGGTGGAGATGGAAAGGGATGTGGCAACTCTCAACGATGCCTATAACCAGGCATTGAACTATGCCAATGATCATAAGCTGCAGTATGAGCAACTGAAGGAGGGACGGAACTCGGATGATGTAATTCGTGACAAAATGCATCAGATTGAGGAGAACATCAACAGCTTCTATCAGAAGGAAAAGGACTATAGACAGGATGCTGAGGCTATCTCCAAAGATTTAGAGTGGAAAGTAATCATGCCAAAGGTTGCCAATAGCATCAGTACCGAGGTGGAACTTATTCTGAACGAGAAGGAGGTGGTGGCTTCTGCAAGGGGTAATATCCTCAATGACCAACAGATAGAAAAGGTTACCCAGGATGTAATACGATTGCTTAAGGAGAAATACCCGCAGGTAGGCGAGGTTTCTATTGCCGAGATTATTAAAGAAATCAAATGTGAGCAAGACAACAGCGATGATTATAATGACAAATATGTTTTTCTGAGTGATGCTGATGTCAATGTGTTGAGAAACCTGGTTCAGCAATCATATTCCAATCCTTATCTTTCGCTGGATGAGAGACGTGAAAGCTTAAACTTAGAGTTGGCGGATATTCCAAAGAAACAGGAACAATTGGAAGAATATAAACGCGCCTTGACTGGTCACGATTACAGCATCATCGAACTCTATGAAAAAAATGACAGGAAGATAGAGGAATTGAAGGCAAAAATCGTGGAACAGAAGAATGCTATCAAGGAAATGGAGAGGAAAATTTCTACTTACGATTATGATATGCCACAAGTTCCAGATCCTCAGTATGATATGTTATGCAAACTGCCTGGCTTCTTCAAGTCGCTTTCCTGTAAGTTACTCAAGTCGAAGAAGGCAAGTATCGAGCGTATGATGAAGGAGCAGCTGAACATCAACTTGGTGATTTATGCTGGTTACATCGGTAGGGTAGAGCTTTCGGCAGATGATTCGGAGGAAATCTCGTTCAAGATATTCCATAAGAATGGTAATGAAATTTATCTGAGTCAGTTGAATGCTGGTGCCAAGCAAACTGTGATGCAGGTGTTACTGAAAGTCCTGTATGAACTGGGTGATTACGACCCTCCTGTAATGATAGATACTGTAATGGGTGTTCTTGACAAGGAGAGTCGTGAAGTTATCATCAACCGTTATTTCCCGGATTTGGCTCATCAAACCATCCTGTTAAGTACTGATACGGAAATAACAACAGAGACTGATTTCAAGAAGATAGTGGCTTATGTGGCAAGAACTTATACTTTGCATAGAGACCAGGAAAGGCAGTGTACTACTGTCAGCGATGATTACTTTGGATTACAAACTTACGAATTCTAGTAGAAATGAATGTACAAGATATAAAACTTGAGGGAATGAGAATTCTGGAAGGAACTCATGATTTGCTTGAAGAAGTGAAATATGCTATCGAGCAGAAACTGAACCTTTCGGATTACTCAGATATGGTTCGCCCTGTAGTATTGAACTTTACTACGGTTATGCGAATCTGTCTTCTTGTTGGATTGAGCGATAAGACACCAAGAAGTAAGTCAAAGGTAGAGAAATTGCAAACCTCTGCAGGTATGCAGCCATTGGGTGGTTCTTTCTTCACCAAGTCGAATATAAAGGAGGTCTTCGTGGCTCTTATCAAGATGCGTTATAGTGATATTGATGCCGACTGGCAGAATTCTACTTTTCTGAGCAAGGTGCTTTTTAGCGAAATGATGAGGGGTAAGAGTATCTTGATGGAAGAAGGAGGTATTGATGAATGGCTGCACTTCTCTCCGTTGAGAGGTGGAAAGTCGTTGATGGATATTCCTGAGTTGAATCTTTATATCGGTCAGTATGAGGATGGAATGGATGCGGCTTTAGACATCAACAGTACTGCTATTTCAAATACACAGATATTGATAGCAGGAACTACTGGTTCGGGTAAGTCAAACTTATTAGCTGTCCTCATCAATCAAATCAGAATGGCATCGGCTGATACCTACTATCCTGTCAACTTTCTCTTGTTCGATTACAAGGGGGAGTTCTCTGATCCTGCCCATGCCGATTGGCTGTCGAAGTTTGAGACCGATTCCTCTGCCATCTTGAATCCGATGGAGAAACCTTTGCCGTTTACTCCGTTCAAGGACTTTACTGGCAGACCTGTCAATGAAATCCACCTGTATTCCACGACCTTGGCAAATGCCATCTGTGCTATATCTTCCGCTAAGATTGGTGCTTTGATGGATAACAGACTGAGCGAAGCTATCATCAATGCCTACAAGGCGAAGAATCAGAAACCAATCACCTTTCAGGAAGTTTTTGATCATTATACGATGTTGATGCCCGAGAAGAAACAGGGTGATATGGATAGTGTAAAATCAGTCTTAAACCAGTTGATTCTGAATAATATTTTTGCAGAGGAAGACAAGGTAGATTTGGTGAAAGGTTGTTATATTATCAATTTAGGAAAGTTTGACAAGGAAGGTATCATGGCAAAGGCTATCGTATATTTCGTGACATCGAAGTTGAACAATATCTATGAGCAACTGCCTCCACAGGCAAAGAATGAGGACAGGGTGGAACTACGCCATTTCACCATCATTGATGAGGCTCACTATATGCTTGGTTTCGAGAACAAGCCTTTACAGAACTTGATAGCTGTGGGTAGAAACAAGGGTATGAGCATCATCCTTGCTACACAGAATATGGATTCGTTTAAGAAAGCCTCTTTTGATTTCTATGCCAATGCCCAATATCCTCTCATTATGAAGCAACAGCAACAGAATGATGGAGTGTTGAAGGATTTGTTTGGTGTGAGTGGCATGGCTCTGCAGGAGCTGAAGCAAGCTATTGCAGGCTTGCAGAAGGGTGAACTGATAACCAAGGATACCCAGGCTATGACCCTCGGCATCGGCAAACATTGGAAGAAAATTAAGGTTACTCATCTTATTTGATAATGGATGAAGATATAGACTATTATCTGGGTGCTTTTGAAAAGATGAAAAGGGCGCTTATGCGGGGGCGTAAAAGCTCCGCATAAGCCCCTTTTGCTCTTGGCTATTTTAAATCTTTGTCAGCGAGGTACCATAATAGATAATCATATCGTTCTTTCAAGTGTAAAGTCTTTGCGCGATGGTTTTGCTTATGCAGAAATAGAGGAATTATATGATTTAATGGTTAATAGAGAGTCTGCTGTAATCCTGGAGTGTAAGCTTCGGGAACTCGTATAAACTAATCCCGAAGTATTTATGAATGCTTGCTAGGAGTAAAGATATTATACGAAGCTTTTGCCCTTACAGGGCGCATTGCTGACTGCGAGTGTACCCAGGGCGTTGCCCTGGGCTAAGAGCTTTTGGGCTTTCAGCCCGTTCTTGAACCATCTGCAAAAAATCAGAAAGAATCTTTATCCTCAAAGTGCATTATAAGTTAAATTCCATTCTTTGTCAAGAACAGCGATTTCAGCTTGTAGCTTTTCTCTATTAGCTTTGCGCTGTTCAGAAGTTGAACTCTCTACACGCTTCATTTCTTCAACAAAGCGTTCGGCGTCTTTGCCATATAATATTGGCGTTTCTCTAATTGGTCTTGCCATAATTTTATCCTCCTATTAATTATATTGTTATTTATGTCGCTGCAAAAATAGTGCAAGGAATACGGGAGAAAAGTTACGGAAAAAGCTTATTCAGTTTATTCTTGCAGTTCTTTCTAAAATCTTCTATACTGATAGAACGTTTCCAATCTTCTAGCCACGGGTCTTGTGCCGTTAGTTCTTTTTCAAAGTCATCTGCATTTGACCATGTTCGTTCTTCATTTAGTTTATTGAAAAACTCTTCTTCATTATAGCTAACACCTGTCCTTTCATACTCCGCTTCAATGGCTTCAATCCTAGCCACGGCTTCTTCTTCATTAGCCGGATGCCAGCCAATAGGAGTCGGCTGCTCTTCTTGTAATGTATATCTTTTCTCCTTCATAAGCTCTTTCCTTTATAGTTTTCTTTTGAATTGTCTGATCAAATATCTAGGACTTCTTCTCATATCCCATAAATCTACGAAAATGACGAGGTCGTTGGCTTCGTCGTAGCGATAGATAATCTTCCAATTCTCCTTGATAATCGCACTATGGTAAGGGCGGTGGAATCGCTTAAGCAATGGCTCTCTGGGTGAAGAAAGAGGATGAAGCATCAGGCGATGCTTGATGTCATCAAGCTCTTTATTAAACCGTTTTACTGAAGTAGCTCCAAATTCGGCTAGTGTGTAAACCACCATATCTCGAAGTTCCTTCTTGAAAGGGTCTAGTAATTTTATATGAGCCATAATCCTTCAGATTTAAGTTCTGCTATAAAATCATCAAAATCTGTAGCCTTGCCTGTCCTTTCATACTCTTCCTCAATAGCTTCTATCCTAGCCACGGCTTCTTCTTCATTAGCCGGATGCCAGCCAACAGGAATCTTATTCCAGTCAATATCTTCTTCTGCACATTCATCCTCGGGAAGTGCTATGGCGGCATTTCCGTGATAGGCTGGTGCTGGCTCTGCTGCGAAAGCTGCATCTTTCTGCTCTTCTGGCAATGTATATCTTTTCTCTTTCATAAGCTTGCGTATTTTATCTGCTGCAAATTTACGATTATTATCTGAATCATGCAAGAAAAATGGGAGAAATGTTTTATAAAGTATCTTATAATCAAGGTTTTTGTTCTTTGTTGGGCTTGGGGACGGTTCTGAAAAAAAAAGTCACAATACCTAGCTGATAGAGCTGAGTATTGTGACTTTGCTTTTTGTTATATGTGTTTATTCGATACTTTCTTCTATCGATTTCAATACGTAGTCGAGTATCTCATCGGTGTGGCAGAGGGAGATGAAGTTGCCCTCAAACTGCGATGGACTTACGTAGATGCCACGATCCAGCATATTGCGGAAGTAGCGGGCGAAACGTTCCTGGTCGCTTTTCTTCGTATCCTGAAAGTTGCGGACAGGCTGGTCGTTGAAGAACATCGTGAACATCGTGCCTACGTGGTTCACCTGGATGCCCTTGCCTTCTACTATCTTCTCAAGACGGGAGAGGAAGCGGTTGCTGCGCTCTTCGAGGAGTTCGTAAACACCCGGTTCGCCCAACTGCTTCAAGGTTTCATAACCGGCTGCCATTGCTACTGGGTTACCACTCAGGGTGCCTGCCTGATAAACTGGACCTTCTGGAGCCAGAACGCTCATGATGTCGGCTCTACCTCCGAAGGCTGCGGCAGGGAAGCCGCCACCAACAATCTTTCCTACGGTAGTCATATCCGGAGTGATGCCGAATCGCTTCTGGGCACCGCCATAAGAAAGACGGAAACCGGTGATGACTTCATCGAAGATCAGGATGGCACCATGCTCCCGGGTTACCTTGCGGGTTGCCTCGATAAACTCACGGGTTGGAGGAACCACACCCATGTTGCAGGCTACCGGTTCGATGATGAGCGCAGCAACCTTGTCGCCATTCTCGGCGAAATACTTCTCCAAAGCCTCGGTATCATTGTAGGGCAGTACCACGGTATATTGGGTGAAACCGGCTGGTACTCCGGCAGATGATGCATTGTTGAGCTTGGCTACGGCCGAACCGGCGCTTACCAGAAGATGATCGGCATGACCATGATAGCAGCCCTCGAACTTAACGAGGATGTCGCGACCGGTGAAGCCACGAGCCACACGGATGGCTGACATGGTAGCCTCGGTTCCGCTGTTGACGAAGCGCAGGCGCTCCATCGATGGGAAGGATTCTCTTACCTTCTCGGCAAGGGTGGTTTCGGCAAGGGTAGGGATGCCGAAGCTGCTTCCGTGGAAGATGGCATCGGATGCTGCCTTGCTCACCTTGTCGTTGTTATGACCTAGAATAAAGACGCCCCATGACATGCAGAAATCGATAAACTTGTTGTCATCGATATCGTAGATGTATGGACCCTTGGCGTCACGGACGAAGAGCGGGGTGGTTCCTACGCTCTTCAGGGCTCTTACTGGCGAATTTACTCCGCCAGGTATTATCTGTTTTGCCTGCTCGAAAGCGGCGGCTGAGTTTTTTCTTTCTTTCATATTAACCTATCTTAATATTCCATTCTTCTGCTTTTTCAATGATCTCCTTGGCATAATAGGTGATGATGTACTGGGCACCGGCACGCTTGATGGCGATGAGGCTCTCGAATGCTACACGGCTCTCATCGAGATAACCAAGCTTGGCGGCTGCCTTCAGCATCGAATACTCGCCACTTACCTGATAGGCTACCATCGGGATGTTAGGGAACTTCTCCACGCCGCGGGCTATCATGTCGAGATATGGCATCGCTGGCTTCACCATCGTCCAGTCGGCTCCTTCTTCTATATCTGCTGCAATCTCATCAAGACCCTGGTCGTGGGTGCGGAAGTCCATCTGGTAGCTCTTTCTGTCTTCGAAACTTGGAGCTGAATCGGCTGCATCTCGGAATGGGCCGTAGAAGGCTGAGGCGTATTTCGCAGAATATGCCAATACCTTGCATTGTTTGTCGAGACCACCTTCGCGAAGACGGTTCTTGATGGCTTCTACCTGTCCGTCCATCATGGCTGATGGAGCAACGAAGTCGGCGCCTGCCTTGGCATGAACGTAGGCTTCCTCGGCGAGCAATGGGAGGGTGGAATCGTTATCTACATCGTGATGATGCAGGAGTCCGCAATGACCATGACTGGTGTATTCGCAGAGGCAGACGTCGGTGAAGACGATGATGTCCTTGCCAAACTCTGCCTTGATGGCTTTTACGGCACGGGCGATGAGGGCATCATCGGCATAGGCAGCGCTGCCTCGTTCATCCTTCTGCTCATCAGGAATCACTCCGAAGAGGAGCACCTTGTTGATGCCGAGGTTCTTGATTTCCTCGATGTCCTTCAGAAGGGTATCGATGCTGAAGCGATAGATGCCTGGCATGGTGGAAATCTCTTCCTTCTGGTATTCTCCCTCTACTACGAAGTAAGGGTAGATGAAGTCTGCGGCACTCAATGATACATCGGCATACTTGTCGCGAGTAGCCTGGTCTTTACGTAATTCTCTAAATCTTTTCATATCTATGTCTGTTTTATATTATTTATTCAATACTTCTTCCAGATGCGCCTGGGTGATAGGACCACGGGTGATGAACTCGGTGTTCTCAGGCAACTTGCCATACAGCTTGATGAAGTTGTCGATGGTAGAAGGCGATGTGAAGACAATGCGCTTGAAATGGTTGAGATTCACACGGCGCGGATTCTTCGGGAGTTCATTGTTGTAAACAACGGCGCTTAGTACGTTGAAACCTAATTCCTGCAAAGCCAAAGGAATATCTTCTGGTGATAGGGATGAATGAGGATAGAAAACTAATCTATTTTCATACCGATACACGAAGTCTGCTAACTCGTGATCATAATTATCTAAATCCATCTTTTCAAACAATTCAAAGGAATGCTCGTATTGTGGTCTTGCAGCATCAAGTCTTTCTTTCTCTTTTTTGAACCATTCTATCACCCCATAGCGATTGTCTTGCTCTACCTGTATAACATCTTTGACGCCAGCCTTATGTAAAGCCTCTGTTGTAGTGTCACCAATGGAGATAAACACATGCTCTTCTTGCTCTTTGAGTATCAAATCGTAGTAATCAAGTGTTGCTTGAACGCCATATTGGCTTGTAAAGATATAATATAAAGCTTGACTTTCATCCCACTCACAATACTCGGTAAAACTTTTTCCATCGTATTGCTTACAATAATTATCTTCGAGGATTTTCGTAAAATAACTTGGGTGATAACTAATCTCTATCAGCGGCGTATAGGTGTAATCTGCCTTGCGCTTCTCTATGGCAGGAAGTGTACCAGTATAGAGCGTTGGCTTGATATCCGATGCCTGATGATGCTTCAATCCTGCCACGTTGCCGATGAGGGCGATGAGAGGGGTCGGGAGATTCTGCATCTCGCCGTTTCTCAGATTCCAGAGGATGGTCTCGAAGGTCTGTTCATCGGGGCGGCTCACGTTGTAGGTGAGGAGAACAGGGGTGTTGAATGCCCAGCCTTCCTTGTCGATGAGTTGGGTAGCGATGGTCTGCAGCTGTTTGGCACCCATATAATACACCAATGTTTCTGCATCGGGAGTTACGGGTTGCGGAGTATGACCGCTGACCAGGGCAACGCTTGATGAGAAGTCGCGATGGGTGAGACTGATTTTCTGGGATGCGGCAAGAGCTGAGGCTGTGGTGATGCCTGGGATGACATTCACTTTTATCAGATTACTTTCCAGGTATTCGATTTCCTCGCTGCCGTGAGCGAAGATCATTGGGTCGCCACCTTTCAGACGAACTACGTTCTTTCCCTCTCGTGCTGCTTCGAGCAGAAGACGGTTGATGTCAGCCTGCTCCTTGTGATGATAGCCGGCACGCTTGCCCACGTAGATCTTCTCTGCTTTCTTATCTGCCAGATAGGAATCGTCGATGAGGTCATCGTAGAAGATGATGTCGGCGGCATCGATGGCTTTCGCTGCCTTGATGGTAAGGAGATCCGGGTCGCCGGGACCAAAGCCGACGAGGGATACAGAGCCTTGCTTATTGAGAATGCTTTTGGAAGCGAATGCCTGCTGCAATGCTTGGCTTCCTTTCTTTGCGGTGATGGCAAGGAATCCTTGAAGAGGATGGGTTGGGAAAGGAAGCACTTCGGCGATTTCATCCTCCATGCCGAGTCGCTTCAGGGCACAGGATGCAACGATGGCAGCATCGTATTTGCCATCTTTCACCTGCTGAACTCTTTCTTCAATACAACCACGTATTCCTTTGATTGTCAGGTCTGGACGTAATTCGTTTAAACCTTTCTTGCGGAGCGGACTGCTGGTTCCGATGATACTTCCGGCAGGGAGTTCTGCCAGTTTCTTGTGGTCTCTGCTTACGAGCGAATCGGTGGTGTCGAAAGCAGGGAAGAGGGCGATGACTTCGATATCCTCAGGCAGAGGATAAGGCAGGTCTTTCGCCGAATGGATGGCGATGTCGGCATCTCCCTGACGGATGGCATCGTCGAGTTCTCTCGTAAAGATATCAGCAGGAGCTTCACCGTTCAGGAGTGAAATCTGCTGGTTCTTGTCGCCGTAAGATTCCAGGTATTTGATCTCGTAGGCGAGTTCCGGGAAGTTCTTGAAAACTTCCTCTACTTGCAGTCGGGAGAGACGACTGCCTCTTGCAATAACTCTAATCTTTTTATTCATCTTTTAAAAATGTCGGTTAAGTTTATGAATAAAATTATTATGAAATATATTTCTTTCTCCTTTCCAAAGCCTCCTGCATCTCCTGAATCTCTTCTTCGATGATGGCTTCGGCTTTCTCCACTTCGGCTCCTCTCACGTCGATGTTCTCACGCACTTTCTTCTCCACGTCTCTGATGTTGTAGAGCTGGACGTTGGGGAGTTCGCTGAGGCGGGAATCGATGTCGCGAGGGAAGGCGAGGTCGATGGCGAGCAGGCGTTTCTGCTCTGGGATGTCTTCCTTGCGGATGATGAGATGAGGGGCTGAGGTGGCGCTGATGAGGATATCGGTCTGTGCCAGGAACTCCTGCTTCTCATCCAGCGTATATACCTTGATGCCGAGCGGATCGGCAAGGTAATGTGCCTTGATCTGACTGCGGTTGGCGAGGAACACCATCTTGGCTCCCTTGTTCTGGAGGAATTTCAGAATGTCGGCAGTCAGTTTGTTGACACCGATAATCGTGATTCTCGCGTTCCTTAAATCTACATTCCCGAAAGATTCGATAATCTCGAGGGCTGCAAGACTATGGGATACGGCACCGTGCGAAATCTCGGTTTCGTTGCGAACCCGCTTGCCAACCTGCAATGCGCTTTGGAAAAGGCGATGGAGTTCGGCGGTTAACGGGCGCTGAGCCTTGGCGGTATAGTATGCTTCCTTCACCTGTCCCTGAACGGCTCTTTCGCCAACGATGGCTGATTCCAAGCCCGATACCACACGGAAGAGATGGCGGGCTACCTCATCGGGAACTTCGCCTTCGCCGTAGTATATCTCGCTGCGGTTGCACGTCTTCAGGAAGATATAAGGAACTTCCTCATCGGGCTGGCTGCTGATATGAACATGATGGGGAATTCTGTTTGTCTTGTTGATATGACTTCCTTGTATTTCCAAGAGTGTATCTTGTAGAAAATCATCGAAGACTCTTTCCTGCTCCTTGATGTCGGTTCCTTCAGCGAACTGGCTTTGGTCAATCGATTTGTAATGTATCATTTTCTATCAACTCTTTTATTCTGTTTCTTACTCGGATGCTTCGTTTCACATCCCTCGAATCGCTTCCCACGGCAATGGTGAGGTTGTCGTTGCGATAGATGGCGGGCGAGATGAAATCGCACTGTGCCGGATCATCGCAGACACTGGTTAGGATATGCCGTTCGGCTGCGAGCTGTTTGATGTGATGGTTCAACTCGTGGTCGCCCGTACAGACGAAGAGGAGTTGCACGCCATCCAGGTCGCTCGGCTCGAAAGCCTTCTCTTTTGTTTGGAAGGGTAGTGCCTTGAGCTCATCTGTAATCTCTGGTGCCACCACCGTAGCTTGGTCGGTGAAGCGGGCGAGAATCTGAGCTTTGTGGGTCGCTACCTTCCCTCCGCCAACGATAAGTATGTTGGCGGAGACGATTTTAATCGTTATTGGAAGATAGTCCATTTAGACATAGATTGAATTTTATTTCTTTTTGATGAGAACCTTCCAGTAGTTTTCTACTTTCTCGGTAGAGAGGATGGTATGGCCCTCGTTCTTCACGCTTCCCGGTACGTTCTCGATTGGAGCACCGTCGTCGAGGAGAATCTCCAGAATCTGTCCGCTCTGCATTGGGGTGAGAGCAATCTTCGTCTTCACGAAGTTCATCGGACACATCACGCCTCGGAAATCCTTCTTTACATCCGGAACAATGGTTTCTGTTTCTTCTGCAGCTGAGGCTTTCTCTGCTGGAGCTTTTTCTTCAGAAACCTGTTCTGCAGGAGCTTTTTCTTCGGCGTTTTTTTCTTCAGCAACCTGCTCTACTGGAGTCTTTTCTGCAGGAAGTTTGAACTGGAGCGAATCGTCCATGTTCTGATAGAGATCGTTGAGCAAATCAGCGAGTTCATCGATCAATGGCTTTTGCTCAATCAATGATTCGTTGTTTCTTGCCTTATCGGTCAATACCTTGAACTTCTGAGGGATGATGCCGGCAGCGATGAATTCCTTCTCAAATCCATTATATACATCTTCATCGGTACGAGGGTCGAGACCACGGGTAACGAGAAGCATTCGGTTCTCGGAGAAAACGATGTCGTGGAGAAGTTTCTCTATCTTGCCGGTATTCTGCTTGCCGTCGGACAGTAGCTGTTCCACTTCCTTTCGCTTCTCTCTGATGGTATCCTGGTCAATTTCGATGATATCGAAGAGTCCGGCTGAACACTCTGCTTTTCCGTATTTGATGAGTGAGAACTTCTCGTCATCTCCGAAATCGAAGAAGGTATCAGGCTCTTCTGAATAAGGAGCCACCTCCTTGTATTTCGCTATCAGATCCTTCACGATGTTCACGCCTCTCTTTGCCACATAGTCGTAATAATCGGCATAGTTGGCTTGTTCGGCTATCACATCACGGAGATAATCTTCAACAAATGCCGGAATCTTCTTGGCGGCGATATAACCCTGCTGCAGGTCAATCTCGTGCTTGCCCTTTACCGGAAGCCAGATGGTGTAGGCAGGATATGGGTCATCGCCCACGCGTCCTACTCGTCCGCTGAATCCTAAATCTCCCCAGGTGGCTAGCGCACAGATGTTGGTACAGCCGTTCATGCGGAGTTCGAAGTCAGGAATGGCATCGAGGTTCAGATTGCTATTGAGAAGTTGCTTGGCGATACCGTCGATGGCACCCTTTGGCAAACAGATGCCGAGGCGGCAGGTATCGGCTCCCGTACAGCAGGTGAGGTTGGTAACCACCACTGGATAATCTATCTGATAGACGCCCAGTTTCTTGAAGAAGGCGTAGATGTTGGTGAGATATTCCTCTGGGATATTGCGCACCTGAATCTGCTCTTTCTTGGTGAAGCGGATTACATCGTTGCCATAGTTGCCCAGGTATTCGGCTACTTCTGCGAAGAAATCCGTGGAGTTGTTGCCGTGGCGCAATGGGATGTAGGCATACCAGAGGTTCTCTTTCAGGCCCTCGGCATTGGTCTGCTTGTGGGCGTAACGGCGCTTCCAGGTTTCAAAATCGGTTGGAGCTTTAAGTGGAGGGAAGTTGGGTTTATGATGTTCCAATGGCAAAGCCGGAGCCTCGAAATCGATTGAACCATCTTTCTTAAGTTCCTCAAACTCTTCGAGATACAATCGCTTGGCTTCTTCTGTGCCGTATTTGTAGAACACGTATCTCATGCGTGCCTTGTGGCGGTTTCTTCTGTTTCCGTATTTATGGAACCAGTTTTTCAATGCCTTGGCTGCACGGTAGAGATCCTTCTCTGGAAGGAAGTCGAATACCTCCCAACCGGTGTGGGCGTTGCTGGCGGCACTACCGGCGATGAGCACTCTGAATCCTCGCTGTCCGTCCTTAATACGTGCCTGCAGACCCAGGTCGGCGATGTAGGAGTAGTTGGCTGTAGCCACACTGGTATCTATCGCCACCTTGTATTTTCTAGGCATCGTGAACGAATCTTTCTCGGCGATGAGTCGGGAGGTGAGTTCCTCCACGTATGGATAGACATCGAATTCCTCATCGGCAGTGAGTCCGCTCCGGTCATCCACCATCATGTTTCTTACGGTGTTTCCACCGCCACCTGCGCTGGAGATGCCCACTTTTTCCAGTTTCTTCAGAGCCGGAATGGCATCTTCGATATCAACATTGTGAATCTGAATCTCCTGTCGGGTGGTAACGTGGAGATGCGAAGTGGAGAGCTGGTGACCCACAAAGGCAATCTTGGCAAGCTGCTCTGGGGTGACGAGCCCGCCGGCACAGCGAAGACGCAACATATAGTGCTGGTTCTTGCGCTGCTCGTAGATGCCCATAGGTACACGGTTCGACTTCAACTGACCAGCCTGAATCTCGCCCGCCTTGAACTGGTCGATGAGTGACTGGGTATAGTCCAAGTCTCCATTTAATGTAGAAGGTATTCTGTACATGTTCTTGTATCGTTTTAATTTTGTTCGAAGTGAACTTCCTTATCCACCACCTCTCCATTCAAAACCTTGAATGAATTGAGGTGAATCTTTCCGTCGAGCAATGAGAGGATGGCATAACGGATGTTGGGATCGTTAGCCAGCCGAAGGTCTTCCTGCGAAGGGCGGGAAGGCGATGCTGGGTGACTGTGCCAGTTGGCGAGAATCTTCAAGCCCTTGCTTCGGGCGTATTTCAGAGCCGCAAACTGGTCTTTCGGAGCAAAAGAAAAGTGCTCCTTGCTATGGTCGATGTTCTCCATCCAGTAGCTTTCCGTCACCACATCATCCTTGCCTAACAGAAGTCCGCAGCTCTCGATGGGCGCATCCTTCTTAGCTTGCTCGATAATAACCTTGATTACGTCGTCGTTAATCTTCATAAGCTATAGCAAAAATAATCACTAATAAATAATCACTAATAAATAATCACTAAATCTTAGTGGTGCTTCAAATCGCAGGCTGCCTGCTCGTAATCGATGAGATGATCGATGGTAGGGTGGTCGCCGCAGATTTCGCAGGATGCACGCTTCTTCACCTTGATGGTGCGGAAGTTCATCGTCTTGGCATCGAAGGTTAGCAATCGGTCGGTGAGCAATTCGCCTACACCGAGTAAGTACTTCAAAGCCTCTGCTGCCTGAATGGTTCCGAGCATACCGGCAATGGCTCCCAGAACGCCTGCCTGACTACAGGTAGGAACTGCACCTGCTGGAGGTGGTTCCTTGAAGAAGCAACGGTAACATGCCGTGCCTGGCAAGTGGGTAAAGGTCTGTCCCTGGAATCTCAGGATGCCGCCATGCGAGAAGGCTTTGCCCAGACGTACGCAGGCATCATTGATAAGGAACTTTACCGGGAAGTTGTCTGTTCCGTCGATAACGAAATCCCATGGCTTGATGATTTCCTCGGCATTGTGAGAATCGAGGAAGTCGTGATAAGTGGTCACTTCCACATCCGGATTGATGGCAATCATCTTCTCCTTGGCACTCTCCACCTTTGGAGTGCCCAGGTCCTTGGTCTGATGAATCACCTGGCGCTGCAGGTTGCTGAGGTCTACCACGTCAGCATCCACGATACCGATATGTCCCACACCTGCTGCAGCGAGGTAGAGGGCAACTGGAGAGCCCAAGCCACCGGCACCTACGATGAGTACCTTGGCATTGAGAAGTTTCTCCTGACCTTCGAGTCCTACATCCTGAAGGAGGATGTGGCGGCTGTATCTCTCTATCTGTTCTTCTGTTAAATCTATCATCTTGTTTCTGATTTCTTTTATGGATGAATACTGTAACTTATTAAATGCGTCAACGATACAAAAAACGTACATCAACGACCGACGTAATCTTATATATAAGAACTGCCTAATAAGCCTTTTATTGTACTACTTGTTTACTTTTTTAGCAGGCGCCTCCTCCCATGAAGTAGAGGAAATCTACACGGTCGCCGTTCTTGAGCTGAATCTTCTCATAGTCTTCTTTCTCAGCAAAGTCCTCGTTCACCTGGATAGTTACCATCTCTGGCTGGAACACCTTGTTGATCTTAATGAGTTCTGCCAATGTCAAAGGAAGAGATACTTCCTGCTTTTCGTCGTTTACAATAATCTGTGCCATAATCTTTCAAATTTTATGTTGTTATATTCATTTTAACTGTATGCCCCGTCTCCTTAGCTGAATGCACCATTGAGATACTCCTGTGTCAGTTCGTGCTTAGGATGATGGAACACTTCCTCAGCGCTTCCTTCTTCAATCACCTCACCCAGATACATGAAGATGACGTGGTCGGCGATGCGGAGAGCCTGGCGAAGGGTATGAGTTACCATCACGATGCTGTAATCCTTCTTCAGTTCGGTGAAGAGCTCCTCTACCTTCTTGCTGCTGATAGGGTCGAGGGCGGAAGTACTCTCATCTGCAAGCAGATAGCTCGGTTCAACGGCAAGACTGCGTGCCAGACAGAGGCGCTGCTGCTGACCGCCGCTCAACTTGGAAGCCGGACTCTTCAATCTATCCTTCACTTCCTCCCAGAGACCTACTGCCTTGAGATAATGCTCTACGATGCTGTCCAGTTTCTTCTTGTTGCGGATACCATGGATGCGGCAACCATAAGCCACATTGTCGTAGATGCTCATAGGGAGAGGGCATGGACGCTGAGGAACAAGACCGATGTTGCGGCGCACTTCAGAGAGTTTGCTGCTGCTTGCCTCGAGGATGTTATTGTCTCCGAGATTCACCTCTCCATTCATCTTCAAACCTTCCACGCGGTCGTTCAATCGGTTAAAGGTACGGAGAAGCGTAGACTTGCCGCAGCCTGAAGGACCGATGATGCAAGTAATCTTTCCCTTAGGAATGCTTACATTTACATCTTTCAAGATTTGTGCACCATTGATATATACATTCAAGTTCTTGGTGTCGAGCTGTGCATGATTGTTGTGAACAAACTTTGTAGTCATATCTAAATCTCCTATATTTTAAGATTCATACTCCCTATATATAATAAGGTGTAATCCTCAGCGTTTATACTTCTTATTTTCGTTTGCAAAGGTACGACGATTTTGCTTATTGGGCAATACCTTATATGGGGTAATTTCATACCCTATATGTGGTATATGGGAATGGTACGATTGTGGTATTGCCCCATCTGCATAATCTTTATACCTTTGCAGCCAGTTAGTATTATATATAATAAGGTATAGATATGAGAAAGAAAATCATAGGAATTTTAGTGGTAGTAACCTCCTTACTGTTAGCTAGTTGCGGAAGTAGAGGAGAGGCGAAACGTAGTGCTGACGGCAAGCAGGTGCTGAGCGGTTACATTACGTTGTCGGGTGCTTTCGCCCTTTATCCGCTGGCGATACAGTGGGCAGATGAGTTTCATCGTCTTCACCCCGAAGTGGATATCGATATCTCGGCTGGTGGAGCAGGAAAGGGAATTACCGATGTTCTTGCCGACCAGGTAGATATTGCGATGGTGAGCCGAGAACTGAAGCCGCAGGAGAAGGAGAAAGGTGCCCTGGCGTATGCTGTGGCAAAGGATGCGGTAGTGGCAACCATCAACGCCAGCAATCCGGTATATCGGGAATTGTTGAAGACGGGATTGAGCCAGAAGCAGGCTACGGCGATTTGGGAGGGAAAGACCCGGCTGAATGTCTACACCCGAAGCGATGCCTGTGGTGCTGCCGAGACCTGGGCTGCGTTTCTGGGAAAGAAGCAGGAAGACCTGAAGGGAACGGGAGTCTTTGGAGATCCGGGCGTTGCCGAGACTCTGCAGAAGGACGTGAACGGCATCGGATTCAACAACATCGGTTACGCCTACAACGACAAGACGCATAAGCCTACGAAGGGTATCGCCATTGTTCCGATAGACGTAAACGGGAATGGAAAACTGGATGCAGATGAGAAATTCTATGATACGCTGGATGAACTGATGGATGCCATAGCCAAAGGAAAATATCCTGCACCGCCAGCCCGGAATCTCTATCTCGTAACTGCCGGTAAGCCCAAGAACCCTGTGGTGGTTGAGTTCCTGAAATATGTGAGAACCAAAGGACAGAGACTGAACGGTCCTGCGGGATTTGTACATATATAGAAAAAGGTCGCAAACAATTAACAGCTTGCGACCTTTGATATTCTTTATATGAATTTCTGAATTATAAATTCCCGAATCTGGAAGTATAATTCTCTAATTCTTGATTTACTCGATAACTACGAGTGCATCCTCTTCGAGCACAGCCTGTCCAGGTTTTACGCAGATAGCAGTAACCTTACCATCCTTCTCAGCCTCGATGTTGTTCTGCATCTTCATAGCCTCGAGAACGACAACTGTATCACCTGCCTTTACCTCCTGACCAACAGCTACCTCGATGCTGGTGATAGTACCAGGGAGAGGAGCCTTTACAGCGTTGGCTGTATTTACGTTGGCAGCTGGAGTAGCCTCAGCATCATCAGATGCAGCAGCTGGCTGACCGAGCACAACCTTCTTCTTCTCTGGCTCAGCCTCCTGTTCCATCTCAACCTTGTAAGCTTCGCCATTCACGTTCACGCTTGCGATGTTACCCTCAACAGCGTCAATCTGAACCTTGTATTCTTTTCCGTCAATTGTATATTTAAACTCTTTCATTTCTATTACATTATGGTTTAGCTGTTAAACTCAAGAACTTGGCGTTCCACATCGTCTGACGTGGCATGATAGTGATGATGCCAGGCTCCTTGTCGTGTACGTTATTGCCCTGATACTCATAGAGTGCCATGGCAATCGCAGCATAAATATTCTTATCCATTCGTTTTTACTTTAATTTTGAGTGTTGATTGTTGAGTGTTGAATTAGGCTTGCGCCCTTCTGTTATGTTGAGTCTGTATATAACTCAACATTCTACACTCAACATTCAACATTTCTATATTACATTGGCATACAGCCATGCTTCTTAGCTGGCAAGCTCTGACGCTTGGTAGCGAGCTGAGCCAAACCACGGCAGATGCGGAAACGGGTGTTACGTGGCTCGATGACATCATCGATGTAACCATACTGAGCTGCCTGATATGGATTAGCAAACTTGTCAGTATACTCCTGCTCCTTCTCTGCCAGGAATGCCTTTACATCCTCGCCAGCTTCCTTCTTAGCCTTAGCTTCCTTACCACAGAGAACGGCAACGGCACCGCTGGCACCCATTACGGCAATCTCTGAAGATGGCCAAGCGAAGTTCAAGTCGGCACGCAACTGCTTGCAACCCATCACGATGTGGCTACCACCATAGCTCTTACGCAATGTGATAGTGATCTTTGGCACGGTAGCCTCGCCGTAAGCGTAGAGCAACTGTGCACCGTGGAGGATGACAGCGTTGTACTCCTGACCTGTACCTGGCAAGAATCCTGGTACGTCTACGAGAGATACGATAGGAATATTGAAGGCATCGCAGAAACGAACGAAGCGGGCTGCCTTGCGGCTAGCGTTTACATCGAGTACACCTGCGTAAGCTGCTGGCTGGTTGGCTACGATACCAACGCTCTGACCATTGAAGCGGGCGAAACCTGTAATGATGTTCTTGGCGAACTTAGGCTGAACCTCGAAGAACTCTCCGTTATCGGTTACAGCACCAATTACCTTATACATATCGTATGCCTGGTTTGGATCGTCTGGGATAATCTCGTTCAGAGTATCGTCCATGCGGTCGATAGGGTCTGTGCACTCTACGCGTGGAGCCTCTTCTGTATTGTTGCTTGGGATGTAAGAGAGCAGGCTCTTGATCATCTCGATAGCCTCTTCCTCTGTCTTTGCAGCGAAGTGGGTTACACCACTCTTGGTTGCATGTACAGATGCACCACCGAGGTGCTCTGCATCGATGTCCTCACCAGTTACGGTCTTGACAACCTTAGGACCTGTCAGGAACATATAAGAAGTCTGCTCCTTCATGATGATGAAGTCGGTCAAGGCTGGAGAGTAAACGGCACCACCGGCGCAAGGGCCCATAATAGCAGAGATCTGTGGGATGACACCAGAAGCGAGGATGTTGCGCTCGAAGATTTCTCCATATCCGGCGAGGGCGCAGATACCTTCCTGGATGCGGGCACCACCTGAGTCGTTCATACAGATAACAGGTGCACCCATAGTCATAGCCATATCCATTACCTTGCAGATCTTCTGTGCCATAGTCTCAGAGAGTGAACCACCATTTACGGTGAAGTCCTGAGCATATACGTAAACCAGACGGCCAGCTATAGTAGCGCTACCAGCAACAACACCATCACCGAGGTACTGCTTCTTCTCCATGCCAAAGTTAGTGCAACGATGCAACTTGAACATATCATACTCCTCGAAACTGCCGGCATCTACCAACATTTCGATACGCTCACGAGCGGTATATTTGCCACGTGCATGCTGCTTCTCGATGGCCTTCTCGCCACCGCCAAGACGAGCCTGTTCGCGCTTAGCGATCAGCTCCTTAATCTTTTCTACTTGTTTGCTCATAATTGATTATTATGTATTATTTCTTTATTCTTTATAGAATGGTTTCCTGAATCCATGGGACGAACGGACGAACCGTCATCGCATAATTCGGGCGCAAAGATACGAAAAAAACCGCAGATAGCGAACTATCTACGGTTAAATATTTAGAATAATGTGAAAAATCACTATTATTTGGTCCTAAAATTCCAAAAGAATGCGGGCATTGAGCTGTCTGCCGGTAAGATAATTAGGTACGGCGTATTGCTGACTGGTTACATCTGTCACCCAGTAATAGCTGTTTACGTTGTCTATGCCGAAGAGGTTGAGACAATCTACCCCCAACATCACATTCTTCAGGAAGGTCTTCTTCTCCCGGCGGCTGTTGTCGAGCAGCTGATAGCTCATACCGATATCAGCACGGCGATAGGCGGTGGCACGGAAACTGTTGGTCTCCAGCTCTCTGTGGGGTGCTGCAAAAGGAAGACCATCGGCAAAGGCGAGTTTCAAAGACATGCGCCATTTCTTGCTGCCCGGGAAATAATCGGTGAAGAAGAGGTTTACCGCATAACGCTGGTCGGTAGGCAAAGGAATGCTCTTGCCACCCAGTTTCATCTTTGTATCCATGAGCGAAAGACTGAGCCAGGAATCGGTACCCGGAACAAATTCTCCGTAGAGTTTGAAGTCGAGTCCTGCCGCATGACCGCTGCATTCGTTCTGTCCGTAATAAACTACCTTCACGTTACTAACCGAATAAGGAACCAGATTACTCAAAGCCTTGTAATAGGCTTCGGCAGAGAATTTATAGCGTTGGTCTCCTAGCTTGAACCTATAGTCGTAGCCGGCGATGAAGTGGATGCTTCGCTGGCTCTTGATTTTCTTGTTCAGCGATGCGATGGTTATGCCGTTCACCGTAGATGTATCTCTCAATTCCTTGAAGAATGGAGCCTGATAATACAGACCTGCCGCAAAACGGAGAGTTGTATTCTCATGGTTGGCTGGTATGATGGCGAGCGACAGACGAGGACTCACGATGGTTTCTCTGTTGAAATTCCAATGACTCATTCTGATACCATAGTTCAGGGTGTAATGTGTCTGTCCATTACCGGTACTGTCGGCTGTTCCTCCCGAAAAACGGTAGGTGTCCTGGATGTAAGCTTCCATTCGGTTGGCATTCAGTTCATTGCGAGCCTTCAGTGAATAAACCATATAGAGGTCTTTGCCATTGTGAGGAATACTGTATCCTGCGGAATCACGCATCTCATATTCTACTGAATTCTCCTCGATATGTTCACGCTTCAGACTTACTGCGGCCTCCATCTGATGTTTCTTCACCTTGTGCTTGAGCATCAGTTTGGCACTCATCACGCGAGCCGTGAGATAGTTTCGGGCATGTTCGAAATAGGTACCCACACCCAGGTTTTCTGAGGTTTCGGTCTCATCGAGCCAATATTGACCCTGAATGTCATATTTCTCCTGTTCTTTGGTGTAGAAAGCGCTGCCCAGAAGCGAGAGACTGGTGTTGGCGGTAAACTGGCGGGTAATGCCGAGTGTACCGAAGTAGGTGAGGAAACGGTCTTTTTCCTGACCGTCAAAATATACTCTGAAGCTCTTTACGTTTTCCATTGTTCCGAACTTCGTTTCTCGGTCTTCCGGTTCGAAGTTGTAGTGATTATCAGAGATGTAGCCTATGAAGTCAAGCTTCCAGCGTTTGTTGGGCTGGTAACTCAGATAGGTCTGATAGTCCAGATAGTTTGGCTTGTATTCGCCTTTGGTTTCCATCGAACCGAGCAGGTAAGAGGTGGTTTTGTAGCGCACGCTGTTGAGCCATGAAAGTTTCTGGGTTCCCAGACCGATGTATGCGTCAGTACCCAGCAGACTGGCAGCCAGACTGCCTTCAACCACCGGCTTCTTGCTTTTTGCTTTCAGGGTTTTGTAGGTGATGTCGAGAGCCGAACTCATCTTGTCTCCGTATTTGGCAGCATATCCTCCGGTTGAGAAACCGATTTTATCTACCATATAAGGGTTGATGACGGAGAGCCCTTCCTGCTGTCCGCTGCGAACCAGGAATGGGCGGAATACTTCTACGTTGTTGATGTATACTGAGTTCTCATCGAAGGCACCGCCACGCACATTGTATTGCGAAGAGAGTTCGTTGTGGGTACTCACGCCAGCCTGTTGCTGAACCAGACTTTCCACCCCATTTCCGTTGGCAGATGGCGTCATCTTCATGTCCTTAGTCTTCAGTTCCTGTATCTGGTCCGACTGTATTTTTTCTCCCTTGATATTCACCTCATCGAGGGTGGTGGATGCTTCGCGAAGTACCACCTGCAGGGTTTGTTTTCCTCGCGGTCTTCTCAGCACTTTTGTTTTTGTCTTGAAGCCGATATATGAGAATTTGACTACCACGCTGTCTGCAGAATGCAGTTTGAGGCTATAGTCTCCCTTGAGCGAAGTAACGGCAGTCTTTCCCTGGCTAGCCACCGAAACGATGGCAAACTCCAGTGGCTGGTTGTTCTCGTCTACCACTTTGCCGTGAAGGGTAAACTCCTGCGCCATCATCTTTATGGTTGCGATGAGGCATATTGTGAGTATCAATAATCTATTTTTCATACTTTTATTAACGAGAAAAACTGAAAAATATTGTAGATGGTTGCAAGTTTTGATGAATGTCACTGGTTGTAATGCATTTGAGTCAGCCCGATTTGGCAGTCATGACGAGACCATATCTACATCAACCTTTATGATTGATGCTGCAAAGATACATTCTTTTCTGTTTCATAGCTATGCGATTTGTGACAATTGTGTGGATTCGGGAAATAAAGTTGGCGAAAATTATATTATTATGCCTTATCTTGCAATTCGAAGAAATATTTCCGAAGAATAGAAAATTATCTCCGAAGAATAAAATAATATCTCCGATAAATAGGAAAATATCTCCGAAGGATAAAATGATATTTCCGAAAGAGAATTGTCTCCAGATTATATATCCCGGCACAGATTGCTGCAGATGATTTTCTGTTGCATGCAGAACAGGATTTTGGATGTGATTTTTGGGAGGTGAAGGTGAAGGGTGTATTTTTAATCTTTATATTATATTCTTTATTTTAGGGTTTTTCCGATTTTTGACCCTAGGGTCTTTTTTCCGGTTTTTACCCATACCCTTCACGCGTATATATAAAAAGGAGTTTTCAAACCTTCACCCTTCACCTTTTTGGCGATTCTTTTGATGGTCAGAGAGTTACGGGTGAAGGGTGGTGAAGGCACTTTCTTGTTTTGTATTAAACACTTTTTTGCATTTGATTCCTAAGACATAGCCAAATTTTTGAGCAACTTTTTGTGTTAATAAAT
>ERZ1023834.31-NODE-31-length-46231-cov-94.445968_pt1 | contig 46231 bp, 37 predicted proteins | sample MGYA00380382_ERZ1023834 | MGnify/ENA primary metagenome ERZ1023834 (study PRJEB33179, sample SAMN07449066) | human gut metagenome | biome: Human-gut; feature: Human associated habitat; material: Faeces | host: Homo sapiens | place: India:Kasaragod | collected... | reverse complement strand
ACTGTGTTAAACTACTTTTATTGTAGCTTGACACAGTTTAATTTACACTCTCGTTCCAAATTGCTTTGGAATCTGCCTCCATCATTTATGGGAGATGATTATTTGACTTCGATGTTCTTTGTAGTCTTAGCCTCCTCCTTAGGAGTAAGCTTTGGAATCTCGACCTCGAGTATACCATCAGCTACCTTTGCTGAAATCTTCTCACGATCAGCATCCTCAGGCAGAGTATAACACTGCTGGTAGTTGCCGTAAGAGAATTCGCGGCGCAGATAGTGCTCGTGCTTGTCTTCATCCTTGTGTTCCATCTTGTTCTCGATGGCGATGTTCAGATTACCATCGTTATCGATGTTTACACGAACCCACTCTTTCTTCAAACCAGGAGCTGCAACCTCCATGATGTAATTCTTATCTGTCTCCTTGATGTTAATGGCAGGAGCAGTAGCATTCATACGTGGCATTACTTCGGTATTGAATAAAGTATCATCAAAGAAGTTACTCAACCAATCTGAATCATTATTTCTACGTGCTAACAACATAATTAAAACCTCCAAATTTTATTTTACTCGTCCTCTCGGTTCCTTACGGCTCCGTCGGGATTTCTGCTTGTTAATATTCTTGTTATTTTTTTGCTTTCGCCTCGAAACTCCGTCATTCTTCCGAACTCCTTTATCTTTTAGCTTCAGCTTTCACTCTCTGTTTTTGCAACTTATGTGCCAGCGGACTGAAAGTGGTAATGTTGGCACGAAAGGATAAATATTTTAAACTTTTCTGCCAGATGATGCGGTTATCTCAACAAAAAAGTGTAACTTTGTCACCAACTTAAAAATCAAAGCATAAATCGAATAAATAATATAAGATCAATGAAGAAACAACTATTTTCTATGGCGATGCTGATGGCGATGTCGCTTTCTGTCAGCGCACAGCAGCTTCTTCCTTATCAGAATGCCAACCTTTCTGCTGAGGCTAGAGCCAACGATTTGCTTTCCCGTCTTACCCTGGAGGAGAAGACGAAGTTGATGATGGATACTTCTCCGGCTATCGCACGATTGGGCATTCCGCAGTTTCAATGGTGGAACGAGGCGCTGCACGGAGTGGGGCGAAACGGATTTGTTACTGTTTTTCCTATCACGATGCACATGGCGGCTTCGTGGGACGATACCTTATTATATAAGGTGTTTACTGCCGTGAGCGATGAGGCAAGAGCCAAGGCGCAGGAGGCGAAGAAAAGCGGCAACATCAAGCGCTACCAGAGTCTGAGTTTCTGGACTCCGAACATCAATATCTTCCGCGACCCACGATGGGGGCGTGGACAGGAAACTTATGGCGAGGACCCTTATCTGACCACAAGAATGGGACTTGCAGTGGTGAATGGATTGCAGGGACAGACCTTTGATGGCAAACCTATGTCGGCTCCGGGAGTTCTGGCTACGCCTTCCTCACAGGCTCCCCAATACGTCAAGCTCCTAGCCTGTGCCAAGCATTTTGCCGTACATAGCGGTCCGGAATGGAACAGACACAGTTTCAATGTAGAGGATTTGCCTGAGCGGGATTTGTGGGAGACTTATCTGCCTGCCTTCAAATCGCTGGTGCAGGATGGAAATGTGGCAGAGGTGATGTGCGCCTATCAGCGGATTGACGGAGCGCCATGTTGCAGCAATGCCAGGTATGAACGACAGATTCTTCGTGATGAATGGGGATTCAAGGGATTGATTACTTCCGATTGCGGAGCCATCAACGACTTTTATATGCCTGGCCGACATGGTACTGCGAAGACTCCGGCTGAGGCTACGGCGCAGGCAATTGGTGCCGGAACCGACGTGGAATGCGGAAGCGTTTACCGTTCGCTTCCTGAGGCGGTGAAGACAGGAATGATCAGCGAGGAAAAGGTGAACGAGAGTTTGAAGCGCCTGTTGGTAGCCCGTTTTCGTCTGGGTGATTTCGATCAGGACGAGAACGTGCCTTGGACTCAGATTCCATCTTCCGTCATCGCCAGCAAGGCGCATAAGGATTTGGCAGAGAAGATGGCAGAAGAGGGAATCGTGCTTCTTCAGAACCGAAACAATCTCCTGCCGCTGAAATCAGCAGGAATGAAGATAGTCGTGATGGGACCGAATGCCAACGATTCCATCATGCAGTGGGGCAACTATTCGGGTTATCCTACTTCTACCACAACCATCCTGCAGGGCATCAGAAAATATGTGAAGGACGCCAAGTATATTCCTGCCTGCACGTTGACCGGAAATGAGGTGACGGAAAGTAAGTTCAATCTCCTGACTTCTACCGATGGCAGCAAAGGCATGAAGGCTACTTATTGGAACAATTCTGAGATGAAGGGCGAGCCGGTGGCTACAGCCATGATGACTTCGCCTATCAACCAGAGCAATGGTGGAAATACCGTCTTTGCTCCGGGAGTGAACCTTACCAATTTCTCTGCCCGATACGAGGGCGTATTTACTCCGGAAAAGGATGAAACCTTGAATATCAAAATGGGGTGCGATGATGGTTACCGGCTCATCATTGATGGCGATACGGTGGCGGATGTATGGAAGGGACGTGCCCGTGTACAGATGCTCAACAAGCCAATCTCCGTAAAGGCTGGAAAGCCGGTGATAATTCAGGTGGATTATTTCCAGAAGACCGATATGGCGGTGATGCAGTTTGACATAGTGAAGAACTATACGCCAACTGAGTCTCAGCTTCTGGCTGAGGTTGGCGATGCTGACGTGGTGGTATTTGTAGGCGGTATTTCTCCTAGTCTTGAGGGTGAGGAGATGAAAGTTTCTGAGCCGGGATTCAAGGGTGGCGACAGAACCGACATCGAATTGCCTCAGGCTCAACGCAAGGTGATGGAGATATTGCATCGGGCTGGCAAGCGAGGGGTGTTCGTCAACTGTTCGGGCAGTGCCATTGCCATGGTTCCTGAAACAGAGAATGCGGAGTCTATCCTTCAGGCTTGGTATCCGGGCGAACGGGGTGGAGAAGCCGTGGCAAAGGTTCTTTTCGGCGAGGTGAATCCATCGGGCAAGCTTCCGGTAACCTTCTATAAGAGTACTTCCGATCTTCCTGATTTCCTTGATTATACGATGAAGAATCGTACCTACCGTTACTTCAAGGGTGAGGCTCTCTTCCCATTCGGTCATGGATTGAGCTATACATCTTATGAATATGGAAAGCCGACATTGAAGAAAGTTAAGAGTGAAGAACGAAGAGTGAAGAATTCTTCGGCTTATTCCTTGAGTTTCTCTTTATCTAATAAAGGTAATAGGGAAGGAACGGAAGTGACGCAGGTTTACATCCGTAGAATGGATGATGCTGAGGGTCCTATCAAGACCCTGAAAGCCTTCAAGCGCATTACTTTGAAGGCGGGCGAGAAGCAGCAGGTAACCATCAGTCTGCCTCGCCAAAGTTTCGAGGGTTGGGATTCCCAGACCAATACCATGCGTGTGGTTCCCGGCAAATATCAGATATTCGTAGGTGGTTCGAGTGCTGATGCTGCGAAGAATGTGATAGAAGTGAAAGTGAAATAAAATGCTGATATAAAAAGAGAAAGCTCGCTAAGATTTTGAACGTCTTGGCGAGCTTTTCTTCTGTCTTAACTCTTAAGCCTGCTGTTTTTTTGAAGTTTTTTCAAGGAAATGGACTTTGAATCACTCTTTTTTATTATATTTGCAATCGAAAATCGATTTGAACCTTGACTAAACGATGAAATAGTTATGGAACAGAAGTTAAAAACCATATTTTATGCGATGGGTGCGATGATTCTTGCACCCCAAACCCTCTGTGCTCAGTCTGTGAACATCGAAGGCTTAGATTCCTTGCGCTTATCAGGTTCGGTGGGTGTAGTGGAGCCTGAACTTCTGAAGAAGGGTGTGTTTAATAATGCCCTGGATGCCTTGAGCGGACAGACAGCAGGTGTTAACGTCACTACCAATGGGCTTGACCGTATTGCTATGTTGAACTCCGTCCGGGTTCGCGGTACAACTTCTATCATGGGCGGCAATGATCCTCTGGTGATTATTGATGGTGTTACTTCTGATGTGGCGACGCTTGCTACAATCTATCCCGCCGATATAGAGAGCTTTACAGTACTGAAGAATGCCAGCGAAACGGCACTCTATGGTTCCCGTGGTGCTTCGGGCGTTATCCAGGTAAAGACCAAGAAGGGTACGGGTAAGGGATTTCAGATTTCTTACGAGGGAAACTATGGTATAGAGGCGATGTACAAAAGTATGGAGATGCTCAATGCCGCCGAATACATAGCTGCTGCACAGAAGTATGGGCTGGAGTATAACAATAAGGGATATGATACCAATTTCCGCAAGGCGATTACCCGAACCGGAAATATTCAGAACCATTATCTGGCCTTCAGCGGTGGCACTCCGCAGAGCAACTACCGCGCTTCTTTTGGCTATATCGATCATAACACGATTATTCGGAGCAAGGGCTATCGTAATCTGGTGGCTAAGATTGATGTCACCCAAAAGGCATTTGGCGATAAACTGACGGGAGATTTCGGCGTGTTCGGTTCGTCTTTCAAGAACAATGATATCTTCGACAGTCAGGCGCTTTTCTATTCTGCCGATGCCATGAATCCTACTTATCCTTATGATAAGCTGAACGGCAGTTGGGTGAAGAATGGGGCTGCATCTCAGGTGAATCCTCCCGGTGCCTTGCTCAAGGAGCTTAATGATACGAAGAACATGAACTTCAATGCTCATCTGAAGTTGAACTATGATATGACAAATTCTCTGAGTGTTTCTGCCTTCGGAGCATACAGTTATGCTTCCAACGAGAACAACCAGTTCTGTCCTACCTGGTTTTGGGCGCAGGGCAATCTCTATCGTGGGGAGTTCAAGAGCGAGGACTGGCTTGCCAATGTATCGTTTAACTATCAGCATTCGTGGGGAATCCACAATCTGAAGGCAATGGCGGGTGCAGAATATCAGAAGGATATCCGAACGGGATTCTGGACTTCTGCGAAGGGAATCACCAACAACGACATGTATTACCATAACATAGGTGCTGCTGCATCACGGCCTTTCGGTGGGACAGACAGCAAGTACGAAAATCCGACCCTGGCTTCTGTGATGGGCAATGTCGACTACACCTTATATAATAAGTATAGTCTTTCGGTTTCCATGCGTGGCGATGGTTCTTCGATGGTGGGCAATGACCATACCTGGGGTTTCTTCCCATCCGTCTCTCTTTCCTGGGATATGAAGCAGGAGAAATGGCTCCGTTCTCTCCAGAAAATTACTATGCTGAAACTGCGTACGGGCTATGGACGCTCAGGTAATCTTGGCGGAATATCTTCTTATACCACTTTGAATACGGTGCGGCAGAATGGTATTGTTTCGGTGAACAGTTCTCCTACGGTTACGATGGGAATGATTAGCAATAACAATCCTGATCTGAAGTGGGAAACCCGCGCTACCTGGAATATCGGAGCTGATTTGGGATTGTGGAACAACCGGCTGGTTCTGACGGCAGAATATTACTATTCCAAGACCACCGACATGCTCTATGCCTATGATGTGCCGGTTCCGCCTTTTGCCTATGATAAACTGTTGGCAAACCTGGGTTCTATGAGCAACCAGGGTTTGGAGGTCGGCGTTTCCTTCACTCCTATCCAGAAGAAGGACATGGAACTGAATATCAATATGAATCTCTCCTGGCAGAAGAACAAACTCCTCTCGCTGAGTGGTGAATATGACGGAATGCAGATGTCGGCAGCCGATATTACTGCGATGGGTGCCTTGTCGGGTGCCGGTCAGCATGGTGGTTACAACAATGTTGTCTATCAGATAGTTGGTCAGCCTTTGGGGGTATTCTATCTTCCTCATTGCAAGGGAATTATAGAAGATGGAAATGGGCATTACCGCTATGATATCGAAGATTTGGACAAGAACGGAACCGTAGATTTGAGTGATGGCGGTGACAGATATATTGCCGGTCAGGCTACTCCTAAGGTAACGTTGGGTTCCAATATCAGTTTCCGTTATCGCGACTGGTATCTTTCATTGCAGATGAACGGAGCCTTCGGACATAAGATATTCAATGGTACGGGCTTAGCCTACACCAATATGTCGAGTTTCCCGGATTATAATGTGCTGAAGGGAGCTCCTGAGAAGAATATCGTTGACCAGAATGTTTCTGATTATTGGCTGGAGAAGGGCGATTATCTCAACTTAGAGAATCTCACGCTGGGCTATGATATCCCTATCCGAAAGGGCGTGGTGCAGTCGCTCAGAGTTTCGGCGAGTGTCAACAATCTTGCCACCATCAGCAGTTACAGCGGCTTGACTCCGATGATTAACAGCTACGTGGTGAACAGTACGATGGGTATTGATGATAAGCGGACTTATCCTGTTTACAGAACCTTCTCATTGGGTTTAAGTGTTCAATTCTAAAATCAGAAAGTTATGAAACTATATAGATTTTTATTTCTGCTGCTGGCGGCATTGTCTATGACATCCTGCCTGGACGAACATCCTAAGGATCAGTTGGACGAGGATGCCATCTATGGCTCTGCATCTGATATTTATATCAATGCCGTGGCTTCTCTCTATAATTATATAGGTGGAGCTAACGAGAGTGAGGGCATCCAGGGCACCTGCCGTGGCATTTACGATTATAATACGCTGACCACCGATGAGGCGATGATTCCGATTCGAGGCGGCGACTGGTATGATGGTGGCCTCTGGAATGCCATGTACCAGCATCGGTGGAGTGCCGATGACCAGTCTCTTTATGATACGTGGAAGTACCTTTATAAGGTTATCGTGCTGGCTAATAAGTCTTTGGATATTATCAGCAACAAGTCGGCCCTGCTTTCTGCCGCACAGCAGGAGGAATATCGGGCTGAGATAAGAGCCATCCGGGCTATGTTCTATTACTATGCTATGGACATGTTCGGTCGGGTTCCATTGGCCCTTTCCAGTGCAGAACAGCTCCATTCCAGCCTGTTCCAAGGTCAGACAGATCGCAGTTCTATCTTCCAGTTTGTCTTTCTGGAGTTGCAGCAGGTATTGCCTTCACTTCCCGACCAGCACAGCAATAAGGAAGGCAATTATTATGGTCGCATCACCCAGCCGGTAGTCAACTTTCTGTTGGCGAAGTTGGCTTTGAATGCAGAAATCTATATGTATGATGACTGGACCCAGGGTTATGCGAGCCGTCCGAAGGGAAGTGACATTCATTTCTCTGTGCCGGCTTCTGATGCCTCTTTGCGTAATGGCGATAAGGTGGACTGCAGGAAGTTGAATGCCTGGGAAACCTGCATTTATTATTGTGATAAATTGGCAGAAGAAGGCTATGTCCTGGAGTCGGATGATTCATTCAATTTCTCTACGCATAATGAGACATCGAAGGAGAATATCTTCACGATTCCGATGGATAAGAATATCTATACCAACCAGTTCCATTATCTCTTCCGCTCTTACCATTATACGCATGGCGGTGTCTTGGGATGGGGAAGTGAGAATGGTACCTGTGCCACGATTTCTACGATGAAAGCCAATCATTATGGCGAGGCTGATGAAGATGCCCGTTGCAAGATGAACTTTGTGGCGGGAGTGGTAAAGGTAGATGGTCATGAACTGCTGATGGATAATGGAAAGCCGTTGGAGTATCAGCCTTTTGAAGTGGCTCAAAACCTGACCAACAGTAAGTTTGTCAAGACGGCTGGAGCGAGAATGGCGAAGTATGAGGTGGATAGAACCTCTTATATGGACGGCAAGTTGCAGAGTAACGACATAGTTCTTTTCCGATATGCAGATGCTTTATTGATGAAGGCAGAGGCAAAGGTCCGAAACGGAGAGAATGGTGATGAGGAGTTGAATAGGATTCGTGCCCGTGTGGGAATGCCTTACCGTAAGGCTACGCTCGATAACATTCTGGAAGAGCGGTTGCTGGAGTTGGTATGGGAAGGATGGCGTCGTCAGGATCTCATCCGTTTCGGCAAATTCACCGGTGCCTACGATCTCCGTACGCCTCTTCAGGGTGAATCCTCCGGCTACACCACCGTCTTCCCGATTCCTCAGAAATGCATCGATTTAAATTCTGAATTGGTACAGAATAAGGGATATGTCAATATTTTGAAGTAAAGAAACTTGAATAGAGTATATGAAAAGAGAAAAGCTCGCCAGGACTTTGATGGTCTTGGTGAGCTTTTCTCGTTTTATTTCCCAAATCTGGAAGTATCTACTTCTTCATGCTGCTTGGCCTTGTAGCCGCCGAATCGATAGGTGAGGGAGAGACCGATGATTCTGCCAAAGTACATTTTGTTGATGACGTGCTGACCTCGATAGGTGTCGTGCAGATGGTTGTCGCCTGTCTCGAAGATATCGTTGCAGTAGGCTTTCAGCTGGAACTTGTCATCCTTGAGAGGCTTCCAGGTGAGGGCTGCGTTGAGATAGCCTGAGGCTGGGATGTCGATGATTCCTTGGATGGCGTCGGTAAGGACGGAAGCATCGAGGTTGAGAAGTACATGCTTGCCAAAGAGAAAAGTGCCGTTCCACTGGGCTTGACAGAACCATTTGCTGCGGTCGAATGGAAGATCATAGAAGTGGGAATTCTTGTCGTTCTGATATACGCCAGTGAAGGTAAGGCGATTCTGCCACCAGTTGCCTATGTTGATTGGGGCTGTGAGCATCAAGCCTACCTGGTTTACATGGTCGAAGTTGACATGCTTGTATTCCATCTCCTTCTTCTTGTCGCTCTGGTAAGGAAGCTGACGAAATTCATCTTTCGAGTTGTTGAAGAAGAGACTTGCCACATATCTGCTGTGCAGAATGTAGGTAAGCGAGAGGCTGAGGTCTCGTGATGGCTTCAACGTCGGGTTTCCAACAATCTTTCCATATCCGCCCACATTATAGGTGGTGAAGTTCTTCACCGACCAATAAGTAGGGTAGTCTCTGTCACAATCCAAGTCGAATTGGATGACGTGTCCTGCCTTAGGAAGATAGGTGATGGAGAGTGTAGGGAAGAGGTTCCACTCATTCCAGATTGGGGTGTGGTAATATTCTTCCATGAGCGATGCTTCCATCGTGAGTTTTTGTCCGAATGACTTGCTGGCTCCGACGTAGAAACTCATTTGGTCTTCGTTTTGAATGGTGTTGCCATCAGAAGACTTGTTGTTGTTTTCCTGCGAACTCTTGTCTCTTGATGTGGTATAATTGATGCCGTAGTTCAAGCCCCAGTCTTTTCCTAAGTCGTGCTCCTGCTTGAGGTAAGCGTGCCATTTGTCGATTCGCTGCTGGCTTGTGATGTCGTAAATCTCATCGTAGAGACTGCTTTTCAGCCATTGTTCATCCGGTGAATTATAATAGGTGTATTCTGCTCCTGCCGAGAAGCCGAATGGTGTGGAGTAATCCAAGCGGAAGTTGTGAAACTGACTCTTGGCATGGATTCTGAGAAGGGATGTGAAATCGCCATCATCCTCTGACGTTCCTCTCGTGTTATTGAGTTGTGAGGTGTAGGCAAAGCTGAGCTGATGATTTTTCGCCAGATGATAGTTGATGCCTAGTCGGATGTTGTGGTTGAGATGGCGTTTGATATTGATGCTATGTGTAGAGAAGGCATAGGAAGTGCCATCAGTCAAGGTGTGGGCAAACTCATTTTCATAGTAATAATATCTCTTGCCATGACCGAAAGAATAGAGCATGTCTATTTCCCATTTCTTGTTGGTGAAGAGCAAGGAGGCGCGCTCTGTGTAACTGTTGCGGTTCTGGTGGGTGTAGCCGCCGAAGAGCTCGCCTTGCAGGGAGTGAAAGCCTGTGTTGTGCTTCAGCAGGAGGTTGATGACTTGTCCCTTTACCTGATAGCGGGCTGGGGCTGAATAGATGACTTCAGCGTTGGCGATGCGGCTGGTAGGAATCGTTTTCAGAAGCGAATAGAGCTGCTCGCTCGTCATGGTGGTAGCCTTGCCGTCTATCATCACGGTTACGGATTGGGCGTTGAGGGTCAAGGCTTCATCCTGTTCGCTCACGCCAGGCAGTTGCTTGATGGCTTCATAGGCATTATCCACCGGATGGTTTTTGATGAGTTGAGGCAGGTCATAGGTCAATGCTGCTCCTTTCACTTTTACGATAGGTCGGTTGCCTTTTACCATCACATCGGGGAGGGAATGGATGATGCTGTCCATTCTCAGGGAATCATTTCTGTTTCCTTGTGCCCAGCCGGCAAGACTGATGGCCAGGCAAGCGCTTAATATAACCAATCTTTTCATATTCTTCTTATCTTTTTATCGTTCTTTCGGAAAAAAACTCCCGATTTCGGTTGCAAAAGTACTGTAAAAATCTCGTGTCAGCAAGGGATTTTGATTATCAAGTCTTATCAGAAGTGTTATTTAGTCTTATCAAATCAGAAATAATTCCCTGAAAAGTATCTTACTTATCTTCTTTTTTATTACTTTTGCAAGCATGAAAGAGAAACGAAGAATATTCATATTGGCAGTTGTGGCTTGCTTTTGGACATTGGTAATGCAAGCACAGGAAGTGAAGAGTGTTTCTTTGGATTCCATTCCGAAGGCATCTTTACCTAAGGAAGGTATGTCGTTGGAATATTCTCGTCCTTCGCTCGGTGGATTTCCTGTACTTCAAGGCAAATCTTATTACTCTGAATCGAATGCACCTTGGATGTCGGAAGAAGGGAAACCTTTAGAGATTGCGCCGAATGCAATACCTCATATTTCTCTTCCTTTCCCGAATTTGAGTACGATGGCGGTATATTCTTCGGGTATTGAAGTCCCAGGACTGATGAATAGGCAGACTGCAGGGGTTGTTTATCAACAAAATTTCGGGCGTTTTGTTTTTTCTCCTTATGTCGGGATAGAAAAGATAAACACGGGAGTATATGGATTTGGCAATCTCACCAAAGCTTCTTTTGGCGGACGAATGGCTTATCAGGTAAACGACTGGCTCATAGTGGGATTCTATGGACAATATGTTCCAACGAAAATCTCTGACCCTCGAAGCGTCATCATGTCTCCTTTCAATCCCAGGAGCAGCTATGGTGGCTTCATGGAAGTGATGTTCAATCAACATTGGGGGATAGGAGCCAAGATGGGACGAGAGTTTGCGCCACAAAAGAACGGTAAATGGGGATGGAAGAATACCACGGAGGTTTATCCGATTTTCAGAAAATGAGTATTTAATTCATCTGGAAAAATCTTTAATAAAGGAAAGAATGAAGTTACATCTGAAATACATAGTTACGCTCGTCATCACGGCTTTGGTCTGCATCTTCGCATATCAGGCCTATTGGCTCGTGGGGCTTTATCAGTCTCAGGAAAAGGAGGTTGAAGCAAAAATCAAGGGTGGAATGGAGTTCGCTCACTTCATGGAGATGAAGAAGCGAATCGAACGATTGCGCAATGATGATAAAGGGCCTCATAGACAACTGACGGGTTCTGTTGCTTTTTCTATGGATGAAGACGATGATATAGATCAAAAGGTAAAGGTGAAAAAGGTTCGTGGAGGAAAGATCGTTCAGTCTGTTCAAACAACTTTTACCAAGCACGAGAAGCGTCGTGAAGATGACAAGGACCAGGAATTGATGATGATGATGTCGGGCAAGCTGGCAACTATGGTGCAACAAGCGCTGTTTGGCAAATTGAATGAAATCGCCAAACCTGACATCAATGACTATGACAGTGCATGGGTTGCCAAGATGCTTTCAGACAGTTTGTTGGTGGGCGACGATATTCATCCGCTTCCGCATCAGATTCAGCTTTTTGCAGGAAAGAAGGTTTTGGCGAAAGTGACGACGAAGGGCTATGTGCCTTCCGCCAATGCCAAGCAATACCAATATGTGGTTTGTAATGAGGGGGAGGCGAATGAGGAGAAATATGTCCTTACCCTAGAGCCGCTTACGATGACTGTGCTCAGCCAGATGGCAGGCATCCTTGCCACATCGCTCTTCATCATGCTCATCCTGGCTTTCGTCTTCTGGTTCCTGATTCATACGATGCTCAAGCAGAAGACGCTTGATGAGATGAAAAGTGATTTCACCAATAATATCACGCACGAATTGAAGACTCCGATAGCCGTAGCCTATGCTGCCACCGACTCCCTGCTGAACTACGGAATGCTCCAGCATCCTGATAAGGCGCGCAAGTATCTCACCATCGCCCAGGAGCAGTTGCAGACGCTCAGCGGATTGGTGGAACAGATTCTGTCGATGAGTATGGAACGACGGAAATCGATGCTTCTCAATATCGTGGAAGTTCCAATGAAGGAGGTGATTGAACCGTTAATCTCCCAGCATCAGCTGAAAGTGAAATCAGGAGAAAAAACGGATAAAAAGGTGAATATTTCGTTGTCCGTAGAACCGGAAAATCTGATGGTTCATGCCGACCGGATGCATTTCTCAAACATCGTGAGCAATCTCATAGACAATGCCATCAAGTATTCTGAAGATAGCGTGAATATAGAAATCAAGGCTTTCCAAAAAGCCGAGGATGAAGTGCTGGTTTCCGTATCAGATAATGGAATCGGTATTGCCCACGATAAATTGCCTTATATTTTCGACAAGTTCTATCGGGTGACGGATGGCAATAAATATACGGTTAAGGGCTATGGTCTCGGGCTTTTCTATGTCAAGAGCCTGATGGAGAAAATGGGCGGTTCTGTTTCCGTAGAAAGCGAGCCGGGAAAAGGAAGCTGCTTTACCCTGCATTTTCTTAAAGGGTAAAAAGGTAAAAGGGTAAAAAGTAAAAAAGAAGCAATGAATAAGATAAAAGTATTATTGGTAGAAGACGAAACATCCTTGGCGATGATTCTGAGCGACACCTTGGAGGCGCAGGGCTTCGAGATGCGTACGGCGCATGATGGCGAAGAGGGGCTTCGTATGTTTGATGAACAGAAGCCTGATGTGTTGGTTGCAGATGTGATGATGCCCAAAATGGATGGTTTCGAGATGGTGCGCCGTATCCGCAAGACGGATTCCCGTACCCCTGTGCTTTTCCTCACGGCTCGTTCGGCGGTGAATGATGTGGTAGAGGGATTTGAATTGGGTGGCAATGATTATCTGAAGAAGCCGTTTGCCATCCAGGAGCTCATCGTCCGTATCAAGTCGCTTTGTCATCGGGCTTCTGCAGGAAATATTTCTTCTGAAGAACAGGAAGGGGGAAATGTTTCTCCTGATAATCCGGATGCTGCTGATCAATGGCTCTCCATCGGTCGTTATCGCCTGAATGTTACCAGTCAGATTCTGCAGTTGGATGGTAAAGATACAGAACTGTCACATCGTGAATCAGAAATCCTTCGCATGCTTGTGGAGAGCAAGAACAATGTGGTAGAGAGCAAGGATATTCTCCTGCAACTCTGGGGCGATGACAGCTTCTTCAATTCCCGCAGTCTCCATGTTTTCATCACCAAGCTCCGCCACAAGTTATCTGCCGATGAAAATATCAGAATCATCAATGTGAGGGGAATTGGGTATAAAATGATTTGCTAGAATCTTGTAAAAGAACTATTCTTCCTATCCATCAACAAGCGCATCGAATGCCTCTTTGAAGTATTTGTCGAACCACTCGGCTGGGTGATCTGTTATCTGATGCTTGCCTGATTTCTCGATGTGAATGGCAACAATGTCGCCAAAATCGGAAGTGCCATCAATGAAAAGAATGTTTTCAAAAAGTGGTAGAGAGGCTCTTACTCGTTTGATGCCTTCCGTGAAGTTATATTCTATCACGTCTTGGTTTACATTATGACCGCCCATTGTGTATCTTTGGATAACACGAGATAGAGAATCTTCTTTCGAGGATAAGCCGAAAAAGATGAGGCTGATTTTATAACCTGCATCTTTAAAATCCTGAACAAGATTGACTGGCAAATCTGTAGAGAAGTTCGTTTCGAAAGCAAAATTCTTGTTTTGTGAAATGGCTTCTTCTTTTTCTTTCATCAATGAAGAGATAACAGTTCCATCTATCCATCGCTCTATCCAATCAGGATGTTCGTTTCGAAGAGACATTGCTAGAAGGTCTCCGTCAAAAGCTTTTACTGTAGAATAAAATATTCCAAGCCTACTTTTGCTAGCTCCATTTGGACCGGCTATAATTGTAAATTCAGGTCTTCTTTTCATAATCTTAATAGAAAAAGAGGTGTTACGAAGTAATTAATGGAGTAAGTAACTCATTTTCCCCTTTCCTGGAGCTGCAACTTGTTTTATGATAGTATATTCGCGTGTCGCAAAATCAAGAGTTGCTTCTACATCGCTTCCATCAGGATTAGCAAGATAGGTTTTTCCGTTTTCAAAATACGGCACGGAAATGCCCTTCGCCCACGCTTCCAGGTAGATTCGTTCCACCTCATCGTGTACGGCATTGTTGGTTTCCCGAATCGTCTTGCCATTCGAGAGTCGCCAACCTTCTATTTCTTCATATTTGCACATAAGTCTTTAACCTTTAGAAAACCTTTGAAAAATCTACTGCAAAAATACGAGGAATCTTTTTAATAGCCAAATGTTTTAACCTCTTTTTTCTATCAGCTCTTATCAGAAGCATCTGTTTTTGAAAGTTTTTTCAAAAAAGGTTTGTGGTTTCAGGAATAATGGCTAATTTTGCGGGCTGAAAGGGGAATCGCTTGATAGGCGATGATTCTTGGAATGATATAATATAAATAGGATATGGATAGGAAAAATGATGGCCTCAGACTGATGGATGGGGCTGGATATAAGAAGATAATAATTGCTTGCGACTCTTATAAGGGCTGCCTTTCGAGCAGAGAGGTGAATGAGGCGATTGCTTCGGGAGTGAAGGAATGGAATGCGGATGATGCTTCTCCCGAAATCATTACCCTGGAAATGAGTGATGGGGGAGAGGGAATGCTCGATGCTTTCCTCTCGGCGATGAAGGGAGAGCGAGTGAAGATTCATGCCCATGATGCGCTGATGAGATGGATTGAGGCGGAATACGGAATCGTGGATGATACGGCGATTATCGAAATTGCGCAGACCGCCGGACTGGCTCTGATTGAGCCTGAGCAGCGCAACCCGATGAAGGCTACTTCCTGGGGCGTTGGCGAGATGATTATGAATGCTTATCGCCGGGGCGTGCGACGTTTCATCGTGGGCTTGGGCGGCAGCGCCACATCCGATTGCGGCATCGGAATGCTCAAGGCGATGGGCGATGACTGGAAGAAGATTCGCCGGGAATGCAGCTTTGTGCTGGCTTCGGATGTTACCAACCCGCTTTGCGGCGAAAATGGGGCGGCTCATGTCTTTGCCCCTCAGAAGGGAGCTGATGCTAAGATGGTGCAGATGTTGGATGATAGGGCAAGGAAGTTTGCCGAGGTAAGTGCCAAGCATTTCGGATATGATAGAAGTGAGGCTCCTGGGGCTGGTGCAGCCGGCGGACTGGGCTATGCTTTCCTGCAATATTTCAATGCAGAGGCTCGTCCAGGGGCTGAACTGCTTTTAGAGAAAATAGAGGTTGATGTGCTCATTCAGGATGCTGATCTCGTGATTACGGGCGAAGGTCATAGCGACCGCCAGACCTTGATGGGGAAGTTGCCGCAAAGAATTCTTGAGCATGTTACCAATCAGAAAATATGGCTAGTATCGGGCGGAGTTAGCGATAGAAAGGCTATGCTGGATGCAGAATTTGATAGAGTTGTTCAGGTTACTCCTGAAGAAATGCCATTGGATGAGGCGATGAAGCCAGAAGTGGCTCGTAATAACATAATAAAGGCAATTCGTGAGCAATTTGCTTTGTAGTTTCAGTTATAATCTGTACCTTTGTGACCGTTTTCAAATAAGGTAAGAATAATGAAGTATATAATTTTTGATTTTGATGGAACCATCGGCGATTCGCAGAGTCTCATAGTGAAGACCCTGCAGGATACGATGCGTGCAAGAAAGCTGGAAGTGAAATCGGATGAGGCTTGTGCCAAGACCATCGGTTTAAGACTGGATGAGGCTTTCGTCTCGCTCTTCGGAATGGGTGCTGAGGAGGGACTGGAATGTGCGGCAACCTATCGCGAAATCTTCCTGGATAACAAGAAGACGATGATCGTGCAGCCCTTCCCTCATGTGATAGAAACCCTGAGAGCGTTGCACCATCAGGGTTTTATTCTGGGAATGGCCAGCAGCAGAAACCATTGCTCGCTGGATGGATACGTGAAGCAGATGCAGCTGGAAGATATTTTCTCTTCTATCGTGGCAGGCGATGATGTGGAGCATGCGAAGCCGGCACCCGATATGGTCTTCAAGGCATTGAAGGAGATGAAGGGAACGGCAGATGAAACCCTCGTGGTGGGCGATATGAACTTCGATGTAGATATGGCGCATCATGCCGGCTGCAAGGCCTGTGCCGTGACTTATGGCAACGGAACCCGCCAACAGCTCGCCTCTGCCGAATGGATCATCGATGATTTAGCAGAACTCCTGGAAATCGTAAAAGAATAAACTGAACTCTGAATAAAAAGATAATTTTATCCCTGCTGGAATAAAAAAGCGGATAAAGTTATCTTTTTATTCATTTTTTTATAGTAACTTTGCACCCGCAATTGGTTTGCTGCCACCTTCTGCCGCCTCAGGCAGGATGAGTGCGTAGTGATTAAAAGGGAATCGGGTGAGAAGCCCGGACAGTCCCGCTGCTGTAAGCGTCTTATTGCGGCAAGCAATATGGTCACTGACATTTTTTCGGGAAGACCGCTTGCCATGAGTTTGAGGACGCAAGTCAGAAGACCTGCCGTTGCCATCTCTACCATCAGGAAGTGATGGAGGATGAAATCATTGAGCCTCGTGGGTTAGGCTTTTGAATGAAGATAAAAACATAATAGTAGATGAAAAGATTGTTTGCAATAGCCATGCTGGGTGTTGTTGCAGGGTCTGCCTTTGCCAATGGCGAAACGCAGGACTCTGTACGAGTGCATCACATCCAAGAGGTTGTGGTTACCTCACGATTGATATCCAGGGAAACTATTCCATCACAGACATTGGGAGGTGAGGAACTCAAAAAGTTGAATTCCTTGTCGGTAGCCGATGCCTTGCGTTATTTCTCGGGCCTGCAGCTCAAGGATTATGGAGGCGTGGGTGGCATCAAGACAGTCAACATTCGCAGTATGGGTACCAATCACTTGGGTATCTTCTATGACGGCATCGAACTGGGCAATGCACAGAATGGGCAGATAGACTTGGGGCAGTTCTCGCTCGACAATGTGGAGGAAATTTCGCTCTACAACGGTCAGCGTAGTGCCATCTTCCAACCAGCGAGCGACTTTGGTAATGCTGGCTCCGTCTATATCCGTACCAAGGCTCCTCGCTTCATGATGGGCAGGCGATACAACTTGTTGGTGAGGGCTAAGTATGGGTCGAGCGATACCTTCCGGTTTTCATCGCTTTGGGAGCAGAAACTCTCCGATCATATATCTTCCTCGTTAAGTACAAGTGTGCTGACGTCGAGCGGACGCTATAAGTTTCGTTATAGGCGAGTGACCGAAGACAATACGGTGGCTTATGATACCACCGCCGTGCGCCACAATGGTGACATTTGGGCTTTCCGTATCGAGGAAAACGTGAGGGGAGGCATTGCCGATGGATATTGGAACGTGAAGGCATATACCTACCATTCGGAAAGGGGAATACCTGGTGCCATCGTCAACAATGTGTGGCGACGAGGCGAACGCCAGTGGGACCACAATACCTTCGGACAGGCTGTATTCCAAAAGTCATTTGGTGACAAATTCTCTACCAAGGCATTGGCTAAGTATGCCTATTATGTGACGCGTTATGTCAATAATGATGAGACGCAGATACATGTAGACAATACCTATCGTCAGCAGGAGATGTATTTCTCCACTTCGAATGTCTATGAGATATTGTCAAAGTGGAGTGTCTCAATGAGCTATGACTTCAAGTGGAACAAGTTGAATGCCAATATGGTGGACTTTGCTTTCCCTCATCGTTACTCCAACTTCGTGTCGTTAGCCACGGCATTGACGTTATCACGCATCCAGGCACAAGCCTCGTTGGTGGAGCAGGTGGTCAAGGACCATGTGAAGTATGGGACGTCATCGTCATCTCGCAGCACACTGACGCCAGCATTCTTTGTAAATGTCTATCCGTTCGAAACCAAGTTGCTGGCAGTGAGGGCCTTCGCTAAGAAAAGCTTCCGTATGCCGACCTTCAACGACCTCTACTATGCAGATATGGGCAATAGTAAGTTGAATCCAGAGTCGGCGTTGCAATATGACCTGGGATTTGTGCTGAACAAGGATTGGAAGCAAGGCATCGTCGACCATTTCCGCTTACAGGTGGATGGCTATTACAATACGGTGTACGACAAAATTGTAGCTTATCCCAAGGGACAGCAATTCCGTTGGACGATGCTCAACTTGGGCAAGGTACACATCAAGGGCGTCGATGCCATGGCAGAAGTGGGACTGGAACCAGCCAAGGATTGGAAAGTTACGGCCCGCTTGCAGTACACTTATCAGGATGCTCGCGACGTGACCGATCCCAATACCTCTTATTATAAGGACCAGATACCTTATATCCCATGGCACAGTGGGTCAGCTATCTTGGGTCTGTCATGGCGAGAGTTGGACTTGGCGTATAGCTTCATCTATTCCGGTGAACGTTATTCGCAGCAAGAGAACATCCTCTACAACCATCTCCAGCCCTGGTATACGCACGACATGAGCGTGGTTTATCATGCCAGGAGATGGTCGGCAAGACTGAATGTCAACAACATCTTCAGTCAGGATTATGACGTGATACTTAACTATCCGATGCCGAAGCGCAATTATATGCTGACATTGGAATATAACTTTTGAAAAAAATGAAGGATAAGATATATCATCAACCCAATCTGGCGAAGTCTTGGTTCTTAGCCTTGCTTTGTTTTCTGGCTCTATGTATGCAGTCGTGTCGGGATAGCGACACCGTCATCTCATCTGAGCCTGAGGATACAGGCAGTAAGGCAGAGAAGGGCGATGTTATGGGACTCTACTTGCTCAACCAGGGCAATATGGGCAGCAACAAGGCTACCCTCGACTATCTGGACTTGTCGGGTGATAATAGTGAAAATGTCATTTATCATCGCAACATCTACTCTGAACGCAATCCTAACGAGATTAAGGAACTGGGTGATGTTGGCAATGATATCAAGATATATGGCTCCAAACTGTGGATGGTCATCAACTGCTCCAACAAGGTGGAGGTGGCAGATGCCTATACTTGCAAAAAAGTAGCGAAGATAGACATCCCCAACTGTCGATACCTTGCCTTTGATGGGGGATTTGCCTATGTGAGTGCCTATGTGGCTCCTGTGAATATGCGCCAGGATGCCGAAGTGGGAGCTGTTTATAAGGTGGACACGCTGACCATGAAGGTAGTGGACAAGGTGACGGTGGGCTATCAGCCCGATGAATTGGCTGTTGTGCATGGCAAACTGTATGTTGCCAACAGTGGCGGTTATCGCAATCCCAACTACGATCGTACGGTGAGCGTCATCGACCTCAAGACCTTTAAGGAGGAGCGGAAGATTGATGTGGCAATCAACTTGCATCGCTGTCGTGCCGATAAGTATGGGCAGCTATGGGTGAGTTCCCGAGGCGACTACAAGGAGGTGCCTTCACGATTGTATTGGCTCAATCCTAATGCTGCAGGGCAGATGGAAAAGGGAGGTGAACTGGAAGTGCCGGTCTCCAACATGTGTATCGTGGGTGATTCACTATATTATATAGGTGTGCAGTGGAATGAGACTTCAAAGAAGAATTCGATAGAGTATGGCATCGTGAATGTCAGTCAACACAAGGTAATTGCTCATTCCTTGTCTAGTGCTCCTGAGATACAATCCATCGAGATGCCATACGGCATCATTGTCAATCCTCAGAAGAAAGACTTCTACCTGATGGATGCTAAAAATTACGTATCAAGTGGCGAATTGCTTCATTTCAAGGCAGACGGCACCTTCGACTGGCGAGTATGGACAGGTGATATTCCGGCAGAGGCAGCATTTGTTTATCGCAAACCTCAGTTGTCATCGTCGGATCCGAGCCAACCAGCCGAGAAGTATAGCAAGTATATCTTGGCGGTAGATGAGTATGTGCCGGCTCCAGGACAATTCGTCAATACGATGCCTCAATATGAGGAGGGTGACGATGCTAAGTCGATGGCAAGAAAATGTACAGAAGCCATCGCTGGAGACAAGGGCGGTTTGGTGAGTCTGGGTGCCTATGGTGGTTACATCACCTTTCATTTCGATCATTCTATAGCGAATGTGAAAGGTGAGAAAGACCTTTACATCAAGGGCAATGCTTTCAAGGACAATAGCGAGCCTGGCATCGTGATGGTATCGCAGGATGTGAATGGCAATGGGGTGCCCGACGATCCTTGGTATGAACTTTCCGGCAGTGCTGATGTTGACAGTGTGGGCAAGGTGGTATATGGCTATGAGATAACCTATACCAAGGATACCATGCATGATATTCCATGGACAGACAATCTGGGAAGGAGTGGAGTTGTTAATCGCAACACTTTTCATGCCCAGGAATATTTCCCTTTGTGGTTGTCAAGTCCATTACGCTTCGAGGGTACCCTTTTGCCGCGTAATGGCCATGATACCAGCGGCAATGGAACCCATTGGGTTTGTGATGCCTTCCGGTATGGATATGTTGACAATGTGAGCAATAGCGACATCGATGGATGTAGTTTCGATATCTCTTGGGCGGTAGATAAGAATCGAAAGCCAGTGGCGCTCGACCACATCGACTTCGTGAGAGTGTATTGCGCACAGAATCAAATGTGTGGTTGGCTAGGTGAGACTTCCACAGAGGTGAGTGGGGCTGAGGACCTGCATCTCCAAAAGTCAATCAGTGCCAAGAGTAGAAAGAGATAATAAATAATAAGATAATTTTAGTAATAAACAAAACAACAATGATGAAAAAGTATTTTTATTTGTTGGCACTTGTGTGTGCCACTAGTTTCTTCACAGCATGTAGTGACGACGACGATGACAACACTCCTAAGTATGAGACCATCACTTTCGAGGGTAGTAACTGGAATGCATTGATAGATAATCCTCAGTATGGTGGAAAGATGCTCTATGGAGAGAGTGGTAGCGGCTTTACAGAGGATAATGGTGTGTATGAGTGGACTGATGCTACAACTTCTTTGCATTCAAAGATAAATAATGGCTATGGCTCTTGGGCCTATTGGAATGGCGGTGCTGCTGTTTCTAACTATCATAGTACCATTGCTGAAGGTACATCTAATACACAGCTTTCTATTCCTGCAGATCTTGCAGCACACTCAGGCAGCAACTTCTTGATGATTTATGGTTCAATAGATGGATATAATGCTCCTATTCTTGACTTTAAGGATGGTAAGGCTCACACCATGAAAGGCCTTTGGATTACCAATGGTACTTTCTTCCTCAATGTGATGGCTAATGGCAATGACTACTGTGCAAAGGCTACAAGTTCTACCCAAATCTCTGTCGTGTTCGAAGGCTTCAAGGCTGATGGTACTACATCTACAGGTACAGTTAAGTACACAGTTCAGAATGGTACAAACTCTTTGAAGAGCTGGCAGTATGTTGATCTCTCTTCTCTTGGCGAGATTAGCAGCTTGAAGGTAAACTATGAGGCTTCAGAAGATATGAAGGGGAAGTATGGTTATAATGCGCCTGCTTATATAGCTGTAGATGACGTAGAAATCTATAAGTAAATCTGATGAAGCGATAGTTTCTTATGAAAACGGCTGCATAGAAACAAAAAAGAGGGTGTGTCATATTTTTATGGCGCACCCTTTTGGGTTAGCTGCAACAGGTAGAATATTGAAAAAGATTAGTTTTCCCTATCTGCTGTATTATATGTTTTTTTGTTTTTGCGCCAAAGAATTGCCATATTGCCATATTGATAGGTTATCTCTTTGATTACGAATGCATTATGGGTATGGCAATTCTCTGTTCTTCGGTTCTATCTGCCATATATTGCCATAAAAACAGCGAAATATAGGTGCTTTAGAGGGATTTTGGGGTGAAAATTAAGAGAGCATTGAGCAAAAATCCTTTTTTTCGGTTCAATGCTTGGCTTTTTCATTTGTTTTTTTGCAATTTAACTGACGACATAGAAGAAATTACGTCCCGACGTAGCATCTGATACGTCCCGACGTAATAATCATTATGTCGCGACGTACAGCCAGATACGTCGCGACGCAGTTTCCTGAACGTCCTGATTGCATCTGGTAAAGCTTTTGAAAACGGCTGCATAGAAACAAAAAAGGTGTGTCTTAAGGCAAAGACACACCTTTTCTTTTGTTTTTTATTGTTTCAGAACCGAGTTCTTCTTTATCTTTTACGAATCCTTATTCCTCCATCAACTTGCGGTAGCGACCCTTCTTGATTTCTGTATCGCCAAGACGGCGCGCCTTGTTGATTTCATATTCTGAATAGCTGCCCTCGAAGAAGAAGACCTCACCATTGCCCTCGAAGGCAAGAATGTGGGTACAGATTCGGTCGAGGAACCAGCGGTCGTGGCTGATTACCACCGCACAACCGGCAAATGCCTCCAAACCTTCCTCCAAGGCACGCAGCGTGTTCACGTCGATATCGTTGGTTGGCTCATCGAGGAGCAAAACATTACCCTCCTGCTTCAATGCCAATGCCAACTGCAGACGGTTGCGCTCACCACCCGAGAGAACACTGCAGAGCTTGCTCTGGTCGGTGCCCGAGAAGTTGAAACGGCTGATGTAAGCACGTGCATTCACATCTCTGCCACCCAGACGCAAGGTTTCGTTGCCCTGGGAAATCACCTCGTAAACAGTCTTCTGAGGGTCGATGTCCTTGTGCTGCTGGTCAACATAAGCCAGCTTCACGGTCTCACCCACCTCGAATGTTCCGCCATCAGCCTGATCCAAGCCCATAATGAGGCGGAAGAGGGTAGTCTTGCCGGCTCCGTTAGGACCGATTACACCTACGATGCCGTTAGGAGGAAGCATGAAGTTGAGGTCGTTGAAGAGAACCTTTTCGCCGAACGCCTTCTTTACATGCTGAGCCTCAATCACCTTGTTACCCAGACGAGGACCGTTAGGGATGAAGATTTCCAGCTTCTCCTCGCGCTCCTTCTGCTCCTGGTTGAGCATCTGCTCGTAAGAGTTCAGACGAGCCTTACCCTTAGCCTGACGGGCCTTAGGTGCCATGCGAACCCATTCCAACTCGCGCTCCAATGTCTTGCGGCGCTTAGAGGCAGTCTTCTCCTCCTGAATCATTCGCTTGGTCTTCTGGTCGAGCCAAGAAGAGTAGTTGCCCTTCCATGGAATACCTTCGCCACGGTCCAACTCCAGAATCCACTCGCTCACGTCGTCAAGGAAGTAGCGGTCGTGGGTTACGGCGATGACGGTACCCTCATACTGCTGCAAGTGCTGCTCCAGCCAGTCGATGCTCTCAGCATCCAGGTGGTTGGTAGGCTCATCGAGCAGGAGCACGTCCGGCTTCTGCAAGAGCAGACGGCAGAGAGCCACGCGGCGGCGCTCACCACCCGAGAGATTGGTAACAGGCCAATCGCCAGGAGGACAGTGCAGGGCAGCCATCGCACGCTCCAGCTTGGAGTCGATATTCCAGGCATCGGTAGCATCAATGATATCCTGCACCTCAGCCTGACGCTGCATCAGCTTGTCCATCTTATCAGGGTCTCCGTAATATTCTTCGAGACCGAACTTGTTGTTGATGTCCTCGTATTCTGCGAGTGCATCATAGATTTTCTGCACACCCTCCATCACGTTTTCCTTCACGGTCTTGTTCTCGTCGAGCGGAGGATCCTGAGGCAAGTAGCCCACAGAGTAGCCTGGGCTCCAAACCACCTCACCCTGGGTAGGTTGCTCAAGTCCTGCGATGATTTTCATCAACGTAGATTTACCGGCACCGTTCAAACCGATGATACCGATTTTAGCTCCGTAGAAGAACGATAGGTAGATGTTCTTCAGAATCTGCTTCTGGTTTTGTGGGATAATCTTAGATACGCCCACCATTGAGAAGATGATCTTCTTGTCGTCAACTGTTGCCATGTATATAAATAAATGTGTATTTGTGAATAAATTGCCGAAATAGGCACTAACAGTTGCAAAGATACATTATTTTTTTGAAATTCTCGCCTTTCTTTCAAAGAAAAGTTGTATATTTGCAATTAAATGATTTTTTTGTTGATTAATTAAAGAAAGGACAATAATATGGATGCAACCTATATTGATCTTACCATTCGTCTGTCTCTCGCCCTGCTTTTAGGAGGTGCGATAGGCATTGAGCGAGAATATCGTGCCAAGGAGGCAGGTTTCCGTACTCACTTTCTCGTGGCATTGGGAAGTGCGCTTTTCTGTGTCGTTTCCCAGTATGGATTCGGAATTGACTTAAAGGATTCTTCGCGTGTGGCTGCGCAGGTGGTTTCGGGCATTGGATTTCTGGGCGCCGGAACGATTATCTTCCAGAAGAACGTGGTGAGAGGATTGACTACTGCTGCAGGCTTGTGGGTTACGGCAGCCATCGGTCTGGCGTGCGGTACGGGAATGTATGTGGCTGCAGCTATTACCACGGCGATGGTGTTGCTGGGACTGGAAGTATTGAACTACTGGATTCCGCAGTTGGGAACAACTACCATCGACTTGACCTTCACCGCGCCATCTCGTGAAAGCGTGAAGGAATTTATCAGGCAAATCAAGCAGAAAGGTCTGGAAGTTCATTCTTATGAGTTGAAAGAGCGCCGCTACTCGAAGGAGGAATTCCTGGAAGCGAATATAGAAATCAAGGCGAAGCGCGATTTCCACACCATGGAGATTCTTGATTACATGAACGAGTTCTCAGATGTCACGATTTCAACGATAAGATAAAATAGGTTAGGAGGAAAAAAGTGAAGGAGCCAAGAACATTTGTCTTAGCTCCTTCACTTTTTTATGATGTTTTTTAGAAAATCCTAGCCAGATAGTCGTAGTGTTCGCCTTCTGCCACGAGTTCACCATGCAACCCGCAGGTTTCGGCGATGGATTTCAGTAATGGAAAATCTACGTAGAGCCAGTCGAAGCGGTCGCCCTTTACATCCTTGTAGATCATCTGATAATCTACTTCTCCGTAATAGGCTCCATTCAGATTGATGTCGAAACTTCCATCCTCATTCTCGTAGATATATTTCAAATCAGAGGAATCGATGAGAATCTGACCGCCTGGATTCAGCAACGCCTTCAGGCGCTGGAAGAGGGCAGGGAGATGTTCTATCTTACCGGCAATTCCCGTTCCGTTCATCAGGAGGAGGATGGTATCGAACCCTGTTTCCAGATGTTCATCGAAAAGATTGATGCATTCCGCATCCTTTACTCCTCTCAGTTCCATCGCTTCGCAGCTCAGAGGAGAAATATCAATGGCTTTTACCTCCAAGCCCTTCTCCTGCAAGGCGAGCGTATGGCAGCCGCTGCCGGCTCCGATATCCAGTACACGTCCTTTTGTGAGTTGCAAGGCCTTCTGCTCCAGCATCGGCATCTCCTCAACTTTTCTGAAGAGATGTTTCACCGGCATTTCATCTTCTTCGAACATAGATGATAGCACACGTAATCTTCCTGCTTTCCCCGATTCCTGATAATCAAGGATAGCGGCGCCCATCGGGTCTTTGTCTTTTGATAATATCTTTGTATTCATTTATTTTGCAATTTTTGAGTGCAAAATTAATGCTTTTTCATTGAATATGCAAGTTTTGAGGAGATATTCTGCTGCTTCTTAATATTTCTCCTACCTTTTGCTTTTCGCTTTCAAAACTGAATTGCTGATAGATGATATTAGCATTCTGCAAATCTATGATATGAGGAGCCATCAGTCTGAGGGCTTTCAGTTTGCTGTCACCAAAAGTGAATATATTCATCATGCTGACGGCTTGGGCACAAGAATAGTAACAGCCGAGGCTGGCCACTTCTATCAGATCGAACTTGTTGTCATCAAAGCTTGCCTTCTTCACCTTATTATATAGTTTGGAGAAGGAAGCATCATCGAGACAATAGCCGTAATCCATTCTGCCATCTGGATCACATCTTCCATCGTAGATGGGTGGAGTAGGATGTTGTGGCTGCTGTACATTCGACGTCTGGCTGTTGGATTCTATGATTCTTGTATCGTACTGCACAACCTTTCCGTTTCTGTCGAAGAAGACCGTGATGTACTTGGAATCTCCAAACAGATAATTATATTTGTCATATTCCCATTTGTCCCCATATATATTGAAACTGGTGAGCTTAGGCTCTCCCAAGATGGCTATTACTTCCTGCTTGGTCATTCCTCGCTCCACGTTTCTTTTTCCTTTAGCCGAAGCCGAGAGGCATACGGCAAACATCAATATGGTTGTGGCGATGAGCGCCATTACTTCATTTCTTTTCATAAGCGATACTGTTTTTATAAGTTATTATATTGTTTTATGGTTGCAAAAGTACAGCTTTCTTTTGAAATAAAAAGAGAAGGATTCCCTAAAGTAGAAGGGAAAATCCCTATTTCCGATTTTGGTTATTTGTTTCACTTTTCGGGAATGGCTGTGATTATAAAAAGAGATTATCATTTACTGCTAAAGCCTAATATGCCTGAATAAACGCACCGAGACGACTGGGTAAGTAACGAAAGGCGTTTAATCAGATTCAATGAACTAATATATTAAGTATACGAAGCCTGTTTCTAGAAGATTCCGACTGCAGTCAGCAGCTCTGCTGAGCCTAGTCAGCAGGTCTGCTGACTGCAGTCGGAAGGTCTGCTGAGCCTAGTGACAATACTTTTTAGTTGTACGACTATACCCTCTTTAGTTGTACGACTATACACCTTTTAGTTGTACGACTATACACCTTTTAGTTGTACAACTATACATCTTTTGGTTGTACGACTATACACCTTTTGGTTGTATGACTATATATCCATTGGTCATTTGAAAGGTCTGTACTTCGACAAAAATGAATGGTTTTAGTCCCACCAAGATTGTGCATAGTAAGCAAGCAACTTATGGTATAAGTACCATGCTTTCAACTGGTATAGTTCATGAGGATGCTCTATATACCAATCTTTAGCTTTTTGGTTATGTGATAATTTCAGATAGCGGTCAAGGTTTCTCATATTAACCTTTACCAAGCAACGATACTTCACATTGTCATCTTTCAATTTATAGAACTTTCCATCATCTATTGGCACAAACTCCATCTCTCCTTCATAGTCGAAAAGATCAACATTATTGTCAAGCATAATATCATGGAGTTTGACCGCCATTTTTATCCAACGTACTATTGGCTCGTAAGTTTCTGCTGTAGCGAAATATCCATGTTTATAATGTGCTATTAACTCTTCCATGTATGTTTTCTGCAAATCATAAAAATATTCATAAGAGAATGGATATGTATGGAAGGCTGCTTGTTTTACGAGCTTCCAACGTCTTTTGTTACAGCATATTCTGAACCAGCAACATACAGAGCGGTATTTGTCTGTTACATGGCAATACCACCAGATATCTATGTCTTCCCATAGTTTGGCAAGTCCTTTTTTCTCCTCCCTATCAATTAATTTTAAACTCATATCTTTGTCCTCCAATTAAAACGCCACAAAGATACTAATTATATCTGAAAATGAGAGGGATAAAGCGAAAAAATCCATCTTTTGTTTGTAAGTTTGTGATTTTTTGATTAACTTTACCGGCGAATAGGCAAAGAGGATGACAAATGACGTCTCCTTACCTAAATATAATTAAGAAAATGAGAACAGCGAAGGAATTATTTGCAGAGCTAAATAGCTTTGATGAAAATAGAAGAATAGAGGCCAAGTCGGCATCGGCTGTTGGTAAGAGCATGATGGAAACGGTTTGTGCTTTTGCCAACGGGCCAGGTCTGTGCGGTGGCTATCTGCTTTTAGGTGCCAAGCGTACCGGAATAGCTGAAGACGGCAGGCCTATTTATGAGCCTGAGAATATAGAGAATACTGACAAAATTCAATCTGATTTTGTCGCTATGTGCAATTCTATGTTCAATGTCCGTATTCGCCCGATTATTAATGTGGAAGAATATTTGGGTAAGACTGTTATAGTTGTAAAAATCGAAGAGTTACCTGAGAGTCAGAAGCCTGCGTATTTTGCCAAGCGTGGTTTGCCTGAGGGGGCGTTTCGTCGTATAGGTCCTTCTGATGAAAAATGCTCAGAAGAGGATATGTATCTTTTCTATCAATCTGCTGATACCTATGATAGTTGTATTGTAGATGATGCAGACCTTGATGATATAGATGAGAATGCACTCAATTTCTATCGTAAACTTCGCAAGGAAGTGAATCCTGATGCGGAAGAACTGACGCTGAATGATGTAGATTTGTTGAGGGCATTAGGAGCTATTAAGAAGAATAAGCAAGGTGGATATGATTTGACTTATACGGGGCTCTTGGTTTTTGGAAAACAAATGTCGCTTCGTCGTTTGGTTCCTTCTTTCAGAGTTGATTACATTAGAATTTCTGGCAATCAATGGTTAGCTGATGGCGATAATCGCTTTGAGCAAACTATCGATATGCGCGGACCATTAATCCTCATGGTAAACAAGGCATGTAGTGCTGTGATGGATGACCTGCCAAAAGGCTTTGAACTGAAGAAAGATTCCATGCAGGCATCTACACCAGCGATTCTTCCCAATAAGGTATTACGTGAGGCGATAGTCAATTCGTATATTCATCGTTCTAATCGAGTGAATCAGCCGATTCAGATTATCCGCTATTCCAATCGTATCGAGATTCACAATCCAGGTTATTCCTTGAAACCTCAGGATGATTGGGGAGAGCCAGGTTCTATGCTTCGCAATCCAAGAATCAGCGAGATTTTCCATGATACGAATCTTGCCGAGACCAAAGGTACTGGTATTGGTGCGATGCGCAGATTGATGAAGGAGGCTGGCTTGATGCCGCCGACTTTTGAGTCGAACCATGAAGCGAATAAGTTTACGGCAAGACTTCTGCTCCATCATTTCCTCAGCAAGGAGAATATGGAGTGGTTGGCTCAATATGCCGAGTTTGGCTTGGTGAATGAGCAGAAGCTGGCTCTAGTCTTCGTGAGAGAAGTGGGTGCGATAGATAATGCTACGTATCGCCAGCTGGATTCTTCGATTACTCATGCCCGTGCACGTTTGGAGATTCATAAGCTTTGTGATCTTGGATTCCTAGAGAAGAAGGGGCATGGTCGTAACACTTACTATATAAGAACCTCTAAGGTGGTATCCTTAGGAGAAAGGTTACGACCTCAGGACGAAAGGTTACTACCTCAGCATGGTACATTGGGAGAAAAGATACCACCTCAACATGGTACATTGGGAGAAAAGATACCACCTCAGCATGGTACATTGGGCAAAAAGATACCACCTCAAGGCGAAAAGATACCACCTCAGCATGGTACATTTGAGATCGAAAGCCAAACGAAAAGTCGTAACGAATTACTGAGGGAACTTCCTAAAGGGCTCCAAGAACGAGTTGCAAAACTAGGAAAGTGGGCATCTCGGGAAAAGGTTAGTCAACTCCTTGTAGATTTATGCGCTTTTAAGCCTTATAGCTACGAAGAGCTTGCTTTGATAATTCAAAGAGCGGCCAAGCCTATGAAGGATAAGTACATAAAGCCTTTACGATTAGCAAACAAGCTTTTCTATTGGATTCCTGAGATGATTAATCATCCACTGCAAAAGTATGTAGCTGACCCCTCGATGGCGAGAAGTAGCAATAAAAAAAGAAAACAATAGGATTAAGATATATGAATATTTTTAAAATTGTGCAGACATTTGCGTCTCTTACTCAGGAAAGTGTTTTTAATACGCTATCCCTTTCTCGTTCATTTCGACAATGTTATATTGAGAATACTGAGATGTTGCCAGTTTCCATAAATCCACTTGTTGATGCACATTTTAATCTGAGCTTGAGAGAAACTGCGCATAGCAGAATATTATATTCTCTATTGACAGGAAGTAATGTCGTAAAAAAACATTTTATAAAGTTTTTTTTAGACATAGATGTGTCAGCTAATGATATTACGATACCATATCCTGATAAAAATAGAATTGATTTAACTATTAAAGGGAAAAACTTCTTCTTGATAATAGAGAATAAAGTTAATGGAGCACAGGAACAAAAGAAACAGGTTGATAGATATGTTGATATAGCAAGCAAGATTTATCCTTCAAAGGAAATCTATGTACTATATCTGAACCAAGATGGATATACCTATCCGTCAGAGTATTCTTTATCATCTAAAGTTAAAATGAAGTTAGGTAAGAATTTTATCTGCAAAAATTATAAGGTTGATATTCTAAACTGGCTATATTCTGTCAATAGGATAATTCCTTTTGATACAGAACAGCAGCTAAAAAGTTCTATAGTCGTTTATATTGGCTATTTAGAAGAATATTTTGGAAACTCAAAAAGACAAATAATTATGAATAATAAACTTGATAAATTGATAGTGGAACAACTCAAATTAGATAATAAATCTACTTCTGAAAAGCTACAGGTTATTGAAGATGAATTGGAAAATGTTCAGAAACTCTGTGAACGATTAGAGTTCTTACAAGAACAGTATCAAGAGGAATATGATGAGGAAAATTTTAAAGAATGGTATAATAAATGTGTTGGCATTATTGACGATAAACTTATCCTTATATGTCAATCTTCTACGGAATTCGGTTTTGATTTTGATTATCATAAATCTAAATTCCGATGTGAGGTTTCTGTTGACGAAGGGGGATACTATTGGGGGATTAAGTGTTTAAGTCAGAGAATCTGTAAAAACGTACAGAGAAAATTGAAAGATATCGTGCTTAATAGTAAGTATGGATTCCATAATAATGAGGAAAATGCACCGGAATGGGTTGTGTCAGATTATGCTTCTGAGAGTGATATTGTAGAGCGTTTTGTTACGTTAACGTCAATAATTATTCAGCAACCAGAAGTGATTCTCTGTCAATAAGATTATAGTTTTATGCTCGCATATAAAATATGAATCCGTGAGGAAGACTTTGTGTCTTACCCACGGATTTTTATGTATATTCCTCATCAAAAGAACTCTAAGAGAGATAGATCGCTTTTACTGGTAATCTTTATGCCTTAACGTTCTGGATAACAGCTATAAATCAAGTAACCATTTCCATACAGGTATCACTTCTATTTTCTTGTCTTTTACAACAATCTCTTCTTCCAACTCGTAAGTTAGGATTATGAGACGCTTGCAATCCAATACCTTGGAAAGTTTGATAAGAGCTGTAGATTCTCTTTCCCAAGTTTCTGTAGATTTTTTGGGATTGTAGCTTACTTGTATAGCCATTGCTGCATCAGGTATATAAAAATCTACTTCTATATTTTTATTATAGAAGAAAACTTGTTCGTCTAACCCATATCTTCGTAATAGTTCCATTGCAACCATATTCTCTAATAAAGATGTGTCTATATCCATGGCAAGGATACTGATAATACCGTTATCTACAAAATAGTATTTAGGGTTGGTCTCACGTTGTGTGAGATTGTCTGCTATATTCTTGATAGGATAAATTAAGAAAGCATCTTTAGAATATTCAATATAATTGATGAGAGTTGGTTTGCTGAGTTTAGCACCAGTAGATGCTATTATATTGGCGAGTCGTGTGAAAGAAATTGGTTGCTTTACGCTCTCAGCAAGTTTTCTGAAAAGTATGCGAAGTGAGAACTGGTTCTCTATTTTGTTGCGAGAGGCGATGTCGCCGAGATAAATCTTTTGATATACACTATTAATATAATCTCTTTTTGATGCCAGTTTTGCACCTTCAGGAAAACCTCCAAAATGGAAATAGCTTTCAAAATATCTTTGTACTTTTGCTCTTCCTGATGTGGTTGCGATGGTATCTGTGTCATAAGAAATCTCATTGGCATTCAGAAATTCAGAGAAACTATATGGCATAATGTGTTTAGTGATATAGCGACCTCCTAAGGTTGTTGCCACATCACTGCCAAGCATTTTAGCGTTGCTGCCTGTTATATAGACTCTGTACTTGTTGTCAGCTAAGCGTCGTGCAAATTTATCCCAACCATCTATATTTTGTATTTCATCAAGAAATAGAATTGGGCGTTTGTCAGACATCATACCATGAACCTCAAGGATGAGGTTTAGTTCTTGCGCAGTCATGCCCATCAATCGCTCATCCTCAAAATTGAGATAGAGCATAGAGTTCCAACTGATACCTTGTTTCAGATATTGTTGAATTTGCTGATAAAGCATGAATGATTTGCCGGCTCGTCTTACGCCTATCAAGACATAGTTGGCAAACTCTTCCATTTGGATATCTCTTGGGACAATATGCTGTAATTCTATCTCTTTTCTATTTTCCAAGAGTATTTCTCTGATAACTTCTTTTTGTATCATAATCTCTTATTGTTTAATTGATTTTGCAAAAATACGATTATTTTGTTAAATCGACTAAACAATATGCATAATTTAACATAAAAAGTATCTATATATCCTAGTTAATGTCGTTTTAAAAATGAATAATATCCGATTCCCCCAAAATTTTTGGGAGTATATCAGGTAAGTAAAGAAGAAAGTTTGTAATAAAAAAGTCCGTGAGCATTCATTGCCCACGGACTTTTTAAATTATCTGATTCTTATAAATGTCTTATGCCTTGAAGCTCTCCAAGTCTTCTGCCTTGAAGTTCTGGATGTATGCTGAATGACCGAGAACTTCCTCCTCTGCCATGCGAACATATACGTTGGCACTCTTGGCAAACATCTCTGGAGCCTTGGTTGCATCGTCGAGGATGAGGAGTGACATCACGATGTCGCCGGTCATGTTGTAGAGACGGCGAGCCAGGAAGTCGTGAACAGCCTGATCGTTTGCCTCCTTCACCTTGTTGATGGCTGCCTCGTAAAGTTCTACGAGCTTAGCCACGCGCTCCTTCAATGCCTTCAAATCATCTGATACCTCATTCTCCAACATCTCCTTGATAATGCTGAGATAAGTACCGTTGGTGATGTAGCGGATGGCTGCAACAACCTGAAGCTGAGTAGTACCCTCGTAGATAGAGAAGATGCGGGCATCACGGAACAGGCGCTGGCACTTGTACTCCATGATGAAACCAGAACCACCGTGAATGCTGATGGCATCGTATGCATTCTGGTTGGCATACTCAGAGTTCATACCCTTAGCCAATGGAGTAAATGCATCAGCCAAGCGGGTGTATTTCTTCATCTCCTGACGCTCCTCTGGAGTGAGCTTAGTGTCGCGGGCGATGTCTTCCAAAGCCTTGTAGATATCTACGTAGCGAGCGCAGCAGTAGAGGAGTGAACGGCCTGCATCCAACTTAGCCTTCATTCTTGAAAGCATGTCGTATACAGCTGGGAAGTTGATGATCTTCTCACCAAACTGAGCACGCTCCTTGGCATAAGCCAAGCCCTCATTGTAAGCCTCCTGCTCAACACCCACACTCTGAGCAGCGATACCCAGACGGGCACCATTCATCAGAGCCATCACGTACTTAATCAAACCGAGACGGGTGTTACCGCAAAGCTCTGCCTTGGCATTCTTGTAAACCAACTCGCAGGTAGGAGAACCATGAATACCCAACTTGTGCTCGATGTGGCGAACGGTTACGCCGCCATCACGCTTGTCGTAGATGAACATAGAAAGACCACGACCATCCTTGGTACCTTCCTCTGAACGAGCCAGAACCAGGTGGATGTCTGAGTCACCATTGGTGATGAAACGCTTCACACCGTTCAGACGCCATGTGCCGTCCTCATCCTGTGTAGCCTTCAACATTACGCGCTGCAAGTCAGAACCTGCATCAGGCTCAGTCAAATCCATACTCATGGTCTCGCCAGCGCAGATGCGAGGGATGTACTTCTGGCGCTGCTCCTCAGAACCGAACTCATAGAGTGTATCGATACAGCTCTGGAGAGACCAGATGTTCTGGAAACCGGCATCGGCAGCAGCAATGATTTCAGAAGCCATAGAGAAGATGGCGTTAGGCAGGTTCAAACCGCCGTAACGGCGAGGCATTGACAAGCCCCAGAGGCCAGCCTTGCGGGTAGCATCGAGGTTCTCGAATGTCTTGCTGGCATAGATCATGCGACCATTCTCCAAGTGTGGACCTTCGAGGTCAACATCCTCAGAGTTTGGTTCGATGATGTTAGCAGCTACATCGCCGGTAATATCCAGCAATCGCTTGTAGTTCTCGATGGCATCCTCGTAGTTTACTGGAGCATCTTCAAACTGGTCTTTTTCTACATAATTTCTTTCCTTCAAGTCCACAACACGCTTCATAAGCGGATGATTCAAGTGGAACTCTATCTCAGGATGGTCTGTATAATAATTAGCCATTTTGCTTTTCTTATTTAAATAATGTGTAATGCAGATTATTTAGAATTCTGCTTGTAGTACTTGATGAGCTTAGGAACCACATCTTCAACATTGCCGTTGATAACGTAGTCGGCAATCTTGTTGATTGGAGCATCAGGATCGTTGTTTACAGAGATGATGATGCCTGAATCCTGCATACCGGCGATGTGCTGAATCTGACCAGAGATTCCGCAAGCGATATATACCTTAGGATGAACGGTAACACCAGTCTGACCAATCTGACGGTCGTGATCTACCCAACCTGCATCTACTGCAGCACGGGAAGCACCTACCTCACCATGGAGGAGATGAGCCAATTCGAAGAGCTGGTCGAAGCCTTCCTTGCTTCCTACGCCATAACCGCCGGCTACGACGATGGCAGAACCCTTCAGGTTGTGCTTGGCAGCCTCTACGTGGTGGTCGAGTACCTTTACTACGAAGTCCTCAGCAGGAACATACTTGCTTACCTCAGGGTAAACTACTTCCTTCTTGCACTCACCCTCGTAGATGCTCTTCTGCATCACGCCAGAGCGGACAGTAGCCATCTGAGGACGGTGCTCTGGGTTTACGATTGTAGCCACGATGTTACCACCGAAGGCTGGACGAATCTGATAGAGCAGACCCTCATAGTGCTTGCCGCTCTTCTTATCGTCGTAATCACCGATTTCAAGCTCTGTACAGTCGGCTGTAAGACCGCTGGTCAATGAAGAAGAAACACGAGGACCGAGGTCGCGACCGATAACGGTAGCACCCATCAGCGCAATCTGAGGCTTCTCTTCCTTGAAGAGGTTGACGAGGATGTCTGTATGAGGAGCTGAAGTGTATGGGAACAATCCCTCAGCATCGAAAACAAATAATTTATCTACACCATAAGGGAGAATCTGATCCTCTACCTGGCCCTTGATACCGGTACCAGCCACGATGGCATGGAGCTCCACGCCCTGCTGGTTAGCGAGCTTACGACCCTTGGTGAGCAATTCCTGAGATACTTCGGCAACGGTTGTGCCTTCTACCTCGCAATATACAAATACGTTGTTCATTGTCTTTTCAAAATTATCCGATAATACTTTCGTTCAACAATTCCTTCATCAGTCCGTCGATGTCTTCATCGCTGCTGGTCAAGGTCTTGCTTTCCTTAGCCTGGAACACGATGTTCTTCACGGCCTTCACCTTGGTAGGTGAACCGCTCAAACCGCACTGTGCAGGGTCGCCGTCAACATCGGCAACGCTCCACTGGTTCAGAGTGAGGTAAGGGCGCTCTTCATAGAGGTTGGCCCAAGGCTCATCACCCTTGCGCTCCATAGGGCAGGTAGCGTATTTATATTTCATTACGAGCTTCACGTTGCATGGGCGACATGGAGCAGCACTTCCGTTTACGGTGATAACCAATGGCAATGGAGCCTCAACAGTCTCCACACCACCATCAATGAGGCGGCGTATAGTAGCCTTGCCATCCTCTACCTTGAGGATTTCCTCTGCGTAGGTTACCTGGTTCAATCCCAACTTCTGAGCCACCTGCGGACCTACCTGGGCTGTATCACCATCGATAGCCTGGCGACCACCGATTACGATGTCAACGTCACCAATTTTCTGGATTCCGGTAGCAAGGGCATAGGAAGTAGCCAATGTATCAGCACCGGCAAAGAGACGGTCGGTAAGCAACCAACCCGTATCAGCACCACGATAAAGACCCTGGCGGATGATTTCTCCAGCACGTGGAGGACCCATAGTCAAAATACCAACTGTAGAACCTGGATTCTGCTCTTTCAATCGGAGAGCCTGCTCCAATGCGTTCAAATCTTCAGGATTGAAGATTGCAGGAAGGGCAGCGCGATTTACTGTGCCTTCGGCGGTCATCGCATCCTTACCCACATTTCTTGTGTCAGGTACTTGCTTGGCAAGTACTACGATTTTTAAACTCATATTTTTAAAAATGGTTATTGTTATAATTTCCTAAGTTTGTTAGTGCTCAGTACTCAAGTTGTACGTCGTCTAGTGCGATTGTCAGACTTGCTATCGTCTAATAAGTTACTGTCCAATGTTCAATTTGGGACAAAACACGGGGGCAAAAGTAACACTTTTTTATGGCTTACGCAAATATTTTATAAAAAAAATGCCCATTTAGTCTTGCTTTGTGCGCAAAACGCAAGAAATGTGCAAGCTTTTTAGAACGTCCGTACTTAACTTTGCTGGCTTATTCAAAGCTCTTGAGTCGAGCGATATATTTGCCCAGAATGTCGAATTCGATATTCACTACCGTTCCCACTTCGATGTCGCAGAAGTTGGTATTCTCTCTGGTATAAGGAATGATGGCAACGGTAAATGTGTTGTCTGTAGGATCACAGACGGTGAGCGAAACGCCGTTAACGGTAACGCTGCCCTTGTCCACCGTGAAATAGCCTTTTCTTGCCATTTCCTTATTGAGCTCATATTCGAAAGTAAAATAAGTAGAGCCATCAGCGTCTTTCATTGCGATACATTTGGCAGTCTCGTCCACATGTCCCTGTACGATATGACCATCCAGACGGCCGTTCATCACCATCGAACGTTCCACGTTTACCTTGTCGCCTACCTTGAGCAGTCCCAGATTACTGCGGTCCAGAGTTTCCTTCATGGCGGTAACAGTATACGTGCCATCTTTTATTTCCACTACGGTGAGGCACACACCATTATGAGCCACGCTCTGGTCGATGCCGAGTTCATCAACAAAAGAGCAACTCAATGTGAAGTCGATGTTCTCCTTATCATGCTTGATAGCTACTACGGTAGCCATTTCTTCTACGATTCCACTAAACATATATTCTATTTTTATTTGGTTTCATTATTATTTAGAATGCAAAGATATTGCATTAGCTAGAAACAGCCAAATTATTTAAGTTCTTTTGATAAAATAAGCAAGATATATTTGTTTAATTGCCATATTTTTTATATTTTTGCACATTATAATATATGCACATGATAAATGTGATATACATGTCTTTCCAATTTATCTCCAAGTATCAACTCAATGTGCCTTCAAAGGAGCGAATGACAGAGTTCTTGCGTAAGGAAAATGAGGGACTATATAATAAGGTATAGGAGCAGCAAAATTAGATAACACAGTTTAGGTAACAATAAAAACATTTGAAGACAATGGAAATCAAGGAAGGATATATGCCCTTCATGGGCTATCAAACATATTATCGTATCGTAGGTAAAACAGAGGAGGGCAAGAACCCTATCATCCTCTTGCATGGTGGACCAGGCAGTACCCACAACTATTTCGAGCTATTGGATAGGGTAGCGGAATCAGGTAGAGCTGTCATCATGTACGACCAGTTGGGCTGTGGCAACTCATTTGTGGAGGGACATCCCGAACTCTGGACTCCTGAGACTTGGCTCAACGAACTCTGTGTGCTCATCGACTATCTCCACATCGACCATTTTCATCTCTTGGGACAGTCGTGGGGTGGCATGCTCGCCATCATCTATCTGATAGAGAAGCAAGCAAAGGGCGTGAAGTCAGCCATCCTCAGCAGCACTCTTTCGAGCAGCAAGCTTTGGGCAAGTGAGCAACATCGCATGATTAAGTTTATGTCGGAGGAAGACCAGCGTTCCATCGCTGAGGCTGAGGCGAAGGATGACTTTTCGAGCGAGGCGTATGCCAAGGCGAATGAACACTTCATGCTCCTGCATTGTGCAGGAGAGGTAACGGAAGACAGCCCAGAGTGCCTTCGCCGAAAGAAGCGTGCAGGTGCTGAGGCTTATCTCTATGGATGGGGACCAAATGAATACACTCCTACTGGTACGCTCCGTGATTATGATTACACCGACTGTCTGGGCGAAATCCAAGTGCCTTGCTTGGTGATGAGTGGCACCAACGACCTCTGTACTCCATTGGTAGCAAAGACACTTTATGATGGTATCCAAGATTCCAAGTGGCATCTCTTCGTAGGAGCCCGCCACATGCCTTTCGCCGAGCAAAATGATGAGTATTGCCAGGTGCTGGAAGAATGGTTGGGGGAGAAAGATTAAGCTCTTTGGAATTATTCGAAGCGATTCAATTCTTCATTACCAGCACCTTGACCCTTGTATCGACTTCTTGACATATTGAAGTTATACTGGAATGTCAAGAGCAAGGAACGGCTATCGCTGGTGCTGCTTTGCCAAAGCGTGACATCCTTATTGTAGAATAGTATGTCACGATTGCTCTTGTTGAAGATGTCGTTACCTTCAAGAGTAACCGAGAAACGATTCTTGCAGAAAGCCTTGTAAAGTTTGGCATTAAGGCTAGAGGAAGAACTGAGCTGCATGTTCTCCTTGTTTCCACGGCTGTTCCATTTAAACTCTTTATTAAAGTAAACGATTTATAAGTTGTCCATAATTAAAAAACTGTGTCAAACTACATTTATTGTAGTTTGACACAGTTTAGTTTACACTCTCGAACTTTATTTTATTTTTCCCTTTCAAGCAAAGTTATTTAGTTGTGTTTTAAGCCATTAGAACTCTTATTTCTTAAAATATTCTTCCTTTAATTCTCTCTCTACGCTTAGTGATGGATGATTATATATCTGCAAACGACATACTTCATTCGGTATTTTTTCATAAGATGGTGTATTTTCTATCCATATAAGGTGATTATCATCTATAGAATAGAGGTATTTTGTATCCGGTGTAGTTATATAATCACTAATATTTTTAACATAAAGTCTATTTGCTTTTTCATTATACATATAAGGTAATATGACATATCCTATTTTTTGTGGTGGAATAAAATATAATAATCTAAAAGAAGTTTTCTTACGAATTTTATAAAAACCAGTACATATATCTCCAACGATGTCTCCAGCTTTTAAACTGTCTAATATTACATTTGTTTTGCCAATAATATATGTTTTCTGCCATTGCCAAATTCTTTCATTATCCATATATTTATTTAAAGAGTTTAAAGCTACTTTCGGTAAAATAAAATAGTTCTTGCCTTTATATACTTGCATTCTAAAATGAATATTCTCAGAAGGAATATCTATCTTTAAGTTTGTCTTTGAATACCTTTTAGAAAACGATTGGAAAAAAGGAATAGACATTATGCAAAGAGTGATAATCATTCTTTGCATAATGTCTATTTTATTTTTGGGGAGAAATATTAACATAAGCAGATATGTTAGAATTACTGAACTCTCTTAAAAAAGGGGCTCTGTTAGTGTAATGTAAATAAAATAAGGTGTACAAATCTGTGAGCTGGAACATGGCACCATTGTTCTTGTTGCCGAAAGCATTGTATTTTCTGATGAAGTCACAACTTATCAAATCATTGAAGGCTTCGGTCAACTTTCCACCAGAAGTGAGTTTTAAGGATTTCATGATGTCCTCACGGCTCATTCCAATTTTCTTCTTGGCTAATCTCCAACAAGTTGATTTCTCGCTTTCTTCCTATTATATTTTGCTGCATATCTTTTGTCGTTTTGATGATGGGGCAAAGATACTATAAAATATTGAAAAATAAGCAGAAAAGCATAGAAAAGTGCCGATAGTGGTGCCAAAAGTCGATTTTTTTAGGACTTTTGGCACCACTATCGGCACTTTTTAGTAAACTGAATACGATACGAAAGCCTCTAATTGCTTCTCTATTTCAGCGAAAGGTACATTGAGGTCAAGAGTGCGGAAGTATATGGTATTGCCATCCGCAAGCTTCATACTTCCATTGGGTGTGATGTCTTCGTCTGTTTTAGCATAAAGCAACATGCCATCCACTTTGCCCGAATGCAGTTTGTCCTTATTCATGACATATGTATGAATTTGGTACAAGTTGTTAGAATGTATTGTCGCTTTGTCAAATTGCACTTGCATGGTATGTCCATAAAACTTAGTGTCAATGATGAGTGTTCGGTCATTGAGAGTAAGTAATATGTCTGTTTGCATGATAGGAAGAATATGAGTGGAAGATACATCTCGGTCGATGTTCCAATCTATTTGTGCAGCTTGAGCCTTGTATTCAGGATGTTTAGACCTATAGTATTCTAAGACAAACTTCTCGAAAAGGCGACAAAGATGTTCATCAGTAAATGACTTCATCTTGTATTTCCCCTTTTCTGTTGTCATCAGAATATCCTCGGTAAGGAAATAACAGATATAAAGTAGCATTTGATAGGATTTGTTGTTTCTGTCAAATGTCAGTATATTCCATTTTATCGTGCTTAGTTCGATGATGTCGATGCCTGAAAAGAACAGCATGAGATTCTTTAGCTTGGTCTTTTGATCTTTTTTGATGTTTCCGTGCTTGAGAAGACCAAAGACAGTTGCTTTTATAATCTGATTGAAGATGTTGTTTTCCGATAACTCATCATATTCACAACCGATTTCTTGCTTTCTGCATAACTTGTTTTGGATGGTAGCGTTCAAGTCAAGTTTTCCGCGAAGGGTAGGGAGTGAGTCTTTGCGAATGATATATTGCTTGAAAATACCTTGTTTCAGTTGGCATGAGATGCCCTTGATGAGAATTTCGGCAAACAATTGTTGTATGTTGTCGAAATTCTCACCAGCAATCTCTTCATAGTTGTTCTGCTTTAGCTCACGAAAAGCATAAGTGAGCATATAGTAGATGTTGAGTATGAATATGTTCTTGTCTTTCGTCATTTGAGTGCGTCTAATAGTTTTTCTACAGCCGTTTGATACTTCGAATCGTTGTCAAACCAATATTCTCTAAGCATTGGCTTGAGGTCGTATTCCACGATATTTTCCAACCACAAATCGTTGATGTCATTTGGCTTGGAAGAGCAGAAGTAACTGTGACCGATACAGAACCCTGAACCAAGAGAATCGTCATTGGTAATGTCTTGGTTGAGTGAAACTATGGCATTGACAACGTTATCAAACTTATCATTTCCTATGGACTCTTGGTACTTCTTGAAACCTTCAGTGTCAAATCCAGGAGTCATTTCATAGAAACTAAATCGACGGCGCAAGGCATAGTCTATCATGGCAAGACTTCTGTCTGCTGTATTCATCATACCTATTATATATAGGTTGCTTGGCACACAGAACATTTCGCCATTATAAGCCAATTTAATTTCTGTGTCTCGATAGTCTTTTTCTATTAGCATTAACAATTCACCAAATATCTTGCTCAGGTTTCCACGATTTATTTCATCTATAATGAAGTAGTAATCTTTGTCCGGATTACTTTGGGCTCTTTTACAGAAGTTATAGAAAACTCCCTTTTTGAGTTCGAATCCACCATCTTCGTTAGGTCGATACCCCATCATGAAATCCTCATAGCTATAATTTTGGTGGAATTGGATGAATTCGATTCTCGATTCGTCTATATCCCCCATCATAGAGTAAGCTAATCTCTTAGCGGAGAATGTCTTACCTACGCCAGGTGCTCCTTGCAAGATGATGTTCTTCTTGTTTTGCAAGAGCAAGCGCAGTTTGGTATAGTCTTCTTCGCTCATATATACCTCATTGAGAAAATTCTCTTGTGTATAGGGTTTCAGCTGTTTGTTTTCTTCTTTTGGATTGGATTCTCTGATGAGATCAATCAGGTACTCATATTCGTCAGGGGCAACTTTGAATAGTGAGCCATTCTTGTTTTGAATGAATTCCATGCTTTTTAGCTCTGGTGCATCCTTGAATGAGGCGTAGTCGATAGGGTATTGCAGGGATTCAACTTTTTTGAAACAAATATGCTGCCCATCTGATGGCGTGTCGATTTCGGCAATGGCAACGATTTGTTTCACAGGGTTGGCCTCATATCCTATGACAATATCCCCTTTCTTGGCATTCATGAAGTTTTGGAAGACTCTTCTTGGATTGCCGTTCTCATTGTAAAGAGTATAGTCTTGTATATCACCAACCTTCATCTTGGAGAAACTCCAAATCTTAGGGCTGGCTACGAGCCACCAATATTGCTTGTTGATATTGTCTTCTGTCTCATTTGTAGCTTCTGTAGTCTGAACATAGTCTAATTCTTTCAAAATAGTAAGCAATTCTTCGTAATAGTCAAAGATGTCCTTGTCTCCTTTCTGCTGCATTAGGAAAGCTTGAAGTTTTGATATAGGCATAGCTTTAGCTCCTGCTAAACCAAAATGTGTTGCCAATTGTACAAGCATGTCTTTCTTGTAAATGGGGATAAGTTGGTTGTTGGAGTATAAGAATGCTATCTTCCATCTGTAGCCTTCTCCTAATTCTGTGATCGTATCTAAAACCTCAAAGTTTCCATTGCTGGCGTTTGTTGCAATTTTGATGATAGCGTTCTTTACTACGTTGAAAGCTTCTTGAGCTGTAGGCTTATTATATCTTGCATACCAAGCATATTTTTCATCGCTGATAAACTTTGTGTTGTGAATATTGGTCTTAATACGATATTCATAGATACCAAATTTATATGATGAGCCACCCCATATAGATCCCAACTCGTATGTGCGAGATTCTAGCCAATAGCAGAAAGAGTCATCTTTGTTCAAATTGGTATATTGCTCCAAAGTCATGCCTTGGAGCGAATCCAGAGGAAATGTGTGAAGAAAGTCTTTCAAAAGCTTTTGGCGTAGTTTCTTAACTTCTTTTTTCCCTATTTTATCTGATGTAAGTTTTATATCGTTCATAATTTTTCTTTTTTTGAAAATAATTACTGACATAGTTACCGACATGGTTACTAACATAGTTACTAGCTCTGTTACTATTTCATGAAAAGTAGCAGAGCTTGAATTATCTGACTCTGTCGTTGACTTTGTCGTTCTGTATCAAAACAAAACGACAGAGTCGGATTGTTTATATTGTCTCCAAGAACAACAAACCCTTTTTGGTCGTTCTGTATTGTTGCTTAGGACTTGTCGGCTTATCTGGTACCGTAAGTTCCAGATAATCATGAAGTAGCAAAGGTTCGATGAATGCCTTGAAGTTCCATTGTTGATACGTAACACCAATTAAATCGTATATTTCCTTTCTGTATTTTGGTTCTTTGCAGAACTTAAGAATGGATACAACTTTGTCTGTTGCATCTGTATATGTATTATCACCTTCAGCTCTGTTAGTAGCTCTGTTAGTAGCTCTGTTAGTAGCTCTGTTAGTAGCTCTGTCACTAACTCTGTCACTATCCAGCCAAAAAGTGACAGTGCTGGTACAAATATCACTCTCGAAAGTTACGTCATTGCCTGTGATTTCTTTCCATTCATTCATCATGTCGAAACCATAACCGATGGTTTCTGATAGATTTACCAGTCTGAAAATCTTGGCGATAATCGGGTTGCGAGGATTGGAATAGAGATGGTTGCCCAGTTGGGATATAGGCACAGGATAGCCACCTGCATTGAAGAACTCGACTCTGTCGGTGTAGATATGGATGCAGGAGTGAATGGTGCTGAAAGGGTCGAAGTGAGAGAGCATATTGACTAATGCTTCTCGCAAAATCTTAAACTGCGAGCGATCTTCCACATTGAATCCCTCGTCGTTCATCATGAATGGAGTATCCACGATGAGGCGCAGTCTCCTAATCATAATCTGAAAATACTCCCAAAGGTTCTCTTGCTCTGGGATGCGATAGGTATAGCGAGTTCGTGCTTCTCTCACGCTTCTGCCAGGAATCTCCACCAAGTCCATCCAAAACGTAGGGACATAGCGGCGAACCCATTCTTCTTTGCCAAAGCACATCAAGCCGCCATAATTCAGATGTCCCTCATTATCGGCGATGCCGATGCGCTTGCAGAAGTCGGCGATGTCATTGCCTATCAGATTAGGTCGAGGACTGTATAGCTTGAAGTAATTGCGATAGTCGCGAATGGTATCCTCGTTGAGCATGGAGAGATTGGAGTCTAAGAGTATCTGCTCAGACTTGATGCCGAATGATTGGTTATGAAACATGGCGGTTATCTCACCATTGGTTGCTCGCTGGTCTCCACTGCCAAATCGGATGAATGTATTCTGTGGATTGTTATAGTAGATAGGCTTGTGGGGTGATGAGGCGATATGAAATGCCAAAACCTTATGTCCATCTATATGATAGAGCATGCTCTTGGCATCGACTTGCTCATTGAACTTTTGGGAACGCAAGGTGCCCAAGAAGTCTTGTTCCAACTTCTCTGCATTGGCAACTCCAGAGATTTCAAACTTCTTGCCATTCTGCTTCACTCCAAGCACTATCCATCCGCCGGAAGTGTTGGCGAATGCACTTACGGTTTCCCATATATTCTTAGGGAGTTCGCTCTTGGCCTCCTTAGCCTCGAAGTCCTCCCATTCGATGTCGTTGATTCTGTCTATCAGCTCTTCCTTTGTCATAATAATGATGATTAAATTGAAATATAGAATTTCTTCCTCCCTTCACTTCAAGAAATAGATAGGAGCATGCTGGGTGCCTTCCTTCTCCATGATGCCTTTCTCGCAGAAATGGTTGAGCCACTTCTGTGCCATGTAAGGAGTCAAGCCAAAGAGGATGCGCAGGATGCGAGTGGTGATATAGCGGTTCTCTTGGAGATACTCCTTGATTTTCGCCAATAGCTTTTCCTCGGAGTATTTTGTAGATTGGTTGGAATAACGAGAGCGTACAAAGTGGACGTTGCGCTGTACTTCCTCCATTAGCTTACCTTCTGGTCGGAAGTTGATGCCGGTGATGCGTACTTCCTTGCCCGTAATCTTCTTGTCTGGATTCTCCTCTGGCATCTCTAGGCTAGCCGACATGGAGAAGTAGCCTATCTCTGGGATATAAAAGCGGCGTCCCAGTGAGAATTCTTCCACCAAAAGATCATGAAGCTCTGCCAACACCGCAGCCACATCTCCCTTGGTGAGTGAGCAGCGGCTCTGGATTTTCTCTTGCAGTTGCTTCTCGGTCATTGGTTCATGCTGCACGATACGAATGTATTGGCGCTTTTCTCCTGTGCCCTGGGCATTGTTGAGCATGTAAATGTCGTATTTCAGTTCCATATTTCTTGTTGTTTGATGGTTCGTTGTTTTCTATATTCTTTGTCTTCTATGAAAGATGATGCAAATATATATAATAATGTGATAACTTGTATCTTTTGGTGTAAACTATTAGGTTTATTTAAACATTGGTATATGTCATGTGATTATACGGCATTTGTCATCCGACCGTATGATAAGTGTCGTATAATCACATGACAAATGTCACGCAATCGATATAATTGCTTTCTTGCATCGTTATAATTGTTTTCTTGCATCTTTATAATAGCTTCCTTGCATCATATAAGTCACAACATTGTTGCCATCCATCTCACCCTTGGCAATTCGCAGGGGAGGTATGTGATGAGGCTGAGACTATCTATTACACCTTCGGACCTGAGAAGGCGCAGGAAATGGGGTTCAGTGGATGTAAGGTAGAAGGTGAATAAAAGGCGTTTTTCAAGAAACGCTCATTTAGAATGAGTGTTTTTGCTCAGAATTACTCATTCTGAATGAACAAAAATGAAGATTTATTTGGTTGTTTACTTAAAAAAATGTATTCAGCGAGTTGAAACGCCGCGGATATGATGTTTTTTATCATGCAGATAAGAAGGAGTGCGACTTTGTTGTTAGAGAGGGCATGAGAATCATGAAGGCTTATCAAGTAACGATAGTGATGAATGACGAGAAAACTCGCAAGCGAGAAATCGAGGGGCTGATGGAAGCCATGAATGCTTATGGCTTGGCTGAGGGATATATTCTTACGATGGAGGAGAAGGAAGAACTTGAGATAGATGGCAAGCAGGTTCATGTTCTTCCTACGTGGGAATGGATGTTGAGAGAGAAGTGAAATATTATAAAAAAAGTGATTATCATACCCCGAAAGGGAACTGGTATGGTATTTTGAGCCGATTCGACATAAAGTCACCTTCGGGAATAGCTTCTCAAAAACAGTAATTAAAATTTCATTCTCCTTTCGCAATGGGGGTGTAAATTAAACTGTGTCAAGGCTTGTTCTTAACTTTCATTCCCACTC
>ERZ1023834.29-NODE-29-length-48909-cov-115.991751_pt1 | contig 48909 bp, 44 predicted proteins | sample MGYA00380382_ERZ1023834 | MGnify/ENA primary metagenome ERZ1023834 (study PRJEB33179, sample SAMN07449066) | human gut metagenome | biome: Human-gut; feature: Human associated habitat; material: Faeces | host: Homo sapiens | place: India:Kasaragod | collected... | reverse complement strand
ATACACAAAAGCCCCCGAAACTCAGACCATATCGGTTCTGAATTCCGGGGGCAAAGGTACAACAAGATGCTGAAACCTACCTGGTACGTACCTGGTACGCGTACCAGGTACGAATTAATTTATGAAACGTCATTCACGTTATATAACAGACTAGCTAACAGATATTTATCGATTTTGCAGTTTCTCCGATAAATCCAGACATCTGTTGCTGGTCCATCCCTTTATTATAGGCAGAGCGAAGATTCTCCTTGTCAATATTCCAAAAGGTACCGAACACTACCCATACATTCTGTATGCCGAGTTTGGTAGAAATCTGGAATGCGAGAACTGCAGTTTTAGCTACAGAGAGTCCCTTAGGCTGGAAATGCTCATCAAGAAAGCCATGTATCGCCAAACTGGAGAGCACCATTAACCCCTGAGGATTAGCAAGAGATTCCGGCAACGGACGGAATTTCTCTTCTGCCTTTGCCTTTTCACCCTTCTTCTTAGGTCCATCACCATAATTTTCAATATACGTTGCATTATCGTGCAATTCTATTGTTCTATTATCACTCATGATTACTATGTTTTTAGATTCTATATAATTTACAATAAACTCACTGTCCAGACTTAAATAGACATCTGTTATAAAAATATATAGTGCCTTTATCCTCGACAGACTACGCTTGATTCGCGTACTTAAGTTTTTTTTCATATTGTATTATTATTGTTGTTGTTTCAAGTTTCTTGCCTCATTATAGCAGAGTATGAGTGTTTGCGCTAACAATTTATGAGGGCGTAAGCAGCCTGGAGTGCTGGTGATCGCCTCTTATCGTGAGGTGTGGGACCAATTCTACGTCATCTTTCCTTTTGTTGAATATTTAAGTTAATAAAATGACCGAAAGATGCGTTTTTCAGTATCTAAGGCCGGTTTATTCTATTCTCCTCCAATTTTCGAGATGCAAATATATAAAAAATATTAATACATACGCAAGCCAAGCTTAATATTAACACGAATTTAACATAATTAGTAATAGAAAGCAAGTTTAAATATAATTTCAGTTTAAGTTATACGCAGATTCAAACGATAGAAGTCGCTATCGCCCTCCCCCAACAACCAGCATGATAAAATCATTATCAGTAAATCAGCTCAGTCCCTCAGTTCCTCAGTTCCTCAGTTCCTCAGTTTTGTTCTAGGGGGTATACTTGATACTTACAAATTGTAAGTAATTATATTTTATTATATATATATATAATAAGCTTCTAAATTAAGATAAAAGTGAAGGGTCAGAGAAAAACTGAGGAACTGAGGAACTGAGGAACTGAGGAAGATTTCTTATGGCTTTTTGTATCTTGTTATTTGTTGTGGATAAAGTATTTAAGTGCTCAACTCCATGTTTTCTCTTCTGAAAAAGTATGAGTTGCGGGGCGCAAAACGGCGAGTTAGATTGTTTAACAGGTTTCGGATTGAAAGCGTGCTGAAAATCGCGCCTTATCACACGCTGAAATTTGGTGGTATCGGGAAATTGCCGTATCTTTGCACTGTCGTTCAAAGAAAGGCTTGTGCACCCCGCCAAGTCAACATTCAACATTCAACATTCAACACTATTAATTTAACATTCAACATTAAAACTAAAGATCATGGAAGTAAAAGGAACATTGAAATATCGTAAAGTACAGCGCACACCTCAGACTGGTGAAAACGCAGGTAAGAAGAAGTGGTATGCTACTTCGGTAACCGACCGCGAAGTGGACTTCGAGGGATTCGTATCGCATATCTCCGACCACGGCTCGCCTTACTCACGAGGTACCATCCACGGTGTGCTGATGGATGCACTCGACCATCTGCAGGAGCTGATTCTCGACGGCAAGAGCGTGCGTCTCTCTGACCTCGGACTGTTCTCCATCGGTATGAGCTCCAAGGCGGAGGATACCAAGGAGAAGGTGACGGCTGCCAGCGTAGAAGGCGTGCACCTGATTGTGAGAAACACGAAGAGCTGGAGCAATGCCGAGCTGCGCAAGAAGTGCAAGATTCAGGAGTACGGCGGCTATATCGGCACCGACGAGGAGGGCACCACAGGCGGCGGTGACACAACTCAGGGCGGCGGCTCTGACACCAGCCAGGGCGGCTCAGGTACTACCGGTGGCGGAACCAAAGAAGGCGGCGGAGGCGGCTCTCAGGATAGCGGCGATGGGCTTGAATAAAGCCCTCGCCTGAGGGCCGCCCTGGCTAGAAGCCAGCGCATCCCCCACCAAGTCAACATTCAACACTCAACATTCAACATTAAAAAAGTCAACATTAAAATAAAGATTATGAAAGCAAATACTTGGAAAACGATTTTGCAGATTGCAATCTCCGTCCTTACAGCCATCGCTACTACGCTCGGAGTTACCAGCTGCACCTTATAAAGGTAAAAAGTAAAAAGATAAAAAAAGCCTAGCGGGATGTTAAGCCAGCGAGGCTGCTCTTTTTAAAGATAAAAAGCCATAGCTTATTTAAAGCCCCCGGTGCCTGGTGCACCGGGGGCTTTTATTTTGCCATCAGGCATCACTAATAATTCATGCCGAAGTACCAGAGAGGGATGATGATTCCATGCCCCGTCTCTATATCGTCTTTTACGATACGTCCGTTTTTTACATCCTCTATCTGCTTTTTACCTTTCTTCCTTCCGCCAATCTCAAAGGTATAATCACCAATGGTAAAGTCGGAAACCCTGGAGGAAGTAACGTCTTGCTTTTCTCTCATCTGATTGTAGAAGAAAGTTTCCCTTATGTTTCCTATGTTGGGATTAGAGGTGAGTACTGACATCAGACTTGGGTTATCTACATAAACTTTTTCCACCTTCCCCAGATTGCGCATACCCGAAGTATCATCTCTGAGCAGACCTATCATTCCTGCACGCTCCAGATAGACGAGATAATCAGGCACGTTGTTCTTGCTTACCCCGATTTCCGTGGCGAGGTTCTCTACGCTTGGCTTGTAGGGAGCCAACCCGGAAAGAATGACGAGCATGCGCTTCAGTTTGCGTGCTGTTGAAGCTTTCATATCAGCATATTGCGGAATGTCAACTTCTACCGTCTGGTCTATCACCTGCAGCATTCTTTGCGTAAAATCTCCCTCTATGGCAAATGGGTAATAGCCATGGTCGAGGTACGCTCTGAAAACAGGCAATGGATGATCCAACCCCGGAATCTCTACCTGGTGATTGAGTATTTCGTCGAGACTGAAAACTCTGGTCTTGATGCCTTCAAAAAGTTGCAGGTATTCCCTGAACGACAAGCCTTGCATCATATACATCAGCGCCCGACGACTCAGATCAGCTTCGCCCTTTTTGATGTCCAATACCGATGAACCGGTGAAGATAAGGTTCAGGGATGGGTGCATGTCGTAAATTTGCTTCAGTTCTCTGCTCCATCCGGCATACTTGTGAATTTCATCTATATAAAGATGTGTACCCCCCTCCTTGATAAACTCGTCAGCAAAGTCAATCAAGGAATGATTTGAAAAATAGATGTTGTCGGCAGACACATACAGGTGATGGCCTTCCTTAGACAGCTTGATGCGCTGAAGTATCATGGTGGATTTTCCAACACCTCGCGGACCAACGATACCTACTAATCGTCCATTCCAGTTGATTTCATCATATTTATATCTGATGAAATCAAGCGGAGTACGTTTCAATAACTCCGCCATGTATTCATAAAGTTTATTGTCTATCATATCTTGCTCTTTTAGATGAATATCGTTTAAAACTGCAGCAAAGATACAAATAATCCCTCAATGAGGGATGAATTCTTTCGAAAAGTTCCCTCATTGAGGGATGAATTTAATCATTTTTATCCCTCATTGGGGGATTTTTACACATTGTATTACCAAATGAGTTCGTGCCAAACTTCGCAAAAAACGCAAGTTTGGCACGAACTCAACTTATAGTTTCAGGAGTTTGGCAAACTCCCAGACTACGATACCGGCGGTGACACTGACATTCAGGGAATGCTTGGTACCGAACTGGGGAATCTCCAGACAGCCATCGCTCATATCCACGATGTTCTGCTTGACTCCCTTCACCTCGTTACCGAAAATCACGGCGTAGCCTTTGGAGAGGGAAGGGTGAGCCTCAGGCAGGTTCTGGAGCTTGGTGGAGCCTTCTACCTGCTCGATGCTATATACAAAGTAGCCTTTCTGCTTCAACTTCTCTACCGCCTCTTCGGTAGTCTTGAAGTATTCCCAATCCACGCTGTCTTCGCCACCCAATGCCGTCTTATGAATCTCGACATTGGGAGGGGTGGCGGTGATTCCGCAGAGATACACCGCCTCTACACGGAAGGCATCGCAGGAACGGAAAACACTTCCTACATTATATAATGAACGCACATCATCCAGGACCACTATCAGGGGCAGCTTCTCGGCTTCCTTGAATTCCTCCAGGGTGAGGCGGTTCATCTCTATCGTTCTTAATTTGCGCATTATAATATACCTTATTATATATAATATAATCAGAGGCGGTTAAGCCTCTGCCTCTTTGGTCTTGTAGGCAAGGGCGTACATGCGAATCTGCTTGATCATCGCCAGAAGACCATTGCTGCGGGTTGGACTCAAATGGTCTTTCAGACCAATTTTCTCTACGAAATAGAGGTCGGCATCCATAATCTCGGTTGGGGTATGACCGCTCAACACACGGATGAGGAGGGCGATGATGCCCTTTACGATGAGCGCATCGCTATCGGCAGTGAATACGAGCTTGCCATCTACATAATCGCATTGCAACCATACGCGGCTCTGACAGCCGTCGATAAGGTTCTGCTCGTTCTTGTATTTCTCATCGAGAGGAGCCAACTCGTTGCCCAAGTCAATGAGCATCTGATACTTGTCCATCCAGTCGGTGAAATCCTGGAACTCCTCTACTACTTCATCCTGCAATTCATTAATTGTTGCCATTATTTTATTTCTTTAATTTCGTTTACTGTAATCAACTTATAGAGCTTGTCGTTAGGGCGTACCTTATCTGGTACAGGGATGGAAACTCTCCAGCCCTGCTGCGCTGTCTCTACCGGTTTCAGGTCGTAGCGGATTTCATCGGCATGGAGATACATCACACCGGTGGTGTTACCCGTAATCAACAGTTTCTCACCCTTGTCGAAGGTAGATGCCTCTACGGCTACTTCTGCCACACCCAACTTAGAGAAATATTTCATCACCTTGCCCACGAGCACCTTCTTCTCGGTAGCTACGGAACCGTAATGCTTGTTCCATTCACCGAGAGTCTGCCCCTGGTAATAACCATCCCAGAAACCACGGTTGAAGACGGTAGCGAGTTTCTTATCCCACTCATCCTTCTTCTCCTCGGTAAAAGTTCCGTCGAGCACGGCAGCTATCGCCTCCTTATAACATTTCACTACGGTATATACGTATTCAGGACCACGGGCACGGCCTTCAATCTTGAAGACGCGCACACCGGCATCCATCATGCGGTCGATGAAGCGGATGGTCTTCAGGTCCTTCGGACTCATCACATACTTGTTGTCGATTTCAAGCTGGTTGCCAGTTTCGTTATCTGTAACGGTATAGCTGCGGCGGCAAATCTGAACGCACTCGCCACGGTTGGCAGAGCGGTTGGCATTAGCGAGACTCATGTAGCACTTGCCCGATACAGCCATGCACAGAGCACCATGACAGAACATTTCGATGCGGATCTGCTTGCCCATAGGTCCGCAGATGTTCTGCTGCTCTATCTGCTCATGGATGTGCTTCACCTGGTCCATGTTCAATTCACGTGCCAGTACGGAAACATCAGCAAAGCGTGCATAAAACTTCAAAGCCTCTGTGTTTGAGATATTTAACTGTGTGGATAAGTGAACCTCCTCGCCCACTTCATTGCAATAGCTCATTACAGCCACATCGCTGGCGATGACGGCAGAGATGCCTGCCTCCTTGGCAGCATCGATGATTTCCTTCATCGTTGGGATGTCGTTGTCGTAGATGACTGTATTGACGGTGAGATAGGTCTTGATACCATGCTCGTTGCAGGTGGCAGCAATCTCACGCAAATCATCGATGGTAAAATGGTTGGCTGAATGGGAACGCATGTTCAACTTGCCGATACCAAAGTATACGGAGTCGGCACCAGCTTGTATGGCAGCAGCCAGTGACTCGCGTGAGCCCACTGGTGCCATCACTTCAAATTCGTTTATCTTTGTATTCATGAATGCAATTATCTTTTTTCGGGTACAAAGTTACACCAAAATGAAGACAAAACACAGAAAAATGGAGAAAAAATGACATAAATTCGATTATATTGACAAATCAATCACGATTATTTGTCTATATTTGCCTATAAATAAGAATATATCCCTAGGATATACTTCTTTTTATATGAATCAAATCCAGTCTTATGGATGGTATTATTAATCAAAGTGAAAGCAGATGAAGAATGTTTTTACCTCAGGAATGATTCTGTTCCTGGCAATGACCACAATGGTTAGTTGCACACAAGAAAACGTGATGCTTGAAACAACACCACAAGTCAAGAACCAAGAAGTAAGATTCTGCTTCTTCGAAAGCTCCATTGTGCCTATCGGTCAGGATGAAGAGAGCAATCTTGCCAGAACGAGAGCCGACGGGAGCGAGAAATCGCTCAAGGATGCAAACCTCTACACAGATCTGCAAGTATGTCTCATTCCGAAAGGAGATGAAACTACTGCCGGCTATACCGTAAGACAGGAAAACTGGGATGACAAATTCGGAAACGTCAGCCTGCAGGTGCCGGCAGGAGAATTCACGCTCGTTGCCGTAGCAGCAAAAACAGATTTGCTGCAGGAAGAACGAATCGAAGTAAAATCAAGGTATGAAATGACCTTTGCCAACAATATTGTACGCGATATGGCGTATACCCTGCAGGATATCAAGGTGGAATCGGGCAGCAAAGCCGTAACACAGAGTGTTTCGCTGAAACGTGCCGTCAGCTGTTTTGAACTGCGTGCTACCGACATCATGCCCCTGACTACCAAGACTCAGGAAATCACGATAAGCGGAAGCTGCGGCACGGTGTTCAATCCTTCTACCGGATTCTGCAAAGAAAAGGCTACCATCACCCGAAACTTTTCTTTTGAAGCCAAAGAACACCAGAAAACGGGCTTTCACTATACACTCTACACCCTTCTGACCGACAAAGATGTAACCGACATTCATATAACAGCTACGGCAAAAGACAAGGAAGAAAAAGTTATCAAGACCGTCAGCTTTGACAACGTACACCTGGTTATCGGAAAGAAGACTACCTATACCGGTCCGATTTTTACCTATCCTAACAATATGTCGTTCACAATCAACCAGCCGGAGATTCCTGCATCAGGCTATGACAAGAAATTTTAATAACCCATGGCGTTTTAAGAAAGATTAATGCCACAGATTAAAATCTTTTTTGTATTTTTGCGGCATGGAAAGAAAGAACATTATAACCATAGGACTCGCTCTGCTTGTATTCGCCGGTTGCGGATACAGACAGCAGCGAGGCGGTATCTCAGAGACAGGTGGAGGCGAGGATTATCTTCCGGAGCATATCCACCTGATCAGTACTACGCCCGTCAAGGACCAGGGCAACAGCGAACTCTGCTGGGCATACGGCATGCTTGCCACCATCGAAAGCGAGCACATCATGAAGGGGGATTCCGTGAATCTCTCCATCGCCTACATAGCCCGCATGATGCTGGAAGAACAGGCACTGGAATATTACTTTGCACAGGGAAAGAAGAACATCAGCCTGCGCGGTACTGCCCCGATGCTGATACATTATATAGATAAGTATGGTGCACAACCTTACGACAGCTATGAAGATCCGAAGCACGTGAACTACAAGGTGCTCTGCCGCAAGGTGCAGAAACTGTGCGATGGCGCCATCTCGCAGAAAGCGGGCATCAGCCAGCTCAAGGAGGAACTGAACGACCTGTTTGACGCAGAAATAGGCTACATGCCTGCCAAGGCCGTACACATGCTGGGTGCCGAATATACCCCTCAAGAGTTTGCCCACAGCGTATGCTATCCCGAGGAGTATGTATCGCTCACCAGTTTCTCGCATCATCCTTACAGAGAATACTTTGCGCTCGAGATTCCCGATAACCGGATGCACGATGCCTATCTGAACCTTCCGCTCGACGAGCTGATGCTCCACATCAGGAAGGCGGTAGAAAAAGGACACCCGGTATGCTGGGAAGGTGACATCAGCGAACCTGGCTTCAAGGAACCAAGGAAGAACTGTGTAGACATACAGCCGATGGAACGCCCCGTGACCCAGGCATCGCGACAGAAGGAGTTTGAACAGCTTCGCACCACCGATGATCATGTGATGGAAATCATAGGTACCTTCATGAAAGGCAAGCAGAGATTCTACGTCTGCCGCAATTCATGGGGCAAGAACTGGGGCAACAAGGGACTCATCTACCTATCGGAAGACTATCTGCGCCTCAAGACCATCGCCGTATCTATGAGCGAAGAGGCATATATAATGAAGAGGCATATATAATAAGGTATAAGCTCCCAAACAGGCTTCAGACATAAGAAATGTGTTAAAATGGTTGACATACATCAAATAGCTGTTAAATAGCACGTGTGTGCGCACACACATAGTTGATTTATATCAAAAAAGAGGCTTTTTTATGTGATTTTCTCTTAAAACATTTGGTGGGTTCGGAAAATCGTCGTACCTTTGCATCGTCAATAAGACAAAAAGGTTATTAGGTTTTTAGGTTAAGATTGTTAGTTGTTTTAGGTTATTAGTTAGTTTAAAGGTAAATTTAAGATTGTTTATTCAGAGAAACGGTATTAGTTAAGGTAAAGAAAAGATTGTTTATTCAAGGACGACAAAAAGTTTAGGTTATTAGGTTTTTAGGTTTAAGATTGTTAGTTGTTTTTTTATTAGGTTTTAGTTTAAAGGTAAATTTAAAGATTGTTTATTCAAGGACAACAGGATAATTCAACAGGTGAGTTGAAGGTAAAAAGATCAAATGTATGGGATAACCAAAGATGACGCCTGAGCAGAATTGCTGCTTCGGGCTTCGTAATGGAAAGGGTAACAAAAAGCCCTTGAGTTATGAGAAATTTGGGAATATCGTATTAAAAGAGCGCAATTTCGAAATCATTCGAAGTTGCGCTCTTTATTTTTTCTGAAAATAACCGCCAAATTATTTTGTTTTACCAACGAAAAGTCGTAATTTTGCAGAAGATATATAAAGATAGGAAATTATGGCAAGACATCCTCTTTGGAACGAAGAATACTGGCTCCTGCTGTTGCAGCTGTACCAGAAGAAGCCCATGGGCGTGAAACCTCTCTATTCGAAAGGGATGGTCGACTTGAGCCTGGAACTGCATATTCCACCTGAGTTTCTGCACGAACAGATGTTCAAACTCAGAATGGTGACTCCGAGAATCAAGCGACTATGGGAGAAGTATGCCGATAAGCCACAGAAACTGAAGCGCGATATACAGCGCATCAGGCAGATGAACGGCTGCGGAAACGCCATACAGTTCTTCGAGGGAGTGGAAGTGAAGGAAACATTCGAGAAAAACTGGGAACCACTGGAAAGTGAACCATCGCTCACCCCCGTGAAACTCATCATCATCCTCGATCTCTACTTCCAGCTCACACCAATCACCATGGTGCCGGAAACACCGGAAATCATCGACCTGGGAAAACTCATCAGGACATCACCGAAGGTCATTGCCGAGGCGATGGGCGTATTCATGTACTGCGACCCCTATCTCAACCGCGAAGATGTGCTGATACACCCGCTGCTAGAAGCATGCAGCGACATCTGGCACCAATACGGAAACGGAAATCCAGACAAGCTTTACCAGCTTGCCAACGAACTAAAAGAATACTTTAAGTAATTATGGCTCAAAAACTCATACAGACACAGGCACAGAAGTTACAGCAACTTCAAAGACTTTCAGCCCAGCAAATGCTGCAGGTGAAACTGTTGGAAATGCCGCTCACGGAACTGGAAGACAGTATCAATGCAGAACTGGACGATAATCCCGCTCTGGAAAGCGAGAACCCAGACGACATGCTCAACGAGAATGTCGCCAATGATGATTCGCCCGCAGATGATGAGTACGGCAACAGCAGCGATGAGGATGCCTACGAGGCTGAATCTGAAAAAGAAGAAAGAAAAGACGAACTGGACCAGGCACTGGAAAGCATCGGAAAAGACGACCAGATGCCTGACTACAATACAGACAGATACAACAACCAGGACAGCGCTGACTACGAAGAAATGGTTTACGGCGACACCACCTCTTTCTATGATAAGCTGAAGGAACAGATGGACATGCAGCCGCTCAGCGACAAGGAGAAGGAAGTAATGGAATATCTCATAGGTTCACTGGATGACGACGGACTGCTCCGCAAGGACCTGGACAGCATCTGCGATGAACTCGCTATCTATCACAACATCGATGTTACGGAAAAAGACATCGAGCACGTGCTCCACATTCTACAGACCTTCGACCCAGCCGGTGTAGGAGGAAGAAGTCTGCAGGAATGCCTCCTGCTGCAGGTTAAGAGACTGCCGAGAGGTGTGCTCCGCAAGACGATGGAAGAGGTGTTTACCGACTATTTTGACGAGTTTACCAAGAAACATTGGGACAAGATCAAGGCAGGACTGGAACTGAACGATACACAGGTAGAAACCCTGCAGGCAGAAATCAGAAAGCTGAACCCGAAACCGGGCGCATCGATGGGCGAAACAGAGGGAAGAAACATGCAGCAGATTACCCCCGACTTCATCATCGACACCAATGACGACGGAACGATTACATTCTCGCTGAACCGTGGCAACATTCCGCAACTGACGGTTTCGCCATCATTCACCGACATGATTGACACCTACAGGAAGCATAAAGACAAGATGAGCCGGAGCGACAAGGAAGCCCTGCTCTACGCCAAGGAAAAGGTGGACAAGGCACAGGGATTCATCGAAGCCATCAAGCAGAGAAGACATACCCTCATCGTCACCATGAAGGCAATTATCGACATACAGCGGCAGTTCTTCCTGGATGGAGACGAGGCTGACCTGAAACCGATGATCCTGAAAGATGTAGCAGAACGCACGGGACTGGACATCAGTACCATCTCGAGAGTGAGCAACGTGAAGTATGCCCAGACTAAATGGGGCACCTTCCCGCTGAAGTTCTTCTTCACAGACAGCTACACCACAGAAGACGGCGAAGAGATGTCTACCCGCAAAATCAAGATTGCCCTGCACGACATCATCGAGAAAGAAGACAAGAAAAAGCCGATCAGCGATGATGCACTCGCCAAACTGCTGAAGGAGAAGGGATTCCCTATCGCACGACGTACGGTGGCAAAATATAGGGAGCAACTGGGCATACCGGTGGCACGACTCAGGAAATAAGATAGTGGTATGAGTCAGGAAGAAACCGGGGCCCACCACAAAATATTTGAGAGATAAAAAGAATATATACGTTATTAGTGTTATGAAAGAGAAGAATATCATATTGACAGCACGCATCATGAGCATGATCTTCACGCCCTTCTATCTGCCGATGGTAGGACTGATTGCTCTGTTCATCTTAAGTTATATGTCGCTGTTACCGATAGGATACAAACTGGTGATGCTGGGCATGGTCTACCTCCTGACCGTCGTAGCTCCATCGCTACTCATCCACCTCTACCGCATGGTTCAAGGCTGGACCTCGCGTGAACTGGGCAAGAAGGAGCGTCGTATTGTGCCTTACATCCTCTCTATCGTATGTTACTTCGGCTGTTTTTTCTGGATGGAATACCGCAATACGCCTCGCGTCATCAGTATCATCGTAGTGGTAGCGCTGGCGATACAGATGATTTGCGCCTTCATCAATGTATGGTGGAAGATCAGCACCCATACGGCAGCCATCGGAGGTGTGGCAGGAGCTCTGGTGTCTTATTCTGTAGCCTTCAATTTCAATCCGCTGTGGTGGCTCTGCCTTGTGCTGATGATGGCAGGCGCAGTAGGAAGTGCCCGCATGATACTCCGACAACATACGCTGTCACAGGTAGTTGCAGGATTCCTGATAGGCACAGCCTGTGCTATTTTGGTAATATAAAGTTTATAATAAAATATAAGAAGAAATGAAACCATTAGTAAGCATTATTATGGGCAGTACAAGCGATCTGCCTGTTATGGAAAAAGCATGTAAGTGGTTGAACGACAACCAGATTCCTTTCGAGGTTAATGCCCTCTCTGCTCACCGCACTCCAGATGCAGTAGAGTCATTCGCCAAGGGAGCCAAGGAGCGTGGCGTGAAGGTTATCATCGCCGCTGCCGGTATGGCTGCCGCCCTTCCTGGTGTTATCGCAGCATCTACTCCTCTGCCAGTAATCGGTGTACCTATCAAGGGTATGCTCGATGGTCTTGATGCCATGCTCAGCATCATCCAGATGCCTCCTGGCATTCCTGTAGCTACTGTTGGTGTGAATGCGGCTCAGAACGCTGCCATCCTCGCTGCTGAAATGATTGCCCTTGCCGATGAGGAAGTGGCTCAGAAGGTAGAAGCTTGGAAGGCGGGTCTCGGTGCCAAGATCGAGAAGGCCAACAAGGACCTGGCTGAGGTGAAATACGACTTCAAGTGTAATTAATCTAATATGTGATATGCCCCATTCTTTTGGGGCATATCTTATCTTATATATTATGGTAGATTTATTCAATTATACCCGCCGTGCCTCTTCTGTGGCACATATCGGAGCCATCGACCTGGGTGGCGATAATCCTATCCGCATCCAGTCGATGACCACCACCAACACCAATGATACCGAGGCTTGCGTGCGACAGGCTGAGGAGATTATCAAGGCTGGTGGCGAGCTGGTGCGCTTCACCACTCAGGGTTCCCGCGAGGCAGAGAACATGAAAAACATCAATGCCGGCATCCGTGCCGACGGCTATCAGACTCCGCTCGTAGCCGATGTTCACTTCAATCCTAACGTTGCCGATGTGGCTGCTCTCTATTGCGAGAAAGTGCGCGTCAATCCTGGCAACTACGTGGATCCTGCCCGCAAGTTCATCAAGCAGGAATATACCGACGAGGAGTATGCCCACGAACTTCAGAAGATTGAGGATCGCTTCGTGCCTTTCCTCAACATCTGCAAGGAGCATCATACTGCCATCCGCATCGGTGTGAATCATGGTTCACTCTCCGACCGCATCCGTAACCGCTACGGCGATACGCCAGAGGGCATCGTAGAGAGCTGTCTCGAGTTCCTGCGCATCTGCAAGAAGGAGAATTTCCACGATGTGGTTATCAGCATCAAGTCATCCAATACCGTTGTGATGGTTCGCTCCATGCGCCTCCTGGTTGAAGAAATGGAGAAGGAAGGCATGAACTACCCACTCCACCTCGGCGTAACCGAAGCCGGCGAAGGCGAAGATGGCAGAATCAAGAGTGCCGTAGGTATCGGTGCCCTCCTGGCTGATGGCATCGGCGATACCGTTCGTGTAAGCCTGAGCGAGGAACCGGCTGCAGAGATTCCTGTGGCACGCCATCTGGTAGATTACATCGGCAAGAAGAAGGGGCATCTGATGATTCCTGCCACAGCTTGTCCTTCATTCGACTGGCTGCGCCCTACCCGCCGCGAAACCGTGGCTGTAGGCAATATCGGCGGCAGCAACGTTCCGGTGGTTATCAGCAACCGAATCAACGGCGAGAGCACCGCTTGTGAGAACAAGGATGCTACTCCAGACTATATCTACATCGGCGGCAAGATGCCTAAGCAGTTTGTGGCTGGCCAGAACTACATCGTAGATTACAATGTTTACGAGACGCTGAACAGCAAGCCAGAGACGACTGGTGCCAAGCTCTACCCTATCTTCCCTGCCATGGCAATGCCGCTCATCGCCAGCATCAAGGCAGACGTGAAGTTCCTCACCCTGCAGTTTGGTACTCCAGCCGAGGAATACATCGCCTGTCTGAAGGCTCATCCTGAGGTGGTGGTTATCTGCGTAAGCAATCATCAGAACCGTCTGGGCGACCAGCGTGCATTGGTTCACGAGATGATGAATGCCGGCTTGAAGAACCCTGTGGTTTTCGCCGAGATGTACCAGCACGGCAAGGAGGAGAAGAGCGACTTCCAGCTGGAGGCTGCTGCTGATATGGGAGCCTTGATGATTGATGGTCTGACCGATGGTATCTGGCTGATGAACAATGGAGACATCCCTGCCCAGACAATAGATGAAACCGCTTTCGGAATACTTCAGGCAGCCCGTCTGCGCACCAGCAAGACCGAGTATATCAGTTGTCCGGGATGCGGCAGAACCCTCTACGATCTTCGTGAAACCATCGCCAAGATCAAGGAGGCAACCAAGCATCTCAAGGGGCTGAAGATAGGTATCATGGGCTGTATCGTGAATGGTCCAGGCGAAATGGCGGATGCCGATTACGGCTACGTAGGTGCCGGTCCTAACCGAGTAAGCCTCTACCGCAAGCAGGTTTGCGTAGAAAAGAATATTCCGCAGGAAGTGGCAGTAGAGCATCTGCTCGCCCTCATCGACTCGGACAAGCAATAATTATTTAGGCACGGATTACACAGATTACACGACTCTTTATTAGAGATTATGATATGGTTTATTAGCAGTTGCGCCATAAATCCGTGTAATCCGCGTAATCCGTGCCTAATTTATACCCGCCCCTAATCACTCCCCGTTCCTAATCCATAGTGCCTTCAAAAGTTCAGGAATGAATGTTATCTTTAAGTTAATCTCCACCTCTTTATATGGCTCTTTCACAAAAAAAATGTATCTTTGCAACTGTAATCATCAAAACTGAAAAGATTATGGCAAATACTAAACTGCTCCTGGTAGAGGATGATGAAAACCTCGCCTATATGGAGAAAAGTTGCTTCGAAGATATCATCGGAGGATATGAGGTGAAAACTGTCGTAAACGGCAAGGAAGGACTGAAGGTGTGGCAAGACTTTCAGCCCGATGTTATCGTATCTGATATCGACATGCCCATCATGGACGGAATAGAAATGGTGAAGAAAATACGCGAGGTTGACGGAAAAACCATAATTCTGTTTACCACCGGACTCACCTCGCCGAAAGATCTGAAGGCAGGTTATGCCGCCGGGGCCAACAACTATGTGAAGAAGCCGTTTATTCCGGAAGAGCTTGATGCTCATATACATAGCCTGCTCCAACTGAAAGCCGGAGCCCGCAGCGAAAACGCCAGCAACCAGATAAAACTGGGTAAATACATTCTAGATGCCAACCATGCTACTCTAAAAGATACGCAGGATGGTAAACAGAAAATGCTCACCGCACGAGAGGCAAAGATTCTGGAACTGCTGGCAGTAAACAAAAACGAGGTGGTGCGCCGCGAAGCCGTATTGAGCCGGTTCTGGGGAGTGGAAGACAAAGACTATTTTGCTTCCAGAAGTTTGGATGTATTCATCAAGAAAATCCGCACAGCGCTGGAAGACGAACCGGGCGTAGAACTGAAAACCATCAGAGGTGTGGGATTCAAACTCATCGCAGAATAAGCATCCCCCACCTCCTAATAACATCATACGAGAATCAAATTAGAATAAAGATAAAAAGACAGAAAAGACATCATTATGCTGAAAGCGATATTATACTACATACTGTTCCTGGCAGAATATCTCATCACCATCTTCCTGGGAGGATTCCTGGTGGGACTCTACATGGCAATGAACATGGATTCGGGCTCCCACAGCCAGCAGATAGGAGCCCTGAAGGAATCCGTCTATCCGTTTATAATAGTCATCGGATTTCTGGGCATACTCATCGTATGGTTCACCTTCGGACATTACAAATTCTCCAGGTTCTCGCTTGGAAAGGTGATTCCTGCAGCCAAATGGAAGGCGATGACCATTTGCACCATGCCGATTCTAGGCTTCACCATGGTCTTCTATTCCATCATGAATCTCTTCCATCTCGACTTCCTTCCCAAGCAGATGATGGATATTAGCTATCTCGGCTTCCTGCCTTTTAATATCAACGGATCGTTTATATCTGCCTACATATTCTTCGGCGCCATTCAGGAGGAACTGATCCGCTGCGGCAAGAAGAGTTGGGTGCAGCTGCTCACGCTCTCAATCATGATGCTGCCAGCCAGCATGATGTCGGTAACACCCAGTGGTGATATCAATGTAGATCTGACCGTGCTCGGTTTTATCACCCTCTGCTATTGCAGCTGGATATACGGCAAGACACGCAGCACCATCATTCTCTTCGTGCTTTATTTCGTATCCAATCTGGTTCCCTTCCATTTTGAATCGAAAGTGCTCGGCATATTGCTCCTGATAGCCGGTACAGCATTAACCATAGGCGGATTCGCTGCCCTGAGCAGGAAACTGCCTGAAATGCTTGTGAAAGATGAAAACGAATAGAACCAAAATACTCAGCACCACGGCGCTGATAGCCGTGCTCTGCATGCAGCTGTTCTGGATGTGGAACTCCTTCGAGATGACCGTTCACCAGATGGGGTTTGAAACACCCTGGAACCTGGCACCGGATGTCAGGGCACAGGCCCTGCTCGCAGCCTTTTACGAAAGCAAGTTCACCGTTCTCACCTCTCTCCTCACCACGGTGGTCATCATCCTGAGCCTTATCGACCAAATCAACTATATTGATGAGCAGGAAAGGGTTCGCCTGCTGCGCGAGGATTTCTCCTATGCGATGGTTCACGATATGAAGTCGCCCCTTACCTCTATCATCATGGGAACCAAATATCTGCACAGTGGCGTACTGGAGAAGAAGCCGGAAATGAAGGAGAAATATTTCTGTATCGTAGAAGACGAGGCACAGCATCTGCTTGCTCTCATCAACCGCCTGCTTACCATCTCAAAACTGGAACATGGTAAACTGAGCATCCAGAAGGCTGAAATAGATCTGGAGGCGATGATAGAGGATGTGGTGGATAAATACAAGGCGAAATCGGCGAAACCGATTCATATCACCACCCTATTCGGAGCCACTTCGGCACTGGCAGATGAGGAATATCTGAAGGAGGCTATCAGCAATATTGTAGATAACGCCACCAAATACTCGAAGGAAGAAATCAACATTCAGATTTCCACCTCCGAGAATGACAGAAATGTATATATCAAGATATACGATGAGGGTATCGGCATAGCCAGAAGTGAGATGAAAACAATCTTCAACCGCTTTGAGCGTGCTGCTGAGCATGAAAGAGACGCCCGGAAGACCCGTGGCGGCTTCGGTATCGGCCTGAACTACGTGCTGCAGGTAATCAATGCCCATGGCGGCAAAGTAAGCGTAAAGAGCGAAAAAGGCAAATGGTCGGAGTTCACCATATCGCTGCCGAAATAATCAGCTTGCACAGCCATATTAATAACAAAGCTCCCGATGCATCATGCACCGAGAGCTTTGTTTTATCTTATTTCACGATTGAAGAAACCGGATTTCTAACACCCTTCATTCCTACGAGGAATGCCTTGGCAGCACCAAATTTGAGGAACATATCCAGACGGATAGGAATATGATTCTCATCATCGGTTACATAGAAATCTACGATTCTCTTATACTTGCGATCCTCATACTCCATATAGGCAAGGCGCAGGCAACGGTACTTCACACCATTATCTGCCTTGATGGTAACCTTACCAGCAAACTTTATCTGAGCTGGAGTGCGGTTCTTTCCATCAGCAATAGGGAATTTTACGGTATAACCCTTCTTCCAGTTGGCAGGATTGAAACTGCGGGCACGCAGGAAGATGTTCATCATGTCAAAAACACAATCATCGTAGGTGGCATTCTTCCATACATGCTTACCATCATGCTGCTGACGGTGCTGTTTGAGATGACACCTACCGCCAGAATAGCTGTAGAATACCTCATCTACCGTATAGCGCTTGCCCTCGTGAGCTCCCTTACGGAAATACATAGGCGCCATATCGGTGCCGCTGTAGCAGAGCAGAGTGTCGCGAAGCACAAAGATATCATCTACACGCTTATTGCCTCTTGTAACAAGAGAACCGCGATAAGCAGGCTTACCATGACGGGTGGTTTGGACGATAGACATACTGGCATTACCAGCTTTTACCCAAACAAACTTCCAATTGTAATACAGATTGTAAGTAAGGAACTCACCCGACTTGAAGGCTGTATTACGGAAGGTACACTGGGCAGACACCGTAGTGCTGACCAGAAGTAGCAATAATGCAATCCCGAATGATTTGATCGTTTTCATAACTCTTTATAATTTAGGAATGTACTCGATGCCAAGTTTCTTGGCACGTTGCGCATTCTGGTTCTTAACTTTCTTTTCTTTATCAGGCTTCTGCTTGGTAATGGCACCAGGCTTCTGACGGGAAAGTTCACGGGCCGTAGGATCCCAACTCTCGGTTAAATCCCATTTAGCCTTGCATTCTATCACGTCTGGATAGTAATACACCTCTTCTGCCTGTTCATCCTTATCATAGCAGCCTGTATCCCACTTGCCGTTGCCGTTGCGGTCTACTATCAGACGCATGTAATACTTCTCCGGCTTGAGATAATAGAATTCGGCTACTCCATTCACTGCCTTCACTTCTTTCACCACCTGATCCTGCGCATTGAGTAGCTGAACGAGGAGCGGATGATTGTCGAAATCGTGCGTTACATTAATGAGCAGCGTGCCGTAAGTATCCTGGGAATTGACCTTGAAACCCTGTTTCACAGGTTTAGATACAAGTCCGTAGATGTCCTGGAACGCGGCAGAATCAACCTCCAGACTATATTCTATGTCCGGACGCCACTCGCCTCTCAGAATATACTTGCGGTTGCCCAGCGGCTTAAACTCCATCGGCGCCCTATACCATAGCGTATCATGCTTGGCATAGAGATGAATGCCTGCCGTATCGGCCTTGGCAAGCGGCGTATTGAAGGTGAAGATAACATTCTTGTCAGGATCGAGCTGAGAAGAGACACTCATCTGAACATCAAGCGGTTTTACAGCCATCACGCTATCATAAGGTTCACCCTTCTTCTTCAGTTTTTCCTGCTTCTTGGTCCATTTCTCCAGTTCCTTAGCCTGCGCCTTCATACGCTTTTCGTAAGGTTCCTTCGAAAGAATTTCGAGCGTATCAGTCTGGTTGCGGAGCACGCCCGTACTGTCTGTCATACGGTAAGTAAGCTCTATATTCAGCGTATCCTGGTTGACCAGCGCCGTATCCTTGAGCCAATAGGTAAGCGTATCGTTCTTCTCCGATTTTTCCAGAATAAAGGCATCTTTCTCATTAAAATTCAAGCCCTTGATCTGTGGCAGGATAGAATCACCATAACTGTAATAGAGCGAGAAGCAGTTGGCCTTCTGACGCTCTGCCTTGAGGAAGAAGCGGTCGGAAACCAGTTCGGTAAAGGCACGGAGCACTACATTATCCGGTAGGAAATGAGTATAATTAACCTGATCTATCGACTTGATATGCAAGGAATCAATCCATGTAGTATCCTGTCGTACATCCGGCTTGCTTGAGGGCACGATAATATCATGAGAAAAAGCGAGTTTTTCGCTTTTCTGGCTGAACATATAGTTGCCATCCATATCCTGCAGGGCATAGATGCGGTAAGAGCCCGGAGCCACACCTTTTATGACGAAGCGACCACGGCTGTCGGTACGGCTTACACGCAGCATAGGCTTGGTCTTGAAGGCTGAATCGGCATGATCAGCGTAAAGACCTACCAGAATACCCTTAATAGGCTCCAGATTCTCTGATTCGAGCACATATCCCGACACCTCCATCGTATCAATGACCTCGCCGGTAGAGAAACTGTAGGTATAGTTTCCCATCGGATTGCCCTCGTTATTATCGCTAATGGCATCGGAAAAGTCGATGGTATAGGTAGTATTCGGCTTGAGCGAATCTACCAGAGAAATCTGAATATGCTTGCCCGAAGCCTTGATTTCAGGCACTTCGAGCTGCGGAGGCGAAACAACCACTTTCTCGGTAGGATTATCTACCTTGATATATTCGTCGAAATAGATATTCACCTTCTTCTGCTTCACATTTACACCCTTATCGGCTGGCGAAGCTCCAATCACCTTAGGAGGAGTTTCGTCGAACCAACCACCATCCGGCTGTCCCATCTTGGCACAGGATGCCAACATGAGGAAAGCTAAGACGTAGAAAGGCAGAAACAGTGAATTTGCCTTCAACTTGCTCTTTATGTCGTTCAATTGAATCATTCTTTATATCTTCTTAATATCGCAGCATCACTTCAACTTCAGGCGGAAGAAGCATGCTGCTTGTTTTATTTGTTCATCATGAGCATCTCATCAATGTTCTTGCGGCTGTTGCTCAAGCGTGGAATCTTATGCTGTCCACCTAACTTGCCCTTGCTCTTCAGCCATTCATTGAAGAGTCCCGGCTTGGCCTTCACTATCTCCAGATGCTGGAGGGTAACGTCGTGAAAGCGCTTGGCCTCGTAATCGCTGTTGATTTCCTGCAGCTTCTGGTCTAACAGACTGGCAAATTCATCGAGGCTGGCTGGCTCCTGAGAGAACTCTATGAGCCACTGGTGACGGCACTTGGCATTACTGTCCATATAAACCGGCGCAGCGGTATAATCAGAAACCTGAGCACCCGTCTTCTCGCAGGCATAAGCCAATCCCTTCTCGGCATTATCCATGATCAGTTCCTCGCCAAATGCATTAATAAAGTACTTGGTACGGCCGGTAATGACAAACTTATAAGGATTCTTGCTGGTAAACTGAACCGTATCGCCGATGAGATAGCGCCACAAACCACAGGAAGTGGTGATGATCATAGCGTAGTTCTTGCCTACCTCAACACCCCAGAGAGGCACAACGGTAGGATTCTCGCTGCCGAATTCGTCCATAGGGATAAACTCGTAGAATACATCATAATCTATCATAAGCGACATGGCTGGGTCTGCCGGATCATCCTGCAGTCCGAAGAATCCCTCGCTGGCATTATAAGTCTCCATATAATGCATGTTAGGCGAAGTGATGAGCTGTTCATACTGCTTGCGGTAAGGAGTAAAGGCAATACCGCCATGGAAGAATACCTCCAGATTAGGCCATACCTCTTCCAGATGCTTCTTGCCGGAAAGTTCCATGACACGCACCAGCACACTAAGCATCCAACTAGGAACACCCGAGATATTGGTTACGTTCTTATTCATCGTTTCGCGGGCAATAAGGTCGCGTTTCACTTCGAAATCGCTCAGGAGAGCGGTTGACTTCTTAGGAACACGCACCAGATTGGCAAGCGGATTGATATTTTCGATGAGGATAGCGCTCAGGTCACCCACCAGACTATCCGACACATTATAGTTAGGCGAATGACTTCCACCTAAGATAAGGCTCTTGCCATCAAAGAGTCTGCTCTTCGGATTATTGCGCAGATAATAGGCTACAGCATCAAAGCCTCCGGCATAATGAATGCCATGCAAGCCATCATGAGAAACCGGGATAAACTTACTCTTATCGTTGGTGGTGCCAGATGACTTGGCGTACCATTTTACCAGTCCCGGCCATAGAATATCCTTTTCGCCATGACGCATACGGTCGATATCCCCCTTCAACTCCTCGTAGGTATTGACAGGAATATTCTGTGCAAATTTATCATAACTGTTGGTGGTATTTAATAAATGCTTGACACCATATTCAGTATTTTTTCCTTTATTTATAAGGTGCATAAGCACTTTATGCTGCAAATGTTCTGCATCATAGACATACTTCTCCAACTCCTTCTGCCGAGGTTTGAAGACGTTACTTACTATCGTTGTTAAACTCATATCTAGATATATATCATTTAAGTAGATGCAAAAGTAAATCAAACTTTTGATATAGAGAAAGTTTTTACTATTTTTTAATACAAAAGGGTAAGATAAAGTATACAAAAAGGAAATATACAACACAAAAGACTCCCATAAGTGGCGATATTTACCATCTTATGGGAGTCTTCTATAAAATCGTATTTCCTATCCGGAAAGAGATACAGTTTACTCATCGTTACCGAAAGCAGCCGCTTCGGCAGCGGCAATAATCTCTTCTCTTGATAATTCCTTAGGCTGAGCCGTGATGTCGCTCAAATCGAACTCATCACTCTCCTTCTTTTCATCCTTCACCTCGACCTGCACTTCAGTTTCCTGGGCAGTTTCGGCAGATTTCTCTGTGAAAACCTCCTCTTTGAAAACATTGATGTGCTTCTCCTCTACCGGTGCGTTTTGTGCATCAGCATCCTGCGAGATGATGAAATCGTCTTTCACTTCTGTGTTAGGCACGTTTTCAACAGGTTCCTCTTCCATCTTGGTGCGGTTAGCCTTAGCTGTGAACACAGCATCAATATACTGTGGTTCTTTGCGCAGTTTTTCCAAGCTAGTCTTAGAAGCCACCTGCTGGCTTTCCTTTTTGGAATAGCCCTTTCCTACTCCACCTTCAACACCTTCGAGTACAACCTGATAGGTGAAAATCGGGCTACCATTCTTGTCTTTTTGCTGGTCTAGCATAACGAAATCCAGCTTCACGCGGTTTTTCTGGCTCCATTCGATGAGTTTGCTCTTGAAGTTAACCTCCTTATAAGCCACCTTATCGATGTTTATCATTTGTGCCAGAATACGTTTCTGCATAAAATACATGCAGGCATCGTAACCACGGTCCAGATAAATGGCACCTACCAAAGCTTCGAACGCATTTCCTCCCATATAACTGTTATGAGAAGAACTGTGGCCATTAGAAAGAATCAGCTGGTTGATGCCCATTTCCTGTGCCAGTTTATTCAGCGTATCACGCTGCACTAGCTTGCTTCGGGTATTGGTAAGGAATCCCTCACGCTTGCCAGGGAAATGCTGGTACACGATATCTCCTACTACAGCATCCAAAACCGCATCACCCAAGAACTCCAACCGCTCGTTGTTCACTGGTTTTCCCTTAGAATTGCGGTGCATGATGCTCTTATGCAACAGCGCCATCTTGTAGTAGCTGATGTCGTGAGGATAAAAACCGAGGATTTCATATAAAGACAAATAAAGCTCTTTATCCTTGCGGAAAGAGAGCTTTATCCTATCTATAAAATTATTCAGCATACTTCTTGAATACTACACAGCAGTTGTGACCGCCGAATCCGAAAGTATTACTCAATGCAGCACGAACCTCACGCTTCTGAGCTTTGTTGAAGGTAAAGTTCAAGTTGTAATCGAGCTCTGGATCATTATCACCCTCTTCGTGGTTGATAGTAGGAGGAACGATATCGTTCTTCACACTAAGAACACAAGCCATAGCCTCTACTGCACCAGCAGCACCAAGGAGGTGACCAGTCATTGACTTGGTAGAACTGATGTTGAGCCTGTAAGCTGCATCACCGAAGACAGCCTTGATAGCCTTAGCCTCTGAAATATCACCTACGTGGGTAGATGTACCGTGAACATTGATATAGTCAATGTCCTCTGGCTTCAGATTGGCATCAGCAAGTGCACGCTCCATAACGAGCTTAGCACCAAGACCCTCAGGATGAGATGCTGTGATGTGATAAGCATCGGCACTCTCGCCCTCACCTACCATCTCAGCATAAATCTTCGCACCACGAGCCTTAGCGTGCTCAAGTTCCTCGAGAATCAAGCAACCTGCACCCTCGCCCATGATAAATCCATCACGGCTTGCGCTGAACGGACGTGAAGCATGCTCTGGGTCATCATTACGTGTTGACAATGCATGCATAGCATTGAAACCACCTACGCCACAAGCGCAGATAGCAGCCTCTGCACCACCGCTAACGATGATGTTTGCCTTACCCAAACGAATCAGGTTGAAGGCATCAGCCAATGCATTGCTTGAAGAAGCACATGCAGATGTAGTAGTGTAGTTTGGTCCGTGGAATCCAAAGTGGATGGAAATCTGACCAGAAGCGATATCTGCAATCATCTTAGGGATGAAGAATGGGTTAAACTTAGGACCATTCTCCTCGTGAGTACCATAGTACTTCACCTCATCCTCGAAAGTCTTGATACCACCGATACCTACACCGAATACAACGCCAACGTTGTTCAAGTCTTCCTTCTCAAGATCGATATTAGCATCCTTTACACCCTGCATGGCAGCAATCATAGCCAACTGGGTATAACGGTCAAGCTTGCGAGCTTCCTTACGATCAATCCAATCATTGATGTTCAGGCCTTTAACCTCGCAAGCGAACTTGGTCTTGAAAAGGGTTGTATCGAAATGAGTAATAGGCGCAGCACCGCTCTTACCAGCAAGGAGGCTCTCCCAAGTTTCCTCAGGAGTATTACCAACTGGAGTCACAGCACCGAGACCTGTTACAACAACTCTTTTTAATTCCATTTAGTATAATTTAGCTGCTAAATTACTTAGCGTTCTCCTCAATGTAAGAGATAGCGTCACCTACAGTAGCAATCTTCTCAGCCTTATCGTCTGGGATAGAGATAGAGAACTCCTTCTCGAACTCCATGATCAACTCTACAGTATCCAAAGAATCTGCACCAAGATCATTTGTGAAGCTTGCCTCTGGCTTAACTTCAGCCTCATCAACACCGAGTTTATCAACGATAATTGCCTTTACTTTGCTTTCAATTTCTGACATAATTGTAACTTTTAAAATGTTTATAAATCAATTTCTAATTAAAAATCTGGGTGCAAAGGAACACTTTTTTTTTGAGATAAACAAATATTTTGGCGAAAAAAGTGCATTATAGTGCACAAACACCCCCTAATTGTGCATATTTTTGGCATTTTTTTCCTTTTTTGTTGGTCGTTTCAGATTATTTTGTTACTTTTGTACGGTATTAATTAAACATTTAAATCCATTATGACATTTACAGAAAAAGCCAATAAGATATTTAATCAGGCGATAGCCGATTATCATATCAAAGACAACATTGATACACCAATCAATAATCCATACCAGGAAGGTAGCATCGAGAACTGCCTTTATCTGAAGTGTTGGATTGACACTGTACAGTGGCATTTCGAGGATATTATCCGTGATCCTCAGATAGACCCGGCTGAAGCACTCGTATTGAAGCGCAGAATCGACAAGAGCAACCAGGACAGAACTGACCTCGTTGAGCAAATCGATACTTACTTCCGCGAAACATACAAAGACGTGAAGGTTCAGGATGATGCACGCATCAACACTGAGAGTCCTGCATGGGCTGTTGACCGCTTGAGTATTCTTGCCCTCAAGATTTATCACATGAAGGAGCAGGTGGAACGCCCGGAAGCTTCGGCTGAGCACAAAGCGAAATGCCAAGCCAAACTGGATGTACTCCTGGAACAGCAGGTAGACCTTTCTACAGCTATCGACCAACTCTTGGAAGATATCGAGGCTGGACGCAAATACATGAAGGTTTACCGACAGATGAAGATGTACAACGATCCTTCAACCAATCCTGTACTCTATAAGAAATAAAAAAAAAAGAATAGGAGAGCGCATACACCTTATTATATAATAAGAGGTATGGCTCTCTTTTTTCACCTTATATTATATATAGAAGAAAAAACGATGAAAACTGAGCATATCCTGGTAATTAGATTTTCAGCCATGGGCGATGTAGCCATGACCGTACCTGTAATTCAATCTTTGGCCAAACAATACCCGAAAGTAAGAATTACTGTGCTCAGTCGTCCCTTTGCCCGTCCATTCTTTGAAGACTTGGCTCCTAACGTTGGATTTATGGAAGCTGATATCAAGGAGGAATACAAAGGGGTGAAAGGACTCAACGCACTCTATCGCCGATTGATAGCCAAACAGTTTACAGCAATTGCCGATTTACATAGCGTGCTGCGTTCCGATTATCTGCGTATGCGCTTCAACCTGGATAACTTCAAGGTTGCACATATTGACAAACATCGCAAGGGAAAACGCAAGCTGGTAGCTTCTAATGGTAAAAAACTTGTGCAGCAACCTACATCGTTCCAAAACTATGCTGATGTTTTTGCACAACTTGGATATCCTATCCACATGGATTTCACATCTATCTATGGGGATGGAAAACAAGGAGATTTAAGTATCTTACCACAGGAGGTATTCGGAGTAGGAGAAAATGCTATCTCACTAGAAGACAAGCACATAACAGAGCCGTGGATTGGTATTGCTCCCTTCGCTGCACACGAGGGAAAAATATATCCGATACAACTGATGGAAAAAGTTATCCAGCGACTTATCCACAATCATCCACACGCTCATATCTTCCTTTTCGGTGGAGGCAAAGACGAAACACCAGTGATGAACGACTGGGCTGAGAAGTATCCACAACTCATTAACGCTTCTTCTCATCTTAACGGATTGAAACAGGAACTCATCCTGATTAGTCATCTGCACGTTATGGTGAGCATGGATAGTGCCAATATGCACTTGGCATCGCTTGTTAACACTCCTGTAGTAAGCATCTGGGGAGCTACCCATCCATACGCAGGTTTCATGGGCTGGCATCAGGATCCTGCCAATGCCGTACAGCTTGACTTACCTTGCCGCCCTTGCAGTATCTATGGTAACAAGCCTTGCGCTAGGGGAGACTTCGCATGTATGAAAAATATATCTCCTGAACTGGTAACAGAAAAAATTGATTCTGTTTTGAACAAAAGATAGGGAATCAGAACTTCTATATATAATAATATATCAGAAACCTATATATAAATAGGTATAGAATAGAAAGAAACAGATGGAAATCCTATAACCAAAAACTACCATATAAATAACTCAGACCAGAGAGCAGAATATCCTGATGGATTTCTGCTCTTTTTTGTTTTCCACAAAAGCGTGGATAAGTGTACGGAAAACCCCAATAATAACTTTTTAATAAGTTTGTAAATATCCACACATACCTATCTCAAACCAACGAAAAGAGGATATCCACATAGATATTATTAAGTTTTTAGAAACTTTTTCGCAGTTTTTGACCGAAAAAAGATATAAACTTATTAACTTTGCACCGAATTGGGGAAATGTTGATAAACCGGTTAATGCATTAAGAGACAAGAAAAAGATTTCAAAGGCCTCTGCGGATAAACTGAAATAAGACTTGGATAACGAAATACGCAAGTTTTTATGCAGAATGTTATCCACTTATCCACGGCATATCATCATCTCTATATTCTCTTTTAAAAAAATAAAAAATAAGAAATATAATATGAATGTTATGGTGAAAAAAGAATGGATTGAGAAAGGATACGTTGACGAACCAGTTGACGAAGCCTTGGACTTGAAAGCTGAAATCAGAAAGCTTTGCAAGGAGAAAGATGCTATTATCCTCGCCCACTACTATACGGTAGGTGAGATTCAGGACATCGCCGACTTTGTTGGCGACTCTTTGGCTTTGGCTCGTAAAGCTGCAGAAACCGATGCCCAGGTAATGGTTATGTGTGGCGTGCACTTCATGGCTGAGACATGCAAACTCTTGAGTCCTGACAAAACCGTGATCTGTCCTGACTTGAATGCTGGTTGCTCGCTTGCTGACAGCTGTAAGGCTGAGGATTTGAAAAAGTACAAGGAAGAGCATCCAGGATATAAGGTTGTGAGTTATGTAAACACTACGGCTGCAGTGAAGGCGCTGACTGATTGTGTCGTGACAAGCGGTAATGCCAAGAAGGTGATTGACAGTTTTCCACAGAACGAAAAAATCATCTTTGGTCCAGACTATAATCTCGGTAACTATATAAACAGCGTTACAGGCCGCAATATGTTGCTTTGGAACGGTGGTTGCCATGTACATGAGAAATTCTCTGTAGAGGCTATAGTTAAACTGAAGCAGAAGCATCCTGAGGCTGTTGTGATGGCTCACCTGGAGTGTAAGGCACCAGTACTTGCTGTAGCCGATGTAAAGGGCTCTACAGCCACCATGTTGCATTATGCCCAAGAGCATCCTGAAATCAAGGAGTATATTATCGCTACAGAGGCTGGTATCCTGCATGAACTGGAGCGTAATTGTCCTAACGTAATTTTCTATCCCGTACCTCCAGAGGTAAGCGAGGGTGGAGTAGGTTGCAGCTGCAACGAGTGTGAGTATATGAAGATGAATACGCTCAAGAAGATATACAATGCATTGAAATTTGGTTGGCCAACAGTTGAAGTGGCTCCTGAAATAGCGAAAAAAGCGGTCAAACCAATAGAAAAGATGTTGTCACTATCGTAGAATAATGTGGTGAAAATTATAAGATTGGTGGTAAAATTTGTTTTTTTATGGGTAAAAAATCATATTTCGCTACCATAAAATGTATAATTTACGACTTTATAGACAAAAATCGTCGTATCTTTGCATCAGTTAAAACAAACGGACGTTGTGAAACGTCATTTCATCATCTTTTACTTATACAAATAATATTAGAAAATTTAATCTAATTATAAAGATAGAGCGTTCAAGTGATTTGAATGCTCTATTTTTGTTTATATAGGATTTTCTCTTATTCCTCTGTATGCTAATCCGGATGGGAGAAATCTTTATGCTTTCATTCATTTATTTCTTGATAAGAAAGAGAAGTGCAATTCGTCCTACGTATGTACCTATCATCTTTCTGAACATCATATATTTCTTGGTATATTCTTTGTTCGGAAGAGGATATAATCCGTGTTTCCTTAATTCTCTGATGGCATGATTCAAGGATATCAATGAATGCTTCAAACGGATATTGTTAACCAGATAATCCATCGATAGCTGGGCTATACGGCGGTTGAGTGCCTGGCGCTCTGCTACAGGAACCGTATCGAGCAACTTCTGAAGATGTAGAATCACCTCCAGTTTATTGTCCATGTGGATATCTATCTTATCCTTATTTTCTAATTCACCAGGTGCGTATTTGTCCACTCTATTATAATAAGGTGAGGTCTGAGTCTTGAATATTCGTTCTGCCCGTAAGAAGAGTTGTGGTGTGAATTCCTCGTCCTCGCCGAAACTGATGTTTGGTGAGAATAACAGGCTACCCACAATGGCGCGGCGGAATATATAGGAACAGGCTGAGCCTAAAAGGGTATTGTTGTTGAGGTATTCTGTGCCGCTGATTGGGGTAGGGAGTTCGTAAGATGGTTCTCCTGTTTCATCCTTGCTGAAACAGAATGTAACGATATCTGGTTCGTGGAATCTCACGATGTCAAGGCAATGTTCATAGGTTGGCTGAAGAAGATAATCATCTCCTTCTATAAACTGGATGTATTTTCCTTTGGCTAAGTACATGCCATAGTTGCGTGCCATACTGCTGCCTAAGCCGGGTATTCTTAAATAGAGCAGGTTATCCAGCAACTCTTTTATCTGGCTGGCTACCAATTCTTCGCTACCATCATCAACGAGAATTATTTCCCTCTCTTTGGCATTGAGCGAAAGCTGAAGGATACTATTGATGCATTCTACAAGATGTTCCTTCTGATGGTTGCTTGTAGTAATGATGAAACTCACCAATGGTGAAGATATCTCTGATATTAATTCTTTCTGCATAAGTTATTCTTTTTTATGACTGCAAAGATAATAAAAAGATTTAATTTACGTATTAATAGTAGTACAAAAAACATAAAAATGGAAATAGTTTGTTCTACTGATAGTAAATATATCATGCCGACCGGTATCATGTTGACCTCTTTGTTTGAGAGCAACAGAGGAGAAGTTGTCAATGTACATCTCTTGCATGATCAGGATTCTGCTGCATTATTGGATTCTATCAGAACCATAGCTGCCCGTTATCAGCAAAATATTCATTTCTATCTAATTAATGATGATATCTTCAAACATTTTCCAGTTGGTCTGGATTTTCAAGTAGATCATGTAGGAACTTCGTTTGCTACTTATTATCGTTTATATCTTACGGAAATTCTGCCTGCTGATATTGATAAGGTTATCTATCTAGATGGCGATATTCTGGTTGTGGATAAACTTGTTAAATTGTGGAATACTTCTGTTGAAAACTATGCAATTGCTGCTGTTCCAGATAGTTATAATAATAAGATAGAACACTATAATCGCTTGCGTTATCCCCAAACTTTGGGATATTTTAATGCAGGTATGTTAGTTGTCAATCTGAAATATTGGCGTGAAAAGCAGGTGCTTCTCAAATTCTTTGATTATGTGAAATCTAATACGGAAAGGTTGAGATGTCATGATCAGGATGTACTGAACTATCTGTTTAAGAATTCTAAGTTGGTATTACCTATCAGATATAATGTACTGAATGAGTATTGGTTTGATTTGCGTTATTCTCTTATCTCCTGGGAATTTGATGAACAGATATTGGAAGCTCAGGCTCATCCGGCCATTATCCATTTTACGGGTATTCCTAAACCATGGTATAAGAACTGCAAGCATCCATGGAAAAAGGAATTTGATAAGTATAAAGCGATGAGTCCTTGGCGTGATGAAAAAGAAAAGCGCTGGATGCCATTGAAGTTCTGCCTGGAGAAAATGGCCATAAAACTGGTGGTAAGCATGGGACTGCGCAAATCTGATTATATTGTAGAAAATAGGTATATTGAATTGTCTTAAGTTTCTTATATTCAAGTATCTTATAAATAAGTATCATATAAAGTTATGAAGATTCTGTTGGTAGGTGAGTCTAGTTTGCTACATAATACTCTCAAAAAGGGATTAGTAGAACTCGGACATCAGGTAACGCTGATGTCCGACGGCAATGATTGGCACAACTCTCCTCGTGACATCGACTTGCGCCGTAATATGGAGCGTTATGGAAGATGGAGCGGGCTTATGGTGTTGTGGAAAATAGTCTGCAATCTTCATAAGATATGTGGAAATGATATTGTTCAGGTACATAACTATCAATTTGTGCCTTTGATGGGTTGGTGGAACATGCTGATATTCTGGTTTCTCAAGCTTACCAATAAGCGAATCATTAAAGGCTGTTTTGCCGATGACCCACATCTGTTCAGACAACAGGCCAAGGGTATTCCAGCTTATTCTGATACTTTTTGGAATGGTAAATTACAGAATATCGAGGAGAATAAAGAGCGTATGGCTTTTCATTTCATGCCTCAGTTTGATAAGTGCTGGCATACTGTATCTTATCATTCTGATGCTTTGATAGCCTGTCTTTATGAATATTATCTCTGCTATGATGTTCCTTATTTCCATAAGAAGCTTTACTATATTCCTCTTCCGATGATAATTCCTGCTATAGATGAAAACAGGCAGAAAGGGAATGGTGAGGTTATCAAAGTGCTTGTAGGTTTACAACCTAAGCGCGAGTATCTGAAAGGTGCTTTAAAGATAGCTCATTTTGTGGAAATTCTGGCAAAGAAAAATCCTGGTAAGATAGAACTCAAATATGTAGAAGGAGTAGACTATGATGAATATTGCCGGATGCTGGATGAAGCAGATGTTCTGGTAGATCAGTTTTACAGTTATACTCCATCCATGAATTCGTTGGCAGCCATGGCACGTGGTACTGTGGTTATCGGTGGAGGAGAGGAAGAATATTATGAGTTCATTGGCGAAACAGAATTACGCCCTATCATCAATGTGAGTCCTGAGTATACTGAATCTCAGAATGTAGCAATCATCGAGCAGGCTTTTTTCCTTCCTGGAAATCTAACCTCTCTCTCGCACCAAAGTATCTCTTTCGTTATGAAATACCACGATTATAAGAAGGTGGCAAAAGAGTATGAACAAATATATTTACAACATTTATAATATATTGAAATGCAGATTTTTAAATACTTTCTGAGATATATGAATACAAAGAAGGCTTTGTCTCGTTGGACAGTCTTTTATGTTGGATTACTGATAGTTTCAGTAATCTATAATAGTATCTATACTTTTCAGTTTTATGATTTTTCCGATTTATTTATCAATTATCAAGGTGGATTTATCCGTAGAGGGTTGCTCGGAGAAATATTCTATCAGTTTTATCTCAAGGGAATCAATCCTGTCTATTTAGCTTATATAATAAGTTTACTATCATATATTGTTATAGTTGTGTATATGATACGCAACTTTCGTAAGCATGGTTATGCTTTAGAGTTTTTACCAATTTCTTTCTTATTGGGTGGAATAGGTATTTTTGGTTTGGCTTTCTTTAGAAGAGATTTTATCATAATGTGTATATTTCTTCTAATCGTAAAACTTTGGAAGTCTTTACCTTTTCGTTGGTGGGTGTTGTGTGGTAATATATTGGCAATCTTAGCTGTGTTATGCCACGAACCCTTTGTATTTTGGGCTTTTCCACTCCTGTTGTTGATAACTCGTTTAAAAGTTCGTTATTTGTGGAAAACTATCTGTTGTTGGATACCATCTATGCTAGTATTTTTACTCTGTCTTCATTTTTCAGGAAGTATGGAACAATATCTTTTGATACGTAAAAGTACTGAACCTTTCTTGGAATTTCCAAATGTGATGGATTTTCTTTCATATGATAAAGGATATGTTATGTTATTTCATCTTCATTATAATTTCTTGGATAAGGTATTCCATATTCCTAATATAATAGGTAGTGTGGTTAGTATAGTTTTGGCTATCTATATGAATACGATGATAAATACTGTGTATTGTTCTTCTAGTGATAAGAATCGGCAAGAAAACCTGTGTTATAGTACTTTATTTTTAGGGATTATGGTATGTTTAATTCCTATGTTTACTATATTGTCAACAGACTATACTCGTATCATCATGTATGCTTCTTTATCTTCTTACATCGTGTTATTTACTCTAAAGGAGGAAGATTTTAATGAATTGTTACCAAGTCTTTTGACGGGATACGTAGCTCACTTTTTGAAATGGATCAATCGAATTTTACCGCCATCTTATACTAAAATATGGTTACTGTTACTATGTGTGGGTACTGTAGAATGGACAGGTCAGGGTACATTTGGTCTGTTAAGAAACTCTGAGATAGGAAATGCTTTGTTGGTTATATATAAAGTTTCATTAAAGGTAATAAGTTTTCTATAGTGATATGTTCATAAAAAATAAGATTATGGTAAGTCTGAAAAAATATATTATAAAATGGTTAAAGATATTGCAAACTCCTATTGTTAAGGAGTTTCCTTTCTTTCTTTTATTCTTATTGGCAATTACGATTATGCCGATAAGATTTATTCCTTCGCACGTTCATTATTTTTTTATGAATCGTGTGTTCGATTTCTTTTTTATTGATTTTCCTAGAGCTGGAGCGATCTCTTATCTTTTTACCTTATTTGTTTTTTATATCCGAAACAGATTTATTAAGATAAGTCTTTACGCTTTTGCATCATTATTATTTGCTGTATGCTTGTTTTTACATTTTGTGTTTAATAAAACTATACAGCCAGATATTATTACTCTGATAGTTGAAACAAATAAAAGAGAAGCATCAGAGTTTTTGTATTCTTTTCTTTTATCTAAGGGAGGAATACTTACTTTGATTTTCTTGATATTTTATGTTGTATTAGTTGTTTTATGTGAGAGAAAAAAAGATAAAATCACTCTTTTCTTGAAAAGTCTGAAACATGAGAAGATAGTCAATTTACTGTTATCAGCTTTTATTTTTTGTGGATTTCTACAGTTTGGTTTTTATAAAGAAATTGTTTCTGTGAGTACAATAGATGATATGCCTGAAGAATATGGTTGTCGTGATTCGATAACAACCTTATTTTATTCTTTATATAATATTTATTTAGTTAATTTAGAGATGAAACATGCTGTAGATGTAACATGCTGTGCTAAACAGTCTCATGTTTCAGTTGATGATTCTCTGAATGTAGTATATGTAATCGGAGAATCTTATATAAAGTGCCATTCTCAGTTGTATGGATATTATTTACCAACAACTCCGAATCTGTATCAAGAAAAGAAAAAAGGTAACTTATTTGTATTTGACAATGTAGTTAGTCCTTTTAATCGTACTACTTTAACGATGAAAAACACGTTGTGTTGTAACAGTCTGCGTAACCATGAAAAATGGTCTGATAGTCCTTATTTTCCAGCTCTATTTAAAAAAGCTGGTTATCAGGTTTATTTCTGGGATGTTCAGAAGGATGATGAATTACAGGCTCCGTTTGTGTTCTCTATGAATACTTTTGTTTATAATCGATTACTAATGAAGGAATCCTATACGCAAATAAGTAAGAATGTTTTCGAATATGATAATCAGGCAGTAGTAGATTTTTCCAAGGAAGCTAAGGGTATTGGTAAGCATAATCTTGTTATCTTTCATCTGATGGGACAGCATGTTATGGCAACAAAACGCTATCCTCATATATCACAGTTTAATGTATTTTCTTATAGAGATATTCGTAGCAAACAGCCTTATTTGAATGATGAAAAGAAACAGATGATAGCAGAATATGATAATGCTACTCTATATAATGACTATGTATTGAAAAATATTATTGATTTATTTAGAGATAAAAATACGGTAGTCCTCTATTTTTCTGATCATGGTGAAGAAATATATGATTATAGAGATTCGTATGGACGAGTTGTTTTTGATGATAATATGAAGAATTTAGGATATAAGTATCAGTATGAAGTGCCTTTTATGATATGGTGTTCTGATAAGTATAAAAAGAAATATCCAGCGATTATAAATAATATCAAAAAAGCACTTCATCGTTCATTCCGTACTGATGAAATCTGTAATGTAGTATTTCACATATCACAACTTAATACACCTTATTATCGGGACAAATATGATCTATTGAGTCCTTCTTTCGTACCATTAGATTCTGTTTCACAATCGATGTACAATTAAGTATAACATCTCAATAGTTCTAGCCATTTTTGAAAGATGTTAAATTTAGAATATTGAATAGCCATGGTTTGAGCTTTCATACCCAGATTATGGCGTAGTGATTCTGAATTTATCATCTTGCAAATGGCTTTGATAAAAGCTTCATTATCATTTTGTCTTACGATAATACCATTTATTTCATCTCTAATAATTTCGTTAGCTCCATATTTAAAGTCGAAAGTAACAGAAGGTAAACCACATGCTTGAGCTTCTAACATTACAATACCTTGACCTTCATAATGTGAAGACATTACGTGTAAACTATAGTTAGGATATATTTCCATCATATTTTCTCCTCTGCCACACAATTTTACCTGTTTTTCCAATCCTAAACTTGTAATTTGCTCTTGTAATATATGGTAAAGTGAGCCGGTTCCATAAATATCGAGTTGCCAGTCAGGATATTGTTTGGCTACATCTTTCCAACAGGTAATCAATCTGTCAAAACCTTTCTGTTGTTCTAATCTTCCTACAGCAATAGCTTTTTTGCAACTGTAGTCTTTTACCTTTTGGTGAGGTATGTTGATAAAATTGGGGATAACGTATACATTCTTTGCCGATTGAAATTCTTTAGCATCGTCATGAGTCAGACAAACTATGGCATCAGCTTTTCTTTCCATTAATCCGAATAGTGAGTGAAAAGGATTGAATGAACGTGCCAAATGTGATTCGTATATTCTTCTAGCCTTGGTATGACAAAGAGGTAATAACAATGCTCCCAATGTAGTTGTAAAGAATACTACGTCGGGATTAACCTGTTTAATAGTTTTATTTAATCTATAAGCTGCTAATAATAGTGTAATAATTCTGCTTAATAGCTTATATACTTTATTTCTTGTCTTCTTGGCAAAAGGAACATGAAGATGAATCAGCCGGATACCTTCGTCTAATATATACTGTTGTTTCCGTTTATCTTCATATACAGAAATAACAGTAACCTGATGATGATATTCTTGATAGAATGTATTAGCTTTCATAGAAACGATTTTTTCTACGCCTCCATTCTCAGAATAGTCTTCTATGATGTATACTATATTCATGTTTAATGAGTTGTTAATCCTTTTATTTTGTGTATAAGTAAAATAATGTTCTTTACTATAGATACTCTGAACATCAATCGTTTGTATAATGAATATCTACTTCCTTTTCCATTACAAGAAATGGTTAAGGAATGACGGCGGAAATAGATAAGTTTATCATCTATGAATTTTACCTTATATAGAAAGGCTGCCACATTTCCTATCCAGATATCATGCATGGGAATATCTTTAGGAAAAGGTAATGCTGCATCTTTTACTCGTCTTGTAAATGCCATGCAACACCCTGTATATCCGTTTTTATAGAGGATATTATATACTCTTCCACTTTTTATGTTCATTAATTGATAGAGCGATGGTGATGTAATATTCAGATTTTCATCTGTTACTTCTGCATCGCTGATGATGCAGTCGTAATGTTGTAGCCATTTCAGACAGTTTTTCACTTTATCATCTTTCCAAACATCGTCTTGATCTGCTAGAAATATATAGTCACCTTTGGCTTCCTTCAATGCATTTTCAAAATTGAGAGTTGGTGAGTGACGATGGACACCATCTATGATTTTTATTCTGTTATCGTTAAAACTCTTGATAATAGAAATTGTATCATCAATGGAGCCATCGTCAGAAACGATGACTTCATCTTGGAGAGACAGCTGAAATAAGATAGAATTCAACTGCTCTCTGATATATTTCTCACCATTAAAGGTGGCTATACAAACTGTTATCATCGTATGATGGCTATTTTACAAACTGTTCCTTTCTCTCCTTCTTCTGTAGCAGTTTCTACCATATATATTCCACTTGCTACTTTTCTACCCTTCAGGTCGCAACCATCCCAGCTATAACTTCCACCGGTACTTTTACCTTGGTTTACAAGTGTACCATTTACAGATACTATCTTAATATCTGCCTGAAAGCTTAGTCCTACAATATTAATACTGCCTGTATAATCAGGTTTTACAGGGTTAGGATAAGCGTAGACATTATCCTTTGTCATTTCTTCGTTTGTTGCTGTAACATCACTCATATATGAGCATAATCCCTGATCTGTTGCAAAATAAACCAAACCATTAGGCATGATGATGATGTCTTTTATTAAATTGGATGGTAATGGAGAATTCTCAGTAGTAAAGTGTTTCACTTCTGTATTACAATCATCGCTGATAACATATACTCCATTATTAGTGGTACCCATCCATTTTCTGTTACCTGCATCTACGGCTATACATCTTACTTCTACATTAGAGAGTAAATAGTCAGCATAATTTGTACCATCATTACGTGGTATTTTATGCTGGGTAAATTCACTGGATTCATTTTCTACGTTCATTTTTGAAAGATAGATAGGGCCTAATGTTGTTCCTAACCAGATATTACCAACTTTATCTTCTGTGGCACAAAGTACAAATCTTGGATTGAGGGCAGTTTTATCCTCGTTAATGAAGTTTGGACCATACTGAGTGATTTGATCCGTAGTTGGATCAAATGCATAGAGTTTACAACTTTCCCACCAGTTGTTGATAAACCATAGTCTATTGTCATAACTTACATCAAAGAAGTTAATCATATTTCCATTATATACATCAGTTATTTCATTATGAGTGAATGCTGTCCATTCATCACTATTCTGTGTATATTTCCATATTGGATAATCGATATCTATATCTGAAGAACTGTTCAGTACCCACAGGTTACCTTCTTTGTCATATTTTATACCTGTTATCAGTAGATAATCGTCGCTATTTACGCAAGACTGTAATGGAGAATTGTTACGATTGTAACTCTTTACAAACTTCTGATCTTGAAATTCATATAGTCCACTTTTTGCACCAACCATAACATGACCTTCTTTTTTAGGATCAAAATCCAGACAGAGAAGGTCTATGTAATTATGACCTATCATTTGACTTGTAGGCTGTTCGAATTCACTCCAGGTATCACCATTCCATACATGTACTTCACCAGGATTGTTATAATTACCTTCTTGTGACCAACTTCCTGGTACTGCATATATAGTACCATTATTTAAATATAATTTGTGGAACCTGTTTGATGTAGGTCCGTCAGGACGTACGCCTTCTGTTTTATATTGGCGTTCCTGGTTTGTATCTACAGTATAATAGGTCAGTTTACCATCTGATGTTGTTGTCCACCAGTATTTAGAGTTTGAGTCGTATACGTTTAGATAATCTTCCGTAACTTTTATATAATCCCCTGTTCTGATCCAATTTCTTTTGTCTAGCAGATTATCTGTCAGTTTTCCACGAAATAATCCTGCACTCGCTGATGCTGCATAGAGATAATCGCCGTCTATATATGAATAGTTAACTTCGAAACCTAAAAGATAACTATTGCTGATACTTCCATCTTTTACATTTATTTTGATAATTCCTATACCTGTAGAAAGATAGGCATATTGTCCATAACAGTATATATGGTTGATATTTTTATTACCTGTCGTAGAATACTGATAGAAGTCAGAGATATTGTCAACATTACAATCTAACCCAAGCAAATCTATATTAGAATTGCTATATGTGATAATTAGCTTTTTGCATGTAGGATTATATCTGATATGACTGATATCTACGTCTGATAAATAGTTTGATTTGTCATATGTTTTTATATTACCATCTTTGATATTATATGAAAATAAACTACCTGATGCCAATGCAAAAGCAGTTTCTTTAGCAGGAGCTATTTCTGTAATATTATAATAACTGCGATACATAGTCCATGTACCTATCTGAGCAGATAACTTCGATAGGTATGAAAATAGGAATACTATGATAAGTATAAAAGTTTTCTTCATAAAGTTCTGAATATAATAATATTGTTATAGTCTTCATTGGCTATTATTTAAAAGCCTAATACTATATTAACTGCAAATATAACTATTTATTGTTTTTATAAACAGATACTTATAGATATTTTTGAAGTTGATGCTGGATGGGTAAAACGATGGCTTTCTTTGCTATCCATGCTGTGAGGATAATAAAAGCGAGGGATAGGATGAATTGGAATTCTTGATGTGGATTTCCTTCTCCATATCGTTTAAGAAATATACTCTGCATGATGCGAAAGCAGAGATTATGACAGAGAAATATTTCAAAACTGATACTGCCTAGCCATAGCAAGAGTTTATTATGGAATATCCTAATAAAACAACCTTTACCTTGATCTCTTGCTGTAAAATAGAACACGGTTATGGCTGATGGTATCCAATAAATAATGGCACAGCGAATGTTCGGATTGCAATGGATTGATAGAAAATACATTGCGATAAACAGCAATACCACTCCCATATCCGATAGGTTTACTTGCCAGAAAGAAGGTGAGTTTGTTATCTTATCTGCTATTTTTTTACCTTTTTCTGATCTGCATACTTTATATAAAAGGATACCTATCATGAAATCTATCATTCTGAATAATGGGTGGGTATAAATGTAGCCGGCTGAATAATCTGCTTGTGCACAGAGCGAGATACTGATATAAACTGCCATATATATACTTATTGTTGCTAATAAGTATAACCAGGAATGTCGCATAATCCAAGCGTATAAATACTTAAATATAAGATAGAAGAAGATAAGATCAGAAATAAACCATGTAGCTTCATTGAGATGAGCCGTAAAGTCATGTGCCGGATACCAGGTTTGTATCAACAGCGAATGGGATAGAATCTGATACCATGGTAATATACGGCCTAATCGCCAATCCATTAATATGAGAATGGCGAGAATCAGAATATGCAGAGGATAGAGTTTGATGATACGGGAAAGGAAAAACTGGCTGTTTCCCAATTCTTCTTTCTGTAGTTTTTCTCCTTTGCTTAAAGAGAGTACAAAACCACTGATAACAAAGAAAATGGCAACAGGAAACTCGCCCAAGTAATTGATTAAATCTTGGGATATGGGTAGGGTGGAATGCGAAATCACAATCATTAGGATAAGAATGAATCGCAGGGAATTGAGTGTCCTGATCATGATGCCTTTTCTTTGTTATAATGTTATTCTATTCTGTATTGAACAAGAATAAATTTTATTTCTTTTTCAAATACTCTACCAATTTAGCCACGGCTCTTGCTCTGTGGCTGATGCCGTTCTTGATTTCCTCACCCAGCTCAGCAAAACTCTGGTCATATCCTTCAGGAACGAAGATTGGGTCGTAGCCGAAGCCTTCGGTACCATGCTTCTCGGTGGCGATATGGCCGTTTACGATACCTTCGAACTGGTGGATTTTCTTGATGCTGGTGCAGCCGCAAGGACATACATCCTGCTTCTCGATGTAGCAGATAACGGTACGGAAGCGGGCCAGGCGGTTTTCCTTGCCGTCCAGTTCTCTCAACAGTTTAGCCATGTTAGCCTCACTGTCGTGGTCGGTACCCTCAGCATAGCGGGCACTGTGAACGCCAGGGGCACCATCAAGTGCCTCTACCTCCAGACCGGTATCATCGGCAAAGCAACTTACGTGGTAATGGTCATAAACATACTGTGCCTTCTGCAAGGCATTCTCTTCCAAAGTGTTGCCTGTTTCAGGAATATCCACATCGCATCCTATCTCCTTCAGCGATACTACCTCGTAGCTGCTGCCCAGGATGTCGCGAATCTCCTGGAGTTTATGCTGGTTATTTGTTGCAAAAACTATCCTTTTCATAAGTTTATAATTTATAGTTAATAGTTTATAGGGCATTCTTGCAATAGTGCTTCCTGTTATACGGCGAAGCCGCTATAAACTTTTAACTTTTAATTGTTTTAATGTCTTTATCTTTGATTTTCACCTTCATCTCATCAAATCCCTCGCCATACACACCGATTACGGAACTCTGACTTACAAAGGCATTTGGGTCGATGATCTTGACAATACGGAAGATGGTGACGCTCTCGTTCTTCTTTGCTAGGATACAGAGCACCTTCATCTCGTTGCCCGTGTACCAGCCATGGCCATCAAGAATGGTTACGCCATGATCCATCTGCATACCGATGGCATTGGCTATCTCCTGATATTTCTTGCTGAATATCATAAACTGCACACTTTCTCGCTTGGCATTCATCACATAGTCGAGTACCAGGTTTTCTATCACCATCGTACAGAGACCGAATACTACCTTTCTAACAGCGTCTATCGCGGTAAACTCTGGTTTTGCATTGAAGACGAAGAATGAACTGCCCACGATGAGGAGATCCACGAAGATGAGCACACGGCCTAGCGAGATGTTGTGATATTTGTTGACGATGGCAGCAATGATATCCGTTCCACCTGTACTTCCATTATGCAGAAAGACGATGGCGAGTGATAAACCCGTAAACAGACAGCCGATGATGAGCGACATGAAGTCCTGTCCCTCTCCCAATATCTGCACCATCTTGCCATCTTCACCTATCATCCAGTCTTGCGCCAGCGCCAGGAACACGGAGAGCATGATGATGGCATAGATGGTCTTCACCATGAACTTGAATCCCAGAATCTTCAGCGCGGCAAGCAGCAAGGCGGCATTAATGAGAAAATAAGACAAATAGATAGGTATCCCCGTGCCGTAGTAAATCACGGCTGCGATACCCGTTACGCCACCCGTTACTATCTGGTATGGAAGCAGAAAAATAGTCCATCCAAATGTGTAAAGCAAGAGTCCAAGGGTAATGTAGAAATAATCCTTGCACTCATTCTTAATTGTTTGACTGATTGCTATTTGCATAATATTTTCCTCGTTTTTTAAAAGTAGTTAAGGAGTTAAAGGTAGTTAAGAAGTTAAGACAACAGTTTTTGTTTTCGTATATCTTCTATTGACAGGATATACAATTGTCTTAACTCCTTTTACTCCTTAACTCCTTAACTTCCTGTTATCTATAAATTACTTTTTCAACACAACGTTGACGATCTTCTTTGGTACGATGATCACCTTCAACACGTTGAATCCTTCCAAGTACTTCTGGCTCTTCTCGTCTGCCAATACCTGCTTCTGGATTTCCTCGTTAGGAGTATCCACAGGGAAAGTCATCTGGAAACGAGCTTTACCATTGAAGGAAATAGTGAGCTGCATATCGTTCTCCTTCAGATACTGCTCATCATACTTTGGCCATGCTGCATCGCAAACGCTACCTTGCTCGCCAAGTGCTGCCCACAACTCTTCTGCGATGTGTGGAGCGAATGGAGCAATGAGGATGACGAGATCTGTCAGGAGTTCCTTGTTGCGGCACTTCTGCTGACCGAGTTCGTTCACGGCAATCATGAAGGCTGAGATAGAAGTGTTGTAAGAGAACTTCTCGATATCCTCACTTACCTTTTTGATGAGCTTGTGAACGCTCTTCAGACTCTCTGGCTTTGCTGCCTCATCGCATGGCAGGAAGTTGTCGGTGCGGTTCTCGTAGAACAAGCCCCAGAACTTCTTCAGGAAGCGGTGACAACCGTCGATACCATTGGTATCCCAAGGCTTGCTCGCCTCTACAGGACCTAAGAACATTTCGTAGAGACGCAAGGTATCAGCACCATACTTCTCGACGATCATATCTGGATTTACCACGTTGAACATACTCTTAGACATCTTCTCGATAGCCCATCCGCAGATGTACTTGCCATCTTCCAGGATGAACTCAGCGTTCTGATACTCAGGACGCCAAGCCTTGAATGCCTCAATATCCAAAACATCGTTGCTTACGATGTTTACATCTACGTGGATAGGAGTTACGTCGTAATCCTTCTTCAGATTCAAGCTTACGAATACAGGAGCCTTGTCGTGGTCATCGCTGTTGATGCGATAAACGAAGTTAGAACGGCCCTGAATCATACCCTGGTTCACCAGCTTCTGGAATGGCTCTTCCTTGCAGCTTACGCCGAGGTCGAAGAGGAACTTGTTCCAGAAACGGGAGTAAATCAAGTGACCGGTAGCATGCTCGCAACCACCTACGTAGAGGTCTACATTCTGCCAGTACTCATCAGCCTCCTTGCTTACGAGTGCCTCATCGTTGTGAGGATCCATGTAGCGCAGGTAGTAAGCAGATGAACCTGCGAAACCTGGCATGGTGTTGAGTTCCAGTGGGAATACGGTCTTGTTATCTACGAGGCTCTTGTCAACCACCTCTTTCTTCTCGGCATCCCAAGCCCACTTCTTGGCTCTGCCCAATGGTGGCTCGCCAGTTTCTGTTGGCTTATAGGTCTCAATCTCAGGCAATTCGAGTGGCAGGCACTCCTCTGGAACCATCTGTGGCATTCCGTCCTTGTAATATACTGGGAATGGCTCACCCCAGTAGCGCTGACGTGAGAAGATGGCGTCGCGGAGACGATAGTTTACCTTTACTCGGCCGATGCCCTTCTCGGTAACAAACTTCTTGGTAGCTGCGATAGCCTCCTTCACGGTGAGTCCGTTCAGAGAGAAGCCATCCATGCTGCTCTTGCCTGCTACAGGTGAGTTGGTTACGATACCTTCCTTGGCATCGAAGCTCTCCTCTGAAACATCAGCACCCTCGATAAGAGGAATGATAGGCAGGTTGAAGTGCTTGGCAAAGGCGTAGTCACGGCTATCGTGAGCAGGTACTGCCATGATGGCACCTGTACCATATCCTGCCAATACATATTCTGAAATCCATACTGGGATTGCCTCGCCGGTGAATGGATTGATGGCATAACTTCCTGAGAATACACCGGTTACGCTGTGGTTAGCCATACGATCCAACTCGGTGCGCTTCTTCACGTAGTCGAGATACTTCTCTACCTCTTCCTTCTGCTCGGCAGTAGTTACCTGCTGAACATATTCGCTCTCTGGAGCCAGAACCATGAAGGTTACACCAAACATAGTATCGGCACGGGTGGTGAAGATGGTAAACTTCACGTCGCTGTCCTTTACAGAGAATACTACCTCTGTACCCTCAGAACGGCCAATCCAGTTTTTCTGGGTTTCCTTGATACTGTCGCTCCACTGGATGGTCTCCAAACCGTCGAGCAGACGCTGAGAGTAGGCTGATGTTCTCAGGCACCACTGCTGCATCTTCTTCTGGATGACAGGGTAACCGCCACGCTCACTTACGCCGTTTACTACCTCGTCGTTGGCAAGCACAGTACCCAGACCTGGGCACCAGTTAACCATGGTTTCGCCGAGGTAAGCGATGCGGTAGTTCATCAGAATCTGCTGCTTCTTCACATCGTCGAAGCTGTTCCACTCCTCGGCTGTGAAGTCAATCTGCTCGTTCTGAGCCACGTTCAAGTCAGCAGAACCCTTCTCCTCGAAGCGCTTGATGAGTTTCTCGATAGGCTGAGCCTTCTGGCAGCTATTGCAGAAGAATGAGTTGAACATCTTTTGGAAAGCCCACTGAGTCCAATGGTAATACTTAGGGTCGCAGGTACGAACCTCGCGGTCCCAGTCGAAAGAGAAGCCGATTTTGTCGAGCTGCTCACGATAACGGTTGATGTTGGCTACGGTAGTAACCTCTGGGTGCTGACCTGTCTGGATAGCATACTGCTCTGCAGGCAATCCGTAAGCATCGTAACCCATAGGGTTCAGTACGTTAAATCCGTTCAAACGCTTGTAGCGTGCATAGATATCGCTAGCGATATAACCAAGTGGGTGACCTACGTGCAAACCTGCTCCTGATGGATAAGGGAACATGTTGAGCACATAGAATTTCTTCTTGTTTTCATCCTCAGTCACCTTGTAGGTCTTGTTCTCGACCCATTTCTGGTGCCATTTCTTCTCGATTTCTCTGAAGTTGTATTCCATTGTTTTATCTAATAATTATGTTTCTTTTCTTAAATATAATAAGGTATAACCCTATTCAAGGTGCAAAATTACATTTATTTTGGCACATAACAAAATAAAATGCAAGTTTTTTATGAATTTAATGTCTTAGCATGCACACACTTCATGTTCTTTTCCAGTTGGGCGGTAGAGCTGGCTCCTACCAATACGCTGGTTACACCTTTCTGCTGCAATATCCAGGCAAGTGCCATTTCGGCGAGTGTTTCGTCTCTTTCTCCTGCTTCTGCGTTCCATTTCTTGAGCTGTTCCAGCAGTTCTGGAGTTAGAGCAGAGTGTTTCAGAAAATGCTCTTTTGCCATACGGCTGTCTGCCGGTATTCCGTTGAGATATCGGTCGGTGAGAAGTCCCTGTGCCAGAGGTGAGAACGAGATGAAACCGATGCCGTTTTCTGCGCAATAATCTAAGGTTCCATTCTCTTGTGGCGCATGGTCGAGCATGTTGAGTCTGTCCTGAAAAATGAGCAGCGGACAGTCGCGCTCCTTCAGATATTGGTCAGCAAACTTCAGGGCTTCCAGAGGCCAGCGGCTGATGCCGAGATAAAGAGCCTTGCCTTGCTTCACGATGTCTACCATGGCTTGAAGGGTTTCTTCGAGCGGTGTGTTCGGATCGTAGCGGTGGCTGTAGAAGAGGTCAACATACTCGAGATTCATTCTCTTGAGACTCTGATTCAGACTGGCCATCAGATACTTACGGGAACCCCAGTTGCCGTAAGGACCTTCCCACATATCATAACCTGCTTTGGTTGAGATAAAGAGTTCATCGCGATAGGGTTTGAAATCATCTTTCATCAGTCTGCCCATCGTTTCCTCTGCACTTCCGTATGGAGGTCCATAGTTGTTAGCCAGGTCGAAGTGGGTGATACCATGGTCGAAGGCATAGTGAGTGATGGCACGACTTCTTTCGTAAGGATCTACCTCTCCGAAGTTGTGCCAGAATCCCAAACTTATTTTAGGCAGCAAGATACCACTCTTGCCGCATCTCTTGTAGAGCGCTTCTGCATCGCTATAGCGATTGGCGTCAGCATGATAAATACCTTTAATGTCCATTATTCCTTATATTTTTTATTACGGCGAAGAGCCAGAAACTCTTCACTCTTCACCTTTCCTTTGTAAAAGCCTATAAACAAGGCATTTAGCGTGGTGAAGAGTTTCTGCTCACTCTTCACCCACTCTTCACCACTCTTCACCGGTATGTGGTTAGGAGCCTGCTGGCTCTTCCTTTTCTACATCGCAAAGGTAATAAAAATATTCAATATAATCGTTGTATTGAATAAAAATTATATTTTTTTCGATATGGAAGAGTAAGTGGGGATGTAGTAAAGGTCGATTGGTTATGGAAAAACATTCTGTTATATGTTTGATATACTTTATCAAAATACACTTTTAAGGACGACTTTTTGTGACTTTCTACACTTTTAAGGACGACTTTTTGTAGTTTTATACATTTTTAAGGACGACTTTTTGTACTCTTTGAAATAAAAAATGTATCTTTGCATTCAGAAATATCAAATAATCAGATAGTTATGAAGAGAAATGCCATCAAATACCTATATCAATGGAAAGTAAGCAACGACCGAAAGCCGTTGATTATGCTTGGAGCCCGCCAGGTTGGCAAAACCTGGCTGATGCAGGAATTTGCCAAAGAGGCCTATACCCGTAGTGCGTATGTGAACTTCGAAGACAATGAAATGCTCCGGGAAGTTTTTGCACATGACTTTGATATTCCCCGTATTATCAATAGCATACAATGGAGTACAGGAGTTTCTATTGATGAAAATACGCTTATTATCCTTGATGAGATACAAGAAGCACCCAGGGGTATCACCGCATTAAAGTATTTTGCAGAAAAAGCACCTCAATATCATGTCGTAGCTGCAGGTTCATTGCTCGGAATTGCGATGCATCAGAATGACTCTTTTCCTGTAGGTAAGGTAGATTTCATGCATTTATATCCCCTCACATTCTTTGAATTTCTAGATGCAATCGGTGAAAGCCGTATGGTAGAACTGCTGATGTCAAAGGATTGGAATATGATAACCATGTTCCGGAATAAATTTGAGGAATGCCTCAGGCAGTATTATCTGGTCGGGGGAATGCCGGCTGTAGTACAGTCTTTTGCCAGCGAGGGAAATCTGTCTGAAGTCAGAAGCATTCAAAAAGGAATCCTTGAAGCGTATGAGCGTGATTTTTCCAAACATGCTCCGGCCATAGAAGTTCCACGTATCCGAATGGTATGGAAATCCATCCCATCCCAGCTTGCCAAGGAAAACAAAAAATTCATCTATGGTGCCGTAAAGGAAGGAGCTAGAGCAAAGGATTTTGAGCTCGCTATCGAATGGCTGAAAGATGCAGGGTTGATCTATAAGGTAAACCGTTGTAAGAAAGCCCTGTTGCCATTGGCTGCATATGAGGATTTTTCTGCTTTCAAGTTATTCCTGTCTGATGTGGGACTGATGGGAGCCATGAGCAATATTCCTGCCCAAAGCTTGCTGGAAGGAAATGTGCTGTTTTCAGATTTTAAGGGGGCGCTGACAGAGCAGTATGTCCTGCAGCAGCTGAAGGAGAAATCTTCCTTGTCTATCTATTATTGGTCGGCAGAAAATTCACGTGGTGAAATAGATTTCCTGGTGCAGGATGAAGAAAAAATCATTCCGATAGAAGTAAAGGCTGAGGAGAATTTGCAGGCTAAGAGTTTGAGGGTGTTTGTGGAGCGCAATCAGGGATTGAAAGGTATGCGCCTATCCATGTCACCTTATAGAGAGCAGGATTGGCTTGCCAATTATCCATTATATTCCGTGTCTGCAATATTTGGATAATTATATAGGTATAGTATGCAGATAATCAGCGCTAACGTGCTTTTTTCATACCATTAGCGCAAATTATCCGCGGATAATTTGCGCTAATGGTATTTTAAATGTTTCTTCGATTTACCAAGTTGGTAAAACCTGATTCTGCGTCTTTGATTCTTCTACATGGTAAGAAAAATTGGCAGCAGGGATGCTTCCCGTCACGATGAATGGATTATATTGATAGTCATATCTTCTTCTTCAGTTATAATTATTTAGGTGCAAGGATAAGGCTAATATTTGGATAATGCGTTATATCGTGGACAGGGTTGGCAAAGGTTGTCAATGGTTCACTTCCGTTTACCCCATCGGTAGAATACTCAAAGTATGTAGAACATAGCAATATCAAAGAGTATGAGACCGACAAGAAAATGCGAATTTTGTGGCAAGACATTTGTGCCAAGGACATATATGACTTTTGTTGTCGGGAGTTTGGTGAAGAAAATGTCGTTTCGTTCATCTAGACGAACTAAATCCTCATGCACATGCGGTCATTGTCCCCATCACAAAGGACGGCAGACTGAGCGCAAAAGATATGTTTGGTGGAAACGACATGAATCAAGCAAGAACAAGGATGCGTGAACTTCATAGCCGACTTGCAGAGGTTAATGAAAAGTATGGACTGGAACGTAGCGATGACATCACCATAACTGGAGCTAAGCACAAGTCAACAGAAACTTATCGCAGGGAGTTGCTGATGAATGCCGCACTTTGTCAAATGAAGTAGGCATGAAGAAGACGCTTCTTTCAGGTCTTAATCGTTGCTTCACAAAAGCAGAGACCAAAATCAAGTCTCTGCAGACTATGGTCAGCAATCTGGAGAAAGCGGAAGCAGAGAAACAAGCGACCATAGCCGAATTTGAAGATTACATGAAGAATCATCTTGGTGATGCAGTTGAGATAATGGCAAAGATTACCGCCACCAGAAAGGAACACTGGGATGTTCGTGACAAATTGAGCGACAAGAAGGTGAAACTTGCGCAGGCTAAGTTGCAACTTGATAAGTTGCAGAAGAATACCTCCCACATTGAAGCAAGAAACAGGGAGATTAAAGCCGATTTTGAAAAAACAGCTGTTTTATACCAGCAACAGATGATCAATAAAATTTGGGCGCAGGCCGGTATGAAGGTGTTGGCAGAGATAGCAGACATCTATCCTCGTATGACGAGTACTCACGACAGCTGTCTCTTTGACGATAGCTTTGCAATGGACTTTATCAATCATGGTGACAAAATCATCTATTGCGCAATGTACTTGTATATCGGATACATCAACGAAGCTACTAACTTTGCCGAAAGTCAAGGTGGTAGCGGTAGCGACACCAAAAATTGGGGCGTGATAAGGATGAAGATGAAATAGAATGGATAAGACGATGCTTGCGACAAGCTACGAAGATGGTAAAATCAAGAAAGGGCAAAGGGTTAGGTCGATAACGAGAACCAGCCATTCTCTCATATAATGAAGGAGAATGGCTGGAGCGGGGGTGTAATTTAAACTGTGTCAAGGCTTGTTCTTAACTTTCATTCCCACTCCCTGCTGGGGGCATGCCCCCAGCTATTATATTTGCACTTGGAAAAATAAAGAGGTGAAAATCTTTATATCTGCAAAC
>ERZ1023834.17-NODE-17-length-87818-cov-107.549867_pt1 | contig 87818 bp, 54 predicted proteins | sample MGYA00380382_ERZ1023834 | MGnify/ENA primary metagenome ERZ1023834 (study PRJEB33179, sample SAMN07449066) | human gut metagenome | biome: Human-gut; feature: Human associated habitat; material: Faeces | host: Homo sapiens | place: India:Kasaragod | collected... | reverse complement strand
TCGGCACACCAGCCTCCAGCGTAATGAGGCTGGCGAACGAGTGTCGTCCCGAATGGTAGGAATAGGTCTTGCTCGTTTCCGCCAACTTGCAGATGGTGATGAGATCGATACGAACACGATTCGTGCTCAGCAATGGGAAAAGGGTATCTCTTGCCCCGTCCTCGTATTTCGCCATCAGCTCCAACGCCTCGGGCAGGAGTTTCACCCTGGCAAGTGTTCCGGTCTTCTTGCGGTTATAGATGAGCCATTTGTCGCCATCCTCCAACACCTTGACATTGGCTTTCGTGATGGAAACGGTGTCTATGAAGGCTGTTCCTGCATAGCAGGCGAAAAGAAACAGGTCACGGCTAACGGATAGTCTCGGCTTGTCTTCGGGCAGTTCCGCATCACGGATTTTTATGAAATCAGACATGCTGAGAGCCTTGGGTGTCGTAACCCTTGGAGTGCCAACCCGATAATGGGCGAACAGCAGGTTCTTGCACAAGCCTCGCTCAAAGGCAATGCGGCACATCTTCTTGAAGAGCGACACATAGATGGTGATGGTTCCTGATGAAAAGCCTTTCTCGTCAAGCAAGTAATGGTGAAAGTCACTGATGAAAGGCTCGGTCAGCTGTCCGAAAGCCAAATCAGTCAACCTATACTTCTCCCCGATGAACTCAGCGAGATTCTTGCGAATCTTTCTGTAAGTCCAGACACTGCTCTTCGACATATCGATGCCCTCATGGGTGCTGAGTTCACTGATATGCTCGTCCACGAAGGAGAGAAGGGTGGTCTGTGTCTTGACGCTGCCCTGCAAAGCCTCCTTGACATCCTTAGCCTCGAAGTCCGTTCTCTTTTCCACAAGCACATCGAAAGCCTTTTGGATGGAAAGCAACAACTGCTCGATGTCCTTGTTGGTCTCCACGGCTTCCTTGCTCTTGCCCTCCAATCGGCTGGCACGAGGATTCCAAAGCGATGGAGTGCAAGACAACTTGCAGGAGAACTGCGCCATAGTCCTGTTCACCGTGATGCGTCCCATGATGGGAGCTTTTCCATTCTTGTCCATTCCGCTCTTTTTTAGGTAGAGCAACACCTTGAATTTTTCGATTTTCATAACGCTTACATTTTGAGTGTGCAAATATAATCATTTTGTAAGCGTTCCTTGATACGCAAAACATTGAGAATCAGCGCAATAAAATCCGTTGATGCACAAAGTTGCCTTTCCGCATTGTTACCTGCTTTGCATAGGTAACTGTGGCTCACGATTTAGTAACTGAACTACTTCAATATTCCTCACTCGCTTGCTTTATGCCGATTTGGCAACTTTGTGCAAATCTACTCATTCCCAACTGTTTACGTTCCAACCTCTCTTATTCTCCTTTGGCTGCTTTAGAGCTTTATGTTAAAAATCCTAACTCATAGCTTTCTCCTCTAAAACTCACCGTTTCTTGGGTCTGAAGTCAGCGTTTTCTATTTGGGAACTCATTGCTTACTGGATGGGAATCCTTGTATTTCTTTATGATTTCATGCTAAAAAAATAACACGGACAAATTGAATTTGTCCGGACAAATTGTCCGGCGGTTTGTAATGCGTTGATTATTGGGCGGTTATGAACGTCCGGACAAACAATCCGGACAAATTCAATTTGTCCGTGTTTTATTTTTCTTGTTGAGTACTGATAGCAGTGCAGGCTATCAGCCTATGCTGGCAAGCAAGAGGGTGGAATATGTCGGAAAGGCAGTAAAGGTACAGATGTAAGTGTTACATAAAATAAAGTATTTGATAATTATGAAAAAGTAGAATTCTGCTTTTTTGCTTACCTTTGCATCCACAAATAACAATTTAATCAACTAATAATTAATTTAAATCATAAAATGATTAGATACAGAATGATTTTATCCCTGCTTTTGGCTGGCATGGGAACTGCAGCAACTGCACAGAACATCAACTTGCCAATCATCCAGACCAAGTACACGGCCGATCCTGCACCTTATGTGCACAACGATACGGTATATCTCTATACCACCCACGATGAGGATGGGGCTGAAGGGTTCCTGATGAAAGACTGGCTGCTCTATACCTCAACGGATATGGTAAACTGGCAAGACCGTGGTGCCGTGGCTTCATTGAAAGACTTCAAGTGGTTCAAGGGTGAGAATGGTGCCTGGGCAGAGCAGGTCATCGAGCGCAATGGCAAATGGTATATGTATTGTCCTATCCATGGTCATGGCATCGGAGTGCTGGTAGCTGATAATCCATACGGACCGTTTAAGGATCCTCTCGGAAAGCCTTTGGCATGGGAGGGCGACTGGTTCGACATCGACCCTACTGTATGGATTGATGATGATAACCAGGCTTACATGTATTGGGGCAACCCGGAGTTGAAGGCAGTGAAACTGAACGAGGACATGATTTCTTATTCTGATTCCATCATGCACTTCCCGAGGATTCAGGATTATCAGGAAGGTCCTTGGTTCTGGAAGCGCAATGGCAATTATTATCTGGCTTATGCTTCTACCTGCTGTCCTGAGGGCATCGGTTATGCGATGAGCAAGAATCCGCTCGGACCATGGGAATATAAGGGACATATCATGAACCATACGCCTCGTACTCGTGGCAATCATCCGGGCATCATCGACTATAAGGGCAAGAGCTATTGCTTCGGCTTGAATTATGATATCTTCCGTTTGAAGACGGGGCGTCATGCCGAGCAGCGTTCTGTTTCTGCGGCCGAAATGACTTACAATCCTGACGGAACCATCCAGGAGTTGCCATACTTCCAGGACTGCAAGTTGGAGCAGATAGAATGGTTCAACCCTTATCGCCAGGTTGAGGCTGAGACGATGGCTTGGGGCTATGGATTGAAGACGCAGCCTAAGAATCAGTGGGTGCAGAAGGACAGATGGAACCAAGTGGTTACGAATGTTGATGAGGGAAAGTATATCCTCGTGAAGGATGTTGACTTCAGGAAGGGAGCAAGTAAGTTTGAGGTTTCTGCCTCCTGCCACATGTTTGGCGGCTGCATCGAAATCCGTCTTGATGGGGTAAACGGCCAGTGCATCGGCAAGGTGGATATCAGCAACACCAAGGACGAATACAAAACATTCTCTACCCAGGTGAAGAAGGTAAAGGGTGTTCATGATCTCTACTTCGTCTTTAAGGGAGGCGACATCCAGAAGCAGAACCTCTTCTTTCTGGATTGGTGGAAGTTTAGGGAGTAAACAAAAAGATGACATCGCCATATGCGGTGTCATCTTTTCTGTATTATGAAATAGACACTCTTGGATAATCATTAGACTATGAAACCAATCATAAAGCATTTGTTACATGAAATAAAGTTATGATTCGAAAAAATCGCTATTTTTGCAGCGTTTTAACTGTGTAAATCAGAAAAGCCGGTGAAACTGTCGGCATTATAACAATTATAAACTTTTATATTTCAACCTAAAAACAAATGAAAAAGAGATTTTTGGCGATATTGGCGGCTGTGTTGCTACCGTCATGTCTGTTCGCCCAGTTTGGAGTGGTTTCGCCGCTTCATGTGAATGGCAATCAGTTGAATGATGCCTATGGCAACAAAGTGGTTTTGCATGGTGTGATGGATACACCGAGTCCTTACTTCAACAAATACCGTTGGGGTAATACTTGTACTGATAACAATATTCAGCCATGCATAAGCTATTATGACAAGATTTTTGGAGCACTCCAGAATCCTGCCAAAGGTACCTATTGTAATATCTTCCGTCTTCATCTCGAACCAGGCTGGACCAATGATCCCAACAAAAAGTCAACGGGTTCTGATACTGGAGAGGCTAATATATCGCGTTTCAGTGCTACCCGTTTGCAGAAGTATCTTGATGCCCTTTATCTGCCTATTGCGCAGAAGGCCATCAATCATGGCTTGTATGTGGTGATTCGTCCTCCAGGCGTATGTCCTAAGGATTTGAAGGTAGGAGATGCTTATCAGAATTATCTTAAAACGGTGTGGAACATTGTTTCCAGCAACAGTTGGGTGAAGAATAATTCAGGCATCGTATCCCTGGAACTTGCCAACGAGCCTGTTCATATATATAATAGGTATGGTCAGAGTTCTGCCACAGCCATGCGAGATTATTTCCAACCAGTGGTTGATGTGATTCGTAAGAATGGCTTCAAGGGTATTATCTGGATTCCTGGCACGGGCTACCAGAGCCAGTATGAGAATTATGCCTCTTATCCTGTTTCCGACAGCAACTTCGGCTATGCCGTGCATGTGTATCCGGGATGGTATGGGGCAAGTGATACCAACTATGATTCCAACGCTTTCATCTATAATTTCCAGAAGCAGGTGCCTGTTGTAAAAAATAAACCGATTCTTGTTTCTGAGATAGACTGGAGTCCGGAAAAACCTGGCGCAGGTAAGTATAATGAGTTTGGACAGTGGGTGGCCAGCAACCTGGGTTCATGGGGAACTGCCACTACCAGCAAATGGGGTAATGCCTGGAAGAAGGTGATGGATCATTTCGGAAACATCAGCATGACGCTGACCAGTACTGATGATTATCTTGATATCGACAACTTCCTGAAAACTGGTCAAATCAAGGCTGGATTGGAGGCTAATCCGGAGGCTTGCGGTCAGACCTGCTTCTACTGGTATTACGAGTATTCCAAGAAAGACTATGCTCATAAGTCTGCTGGTACGTCTTCTTCTAACCCGAATACTCAGCCTTCTACCGGTTCTTCTACTTCTGGCAATACCCAGGGCGAGAACATCATCAAGTCGTGGGGCAATGGCAGCGGATTCGTTCCTTCGGGCTGGACGGTGGCAGATAATGGCAGTCAGGTTTATGCCGGCAATAAGTCGAGAGGTCCTCGCATCATGAATTTCTCTGGTGATTTCAAGAATGCTTTCTATGTGAGAACTGTTTCTGCCGATAAGGCTGGCTATATAGAATATGGTAATACCAATGGTTATACCCTGCCTCTGGTATATGGCGAGTATGAGCTGAGCTGCAATGTGGCAGCATGGAAGGGTGCTCCATATATGAAGGTGGAGGTGTTCGACCCTCAGAATGCTGTTCTTGCTTCTACCATCGTCAAGGCAAATGGCAATGCGAATGGCAAGGCGGGTGCTTATCTCTCGGGTACCAACAAGGTATTTCTCTCTTTCTATTCCATGATCAAGGGCAACTACCATGTACGTTTCACCCCTGTGGCAGATGCCAAGGGCACAGGTGGTGCCTGGGTTGAGGCTCTGGTAGGCAATGTGGCTCTTTACTTCAAGGGAAATCCGCTGGCACTGAATGCCGTGGGACAGGTTCCTGCCGGATGGAAGATTGTTGATGCCGGAGAGCAGAAGGCTGCTGGTGCTGCTGGCATAGGTCCACGCATCTTCAAGTTTGCCGGTGGTGATTTTTCTACGGGTCTTTACATCCGTCAGAGCGATGCCGGCAAGGCAGGCTACGCTGAGTTTGGTTCTACTTGGGGCTATGGCTTCTCGTTGAAGCAGGGCAGCTATGTATTCTCTTATAATGCCGTGGCGTGGTCGGGGTCTCCTTATCTGAAGTGTGAGGTTCTCGACGAGAGCAACAACGTGCTGGGTTCTCAGATTATCCAGTGTACCAAGAATGTGAACAAGAACACCGGTGCAAATACTTATGGCAGCAATAGTGGTCAGGTACGATTCACCGTTTCCCGCACGGGTTACTATCACTTCCGCTTCACTCCTGTGGCAAACAGCTGGGGTGGCAGTGGTTCATGGCTTGAGGTGGTGGTAGGTCATCTGAAGATTTCCAAGACCAGTGCTTTCCGTTCAAGAAGCATCGATGGCGGTTGGAACGATGGCACTACGGGCATCGGGCAGGTCGAGAGTGCTGAGAATATCAGCGGTCAGGAGACCAGACAGAACTCTGGCTGGTACACGCTTCAGGGTAAGCGAGTAGAACACCCAACCAAGGGTATCTATATCCATAATGGCAAGAAGGTGGTTTTGAGATAAAATATGTGAGATAGATTGTTAAATGTGAAAGATGGCCTCGCAAAACGTGAGGTCATCTTTTTATTTTTTGGTCTTTTTCTTTATCATGTGTTATTATGAAAATCTTTTGGAACGTCTACCAAACATGATTTTTATTTTTTGTAGTAATTTTGTAGTATATATAATAATAAGATATTTATTTTTAGATTTATGCTTTTATAAAAAGAAAACAGTTCATATTGATGAACTGCAAGACTGTTGTGAAACAGGTTAAATTGTTTACGAGAATGGTGCATAGTGATATGCGCCATTTTTTGTGTTATAACATGTTTCTTTTTTTTAGTTTATCATAAAATACAGAAAATGTGTTAGTTACGGTGTGCTGTAACAAGAGATGAAACAATTGGAACATCAAGAAAACACGTTCTCATGACAGTTTTCTACCTTTGCAGCCGTGTTCTTTAACCAAGAAGTAATAACACCTAGAAACAAACTTAATTAAAATGATACAACATGATTGAACAAGTGTTTACATTTAAACGGACAGCAGCTCTATGCCTCGTGGGAGCCTTCTGCAGCTTGAACGCACAAGCCCAGAAGATTACCGTGAAGGGTAGTATTGTTGACGGCACAGGAGAGCCACTGATTGGTGCTACTGTGAAAGTGAAGGGTGATGCCATTTCGGGTGTCATCTCCGACATGGATGGTAACTTTCAGATTGCAGTACCTTCTGAAAATTCATCCCTTGTCATTACCTATATCGGTATGGAATCTAAAACGATTAAAGTAGGTAAGAAAAGACAGTTTAAAATTACCTTGACTGATGACAATACATTGGGCGAGGTAGTAGTGGTTGGTTATGGCCAGCAGAAGAAAGCCTCTGTTGTCGGCTCTATTGCACAGACAGATGCGAAAACCTTGAATCGTCATGCCGGAGTTTCTTCTTTGGGTCAGGCACTGACAGGTAATCTTCCAGGTGTCGTTACTTTCTCTTCTACGGGTATGCCTGGTGAGGAAGATCCAAAGATTGTGATTCGTACGCAAACATCTATTAATGGTAGCAATGACCCTCTCGTCCTCGTGGATGGTGTGGAGCGTGCCATGAACACCGTTGACCTTTCTTCAGTAGAGAGCATCTCCGTATTGAAGGATGCTTCTGCCACTGCCGTTTATGGTGTGAAGGGTGGTAATGGTGTTATCCTTATTACTACCAAGCGTGGTAAGGAAGGTAAGGCTGCCGTACACGTGAAGGCGAATGCTACCATGAAGGTGGTTTCCAAGTTGCCTGAGAAATATGATTCTTACGATACTTTCCGTCTTCTGAATAGAGTGGTAGAGCGCGAGCTGAACATCAGCGACGAAAAATCCTGGGGTTCTTACAAGCCAATGGCTATTATTGACAAGTATCGTAACCCTGCTAATGCAGAGGAATGGGACCGCTATCCTAACGTAGACTGGCAGAAGGAACTGTTCAACAGCACAGCCATGTCTTACAATGCCAGCGTGGATGTTTCGGGAGGTACCAAACTCGTGAAATATTTCGCAGCGATAGACTTCGCTCACGAAGGTGACCTGTTCAAGGACTTCACCAGCGGTCGTGGCTATCAGGCTGGTTTCGGCTATAACCGTATTAACATGCGTGCCAACCTGGACTTCAATCTGACCAAGACTACTCTGTTCTCTACCAACCTTTTCGGTAGTAACGGTGTCCGCCATTTCCCTTGGGATAAGGCAAGTGATTCCAGTGCTTATTGGGCTTCAGTTTATCATGCAGCTCCAGATGCCATGCGTCCTATTTATTCTGATGGTACTTATGGATATTATGGTCCACGTAAGGCCGACTGTCCTAACTCTGTGATGAGTCTTGCCCGAAGCGGTGTGGAGAATCGTACCAATACACAGATTACCACCGACTTTATCCTTACCCAGAAACTCGATTTCCTGACCAAGGGTCTGAAGTTTGTTGCCAAGGTTTCCCTTGACAATACGATGGTAGAGGAGAAGCGTGGTATCAGCGACCAGTATATGGACCCACAGCTGAAGTGGATTAACCCAGATACAGGCGAGACTTCCTATGACCAGAGCGCGGATTACCATGAGTCTGTGGCATGGACCATCAATGGCGGTAAGGTAAAAACGGATGCAACTTATCGCCGTCTCTATTATCTGGCTCAGCTCGACTGGAACCGCAAGTTCGGCAATCATGAAGTGGGTGCAATGGGTGTATTCAACCGCAACGAATATGCCAGCGGTTCTTCTTTCAAGCATTATCGTGAAGACTGGGTATTCCGTGCCACATACAACTATGCGATGCGCTACATGCTCGAGTTGAACGGCTGTTACAACGGTTCTGAGAAGTTTGGTCCTGACTATCGCTTCAAGTTCTTCCCATCAGCCTCTCTCGGTTGGACTATCACCGAGGAGCCATTCATGAAGGACATCAAGAAATATGTAGATATGTTTAAGGTACGTGCTTCCTGGGGTCGCATCGGTGATGATTCTACCGGAGGTTCTTATCTCTATACCGACCAGTATTCTTATGGTGGTAAGACCTATCTGGGTGGTGATGCCACTTATGATTCACCTTATACTATATATCGCCTTACCCGTATCGGAAACCCTAACGTGCGTTGGGAGACATCAGAGAAGCGCAACCTGGGTTTCGACTTCGGATTCCTGGGCGGACTGATTACCGGTTCGCTGGATGTATTTAGCGACAAGCGTACCGATGTGCTCTTAACCGACCGTTCCATCCCTTCTTACTATGGTATGAACTACACGGTTGCCAATGTGGGTTCGGTGGATGCCAAGGGTTACGAGTTGAGCCTGAAGGTGAACAAGGCATGGAACAAGAATCTGCGTACATGGGCAAACTTCAATATGACCCATGCTACCAACGAGATTAAGTTTGCCGATGATCCAAAGCTTCAGGCAAGTTATCTGAACAAGGCGGGTTATGCCATCGGTCAGAACCATAGTTACATTGATCATGGTTTTATCCGCAACTGGGATGATCTCTATGCCGTACCTACCTGGGGTAGCCATGATTCAGAGAAATATACGGGTGATGCCATTATTTCAGACTTCAATGGTGACGGTCAGATTACAAAAGATGACATGGCGCCTTATCAGTATACCTCTATTCCTGAGAATACCTTCAGTACTACATTGGGAGCAGAGTGGAAGGGCTTGAGCGTAACGGTACAGTTCTATGGTGTAACCAATGTTACCCGCGAGGTGAACTTCCCAACCTTTGAGCGTGAAACCCACATTGCCTTTAAGGAGGGTTCTTACTTCACGCCATCCAATCCGGGTGGAGAGTTGTCTTTGCCACGCTGGACCACAGTGGCAGACGAGGGAAATGCCGGTACCCGTTACTTCTATGACGGAGCTTTCCTGCGCCTGAAGAATGCCGAGATAGCTTATACCTTCAGGGGCGCTTGGGTGAAACGGATGCACTTGAATTCACTCCGTGTATATCTGAATGGTGACAACCTGCTGCTCTGGACCAATATGCCTGATGACCGTGAGAATAACTTCAGCGGCAACTCGGCAAATGGTGCTTATCCAACCGTACGCAGATTTAACTTAGGTTTCGACCTGACATTTTAAATGAATCGTAAATATGAAAAAGTTTTATAAAATATATACATTGCTGTTTGCGGCAGCCCTGTCTCTCTCTTCAGTATCATGTACTGATTACCTTGACAAGGCACCGGGCAGTGATATTGCCCCAACGGAGCCATATAAGAATTATACCAACTTTCAGGGTTTCTTGGAGCAGTGCTACAACGACATCCCTGGTCTCGCATCTACATCCTGGTATCATGGCTGCTGGAACTATGGCGAGGATGAATACTGGCAGCCATCAGAGACCCGTATGCTCACTAATGCCATCGACCAGGGAAACTATTGGGCATGGGACGAGGTGCAGTATTCTCCATTCCATTCTGGTATCGACCTGGACGGCAATCATGATGTGAACCGCGATTTCAAGGGGCGCCTCTGGGGTATGTGCTGGCAGGGAATCTATGCCACCAACCTGGGCTTGGAAAATCTGGGCAACCTGGTAGATGCTACCCAGGAAGAGAAGAACCTGATTGCAGGTCAGCTCTATTTCTTCCGTGCATTCTTCCACTTCCAGATTATGCAGTATTGGGGCGGTATTCCATACATCGACTTCCTGATTCCATCTGTTGCCGTGTTCAACTATCCACGCCTCACCTATCAGGCATGTGCCGACAAGGCAGCCGAAGACTTCAAGAAGGCTGTTGAGCTGCTGCCTGTAGATTGGGATAAAACAACCGTGGGTAAGCAGAACGTGGGCAAGAACAAGTTCCGTCCTAACAAGATAGCAGCTCTCTGCTTCCTGGGCAAGAACTACTTGTGGGCAGGTTCGCCGCTGATGAATGAAGTAAGCAAGGAGAATCCTGACTTCAAGAATGTTAACGGATATAATAAGGAGTATTGCCAGAAGGCTGCTGAGGCATTCGGCGAGGCTTTGAAGATCAACAAGGAAACAGGACTTTACCAGCTGTCTTCTTATGAAAATTACATGAATATCTTCTATACCTATGATCAGGGTCAAAAGATTCCTGGTGAGAAAGAGGCTATCTTCTACGAGAATTCAAGTAACAACAACTGGATCTGGAATCAGGTGACAGACTACCGTCCTACCTGCCTTATTCAGGCTGGTATCAAGGTTTATCCTACTGCCAACTATGTGGATTACTTCGGTATGGCAAACGGTAAGCCTATCAAGGACATCACGAAGAAGGATCCCGACAGCGGCTATGATCCGGAATATCCGTTCAAGAACCGTGACCCTCGCTTCTACGACCTCTTCATCTATGATGGTGTGAAGTGTGTGAAGAGTGCAGGAAAAGATGCAGATGTGCAGTATGCTTCTCTTTATACGGGGGGAAAGTATCGTACGGCAACATCTGCCAAGGACTGCTTTACGGGATATTGCCTGAAGAAGTTCTGTGATCCATACCGTAATGATTTTGATGATAGTGGTGCACGTGCTAAGTTTATGCGCGTACTCTTGAGCATGATTCGTCTGGCAGATGTTTATCTGATGTATGCCGAGTCGGTGGCTCAGGGTTATGGCTACAAGGAATCAAGCCAGGCATTCAATCTGAGTGCCGTGGATGCCGTGAACATTGTCCGCAACCGTGCGCATGTGGGTAATATTGCTGATGAGTATCTTACCAATCTGGATGGCTTTATGAGCGAGCTTCGCCGTGAGCGTGCCGTAGAGTTGGCATTCGAGGGACACCGTTTCACCGACCTTCGCCGCTGGCTCCTGATAGACAAGGCTCCTTACACCCAGAAGATGGCTGTTTACTTCGACCGTGCAGACGACCAGAAGGATGTTGACCGCTACGACGATCCAAAGAAAAATCACGTGCTCAACCTGAAGGAGGAGCCATTGATTACCCGTAAGTTTACTTCAAAGCATTACTGGTTCCCATTCCTGAGAAAGGATGTCAAGATGTATCCTGAGTTCTCTCAGAACCCTGGTTGGGAATAATTAAACAATTCGAGAATTTATTATGAAACATAATATATTTAATAAGAGAATGTCATTGGCGCTAGCTTCCATGCTAGTTGCCAGTGGTGTGGCAAGCGCCCAGGAAATGGCCGACACTACCAAGGTAAACGTGGCTTTCGGTCAGGTTTCCAAGGCTGACCTGATGGGCGGTGTCAGCGAGGTGAATGTCGAAGAGCTGCTGAAAAAGGACTACAGCGCCAATGCACTCAATGATCTTCAGTCGCTCATTGGTGGTTATAACGGAAATGTTTGGGGACAGGGTGCACTTGTTCTCGTAGATGGAGTTCCCCGTGAGGCTAGCACCATCAATGCCACCGAGGTGGAGAAGGTTACCGTGCTCAAGGGCGCTTCTGCCGTAGTACTCTATGGTGCCAAGGCTGCCAAGGGCGTAATCCTCATCACTACCAAGCGTGGTAAGGTGCAGCCATTGAGCATCGCCGCCACCATCAATACGGGCATCTATACACCTAAGGCTTATCCTGAATATCTGGGTGCGGCTGAGTATATGACGCTCTATAACGAGGCGATGACCAATGATGACCCTACACAGCCGCTGAAATACTCTAAGGAGCAGATTTACAATACGGCTGCAGGTACCAATCCTTACCGCTATCCTGATATGGATTTCTACAGCAGCGACTACCTGCGCAAGTTCAACAACCGTACGGATGCTACGATGGAGGTGAAGGGCGGTAGCCAATTTGCCAGATACTATGCCAACCTGGGCATGACCTACAACAACAGTCTGGTGAAGTTTGGCGAGCATAAGAAGGACAAAGATAATTCCTTCCGCGTGCGTTCTAACATTGATGCTACCATCACCGACTGGCTGGGTGCTTACGTGAATGTAGGCATCAACATCACGGACAACTATCGCGGACGTCCTGAGGACTACTGGTCAACAGCTACCAACATGCGTCCTAACTGGTACTCCGGTCTGTTGCCAATCTCCATGATGGATGCCAACAATTCAGCCTTGCAGCAGATGATAGCAGGCTCTAAATTCCACGTGCTCGATGGCCAGTATCTGCTGGGTGGCAACAACGATAACCAGTCTACTTTCTTTGGTGATGCGCTTGCTGCCGGCTACGTGAAGAATCACTCCCGTACCTTCAACTTTGATGTGGGTGTGAAAGCCGACTTCGATCAGTGGGTCAAGGGATTGAGCTTCGAGACCGCTTTCAGCATCGACTACTGGAACAACTACTCTGAGGCTTACAAGCTCGACTATGCTGTTTACGAGCCTACCTGGGCAAATGTGAACGGACAGGACATGATTATCGACCTGAAGAAATATGGTAAGGAATCAAGCAGTACGAGCGAGTATATCGGTGCATCGAAATATTACCAGAACACCACCTTCCGTGCTCAGTTTGACTATAAGAATACCTTTGGCGGAGTTCACAACGTAAATGCCACTTTGGCTGGCTGGGGTTACTCCAAGTCGAATTCCGTGGATGAGAATCATGAGAGTTCATCTGGCGTAAAGGGTTCTTCTTACCACCGTACCACCAATGCCAACCTTGCCCTTCGAGCAGCTTACAATTATGCTCAGAAGTACTATGCAGAGTTTGGCGGCGCCCTGGTTCACTCATCCAAGCTGGCAGAGGGTCATCGCAATGCTCTTTCTCCATCAGGAACACTGGGTTGGAGAATCGGTCAGGAAAAATGGTTCAAGGATGCACTTCCTTGCTTCGACGATTTGAAGCTGAACGCTTCTTACTCTGTGCTCAACCAGGATATCGATATCTCTGATTATTATCTCTACCAGGGATACTATGAAGTGAAGGGAGGTTACTACACCTGGAACGAAGGCGGTGGCAACGGAACTCACACCACACTCTCTAAGCGTGGTAGCAACTATGGTCTCGATTTCGTGAAGCGTAAGGAATGGAGAGTAGGTCTGGAGGGTTCACTCCTCAATGGTACCGTAAGTTTCGACATGAACTATTTCCATCAGCTTACTTCGGGCTTGCTTACTGCGGGAACTGCAACCATCTATCCTGAATGGATGAAGAGTGACGGTTCTTTCATCACCTCCCTGAACTACAACGAGGATATGCGACAGGGCTTCGACTTCGCCGTAAACTTCAAGAAGAACATCGGCAAGGTGAAGGCACAGCTCGGACTCACAGGTATGGTGTTCGACTCAAAGGTTAACAAGCGTGAGGAGAAAAACGAATATAGCTACATGAATGCACAGGGTCAGGCTCTCGACGTGATGCGCGGATATGTCTGCGAAGGCTTCTTCACACAGGAAGATGTGGACCACATGAAGGCAAACCTCGACAAGGACGATCCTAACTTCGTGCCAAACCATACCTTCGGTGAAATCAAGGCTGGTGACCTGAAGTACAAGGATATCAACGGTGACGGCAAGATTGACAGCAACGACCAGCAGGTGATGGGTAAGTATGGATGGAGTGCAACTCCTTTCTTCTATGGTGTAAACATTACCTTGAACTGGAAGCAGTTTACCCTCTTCATCGCCGGTACCGGTCAGATGGGTGCCAAGGCTTTCAAGAGCAACGACTGGATTTACAACCAGAAGAAATATACCTCTGTGGTTCGTGGACGCTGGACACCTGAGACAGCCGCTACCGCTACTTATCCACGTTTGACAGCCAAGGACAATACCAACAACTTCCGCAACTCAAACTTCTGGATTTACAGCACAGACTGCTTCAACCTCAACAAGGTGCAGCTGACCTACGATATGCCAAAAGAGTGGTTTGAGAACAAGGTAGTAAAGGGTATGAGTGTTTACGTATTGGGCGAGAGCCTTCTCACCATCAGCAAGCATCGCAAGTATATGGAAACCAGCTATGGTTCACCACAGTGCCGTTTCTACAACCTGGGCTTGAAGATGATGTTCTAAAGGCTGATGAAATCATATCTTAGATATTGAAAAATTAGACAATAAAGAATTATGAAATTAAGAAATATATTCATGATATTGGCTTCTGCGGCATTGTTGACAGCATGTGATGATGTCTTTACTCCTGCTGCAGAAAACATGAAGGACATCAACGAGATGGAGAATGATCCTACCATGGCCAGGGGCTTCGTGCTCACCGCTTACCGTAACTTGCCAAATTACGAGGTGGGCACAGGAACGGATGTAGCGACGGATGATGCCGTGACGAATGAGAAGGGAGCCAACTGGTCTAAGTATGCCACAGGCTCATGGACCGTTCAGAGTTGGGACCCTACGGGTCGCTGGAACAGCGACCTGTCTTCCATGCAGTATTTGTATATCTTCCTGAACTCAAACGTTTCGAACATCGGGTTCCTGAAGAATGTCAATGAGAACAAGCTGATGCAGCGACGCCTGACAGGTGAGGCATACGGACTTCTGGCTACCCATGCCTATTATCTGCTTCGTGCCCATGCCGGATTTGACAATGAAGGAAAGTTGCTCGGCACACAGCTCTTTGACGGATTTGTAGGAACGGATGCTGATTTCAACCAGCCTCGCAAGACATTCCAGGAGCATGTAGATTTCATCCTGGCGAACATCGAGAAGGCTGACAAGCTGCTGCCTATGGATTATGAGCCAGTGACAAGCGACGACAAGGTGCCTGCCAAGTATGACGATATCCTGAATGTGCCTGAGGTGGCATCTGTCAAGGATGGCAAGATGGGTATATATAATAAGGTGATGGGCGAGAATGCACGCCAGCTGATCAACGGACTGATTCTGCGTGCCATCAAGGCTCGTACCTTGCTGCTTGCTGCAAGCCCTGCCTTCCAGGATCCTGCCCAGAACAATGTAACCTGGGCACAGGCTGCTGATGCAGCTGCCGAGGTGGTTGACTATGTAGGCGGTCCATCAGGTTTGCCTTCTACAGGTCTTACCTACTACGACAACGATGCAGAGATGAAAGCCTTGCAGACTGGTTCCAATCCTCCTGAAATCATCTGGCGCAGTACCAAGAATGCAGAAGAGATTGATGACGAGAAGAACAATTTCCCTCCATCACTCTACGGAAACGGCAGAACCAATCCTACCCAGAATCTGGTAGATGCCTTCCCTGATGCCAAGGGTTATCCTATCACCGATGCACGCAGTGAATATGATAAGAGTAATCCATACGCCAACCGTGACCCTCGTCTGGCTAAATACATTATCTATAATGGAGCCACAGCGGGCGTTGATAACAAGGTAATCAAGACGGGTAGCTCTTCTGGCGATGACGGTATCGGCCGCCGTGATGCTTCTACCCGCACCGGTTACTATATGAAGAAGATGTTGCGCATGACTGCCAACTGCAATCCTAGCAACACATCTAAGGTAACCAAGTATAGCTGCAAGGCACGTTTCACCGAGTTCTTCCTCGACTATGCTGAGGCTGCCAATGAGGCTTGGGGACCTAAGAACCCTGGTACACATGCTTACTCAGCATACGATGTGATCAAGGCAATCCGCCACCGTGCAGGTTTGACAGACGACACTTATCTCGACGAGTGTGCCGGCAACCAGGCTAAGATGCGTGAGCTGATTCGCAACGAGCGCCGCCTGGAGCTTTGCTTCGAGGGATTCCGCTTCTGGGATTTGCGTCGCTGGAACCAGTTGGACAAGTTGACATCTGTTCAGGGCATCGATTGGAACAACGATACGTTTACCATCTTGCCAAATGTAGAAGAGCGCCATTTCGATAGCTATATGAACTATGGTTATATTCCATATTCAGAAGCTTTGAAGTACTCTAATCTCCATCAGAACAAGGGATGGAAATAAACCAGTTAAAAATGATAATGAAAATGAAAAGTTTTAAGTTATTAAATACAATAGGCATTGCTGCCATGACTTTGTTGATGGCCGCTTCCTGCGAGAGCGGTGACAAGGAATTTGGATATGACGGAGAAACTACTGTCTATTTTGCCAATGCTGGTTATGTGCGCACAGTGGAGCTGGGTGAGGATCAGGAAGCTGACCTTACCGACGATAACAACCACATCATCAACATCAAGGCCTATTGTGCCGGTGGTTATGGCAACAATAATAACGTTACCGTGGACTATATATCTGATGCCAGTCTTTGTGATGGCTATAAAATCAATGGCGCAGCCATCCAGGTGATGCCATCCAATTACTATCAGATAGAGAACCCTAACCAGTTTGTCATTGCCAAGGGACAGCAGATGGGAGGCGTAAGAGTGAAGCTTACCGATGCGTTCTTCAACGATGACAAGAGTTATGAGCAGGGCTATGTGATTCCGGTGAAGCTGACAGGTGCCCAGGGCGTTGACAAGGTGCTGGAGTCGAAGAATACTACATTCTGCCTTGTGAAGTACGTCAATCCTTGGACTGCCACTTATCTTCGCCAGGGTAAGGATGTGATCAACGGTAAGGAATCTCACCGTGCTTATCCATATATTGAGAAGGCTGAGGTAATCAAGGTGGTGACCAAAGGCTTGTACAAGGCACAGATGACTGTGGCTGTGAAGGATGCAAGTGGTATAGACCATCAGGTGAACGTGCTGATGACCTTCAACGGTGATGACTGCACCATCTCTTCCGGTAGTGAGGGAGTTCAGGTTTCGGGTAGTGGTAAGTTTGTCAAGAACGACCAGCTCTTGGGCGAGTTTAAGCGCAACACACTCTATTTGAACTACAACATCAAGAGCGATGCCTTGGGTACGGTTGAAACCACAGATACCATGGTGGTCCGCAATCGTGGCATTGGTTTCCAGACTTTCACTCCTGAAAAGTAAGAACATTTTTAATTTGATATCAGAATTATGAAAAAAATACATAATATCCTCCTGGCCAGTGCAGCAGCAACCTTGCTGCTCACTGGTTGTGTGGAGGACTTCGATACAAGCTACCCTGCCGGCGAAAAGCCTGAGAACGTAGCGATGGACGACCTTACCAGAGGTTATGAAGTTCTGAAGAACTATACAGGCATGAAGTTGGGAGCAAACTTGACCATTGCAGATTTGAAAGCTGCCAATACTAGCTTTAGTACCGTTTTGGCCAACTTCAATGAAGTGAATGTCGTAGATGGCTTCTCCCATGCTGCTGTGGTTGCTGATGATGGTACGGTCAGCGCCGATGCATCAAAAGATGCAGTTGATGCTGCTATTGCCGCAGGACTCGTTCCTACAGCTTCCCTTTTTGCACCTAACGCATGGAACATGAATGTGATGAAAGAGGCTACCAAGGATACTTGGGTAGAAGGTGAGAATCTTGATCTCCATCAGAAGTATGATTTCGAAAGCAGTGCCATCGGTGATGTCTTCGGAACAGACAAGAATTCCAAAGTGGCAAAGGATCCAACAGGAAAGAACGGAAAGTCGCTATGCAACAAGAAGGCAGCCAAGTTCATCGAGTTCCCTGTGAATTTGCCAGAGGGTGCTTCGCTGTCAACAATCAAGACCATCTCCTTTGATTATTATTCATCAAATGCCAAGAAGGATGTGGTTATCAGAGTAAAGGTGGGTGACAAAGTCCTGCAGTTGAGAAACTTCGGCGTTCCTACCAAGGCAAAGACTTGGGAAACATTCAAGGTGGATTTGTCAAAGGTTGACCTTACAGAAAAATTTAATGAAGATGATCTGAAATCTTCCAACATTTCTCTGGTAATTGGTCAGGGAGCTGTACCTCAGCAGGTGTATGTTGACAATATTGATATTTACGCTCCATATCAGAAGCTGGGTTATTATAAACCTCGTCCTGTAGAAGAGAAGGCTGCTGATGTAAAGAAGGCTATGTTTGCTTACGTTGATTCTGTTATGCAGAACTATGGAGACAAGGTGCAGGCATGGAATGTGGCTTCCAACCTGATAGAAGATCTCTTCTACTCTCTGAAGTCTTCAGAGAACATGGGAGCTACTGATGAATTCTATCCTAACGACTATCTGGATGAGAACTGGGTGGCTGATGTATGCAAGGAAATCCATTCAAAGAAGGATGATGCCAAACTGTTCTACAGTGAAGAAAATCTGCTGGCTAATGCCGAGAAAACCGAGGCTGCCATTAACTATATCAATCAGTGGAATGAAGCAGGTGCTAAGATTGAAGGTATCGACGCAAAGCTCGACGTGCCATACAACAGCAGTTCTGTGGCAGAAGCTAAGGCGAATGTCGACATTCTTCTTGCTAAGTTGAAAGCTTCAGGCTTGCAGGTTCGTCTTTCAGACATGAACGTATATCTGGCAGATGCCAGTGGAACTGTAGCCGATCAGAGCAAGGCTACATTCGAGGATTACAAGGGAATGGCTGAACTCTATGCCTATATTCTGAACAAGGCACAGGATGTGTTGGGCGACAAGCTCTATGGTGTATCCTTCTCTACTATCAATCAGGGCACTACTGGTGTAGGACTGTGGAGTAATTTCAACCGCCTTCCTACTTACGTGGGTGTAGTTAACGGACTTCAGAAAACAGAAATAAAATGGTAAGAAGATTATTTATATTTATTTTTGGGATGATAACATTCGCAGTGGCGCAGGCTCATGACGGGCCTGCCCTGCGAAGAGTTATCTCGCCATCCCAGCCGGTATGGATTATCCACATCGACACCTGGAATGCCCCTAATCCGCAGGCTATCATCAATATGGTACCGGAAGACATCAAGCCTTACGTGGTATTCAACCTCTCGCTCTCTGCTACGGAGAGCATCTGTCCGGATGGTAAGAAGGTGGTGGATTCATGGATGAAGGTATGCGCCGAGAACCGCGTCTGGACGATGATCCAGCCTGCCAGTGGCGGATGCAGTGCTTTTGATGACGACGACCTGGAACTCTATGAGAGCTACTACAAGAACTATCCTAACTTTCTGGGATGGAACTATGCCGAGCAGTTCTGGGGATTTGAAGAGGATCGTAAGCGTGAGAACGGAACCATTCATACGCCATCTTTCCTGAAGCGACTGGAGCTCTTCACGCATCTCATGAAGTTTGCTCATCAGTATGGTGGCTATCTTTGCGTGAGTTTTACTCAGGCATGCTATTCTGCCAATATGATGCCAGTGGCATACATGAAGCGTAATGCCGAGATGAACCGTCTCCTTTCTACCGATAAGGAACATTTCATCTGCTGCGAGAAGTACACCATGAAGAATGGTTTCTATGATATCGAGAGCAACTGTCTGGGTGCTTATCTGGGTGGATATGCCGGCCAGTATGGTATTCGTTTCGATATCTGCGGCTGGATGGAAGAACAAGATAAACTGGATGAGAATGGCAATGCCATCAAGGACCCTTCGGATGCTTCAAAATTTCTGAAGGAGTATTACAATGATTTCCCTAAGGCTTGTGGAGCCATCCCTATCTTGGAGCATGTGGCATTGACAGGTGAGACGGTGATTGACGGTCCTGAGTTGGTGACGACTGATAACTTGCGTGAGATTGCAACTTCCAAGACTGCTGACGGTTATACCCGCAGAAACTGGGCTTGGTTCAATCACTTTAAAAATATCAACATCGATATGTTCCGCAAGATACTGGATGGAACCATCAGAATTCCATCTCGCAGCGAGGTGATTGAGCGTACCAAGATTTGTGTGAAGAATGATATCAATCCAAAGAATATCTATTCCAGCCAGAACGAGATGGAACCATACGTTTCGCCTAGCGGACTGTATGATGGTCTCTATCGCAGTGAGCAGGATGACAATGGTACACAGTGGCCTAACTCCACCTTGAACAACAAATGGTGGTTGAAGGTTTCAGGACAATATCCTGCCATCCCTGTGGTGTATGATCTCATCGACGAAGAAGCCAAGAAACTGCAGGTGGCTATCAAGAGCAGCGAGTATGCCAGCAACCCTACCTGGAGTAACGTGACCAGCAAGAAGGCTTATATGAACAAGCTCTTCAAGCAGGAATATATGGGTGATATCTATGCTTCGCGTCTGGAGAATACTTGGGTTTGCTACAACCCTTATCAGTATAATGAGGAGCATGTTCCGTTGGCTGCCACAAACCATGGTATGAAATTTATCCGTAAGTACTGGGTAAACAATGGACGCAGTGCCAAGGGTACATTGAAACCTGCCTACAATACCTGTAGACAGATTAAGATGAATCTCGCTCCATATTCTTTGGTTCACATGCGTGAGTATTCTGACAAGTTGAGTCTCTACATGCAGAACTACCGTATCAAGGATGGACTTCGTTATGGTGTGGGTGATGGCAGATTGCAGGATGACAAGAATCTCCCTGAGTATGCCCAGCAGACTGATACCATCATTGTGGTGGGAGCCAGTGCTCGGCCTACTATCTCTTGGAAGGATAATTCAGAGCATTCGGCAAGTACTGTTACCAGCGATTGGAAAAATGGTCAGTTCACGGTATATGTGAAGCATAATGGTCCATTGGAGTTGACCATCGGTAACTGTAAGGGCACCATGACTACAGGAAAGTTGAAGGATTCTGATGTGACTGCTGCTGTCATTGAAATTCCTGCCATGCCAGAGGCGTATGAGGGAGAGGTGCAGTATGAGTTTGAAAACTTCGATTACAAGAATGTGGGTGGTTGCTATGGCAACGCTTGGAACAACGGTTTCCGTGGATACTATGGTCAGGGCTGCTTGAACTTGGGTACCCAGAAGGGTGCTTCCGTTCGTGGCTACATTCCTGTTACCAAGCCAGGTAATTACAAGGTGGCTATCCGTTATCAGGCTTCTGCAGGTGATGCCGTTGTCAAGGTTATCTGCGGCAATCAGGCCAAGCAGGTTACACTGCCAAAGAATGCTTCTTCCAACAAGGAATGGTCGGAAGTGGAGTTTGACATGGACATCGCTGATGTCAAGGGAAATATGACGGTTAACTATGTGAGCGGAAAGAGAGCTGTGCTCGATTGCGTCCGCTTGAACTACAAGGGTGCCTTGACGGGTATCGCCGGTGTAACCACCGATGCCGACATGATAGACCATGTAGAGTATTACGACTTACAGGGCATGCGCTTATCAGCTGCCAAGCAGGGTATCAGTATCAAGAAAGTTTATCTTCGTAGCGGTAAGACCTATACGGAGAAAATTTATAAATAACTAGTTATTAATAACAATTTTAATTTTTTACGATTATGAACACAACAATTAAGAGTTTAGCAATGGTTGCCATTGCATTGTTTGCTGGTTTCGGTTCTGCTTCTGCACAGGAAGAGAGTGCAGATGAGGGTGTTGAATTGACTAAGGACATGTACCACGTATGGGATGGTCTCACAAAAGATGCAATGCCAACTGAAGCTCATCCTTGGATAGACTGGAAAGTGGGTGCAGAGGAGCCAGTTAGTGGAGTTATTTGTGGTGATGGCAATGTTACGGAAACACAGTATGCCGACTTGTCTGACTATCATTACATGGTAGCTTATGGTGAAGGTGCCAATCCTCGTTTCATGTTCAACCGTACCGTTAAGGGAGGTCAGCAGGCTGATGGTGGTATGATTGCCATAGAGAACAGAGCTTTTGGTGAAGAAACTGGTGCTATTGTTATTGATTTGAAGAAGGACTTGGTTCGTACAGTTCCTGGCGAAGAGCCTACAATTGATGATTTTGCTCACTTGGTTACTATCAAGTCTGGATGGGGCGGTCCTTGCCTTATTTCTACTATCAAGCTTTACAATGTTCTTCCAGCGGATCTCGCAGGTGATGCTACTGGCATCAAGAACGTTCATGTAGCAAATGATGCAGTGGTTGCAACATTCAACGCTGCTGGTGCTAAGGTGGCAGCCAACGCCAAGGGCCTTGTTATCAAGAAGTTCCAGAATGGTAAGGTTGTAAAGGTAATGAATAAGTAATGGCAGAAATTTTACTCCTTTTGTGTAACTAGGGATTAGTCCCTAGTTCTGATGTTCGGCAAGGTATTTGTTGAATCCAGCAGATACTTTGCCGATTTTTTTATGTGTCATAACAACTGACATTTATAACAACAGATAATCGTATAACTGATAATTTTAACTGAAAATGAAAAGAACAACTTTCTTACTGTGCTTGCTTTTTACCTTGTGCATGCAAGTGGTAGCTGCCGATCATACCTATACGCAGAAGGCAGTGAAGCAGACAGTAAAAGTGGGTACGTCTACACGAGAAATGTTGGTCTATGTACCAACCGACTTACCCGAGAAGGCTCCTATGGTCATCTCTTTGCATGGATTTAGCCAAAATCCTGATTATCAGATGGGGCAGACCCATTGGAACGAGGTGGCGGACACTGCCAAGATCTTGGTGGTTTATCCTCAGGGAAACAATAATTCCTGGGACATCTCTGGCTCTGGCGATGTCAAGTTTATCGAAACCATCATGAAGACGATGCAGAAGAAATATAAGGTAGACAAGAATCGCATCTATATCTCTGGCTTCTCCATGGGCGGAATGATGACTTATCATTGTATGACCAAATTGGGAACTGTAGTTGCAGCCTTTGGTCCTGTGAGTGGTATTCCTGTCGATTATCGTGAGCCTGTGGCTCCACGCCATGTGCCTATTATGCACATCCATGGCACGGGAGATAATGTGGTGTTATGGGGAGGCGATCCTAACCATGCTGCTGGTGGCTATGGCAGAATAGACGAATATGTGAAGAAGTGGGCTGCTTACGAAGGTTGTGATGTGGATAATCCGGAGGTGATTCGCCCTTATCCTGCAACCATGAGTTATGCAGCTGCCACTCGTACTCGCTATATTAATAAGGTGGATGGTACGGAGGTTACGCTCATCGCCATTGATGATAAAGGACATTGGCACTCCGACGATCCTAATGCTGTATATTCTACCCGTGAACTTTGGAACTTCTTCCAAAGATATAAGCTCGACCTTCCTGATAGTGAAGAGGCTGGCGAGTCGAAGGGTGATGTGTTATTTTCTGATAACTGGAAGGATGAGGTCATCAATGTAGGAGAAGGTGTGCCTGCGGGATGGAAGCGTGTGAATAGTATGAATGATGGTAGTAGGAGTGATGAGAAGGCGAACGGTGCTGCCAATACAGGTGGCGCCCGTATCAAGGACTTTGTGGCTGGTGGTGATTTCAATACAGGTTTCTATCTCAGTGCCCGTGATTTCGACCAGTGCAAACTCTCTTATGGCTTGTATGATGGGCATCGTCTGCACTTGATTCCTGGCAAATACCAGCTTTCTTTCAATTCTTCTTATTGGAATGATGGTTCCGAGAATGGTGCCGTCGCTTACGATGCAGGCATCGTCGGCATTGGCGACAATAAATCAGTCTTGTTGGAACAGAACCTGGACTCGGAAGGCAACTTGAAGGAAAATTCTAACCAGGTGGTGAAAGGCTCTCTGGCTCACTTCTTGAACTTCACTGTAGAAAAAGAAGGTGACTATGAACTTTATTTCACCATGTCTTCTGGTTGGGCTGCGGTTATCTTGGGTAATGTGAAGATTAGAAAGGCGGATACCGGTACGGGTATCACTGATTGTACAACCGATGCCTTCGGAAAAGGTGTTGTCACGACTTATAATCTGGCGGGTCAGCGCATCAGTGGTCAGACTAAGGGCTTGGTTATAGAGCAGATTCAGTTTGCCAATGGTAAGAAGGTTTCCAGAAAGGTAATCAAAAAATAGTAAACTGGGTAATAGTTGGTGCATAACAGTTGGTCACCGCATGCACAACAGCTGTTGTGCATGCGCATATCAGCTGTTATGCAAGCGCACAACAGCTGTTGTGCGACCGGAGATACTGATTGTCTCAACAACATATCCTATCTCTTCCAACAACTTATCCTATCTCTTCCAACAACTTATCCTGTCTCTTCCAACGACATATCCTGTCTCTTCCAACGACAAGAAGAGGGTGAATCATAAACTTATGACGCATCCTCTTTTTGAGTATATCGTATAATAAACTTTATCTCTTGTAACTTTTTGAGTAAAAAAACAGGTAAAGAATGCAAATTCTTGGGCTTTCTTTCTTTTTTCTAGCAAAAATTATATAATTTTGCATCATTCATCATGTAAACAACAATTTTGTATATTTCAATCATAAACCTATGAAGCGTTTTTTACTTTTTGGAGTTCTTTGCCTCGTGCAAATGTTGGCAACCTTTTCTTATGCCAACTCTGGACGACTTTATACATCAAACGACCTGTCGAGTAGCCTGATTCGATGTATCATACAAGATAAGTATGGTTTCATTTGGGTGGGTACCAATTATGGATTGAACCGTTTTGACGGCTATAATTTCAGTACCTATCTTTGCAATCCTGCTGATATCACCACCATCCAGGATAATGAAATCGTAAAGCTCTATCCTTACAGCAAAGAGTTCCTCTTTGTGGCAACAAATCGTGGACTCTATAAATATTCCTATCTTACCAATAGTTTCCAGCATATCGTATTGGAAAAGAAAGATGAGAAGATAAGAGTAAGTTCTCTTATTGAGGATGGAAAGCATAATCTCCTGATAGGTACAGCCGGGTATGGTGCCTATAGGTTGGATATGACTACAGGTAAAGTTACTCGCCTTTCAAGGAAATCTGCAAATTCAGTGGATAATTTCTTTACTATGCTGTTCTTCGATGCTGAGGGATATCTGTGGCAGGCTAATCATACAAAGGTGTTGAGAAAATATAAATACGATGGCAAGTCTATCAAACTGGTAAGTGTATATGAACCTAAAGAACTGTTTGGCATCCGTAAATTATATGCCACAGACAAGAAGGGGTTCTTTGTGGCGCATACGGGCGGCATTATACGCTATGATTATGCCTCGCATCGTTTCTCACGCTACGATTTCGATTTTTCAGCTCATCAGGGGGCAGGATTTATCAGCGCTGTTACCTTGGATAAGTATGGCAATTTATGGTTGGGTACTTCGGGAGATGGAACTTTCAAGATACCGCATGGAAGCAGAAAGGCTTATCGGGTGGAGTTGAATAATCAATCGTTTATCTTTGATAATGCGCATATCAGCGATTTGCTGATAGATAGAGATGGTAATCAGTGGTATGGATGCTATATGAAAGGACTTTTCTTGTCGAATAATGATAGGAATGTGTTCCATTCGGTTACTTTGGATGATTTGGGGGCTGGCATGGAAACCATTTCGTCTGTAGTGGGAGTTGCTGACGGATTGATGCTTTTTGTGGTCAAAAATCATGGGTTGTATCTCTTGGATGAGAAGACGGGCAATACCAAGCTACTACAAAGTCCTGCAGGACCAATCAAAGTGTACTCGGATTTTCGGAAGAAGGTTTATGTATATGCCAGTGAGGGCATTTATGAATATGATTGGAAGCATCAGACTTACCAGTTGTTGTTGCCTGCCAATGGTCTTTCTTTGGATGGTATGCTGGTAGATGCTGCTGGCAATATGTATCTCACGAGTCAGGGAAACGGGCTTTATGTATGGAATAGGAAGAGTGGCAAGATGACGCAATATCTGATGGATGATAGGCGTCCGCACAAAACCATCTGCAATAACTGGATTACGGATATCAGGTTAGATTCCCGGGGATGGCTCTGGTGTGCAACAACCAATGGTGTGTCGTGCATGGATACCAAAACCGGATATTTTGATGTCATTCTTTCTCGGCCTCTGTTAGAGGGTAAAACGTGCTATTCTACGTTGGAACTGTCGGATAGTAAGATAGCTATTGCTACAGAAATGGGGCTTTATCTCTATGACAGTAAAAAACGGCAGACAACCCCTTGGCCTCATTCCGAGAGTATTAGCGGATTGAGAATTTATTCGCTGAAGAAGGATGCCAAGGGAAACCTATGGATGAGTACTGCACAGGGTATCTGGTGTTATGATAGTAAAGCTAAGTCGTTTTTCTCTTTTGAAAAGGGTAACGGACTCTTGACCAAGGAATATCAGGCTGGAGTAGTAGGTTCTACATCGGATGGGGTTATCTGTTATGGAAACTCTGAAGGATTGACTTATTTTAGGCCTTCTCAGGTAAAGGATTATAATGAGAAAATGTCGGCTATTTACCTGTCGGGTGTGTTGCTTGATGGAAAGATGGCTCCGTTTATTGAAGATCATCTGAGTGTTCCGTCTGATTTCAAGTCGATAGTGCTCAGTTTCTCTCTGCTTGATTATCAGAGCGTGGGCAACATCGTGTTTCAGTATCGCATCAACGGGGGCAAATGGATCAGCAATGCGGCTGGCGACAATAGCTTTAACTTCACTGGTTTGTCGTATGGACATTATCGTATAGAGGTGCGTACCTATTGCAACGGTAAGTACTCTATATACAATAAGGTGATAAAACTGAACGTGTTGGCACCTTGGTATCTCACAGTTTGGGCTAAGCTTATCTATCTGATCCTGGTTCTCGGCTTTATGGCTGCTGTCATCTTTATCTATCTGCACAAGAAAAAAAGAGATCTTGAAGAGGCTAAGATGCAGTTCCTCATCAATGCCACCCACGATATCCGTTCGCCGCTTACTCTGATTATGGAGCCTCTGAAGAAATTGAAGGAGCGATTGGGAAATGCTGAGGAGTATCATGAAGATATTGATACCATGGACCGAAACGCACAGCGTCTGCTTACCCTGGTGAATCAGATTCTCGACAAGCGACGCCTGGACAAGCATCAGATGAACCTTTCGTGCAGGGAAACCAACCTGGTGGAGTTTTCGAGGGGATTGGTTTCACTCTTCACTTACAATGCCAATCTGCGTGGTATTCAGATAAAACTGGAGATGCCAGAGACGCCTGTGAATGCATGGATAGATCGTAATAAACTGGATAAGGCGATAGCCAATCTGCTGTCTAATGCCTTTAAATATACGCCTAATGGCGGCGAAATCATCTTCCGCATTGAGAAGCAGGATAAGAAGGTGCTCCTGTATGTGATTGATAGCGGCAAGGGATTGGGAAAGAACGATGATGCCAAAACCCTGTTTGAACGCTTCTATCAGGGAAAGAATTCGGCTGATATGCACCTGGGAGGTTCGGGCATCGGCTTGAATCTATGCCGATCCATTGTAAGGCTTCATGGAGGTGATGTATATGCACATAATCGTGAAGACGGGAAGAGCGGTGCCTGTTTCATCATAGAATTGCCTTTGGGTAAAGAGCATCTCAAGAATAATCAGATTTATTCGGACAACAGGGATACCAAAAAGAAACAGCAGCGAGGTGCGGCTAGCAGAAACAGTAAAATCCTGCTAGTGGATGATGATATCGAAATCTGCCGTTATCTCAAGTCGGAACTGAGTGACTGGTATCGCTTTGTAATCTGCAACAATGGCAAGGAGGCGCTGAAGCAGCTGCTTTCTGGTGATTTCGACTTGGTGGTAAGCGATGTGGTGATGCCGGAGATGGATGGTATCACGCTGCTTAGAAATATCAAGGGCAATGCCAATATCAGCCACGTGCCAGTAATCATGCTTACTTCCAAATCGGAAATCAGCGATAGGCTAGAGGGTATTAAGCTAGGAGCTGATGCTTATCTGGCAAAACCATTCAGTCTGGAGGAACTTCATCTCACGATAGACAATCTCATCGACAATGTACGTCGCCTGAAGGGTAAGTTCACTGGAGCTCTGAAGCAGGATGACAAGGTGGAGAAGGTAGAGGTGAAAGGCTACGATGAGGAGCTGATGGAGCGTATCATGAAGGTAGTGAACGAGAACTTGAGCGATTCTGACTTCAATGTAGAGAAGATGTGTGATGAGGTGGGCGTAAGCCGTACTCAGCTGCATCGTAAGTTGAAGGAAATGACCGGTGTTCCTACTAGCGAGTTCTTGAGAAACATCCGTCTCAATGAGGCTGCCCGATTGATAAGAGAGCATAAAATCAACATTACGCAGGTTTCATATATGGTGGGATTTGCCAATAACAGTCATTTCTCCACTGCATTTAAGAAATATTTCGGTATGTCGCCTACGGAATATGCGGCAAGATACTCTGAGTAAAGTTTTTGAAACACTAAAATAAGTCATTATGATTGTTTATTCGTAATTTTGCAGCGTTAAACGAATAAATAATCATAATGATGAATACAACGAAAATCTTGGCTTTCAGAAAGCCGTTACTGATGATCGCTCTGCTGAGCATTGCGCCTGCCTTGGGTGTTGTGGCGCAAGATAAACTTTATAAGGATGAGTTCCCGCTGGGCGACATCACCCTTCTTGACGGACCATTGAAGCATGCTCGCGACTTGAACGTGCAGGTGCTCCTGAAATATGATTGCGACCGCATGCTGGCCCCTTATCGCAAGGAGGCTGGCTTGCAGCCTCGTAAACCTTCTTATCCCAACTGGGATGGACTGGACGGACATGTGGGCGGACATTATCTGTCGGCTCTTGCCATCAATGCGGCCACAGGTAATGAGGAGTGCCGCAAGCGCATGGAATATATGATATCCGAACTCCAGCTGGTGCTTGATGCCAACAATCAGCGCCATGACGCCTGGTGCCATAACTATATCGGTGGTGTTCCGAATAGTGCCAAGATGTGGACGGCTTTCAGTAAAGGAGATTTCGGACCTTACTTCGGAACATGGGCACCTTTCTATAACATTCATAAGATGTATGCTGGACTTCGTGATGCATGGCTCTATTGTGGAAATGAACAGGCAAAGAATCTGTTTCTGAAGTTCTGCGATTGGGCTGTGGACATAACGCATGATTTGAGCGACGGACAGATGGAGAAAATGTTAGGCAATGAGCATGGAGGCATGAACGAAGTGCTTGCTGATGCATACGCTATTACCGGAGAGCAGAAATATCTGAATTGTGCTCGCCGATTCTCTCACAAGCTGTTGCTGGTGCCAATGGAAGAAGGCAAGGATTGTCTAGACAATATGCATGCCAATACACAGATTCCGAAGGTTATCGGATATCAGCGCATCGCTGAGTTGGCTCATGATGTGCAATATCACAATGCCAGCGAGTATTTCTGGGAAATTGTGACACGTCAGCGTTCGCTGGCTTTGGGAGGAAACAGTCGACGTGAGCATTTTCCTACTAAGGAAACATGCATAGACTATATCAACGACATCGATGGTCCGGAGTCTTGCAATACCTATAATATGTTGAAACTGACAGAGGACTTGAATCGAGTGAAACCTGATGGAATGTATGGTGACTTTTATGAGACTGCGATGTTCAACCATATCCTCTCTGCCCAGCATCCGCAACATGGTGGCTATGTCTATTTCACTTCTGCCCGTCCTCGTCATTACCGCAATTATTCTGCTCCTAATAAGGCAATGTGGTGTTGCGTGGGAACAGGTATGGAAGACCACGGAAAGTATGGACAGTTTGTCTGGACGCACGATAAGGGTGTGAAGGCGGAGGATGATGCGCTCTATGTGAATCTCTTCGTGGCTTTCGAATTGAATTGGAAGGATCGAAAAATGATTCTTCGCCAGCAGACTGCCTTTCCTTATGCAGAAACATCTGTCATAGAAGTAACCAAGGGTAAGGGGACTTTTATCCTGAAAGTTCGCAAGCCATCCTGGTGTGACAACTTCGCCGTGACAGGTGTTGGCTTCGATATCAACAGTTATGAGGAGAATGGTTTTGTTTGTATCAAAAGAAAATGGAAGAAAGGAGATAAGTTAAAAATCTCTATGCCTATGCACGCTTCCATCAAACCGATGGTCAATGTGCCTCAGTATGTGGCAATCATGTATGGTCCTATTCTGCTCGGCATGAAGACGGGAACAGAGGATATGCGTTCGCTCATTGCTGACGACAGTCGTTTCGGACAATATGCTGGTGGTATGAAGTTGCCGCTCGATAAAGCTCCAATCCTTCTGCCTAAGCATCAGAATGACATCGCCAAGGACTTGAAGCCAATTCCTGGCAAGCCATTGCACTTTAAACTTGTCACCCGAATGGAGAATGCCATCGAAGGTGAATTACAGCCTTTCTTCGAGATTCATGATTCTCGCTACATGATGTATTGGTTGGCTCTGGGTGAGAATGAATATAGGAATTATATGCAGAAGTTGGCTGCAGAGGAGAGGGAAAGTCAGGAATTGGAGGCTCGAACTGTGGATAAGGTAAGTCCGGGAGAGCAGCAGCCTGAGACTGACCATCGCATGGAGGCTGATGCTACTGAGCATGGCAATACAGAAGGTATCTTCTTCCGTGATGCGAAGGATGGACATTTCTTCAGCTATCTGATGCAGACTAAAGGAGAGAGTAATCTTAGTCTCCAACTTAAGTTCTGGGGGCAGGATGAGTGGCGCACTAGTGAGTTTGATATCTACATTGATAATCAACTTCTGACAAGTGTAAACAACAGTCATCGTTGGCGCACCACTCAGTTTAAGACCGTTGATTATGCCATTCCTTCTGAGTTTGTTAAGGGCAAGGAGGAAGTAAGAGTGAAGTTTGTGGCACATAAGGGAAAACAGGTTGGTCAGATTTATGGAGTTCGACTTGTGAAGAATTAATTGATAAGGAACGTTTATATCAGAAAAGCTGATTTCGCATGTTACGAGGTCAGCTTTTCTGTTTTAGATATCCAAAAAACGCTTCGCATTTTGTTTGGTGCGAAGCGTTTTTTTTTTAGAATGTATTGAATGTATTATTTGATGTGGATGGTGTAATTCTTGCTGATGTCCTTGTATGTGCATTTCACATAAGCCTTGTCTTGCAAGGTCTTAGGCTGAAGAATCTCTATCTCCACATTTTTGTTGGTGGATGATGCTGTGATATGAGGAGCGGTCTTTTCACCATCTTGCAATGCGGCGATGACATCATACTCATTGTAACCGAAGTTGCCATTCTCATTGGTCATTCTCGTTGGAATGGTAGGAACATCCAGTTTCCTGCCGTTCATCTTGATTTCGATGGTAGGCGATATTGGGCATTCCATGTTCTCGCCCTTCTTGGTGAATCCGATGCCCTCCAGTTCGCAAAGTTGTTTGCCTTCACCTTCTGTGATGAGATAGATGGCATGTTTCTTGCCGATACCATCGACCTTGTCAGCTACGTCCAGTGTCAACTTTTGGATTCCTTGTGCAGAACTCTGGGTAGGCACGGTTAGCTCACCAAGCAATTTGCCTTTCCATGTCTTGTTTGCCCATGGACCATCCATCATTACTTTGATTTTGAAGCTCTTTTGCGTTTTTGCCTTCACAAAGATATTAAGATGGGTGCCGTTTCCTTTTTTTGTTCCCTCAAAAGGTTGCAATCCTTTCTGTGCTTTGCTGAGACCGCCGAATCCGAAATACTTGAATCCAACGATGTCACCAGCGTTCATGTTTACAGGCATGTGGTTGTTCCATACGTCCCAGGCATCCTGCATGGCTTGGTTGTTGCTCAGATAGCTGGCGATACCAGCAGAATAGTAGTGGTATGGATTCAAGCCGTATATCTGGAATCCTTCCGAAGTGACTTCTGCTCCCGTGTATTCTGTGTTGTCGGATGCTTTGGCGGTCCAGATGCCTTTCTTGTTGTATGGATCGTATGCCCTGATAACCACTTTTCCGCCTTCTTCCACAGATTTCTTATCCCATTGGATGGTAACGGGAGCAACGACAGACTGACGGGCAAACCCAAATCCACGTGGTGGGCGATGATAGAACACATACCATTGACCGTTGATTTCTTGTAGGCTTCCATGGGTGTTATGGGCGGCATTGCTTGTGACTAACTTGCTGCCGTCTTCGTTAGGAACCACTCCACGTGAGTCAACCAATACACCACCATTCTTCCATGGACCTAATGGGGTGTCTCCATAGGCATATCGCAAGGTGGAGTTGGTGTTGCCTAATCCGTATTCCTTTCCGGAATAGCCGGAGTAAATCATCACATACTTGTTGCCTACTTTTCGGATGGATGATGCCTCAAAGAAGTTGAAATCTGTAGGCTTCTGTCCCTTGACGATAGGGTAGGTTGTTCCCTTAGGGTCTCTTACGTTGCCTTGTGCGTCGCAAGCTGGCAGCGAGTACTTGATGAGCTCAGTACCTGGTCTGAGCGAGTACATGGTGCTAGGGTCAATTTGTGCGGCTGATGAATGTTGGAATCCCCAGTAGCCGTATGCTCTGAATCCTGTGGCGTAATCTGCATCTTTTGGGTCAGTGATATTCTCGATATATACGGAAGGGTCGAAGTCGAGGATGCTACCAGGCAGCTCCTCCGTTCCATCTGCATTGAGGTTGATGGGGATGAAAGGACCATCAGGTCGCTTGCCTTTGCAGACCATTCTCACACGCTTGTGTCCTCGGGAGTGAGGATAGAGATAGTAATCTTTTGTTCCATCTTTTCGTTTTATCTCTACCAAATCAGGAGCAAACATGGTGTCCCATTGGTTGTTGATGTGATAGGAAAAAATGGCTCCCTCGTCTCTCCACTGGGTGAGGTCTTCTGTTGGGGCAGACCACATGCGTATGTCTGATCCGCAGTAAGACTTGAAAGATGTGTCGTGGGAGCCTATGATGTAAGCTCTGTACTTCCCAGGGTTGTCAGGGTCTTCGAATACTCTAGGTTCTCCGTCTGGCACATGTTCCCAAAGTGGGAGATATGGATTTTGTGCCATGCAAGGAGTGTTGAGCGAAAGCAATGGGATGGCTGTGAGCATGAATCCCATGCACTGATTTTTGATTTTAATCATATTTCTATATATATTGTGTTTGTGCTTGCAAAGTTATAAAAATAATGATATAATTGATGTTTCGTATGTTCCTTAAACATATAGTCTTGTTACAAGTTTAAATTTGCGATGTTTTTGCAACATATAGAAAGGTGATCTATGTTAATGGTAAGATGGCAGGTCATCATGTTGGCGCTTTAGTCTTGGATATTGACAGAATTGGGCAGTATTTATCATATTTTTATTGATGTGGGAATGTATGCCAAAGTGTTTGGAACATGGAGAAAAGTTGTTCTTGGAGCAAAGTTGTACCTTTGCATAAAAAAGAGAATAGGTTGTGCAATCCCCTTCTTCTCTATTTTTCATATTTTCTCTATTTACAATAAAATTACAGTATGAAATTTCAAATGAAAATCAACTTTCCATGGTCAAGGCCTCTCTTGGCCTGTTGTTTTGTGATGTTTGCCCTCACTGCAATGGCTGATTCCTTTATCAGCTTCCGACAGCAAGGGGGAGCATTTCCTATTTCCACCGCCTCTCAGATGTCTGGTATCTGCATGGATGCTCACGAAAAACAAGGTGTGAAAAGAGCAGCGGAAGACCTGCGTAAGGATATCTATACCGTGTCGGGTCGTTCACCCAGAGTGTGCTGCCAGGGCGAGGATGTGGTGCGTTATCCCATCCTCATTGGCACATACGGAGTGAGTGAAGCTATTACTCGCCTTGCCAAGAAAGGCATCTTGCCAGAGCGTTCGCTCAAGGGCAAGTGGGAGAGCTTTGTCATCAAGACCATTGATCATCCTGCCAAGGGTATGGAGCGTGCCTTGGTGGTGGCAGGTAGCGATATGCGTGGCACCATCTATGGCATTTACGAGATTTCCCGACAGATGGGGGTGTCGCCTTGGTATTGGTGGGCGGATGCGCCGATAGCCAAGCATGAGGAGGTCTTTGCCAAGCCATGCTCTGTGGAGAGTGGAGAGCCGAAGGTGAAATATCGTGGTTTCTTCATCAATGATGAGTTCCCTTGTATGACCACCTGGGCTAGAAATAAGTTTGGGGGCATGAACAGCCAGATGTATGCCCATGTCTTCGAACTCCTTCTTCGCCTCAAGGCAAACTGCCTCTGGCCTGCCATGTGGGGCTCGTTCAAGGAATACAAGCCTTTGGTACCTATCCTGAAGGATGAGAACGGACTGTATGAGGGCAACTGCTTCAATGAGGATGATCCGGAGAATGCCCGACTGGCTGATGAATATGGCATCGTGATGGGTACCTCGCATCATGAGCCGATGCAACGCTCGCAGCAAGAGTGGATTCGACATAAGAAGAACTATGGCAACGGTGAATGGAACTGGTTGACCAACAAGAATGCCATCAAGCGTTTCTTCCGAGAGGGAATCGAGAATAGCAAGGGTTACGACAAGCTCGTGACCATCGGTATGAGAGGTGACGAAGACCGTCCGATGACCGATGCAGGTAGTAGAGAGGCTAACTTCCGGCTGATGGAACAAATCATTTCGGAACAGCGAAAAATCATAGCTGATGTTACCAGGAAACCAGCCTCCGAGACCCCACAGGTCTGGACACTCTACAGTGAGGTACTCGATTATTATGACCAGGGACTCAAGGTGCCCGATGATGTCATCGTGATGCTTTGCGATGACAATTTCGGTCATGTGCGCCGACTTCCTGATAGAAAGAAAAATTTCCACAAGGGCGGCTATGGTATGTATTATCATGTAGGCTATTATGGTGCGCCGAGAGCCAGCAAGTGGCTCACCATGTCGCATATCGCCGAGATGTGGGAGCAGTTGCAAGCCACTTACCAACATGGTGTGGATAAACTCTGGATGCTCAATGTCGGTGATATCAAGCCCCATGAGTTTGCCATCGACTTTTTTATGAACATGGCATGGAATCCCGATGCCTTCGATGCCAGCAACCTGGAGCAATATGCACAGGGATTCTGTGCCCAGCAGTTTGGTGATAAAGAAGCGAAAGAGGCTGCTCGTCTCTTGATGAGCTATGGAAGATATGCGTCTAGGGTGCAAGCCGAATTGCTGGATGACAAGACATACAATTTGCAGACGGGAGAGTTTAAGGGCGTACGGGATGAATTCCTGGCCTTGGAGGCACGAGCCCTGCGTCAGTATATCACCCTGGCTGAGACTGCGAAGGATGCCTATCAAGAGTTGGTTCTCTTCCCAATACAGGGCATGGCTAATCTTTATGATATGTATTACTCTTTGGCGATGAACAAGCAACTCTATCGTGAGGGACGTATTGAGGCTAATACATGGGCAGATAGGGTGGAGGAATGTTACAAGAGAGACTCCTTGCTCTGCGACAATTATAATCACCATATCGCCAATGGCAAGTGGAATCACATGATGGATCAAGTGCATATCGGCTATCAAAACTGGCATGCTCCACAGCATCAAGTTATGCCTATGGTATATCGCATTCAGCAGAGTACCCCTTTTGCCGTTACGCAGCCTAGTACAGGCTACGTGTTCGAGCAAGATGACGGCATGGTGGTGATGGAGGCAGAGCATCTCTTCTCACTGAAACCTGCAGAATCTGACAAGTCGCAGTGGAGACTCATCCCAGGTTTAGGACGGACGAAGTCGGGTATAGCTCTCTTCCCATATACCCAGCCAACAGCAGGAGCGTATCTTACCTATAAGATGAGATTTAAGGCAGATATGGATTCGGTGGATGTACATCTTATTACCGATGCAGTGATGCCATTTGTGCTGGGTGGTCATTATGTGGCAGTGTCGCTGGATGGTGGCAAGGAAGAGATTGTAGGGCTGAATCAGAATCTGAACTGGGAGCATAAGTACGACTTGATGTATCCTACAGCCGCATCTCGCATCATCGAGAAGAAGGTGAGGATGGCAATAGGAAACACGGGGAAGGCTGAACATACCTTGAGGCTTCGTCCTATGCAGCCTGGTATTGTATTTGAGAAAATACTCATCAATCTTGGTGGGTATAAACCTACTCATCTAGGAATGCTAGAGAGTCCTTACGTGAAGTAAGGTCGCTCTCTATACTCCATGTCGGAAAGAATATCTTCTGTCGAGCCTAGTGGGAACACCTTGTTGTCAATCCAGACAACAACAGATACAGCTATTTCGGGCAAAACTTGTAGGTATAATGTCTTAAATATGCTTTTCTGAGGACTTTGAAAGAGTATTGGAACATGAAACAAGTTTTTGGGAACATATACCAAAGCCTTGTTTCTCTTTTTGCAGTAAATTTGCAGCCGAAACAGAAACAAATGTATAAGAATGAATCTAATGTCTAGTAATATAGATGTATAATATAACATATAATTTTTTTAAAAACTTAAAGATTATGAAGAAAAAGTATACGAAACCAGTAGTGGAGGTGTATGAAATGCAACTCCAGGGTGCATTGTTGGCAGGCTCCTCCGATCCTAAAAAGGAGTATACTCCAGAGGAAGGTATTTACGATGGTGAGCTTGGATAGGCTTATGTCAGGTAAGTAGATAATAGATTATTTGTTTATTGGAATTATTAATTGGTAATAAAATAGATTATGAAAAAAATTATACTTTCTGTATGTGCTGCCCTTATGCTTTTCTGTGGGGGGGCATCTGCTAAGGTTTCTACAATGAAGAGCAGTTTCTTCTTAGGAAGTTCTGCTGCATCCTATAATGAAGAGACTGGCAAATTTGAGTGGTCAACGACATGGAACAACATGATGGACTTATTTAGAAACTTGCAAGGTCAAGTTTCTAAATACAAGCATCTGAAGATCAAGCTCAGTGAGGCAACACATGGCTATCGTTTGCTCTTTTATAAGGGCAATGACAATGTAGTCAAGTATATGCAAGATACAGATACTGCGGTTGACTTGGATCTTACGAAATTGGAGTTGAAGGAAGGTTGGACCATCGATGACATAGATAGAATCTGTATAGCTGGTGCAGCAGATGGCACTGGCTCCTTTACTATTATGCCAGCTGACGTCACCCTTGAGACAGATGACATTGAGACTCTGACTGTTACCACCACGGTGGGTGCAACCTCTGATTTTAACGCCCCATTCCAGTGGTACAACGGTACTGAGCCTAGAACCCAAGAAGTGGAGAATAATTTCGGTAAGACAGGAGAAGAAATCTATGTTTTGTGGGGATATAACAATAAAAACAGTGAGGCTGAGGGCTATTTCAATCTGAATGGTTATAGTGCTCTCCTTGTGAAGGTTAACAATTTTGATGCAACCAAGAATCAGACATTCCGTGTAATGAGTGCGGACGGTGATCATGCCGAAATAAATATGACAAGCAAAGAGACATTGGTTCCTTTCAAAGTCTCTAAGTGTACATCACTGAAAAGTGCATCTGGGCACACTCTTGAGCAGGAAATCACCTCCATCGACTTTATCGGTGAGTATCAGGCAGTCAACACAGAGTCTCCTTTCGCTATCGCAGCATCCAAGGACTCTAAAATCTCTTACGACCGTAATTTCACCCAGGACCAGCCAAGCACCGTCTGCTTGCCTTTTGCTCTGACGGCAGAGGAACTGGCAAAGGTAGGTAAGGCTTATACCTTGTCTGCAGTTAATGGTTCTAAGGCAACCTTTACCCCAGTGGCTGAAATCGAGGCTTACACGCCATACCTCTTGATACCATCCGCTAGTGGCAAGCTCTTGGAGGAGATTGCAGCTACCAAGGACATCGCTAATGCTCCTACTGAGGCTAAGACATCTGTATCTGGAAGCTATTCTTTTGTAGGTACGCTTCAGGCTGTGAAGCCTGTTAAGCAAGATGGTAAGGAGATTTATGGATTCAGTGCAAGCCAGGGCAAGTTTGTTCATGCGGGAGCCAACGCTAGCATTAATGCCTTCAGAGCATACATCTCTGTTCCATCTACGGCTCTTTCTACTGCTGCATCTCGTTCTATCGACATCGATTTCGGTGGCACAACTGGCATCAATGAGATTCAGAATGCCCAGTCTTCTTCAGCTGCTGCAACCTATGATGTTACTGGAAAGCGTGTAGGCAAGAACTACAAGGGCGTAGTGATAAGCAATGGTAAGAAGATGATTCAAAAGTAAAAAATAAGAATTCATACAAAATCCTGTTAACGAGGGTGCTTCGGCAAGAAGTACCCTCGTTTATTTCGGGCAAAACTTATAGGTAAAGATGTAAAAACGGTGTGTTTCTTTTGAAATGCACCGTTTTTTTCTTACATTATGGTTGTTTGGCTAAAGTATTTGTAACATACAGCAAAGTAAAATGTCTGTTTTATTGCTATCTTTGCACTCAAAAATAGAAACTAATAATTTTAGATAAACAATGAACAATAAGTTTTTGCTAGCTTCGGCTTTGTGTATGAGTATGAGCGCAACGATGAATGCGCAGAATCCTATCGTGCAAACACAGTTGACCGCCGACCCAGCACCTCTGGTTGTCGGAGACCGTCTCTATGTGTATGCCGGTCATGATGAAGATAAGGCTGACTTCTTCTGGATGAACGAATGGCGTGTGTATTCCACCAAGGATATGGTGAACTGGACAGACCATGGTTCTCCGCTCGACCTCAGTTCTTTTTCCTGGGCAGACGACCGTGCCTGGGCAGCACAGACCATCGAACGTAATGGTAAGTATTACTGGTATATCTGTGCGCACTCTAAACTGACGGGTGGAATGGCTATCGGCGTAGCTGTGGCAGATTCTCCTACCGGTCCGTTCAAGGATGCGCTGGGCAAACCGCTTTTCGATAATGGAAGTTGGGACAATATCGACCCTACCGTCTGGATGGACGAGGATGGTCAGGCTTATCTCTATTGGGGTAATCCGCATCTTTACTATGCCAAACTGAATAAAGATATGATCAGCTTCAAGGGGGGTATAGATGCTAAGGCAGCTGTTGATGAAAAGCGTGAAGTGGGCAGAATCGTGATGACTGAGGAGGGATTCGGTTCGCCTGACGTGGAGAAGCGTGATTCTACCCGAAAATATAAAGATTGCTACACAGAGGGACCTTGGTTCATGAAACGTGGCAAGAACTATTATATGCTTTATGCTGCAGGTGGAGTGCCTGAGCACATTGCTTATTCCATGAGTAAGAAGCCTTTCGGACCATGGAAGTATATGGGCGTAATCATGCCATTGGAAGATACGGGTTCCTTTACTAACCATTGCGGTGTGACCGACTTCAAGGGCAAGTCTTATTTCTTCTATCATACGGGTAAACTGGGTGGCGGATTCGGACGCAGTGTGGCTGTGGAAGAATTCAAATATAACGCCGACGGCACATTCCCAATTATCCACCATACTCAGGAAGGAGTGGCTCCTATCGCAACCCTCAATCCTTACAAGCGTCAGGAGGCTGAAACCATCGCTTTCTCTAAGGGAGTGAAGTCGGAGCAGACCGATGATACGGGTGTTTATATTTCTGAAATCCATGAAGGCGATTATATCAAGGTACGTGAGGTGGATTTCGGAAATGAGAGTCCGGATGTATTTGCCATCTCAGCGGCGTGCTCTTCGCTTGGAGGTTCGCTGGAGGTTCATCTCGATAAGGAAGATGGCGAACTGATAGCTAAACTTGATGTTTCCAAGACGGGTGGCTGGGAAAAGTGGAAGACTTTCTCGGCACAAATGCTAAAGAAAGTGACAGGAAAGCATGATATATACTTCGTGTTCAAGGGATTGAAGGGAAGCAAACTCTTCAATTTCGACTGGTGGAAGTTTGAGAAGAATTTCGCCAATCCTGTGGTTTGGGCTGATGTGCCTGATGTGGATGTAATCCGTGTGGGTGACAGCTTCTATATGGTAAGCACCACCATGCATCTGATGCCGGGTGCGCCTATCATGAAATCGAAGGATCTGGTGAACTGGGAAACCGTGAATTATATCTTCCCTAAACTTACCGATTCGCCTAAGTATGACATGAAGGAGGGTACGGTGTATGGTCGTGGTCAGTGGGCCACTTCGCTGCAGTATCATCGTGGCAAGTTCTATGCGCTCTTTGCTCCGAATGATAATCCTGGTGGAGAGACTTATATCTGTACAGCCGATGATATCGAGGGCAAATGGACTATCCACAGCCGTTTGCAGCATTTTCATGATGCCGCTCTCTTCTTCGATGACGACGATAAGGCATACGTGGTTTATGGAACGGGAGAGATGGTGCAGCTGAATTCAGACCTTACGGAAGTGGTGCCGGGCAGCCATCGTAAACTCTTTGAGCGTGATGCGGATGAAACAGGCTTGCTCGAAGGCTCCCGCATGATCAAGCACAACGGCAAGTATTATCTCCTGATGATTTCGTGGCCACAGGGACATCCTCGTCGTGAGGTTTGTTATCGTGCTGATAAAATAACGGGTCCTTACGAAAAGAAGGTGATTCTGGAAACGGAGTTTGCCGGATTCAACGGCGTGGGACAAGGTACGATTGTAGATGATAAGGATGGCAACTGGTATGGCATCGTATTCCAAGACCGTGGTGGTGTGGGCAGAGTGCTCACGCTGGAGCCATGTACCTGGAAGGACGGATGGCCTATGCTGACCGATGAGAAGGGCAATATTCCTGCCAAGATGCAGAAGCCTGTGCTGGGCTACGATGGCAAGGGACTCGTGTATAGCGACGATTTCTCGAAGGATAAACTGGAACTGCAGTGGCAGTGGAACCACAATCCTGTGGATAATGCCTGGTCGCTCACAGAGCGCAAGGGCTGGCTCCGCCTGAAGACATCCCGCATCGTTCCTAATATCTTCCTGGCTCCTAATACCATCAGTACCCGTACCGAGGGACCTGCCTGCGAGGGAATCATCAAGATGGATGTAAGCAAGATGAAGGATGGCGATGTGGCTGGTCTGTCAGCCTTCCAGGGTGATGCGGCCCTGCTTTCTATCGTAAAGGAAGGCAAGAAACTCTTTGTGGTTGGTACCAAGGAGAGTGTAGCTTTGACTGAAAAGGAGAAGGCGGTGACCGATGTGAAGCGTGAGGAGGTGTATCGCCAGCCTTTGAATCTGAAGCAGGATAAGGCAACGAAATCAAGCATCATCTATCTGAAGATGAGTTGCGATTTCCGTCTTCATCAGGATCTCGCCACCTTATTATATAGTATAGATGGAAAGACCTGGATTCCTGCCATCAAGGATTTCAAGATGCAGTATGATTATCGCCGCTTCTTCATGGGTACCCGTATCGCCATCTACAATTATGCCACTAAGGCTGCTGGCGGATATGTGGATGTGGATAGTTTTGAGTATCAAAAACAGAATAGTAGTGAGAAATAGAATAATAGTGGGAACTATGGCTTTGGCGTTTCTTCTTCCGGTAAAGATGATGGCTAAGGCTAGTAGTTCTGCTAATAGTACTCTGCTTTGGTATAACGCCCCAGCCCAGCAGTGGCTGGAGGCTTTACCTATAGGAAATTCTCATTTAGGAGGTATGGTATATGGCGGAATCACGGATGAGAATATCCAGTTGAATGAGGAGACTTTCTGGAGTGGCGGTCCTCATAACAACAATAGTAAGAAATCCCTGGAGAATCTGCCAAAGGTGAGGGAACTCATCTTCAATGGCAGGGAAGAGGAGGCAGCGGCTCTCATCAACCAAACCTTCATCCCAGGACCTCATGGCATGCGCTTCCTGCCGATGGCAAATCTGCATATCACCATGAAGAATCAGGGAAAGGCTGAGCAGTTTGTGCGCGACTTGGATTTGAAGAGGGCAATTGCCACGACTTCTTTCGTGATGGATGGCGTAAGATATACCCGTACTACTTTTGCTTCGCTGGCTGATGGCGTCATCGTCTGTCACATCAAGGCGAGTAGAAAGGGGGCTTTGAATATCGATGTTACCCTGGATTCGCCTTTTGAACATCAGGCTCAGAAAACGCCTTCAGGGGTTATGCTGAAGGTGAAGGGACAAGACCAGGAAGGCATCAAGGCGGCTCTCACTGCCGAATGTGTGACAGATGTAAGGACGGATGGCACCGAGGCAACCATCATCGTGAGTGCTGCCACTAATTTTGTGAACTATCACGATGTGTCGGGCAATGCAGCCCAGCGCAATGCCGACTATATAAATAAGGTGAAACTGATGAGCTATGCACAGTTGGAGAAACGCCATGTGGAGGCTTACCAGAAGCAGTTCGCTACTTCTTCTCTGATTTTGCCAACCGATATCAATGCTTCGTTGCCTACCAACCAACGCCTGGAGAAATTTGCGGGCAGCAAGGATATGGCGATGGTAGCGCTGATGTATAACTATGGTCGCTATCTGCTCATTTCCTCTTCCCAGCCTGGTGGACAGGCGGCAAACCTGCAGGGCGTTTGGAACGACAGCAAAAATGCACCTTGGGACAGTAAATATACCATCAACATCAATACGGAGATGAATTACTGGCCTGCCGAGGTAACGAATCTCGGTAACACCACGGAATCTCTGTATTCGCTGATTAAGGATTTGAGTGTAACGGGAGCACAGACGGCTAGGGAAATGTATGGTTGTCGTGGCTGGATGGCACATCATAACACTGATATCTGGCGCATAGCAGGACCGGTGGATGGTGCGCAGTGGGGCATGTTTCCGAATGGCGGAGCCTGGCTCACCACCCATCTCTGGCAGCATTATCTCTATACGGGCGACAAGGCTTTCCTCAAACAGTGGTATCCGGTAATAAAAGGTGCTGCTGAGTTCTATCTTGACTATATGCAGAAGTTGCCAGGCACCGAATGGAAGGTAACCGTGCCGTCGGTGAGTCCGGAACAGGGACCTATGGGTAAGAGAACTGCCGTAACGGCGGGATGTACAATGGATAACCAGATAGCCTTCGATGCCTTGACCAATGCTGTGAAGGCTTCTGAAATATTGGGTGTTGATGAGGCTGAGCGCAAGGCGATGCAGCAGCTGATTTCTCAGATTCCGCCAATGCAGATAGGAAAGTACGGACAGTTGCAGGAGTGGCTCGTGGATGCGGATGATCCGAAGAATGAACATCGCCATATTTCGCATCTCTATGGATTGTATCCATCCAATCAGATTTCTCCTTTCTCTCATCCGGAACTGTTCCATGCCGCAGCCACCACTCTGAAGCATCGTGGCGACCAGGCTACGGGCTGGAGTCTGGGTTGGAAAACGAACTTCTGGGCACGTATGCTCGATGGCAATCATGCTTTCAGAATCATCAGCAATATGCTTCGCCTGTTGCCATCTGATGCGCAGGTAAAGGAATATCCTGATGGCAGAACCTATCCGAATCTCTTCGATGCCCATCCGCCATTCCAGATAGACGGCAACTTCGGAGTAACAGCCGGTATCGCCGAAATGCTCCTGCAGAGTCATGATGGAGCCGTGCATCTCTTGCCGGCATTGCCTGATGCCTGGAACATGGGAAGCGTAAAGGGACTTCGTGCTCGTGGCGGCTTTGTGGTGGATATGGACTGGAAGAATGGCAGACTGATGAAGGCGAAGATTCGTTCCACCATCGGAGGCATCCTGCGTCTTCGCTCATACGTACCACTGAAGGCGAAAAAGCTGAAGAAGGCAGAAGGAAAATGTCCAAATATCCTTTTTGCATCTGCAGAAGTGAAGCCTGTAATGGAACAGCATCGGATAGCAGCAGGAGTGAAGGTTCCTATTCCTGACGTATATGAATATGACTTGGAAACAGAACCAGGAAAGACTTATCTGATTAAATAATGTCCTAAAATTACATTTGTTGCCATAAAAGTATCATTTTGTCCACCTCAGGTTGGATAATTATTCGTACTTTTGTGGCAATATTTTTTATAATAATCTTTTAGACCTATCAATGAGAATGAAGAAATTATTATTTGCAACCTGTTGCATCGCTTTTTTGAACGGTTCTTTGGGAGCTGCGGCGCAGAAAAAATCTGCAGCCAAAAATGTTCTGATACAGACTTTGAAAGGGAAGTCTTGGTCGGCTGATAACGGTAATGGTACCTTTACCAATCCTTTGTTTTACGACGAGTTTTCTGACCCTGATATTATCAGAGTGGGGGAGGATTACTATCTGGCGGGTACCACGATGCACAGTGTGCCGGGACTGGTGGTTCTCCATTCCAAGGATCTCGTAAATTGGGAGTTCTCTTCCTATTGCTTCGACCGCTTTGATGATTCTGATGATTTCAATCTCCGCAATGGCAAGGAGGCTTACGGACAGGGTATCTGGGCGCCTGCCATCCGATATCATAACGGCAAGTTCTATATCTTCTCCAATATCAACGGGCATGGCTTGCAGGTGTATATCTCGGACAGTGCCAAGGGTCCTTGGACGCATCATAAAGTTAATGGCGATATCTACGACCTCTCTGTGCTCTTCGATGAGGATGGCAAGATTTATGCCGTGCACAAGTATGGCAACGTGACCATTACGGAGTTGAAACCCGATTTGAGTGGTCCGGTAGAGGGCAGCAGTAAGGTGGTGATTCCGGAAGGCAATGCGATGGGTGAGGGACATCATGTTTATAAAATCAATGGTATGTACTATATCCTCTCTGCAGATTATTCACCGATGGGCCGCATGCAGTGTGCCCGAAGCAAGAGCATTTGGGGACCTTATGAAACTTGCGTAATCAGCGAGCGTGAATCGTATGGTTATGCTGCTGGATGGAGCGTAGGTAACATGGGCATCGGTCGGCCTTTGCCGGAAGATGGTTTCAAATTCCAGAACAACAAGCCTAATGGTCTGAACCTGGGCTGTGCTACCATTCATCAGGGCGGCATCGTGCAGGCTCCTGACGGGAAATGGTGGGGCGTTTCGATGCAGGACTTCAATGCCGTGGGAAGAACGGTGTGCCTGTCGCCTATCACTTGGGTTGACGGCTGGCCTTACTTCGGACTGGAGAAGAACCTGGGACGCTCGCCTCGTACCTGGTTCAAACCGAATGATGCGGTAAAAGCGCCTCAGGCTCCATACGACAGATGTGATGATTTCTCGGGTAAAACTTTTAAACCGGTTTGGCAATGGAATCATAATCCGAATGACAAGATGTGGTCGCTGAATAAGGAGCGAAAAGGATGGCTCCGTTTGCATTCCATGCCTGCCAAGCAACTGCTTTGGGCAAAGAATACATTGACGCAGCGTGCCATAGGACCGGTATCTTATACATCTGTAAAGTTGGATGCTTCCCGCTTGAAGGTAGGTGATGAGGCTGGTTTGGGTGCCATCAATACGCCATACGCTTCATTGGGCGTTGTCAAGACGGATAAGGGGTTGAACTTGAGATGTTATGACCAGAATACCAACAAGGAAGTGTTGAAGCCGTTGACTAAAAGTAAGGTAGTATGGTTGCGACTTTGGGGTGATTACGATAAGAGCCAGTTGCAATATTCCTATTCTTTGGATGGTAAGAACTGGGAGAATATCGGTGAGCAGATGCTTTCACCTTATCAGTTGAAGACCTTCCAGGGTGTACGTGTGGCACTTTATGCCTTCAATAAGAAAAATGTGAATGGCGGTGTGGCAGATTTTGATGATTTCAAGGTGGAGGAGCCGATGGCTGGCAGAACTGCCAATCTGCCTATAGGCAAGACCATAAGATTCTCTAATCTCGCTGATGGCAGTCTGATGGATGCTACCGGACATGGATTGATGCATAGTTCCGGTAACCGAAACGACATGAGAAATCAGGTGAAGTTTGTTGTGGAGGATAGAGGTAAGGGAAAGATTGCTTTGAAGACGGCTGACGGACGATATGTTTATATTGCTGGTGCAGGTTTATCTGGTGATGTTCGTCTGACTTCCGACTCTTCCAAGGCAGAGGAGTTTGTATGGCAGGATATGCTTTATAACCGCTGTATGCTGCTTTCTCTGAAGACTCAGCGTTATGTGGGTAAGAATCCTGTGGATGGAAGTCCTTATTCTGCAGATTACCAAGGTGCTGATGCCGGCATGAAGAACGGCTGTGTTTTTACATGGGAAGTTGTTGAGTAAAGATATCTATTCTTTATAAATTAGAAGAGGCAGACTCTCGCTGTGGGGAGTCTGCTTCTTTTTTCTTATGTGATATTGTTCGATTATTCGAAATAGAATGTAAGAGCTATCATCTTGCTATGTGCTGACTTAGCTGATAGTGTATATGGAAGTGTACTCTTGTCTTTTACATTTTTGATGTGATTCTTATCGTATGTATCTGTTATTCCATACATGAATTTTAATTCAGGGCGAAGCTTGAAATAAGGCAGATAGAAATCACATCCCAATCCCAGCTCCAGGAACAGATCAGTTTTCTTCAGTTTGATATAATCTTCGTTCTTGCTGTTCAGATTCATCATCGGGTTGATTCCTGCCATGATATAGGGACGGTGATTGTTGAATCTCTGTGCTGCAAATATCAGGTCGAGGGCACTGGAAATGTAAGCCGTCTTCATCTCCTGTTTCTGTTGGATCGGATTACCGGCTCCATCTTTTTCCAGCATGTTGTAGAAGGAGAGATGTCGGGTACCGAAATACATGGCTGGTGCTATGCGTAGCTGGAAGTGGGTGTTGAGACGGAATTCTCCTAGTACACCTACTGTAAATCCTGTATCCCATCTGTCCTGGTCTACTGTTACACAGCTTTGCTGCTCAATGCCGTCAGCATCAAGATAAGTCACCGGTCCTGCATTCTGGAATTCTATATCCTGGAAGTGGGTGCCTACTAATACACCGAAGTGGAATGTACGCAAATCGGTATAAGGACGGTTTTCTACCGTTCTTTCCTGTGCGCCAGCCTGGATTGTGATGGCAAGGCTTATGATGAATGTCAATAGTTTCTGTTTCATATATTTATAACGGAATATTCCTCTTCATATTGCTTTCCGTTTTATTTCGATTATGTATAAATTAATCTAATTCTTGAAAATTCTTATACCTAATTGTAGGTATTTCAGAAATTATTATTATCTTTGCACCATAATTATTAGGTAATATACCTGATGTTATGAAGTAAGACAAATTAAAATCATATTATACAAAAACATTATAAACATTTAAACATTAATAATTATGGCATACGTAATTGGTGACGATTGTATCGCTTGCGGTACATGTATTGATGAGTGTCCATCAGGTGCAATCTCTGAGGGCGATAAGTATTCAATCAACCCAGACCTCTGCACAGAGTGTGGTACTTGTGCTGATGTTTGCCCTAACGAGGCAATCAGTCTTCCTTAATCTATAAGGATAGATACTTTTAGTTACATAAAACATTGAGAGCGGTTCCCTTGGGAATCGCTCTTTTCTTTTTCTATTGTTTAAAGATTTTGTTTTATCGTTATATCCTTTTATTTTCTTATAGTACAAATCATATAAACTAAAAGGGGATTGTATCAATATCTGATGCAATCCCCAATATGTTGTAGTTAATAATGTTATGCTTATTCGCCTGGCTTGAGACCTGCCTTCTCGTAAGCATCGTTAGCTAACTTGTTCTGTGGATCAAGCTTCAGAAGCTTATCCCAGTATGGCTTAGCTGTATTGAAATCCTGCTTGTCGTAGGTATAGATGAAGCCCATATACTGGTAAGATGTCTTCAGGTAGCTGAGCTCATCTTCATCACACTGCTTTGCTTCCAGCTCATTGATTACTTCTGTATAAGCAGCAATAGCCTTGTCGTCCAACTCGTTCTGGAAAGCAGTGTTACCCTCCTGAAGCTTTGCAAATGGCTTCAATGTAGGATATTTCTCTGCTAACTTAGCGTATACGCTGATAGCCTTGTCAATGTTCTCAATCTTCTTGGCTGGATCTTTCTTAGCCTTGTTTACATAGATTTCAGCAAGCTTCATGAAGTCTGTAGGAGCAGCATTTGGATTCTTATCCATGTACTGCTGGTTGTACTCCAATGCCTTGTCTTCATCGCCCAACTCCTTGTAAGCCTCAGAGATATACTGCAATGGCTTAGGATCGTCAGCCTTCATCTCCAATGCCTTCTGGTACTGAGCAATAGCCTCATTATACTGCTTGTTGCCAGCCAAAGCCAAACCATAATAAGCAACGATACTAGCATTTTTCTGGATTGAATCGGTATTCATTACGATGTTTGCATGCTTGAGAGCAGATTCAAAGTTCTTTACGTCAACAGCAGCGCGCATAGCCAAAACCTGCATAGCTGCATCCTTAGGGAACTTCTGGATACCACTTTCGCAAAGGCTCAAACTTTCTTCCTTCTTTCCAACGATATAAGCTGTGAAAGCATATTCGTACTGAGCATACTCTTCAAGTGTGTTTGGCTTAGCCTTTGAGAAATACTCATAAGCCTTCTCGTAGTTGCCGGCGCTGAAGAAGTTATGACCAGCTTCTGCCTCGATAGGGTAGTTAGGGTTGATTTCTCTCAGTTTGTTCAAAGCTTCAGCACTAGCCTGTGGGTCAATCTTACGGTAAACGTTGGAATAGCTGATGTATCCCTGAGGATTCTTAGGATCCATTGTCATACACTGACCATACCATGTAGCAGCCTCACCACCATTGTCCTGCATTGCATAGATGTCGCCTTTCAGAATGTAAGCGTCACCATAGTTCTTGAACTTAGCGATGACAGCATCAGCAACGGCATTAGCTTGATCATAGCTCTTGTTCATTGCAAGAAGGTTACCCAAAGCTACCAATGCCTTAGGATCCTTTTTGAACTCCTTCTGGTATTCCTTGATTTCCTTGGCAAAAGCCTTAGGATCTGCATTACCAGCCTTCAATGTAGTCTCTATAGGCTTCAGCATGTCCTTATAGTTGACATCCTGTGCCATTGCAGGTGCTGCCAAACCCATGACGAGCAAACCTGCTACTAAATATTTAATTGCTTTCATAATTCTACTTTTTTATATGTGTCTCTTTCTTAGCTTTTTCTTTAGCGTTTTACATTAACGGTCTTTATAGTGATGTCACCTCTGTATGGAAGTAATCCGGTTTTGAACAGTATGAGCTGACCTCTTGGGCCTGAAATGTAGCTTGCGAAGCTCCAAGGCAATGCCCTGTGAGGGTCAACTACAATAGCATATAATGTTCTCACGAACGGATATCTTCCATCCAGCAAGTATGCCTGATATGGTTGCCAGCTGTTATATGGTGTTGCCACATCTTTGATAGATACTCGCATGACATGAATATTCTTCTTAAATGTAGTGTTGGTTGAATCACGGCGGTCGTTCAGCCAGTTAGATCCAATTACACCGATTGAGCCTGGGTTCTGATCCACATAGTCGATAACCTCTTTACTAGTTTTTGCGGCCATGATTTTTGCGCCCATTTTAGCTCCGTGCAGTACAGAGTCTACTACATAATTGGTTGTTGCAGAGCGGGTATTATCGAAAATGACTTCGATGTCACCTCTCTTTGAACCTTTCACAATATCACTCCATTTAGTTGCCTTACCTGTAAGGATACGTTTGATATCTTTTACCGTAATACAAGTATCATTGTTTTGCTTGTTTACAATAAAGGCCAATCCATCGTAACCGATAGGGAAAACAGAAGGAATTACATTGCTTTTAGACTTCAAGTATGCTATTTCACTATCTTTCAAATTACGTGTAGTGAACAAGAGCGCTGTTTTGAAATCTTTAATCATCTGAAGTCCGGTGACTTCATCTGTATACTTCGGCTTGAGTTTAGCTTTTGGGAACTCATACTCAAACTGACTTCTTTCTTCGTCAATGATAGGACTCAAACTCTCGTCAGCCACAAATTCAATTGTGCCTGAAGTAGGAGTATCAGTTCTACCATCTTTGGCTTTCTTCTCGCCACATGACGAGAAGAAAGCCATTGATAGTACTGTTAATCCTATACCTAAAAAAATATAAGATGTTTTTTTCATTCTATTACTGCAATCTAAATACAACTGGTACAGTATATTTAACACGTACAGCAGAACCGTTTTGCTTACCTGGTTTCCACCTAGGCATGCTCTTAACGACACGCTGTGCTTCACGGTCAAGTGAAGGGTCAACTGAACGAGCTACCCTAACATCAGAGATAGAACCATCACGCTCTACCACGAATGATACGATAACACGACCCTGTACACCATTCTCCTGTGCAACGACAGGATACTTGATGTTGCTTGCAAGGTAAGACATCAGGGCGCCTTGTCCACCAGGGAATGAAGGCATCTCCTCTACAACATCGAAGACCTTAGTTGAAACTTCAGGTTTTGGAGCTGGTGGTGGAGGTGGGGCTGCTACTGCAATCTCACTTCTTACAGCTTCAATTGTACGGTCCTTCACACCTTCCTTGTTTTCAGTACCGACTGCAACTTTTTCATCCAGTTTATCCATCTGCTTAACCTGGTTTTCCTCTTTTACGAGTTCATCCTTCTTAATGACAGGTGCGGTAAACTTCTGAGTTTCGCGAGCCACAGGTATCTCCTTCTTTGGTTCAATCTTTGGCTTCACTGGCTCCTTCTTCTTTTCTTCCTTCTTAGCCTGCTGCTGGAGTTTAGCCAACTCCATAGCTTCCATATATGCCTGCTGTTCTTCGGCCTGTTTCTGTTCGATGACTTTCCAAGCCAAGAATCCACCCACGAGAGCTGCAGCAATGACCAAGATCAGAAGAGCCTTGATGTTTCGGCCAGAAGTACCCTTACGGAGCTGGTATGCACCATACTCCTTGTTCTTTCCGGCGAAAACCATATCGACCCATTTAGGATCGTAAAGATCTATTTTTGCCATTTCTTTCTTGTTTAAAATTGTTTGTTACTCATCTTACATCTTAACGTTTCTAGACTTGAGAAGTTTCTCGTCGTCTGCGTTAATCTTATCGATGACGTAAGTACCAATGTTTGAAATCTGCATTTCGTCGAGAGCGTCAACCATATTCTTGTAAGAAGCGTTGTCGGTAGGCTTGATGACGATGGTAAGAGTAGGAATCTTTCCGTCCTTCAAGTTACCAGCCTTCAAATCGCTCAACTTCTTCTGATAGATGCTATCAGGATACTGCTTAGGATTCTTCTGACGGTCCATGTTCAACTCCTTGACAGCAAGTGCGATTCTTTCTACAGGGCGTGTGCCGTTTTCTGTAGCGTGCTCTCTCAAGACCTTACGGATGCCCTGGCTGCCCCATGTAGTCTCCTTGATCCATGATGGGTCATCGTACTTAGGAATACCTGCACCATAATAAATCTTGTTGTCTGCTGTTACGTAGAGTGTCACAGTCTCAGAAGCCTTTGCTTCGTTCTTCTTGTCCTCTGGTTGGTTGTCATCATTACTTGGCATAGTCAGCTCCATAGTCTGAGGTTTGCTCAAAGATGTACACAGCATGAAGAACGTGATAAGCAGCATGAGCATATCCACCATAGGCGTAAAGTCTACGCGGACATTCATTTTCTTTTGTTTGCTTTCTTTCTTTGCCATTTATTCGTCCCCCTGTTTTTTTAACTGTGTAATCATATAGTAATGACTCTCGTCCATATCCTGGAGTTCGTTCATCACTCTCTTAACGGTCTTGTAAGGTGTAGAAGCATCTGCCTTCAGGGCAATCTTGATGTCTTCGTTTACGTTACGAGCTGCGTCAACCCACTGCTGGAACTCGCTCATACCGCCCTTAATACTGTCGAGAGGAATACCTTTAGTCTGGAGATACTGTGGACGCTTAGAAGCGTTCATTGTCAGATAAGTACTCAAGTCGTTCATTGGTACACCAAACGTACCTTCGCTCTTGAATGTCTCAATCTGCTTTGGATTCAATGACACGCCGAATGCTCCTGTCATTGTGCTCAGTGTAGCTCCCAACTGATCAGTATTATCAATACTCATAAATACTTGGCCCTCGCCGGTAGGATTACCAGCCTTGTCCTTTTCAGGACTTACCAAGATAGTCAAGACGCCGTTCTCTGGCACCTTAATCTCAGACACAGATCCTGGTGTGTTAACCTTTACAGGCTCATTCTTTACGAATGTAGAGGTGAGCATGAAGAAGGTAAGCAACAGGGTCATAACGTCTGACATAGGCGTCATATCGATCCAGACGTCACTCTTCTTAATTTTTACTTTACCCATAGCGATAAAATTTTAAAGGGTTAGCAAAAATTAAGCCTCTTCTGCGTGGTTAGCTTCGTATGTCTGAGCAATTGAGTAACCTACCTCGTCGAGTGCGTATGTCAACTTATCTACCTTGTTGGTGAATGTGTTGTAAGATACAACGGCACACCATGATGTCAAGATACCGAATGCGGTGTTGATCAACGCCTCAGAAATACCTACAGAAAGTGCTGCTGAGTCAGCGCCACCACCTTCACCCATGGCCTGGAATGACTTGATCATACCGGTTACAGTACCGAGAAGACCTGTCAAAGTACCAAGTGTTACGATTGTAGCGATGATAGGCAAGTTCATTGTCAAAGTTGGCATCTCCAACTGAGTTGCCTCCTCGTGAGCCTGCTGGATCTTAGCTACCTTCTGAGCCTTCTTCAAAGATGCGTTAGCACCAGACTCCATAGACTTGTAAGCGTTCAAAGAAGCCATAACAACGTTAGCTACTGTACCGCGCTGCTTGTTGCAGAGCTGCTCAGCCTTAGCGAAATCATTTGCGTTCAAAGCTGCCTTGATGTTTGCAACGAACTTAGGAAGAGCACCTTTACCTGTAGCGGTCTTAAGAGCCAACCAACGCTCGATTGTCATAGCCAACACTGTGAGCAACAATGTGTGGATAACTGGTACGATTACACCACCTTTGTAGATAGTACCCCAAATGTCTGCTGGGTGATCCTGTACACCTGGATCCTGGAAGTGCATGTCATTACCGAACCATGTGAAGAACAATGTGAATGCGATGATAGCACATACCACGATGATCCAGAATGCGCCTCTTACTCCCTGAAAGCCCTCAGACTTCTTAGCTGGGGCTGCTTGTTTTGTAGTTGCCATAATTTTACTTTTTTTTAAATTATTAGTTAATAAATTATTAATATTTTCTTTTTTTTCTTTCTCGCTTCGTAGACCTTGAATGTGTCGTTTGTCAATAAACACAGTTGGGTTATCTATTTTGCATTGGCAAAGATAATAAATTAAAGTTTACTATCAGCCTAATTAAGAAGTTTTAACGAGATATTGGCTTATTTTATACCAATATCTCGCATTTTTCTTACATTTTGACCCTTGAAAATGGTCTTTAAGCCATTTTTATTTCAACTTGCCCAAAGCTTCCTTGATGCGCTTGATAGCTTCAACGATGTTCTCGTCGCTTGTTGCATAGCTCATGCGGAAACAGTCTGGATCACCGAATGCGTCACCACCTACGGTGGCTACATGTGCTTCCTCGAGAAGGTACATGGCAAAGTCGGTTGAATTGTTGATGGTCTTCTCACCATTGCTCTTGCCAAAGTAGCTGTTGCACTTAGGGAAGAGATAGAAGGCACCCTGTGGCATGTTTACCTCAAGACCTGGAACCTCTTTAGCCAACTTTACAATCAGGTTGCGTCGGCGCTCGAAAGCTACGCGCATTTCCTCTACTGCACTCTGGTCGAGTGTGTAGGCTGCTTCTGCTGCCTTCTGGCTGACAGAACATGTACCGCTGGTATACTGTCCCTGGAGCTTGTTGCAGCCCTTGATGATCCATTCCGGACCAGCCAGGAAACCGATTCTCCATCCTGTCATGGCGTAAGCCTTAGATACACCATTGGCAATGATAACCTGCTCCTTCATGCCCGGTTCCTGAGCAATGCTGTGGTGCTTGCCGATATAATTGATGTGTTCGTAGATTTCATCTGCCAACACAAATACTTCAGGATGCTTCTTGAGTACTTCTGCCAGTGCTGCCAACTCTTCCTTAGAGTATACGCTACCGGTAGGGTTGCTTGGAGAACAGAGAATGAGCATCTTGGTCTTCTCTGTAATGGCATTCTCCAACTGCTCTGCTGTCATCTTGAAGTCCTGGTCGAAACCGGCATTCACAATGACCGGAGTACCTCCTGCCAATTTCACCATCTGTGGGTAGCTTACCCAATATGGTGCTGGAATGATAACCTCGTCGCCTGGATTTACGAGTGCCAATACAGCGTTGCAGACGCACTGCTTACCACCAGTACCAACGATTACTTCATTGGTAGTGTACTCCAAACCATTCTCGTTCTTTAATTTGGCTACAATTGCTTTTCGCAAGTCAGGATAACCTGGTACTGGTGAATAACGGGAATAGTTCTCGTCAATAGCCTTCTTTGCTGCCTGTTTAATATTGTCAGGAGTGTTGAAGTCTGGTTCACCTACGCTCATGTTGATTACATCAATACCTTGAGCTTTCATTTCACTACTCTTCTGTGACATCGCCAGCGTTGCTGAAGGTGCCAATCTGTTTAAACGATCAGATAATTGTGCCATAATTTTATTCTTATATTTGTTTATCGTGTGCAAAAGTAAGCAAATTATTTCTTTTTCGGAAGAAAATTGAGCATTATTTCATGTTTTGTATTGAAATAATAACATAATTTTATTATCCGAGGTGCAAAGTGTGCCCCATGCGGTCTCTCTTGGTCTTGAGATAACGCTCATTATACTTGTTAGGTACAACTTCGATAGGTACATTTTCTACGATTTCCAAACCGTATGCTTCGAGACCTACGCGCTTTACCGGATTGTTGGTGAGCAGACGCATTTTGTGTACACCGAGATGACGGAGCATCTGTGCACCGCAACCATAGTCGCGCTCGTCTGGCTTGAAACCGAGATGGGTATTGGCGTCAACGGTATCATAGCCTTCTTCCTGGAGCTTGTAGGCTGCAATCTTGTTCATCAGACCGATGCCGCGTCCTTCCTGCTGCATGTAGACAACAACTCCCTTTCCTGCCTCGTCTATCATCTGCATGGCCTTGTGGAGCTGCTGACCGCAGTCACAACGCTTGCTGCCCAGAATGTCGCCTGTAGCGCAAGAAGAGTGGACGCGCACCAGGATAGGCTCGTCTTCTTTCCATTCTCCCTTGATGAGTGCCATGTGTTCCAGACCATTGCTAGACTGGCGGAACGGAATGAGGCGGAAGTGCCCGTATTCAGTAGGCATGTCAACCTCTTCGCCCACTTCAATGAGTGATTCTTTCTTGAGTCGGTATTCTATCATGTCTTTAATAGAAATAACCTTGAGGTTCCATTCCTGTGCCATCTTCATCAGTTCTGGCAGACGTGCCATGGTGCCGTCTTCATTCATGATTTCCATAAGTGCGCCTGCTGGATAGAGGCCTGCCATTTTACAAAGATCGATGGCTGCTTCTGTGTGTCCGCTTCTTCTTAATACTCCGTTATCTTGTGCGTAGAGCGGATTGATGTGACCCGGTCTGCCGAAAGTCTGTGGGGTAGAATTCGGGTCGGCAAGTGCTTTGATGGTTTCGGCACGGTCGTGTGCAGAAACACCGGTAGAGCAGCCTTCCAGTTTATCTACGGTTATGGTGAATGGTGTACCCAATACTGAGGTGTTCTCTGAAACCTGATGAGGCAAGTCGAGTTCATCGCAGCGGCTCAGGGTGATAGGGGCACAGAGTACACCTCTTGCGTGTTTCAGCATGAAGTTTACTTTTTCTGCGTCTATCTTCTCTGCGGCAATGATGAGGTCGCCTTCGTTTTCGCGGTCTTCGTCATCAACAACAATGACGAACTTTCCTTCCTTGAAGTCTTTTACTGCATCTTCGATGCTATTTAATTTGATTTCTGACATGTTTGATACCTTATTATATAGTTACATTTTACTTTTTCTGTTCTCTAATCCGTTGGATGATGTCCGTATTGGTCTGACTGATGACCTTGAGGTCACGGAACAAGCGCAGTCGGAATCGCCACATTCTCAAATATAGCAGTGTGCCCACTGGGAAGATGATGGCTGCAATGATGTTGAGCCATTTCCGCTCGAATGGGCGTGTATGTGCCTTGACAGAAAGAACCGGATATTGGTTCATGTCGTGCAGGATATACTTGTTGGCGGTGTTGGTCAAATCTTCTATTACCTCTTCCAATTCTGCATTGATTCTTTCTATCTCATGATCAGGCTCGTATTTGAAGAATACATTGATGACGTTTGGAAGATGAACCAGTTTGTGTTCCTTATTATATAAGGTGATGTCTTGGTTTATTCTTTCCAGTTTCTCTGCATCCGCCTGATAGTCCGGGTCGGTGATGATGACTTCCTTGCCGAAGTAATGGCGTTTCTGTCGTAAACCGAGCAGTTTCATGAAGAACTCTTTGTAAACATCCATATTGAATACGGAAGAGTCATTGGTTGCCTTGTAGGTTACGAAGATAGCCAAAGGCGTCAATACTGCCGGTGCAAGACCTTTACCGAACCAAATGGCCCACATGCCACTTCTTGACATTCTGTATCCTGTATTGTCGAGGATAAAGAAGACGATGAATACAAGTACGGAGATGACGACAGGGAAACCCAGTCCTCCTTTTCGGATGATGGCTCCTAATGGCGCTCCGATAAAGAAGAATATGAGACACGAAAGGGCTAGGGTGAACTTGTTGATAGCCTCAATCTTGTGCTGTCTTATCATGTAGTCTGCATCGCTCGTTGACATCGATTTGAAGTCAAGGTCAGAAAGCTCCTGTTGTACGGTAGACTGTGCCTGGTTTACCGCCATGAGTTTCTTGTCCTGTGGCAACTTATTATATAAGGTGTCGAAATTGAGTTTTTCGCCCTTCTTGATTTCTTTGAGAGAGTCCTTCTTGTTGATGCGCTGTGCACCTCCATAGAATCTCACGTTGGCTTCGTTCAGGTAGATTCTTCCGATTGAATCATATAATTGGTTGAGCGAATCGATGTCGTGGTTGATTTTCTCCAGACTTTTACCCTTCGCATTTCCTGAAAGCGAAGCTGCATCGGTCATACTGAAGTCTCCATCAAAGTCTAGAATGATTTTTTTGGAAACGAAAGTCTCTCGTCTGTATGGTACGGCAGCAGTATTGGCAAGTGCACTGCTTTGCATGTTCTCAAACCATTCTCCGCTGTAGAGACTCAGAACAAGATGCTTCTTTTCTGCTGTACTCTGGAGCATGCCGGAATCTGCCAATATGATGGCGGCATCTTCATAGCTGTCGGTCATGCGGTAAATCATGATGCCGTAAAGTTTTCCGGTTTTCAAATCCTTCTTCTGCACATAAAGGTTGCAGTTTGGAATACCATCATAGAAGATTCCTTCCGGAATTTCCAGTTCCGGGCTTTTCTGTTTCATAGAAATCAGAAGTTGTGCCAGTTTCATGTTCGACTTAGGTCCCACATTGTTCTGGAAATAGAATGAGCCAAACATGATGATGACGGTGATGACGATGAGTGAGCGGAAAGCTTGCATCAGTGAAATGCCGGCAGCCTTGATGGCTGTAAGTTCCGAACTCTCGCCGAGATTACCGAACGTCATGAGTGAAGACAGGAGAATAGCCAAAGGCAGGGCCTGTGGTACGAGCATCAGACCCATGTACCAGAAAAATTGAGCCATCACGTCCATCGTGAGTCCCTTACCGATGAGATCATCAATATATCTCCATAAGAACTGCATCATCAGCACAAACTGGCAGATGAAGAAAGTTCCCATGAAAAGGAGACCAAACTGCTTGGCAATAAATATGTCTAATTTCTTAATTCTAAGCATTTCAATATTCTGTTGTTTCAGACCTTTTCTTTATTTAAAATAATAGCAGGTCTGTTATTCAGCGTGCAAAGGTAATATAAAAAAATAAGAAAACCTTTATTTTTCGTTTTTTTTATATATATAATTAGGTGAAAGTAGGGCTGGAATGTGAGAAAAAAGAGAAAATGAAACTTTTTTTGAAAATTTCTGCCGAAAAATTTGTTCAATTCAAATAAATGTATTACCTTTGCACCCGCAAATGAGAAATCAATTGCTTGGATGGCGGGATAGCTCAGCTGGTTAGAGCGTCGGATTCATAATCCGGAGGTCGAGGGATCGTGGCCCCCTCCCGCTACAAGATGAGAGACATCAACTTTTTAGTTGATGTCTTTTTTATGCTCTAAACTTTTCCACACTTATTCACTTCTCATAGATAAGTTATCAACATATATGTGGATAACTATGTTATTTCGTTGGTTATCAGATGTTTTTCCTGTTGGTAACTGATGTGGAAAAGATAAATATGAAAGATTTTCGTATGTTTTTCTTGGTGTTTTCAGAATAAAATATTTGTAAAAAACTGACCAATGGGGCTAAAATACAAAAAAAAGTTGTATATTTGCAGCGGTAAAGTTTTATTTTTAGGCATTTGTTGACTGCCTCTTCTTTATAAACAAAGAAATTGTATAAGCTGTATGAAACGAAAATTACACCTTATTATATATGTAGCGATTATCGTGTTGCTGACCAGTTGTGCTCAGCAGCCTAGGAAGTATGTCATTGGCGTATCCCAGTGTTCGGAAGATGTCTGGCGCGATAAACTGAATGATGAACTGAAGATGGGCGAGTATCTCAACGATTCGCTTATCGTGAAACTGGCTTCTTCCAACGATGATAATATGTTGCAGAATAAGCAAGTTAACCAGTTTATCGATGAGGGCGTAGATCTGCTTATCGTATCTCCTAATCAGCTGAGTGCTATATCCAAGTCGGTAGAGCGTGCTTACGATAAAGGTATTCCTGTGATTCTCTATGACCGGAAGACCAATTCTGATAAGTATACGGCATTTATCGGCTGCGATAACTATACGATAGGTAAATCGATGGGAACTTTTATCGCCCAGCAGCTTCAGGGAAAGGGCCGCATCGTTGAAATCAGAGGCTTAGAGGGCTCTTCGCCTGCTTTGGAGCGTCATCGTGGTTTTATGGATGCTATCAAGCCTTATCCTGGGTTACGGGTTGTAGCCTCTGAGGGAGGAAACTGGAAAGAAGAGGGTGGAATCCAGGCGATGAAACGCATATTGAAACAGACACAGGACTTTGATTATGTCTTTGCCCATAATGACTGTCTTGCCTGGGGAGCTTATGTGGCTGCCCGCCAGATGAAGGTAAAGCGTAACTATAAGTATACCGGAGTAGACGGCATGGCTACCGAAGGTGGTGGTTTGGAACTTGTGCGCGATGGTATTTTCGAAGCCTCTTATCTTTATCCTACCAAGGGTGACGAGGTCATAGCGCTTGCCATGAAGATATTGAAGCATCAGCCTTATGAACGCGACAATTATCTGAGCACTTCTATCATAACCCAGGCAAATGCTGCCCTTACATTGATGGAGGCTAGAGATGCCGAGCGTCAGACGCACAATCTGAAGACTTTGCATAAGCAGGTAAATCAGTATCTGTCTGATTATAACTCACAGAAAGTCATGCTCATAGGTCTGTGTCTGTTCCTCTTTGTTTGCCTCGCAGCTGCTGCTTTGATCTTCAGAGGTTATCTGATAAAGGTGAAACTGAACGAAACATTGGCTAAGACAAATGGCGAACTGAAGCGACTGAATGTAGAATTGGGTGAAAAGAATGGAGAATTGAAACGATTGAATGAGGAGGTCTTGGAACTCACTCATTCCCGTCTGGTATTCTTTACCAATATCAGTCATGAACTTCGTACGCCTTTAACCCTGATAGCCGACCCGGTAGAGATGCTGCTTGAAGATTCCGGCATCAAGGGCAAGAGCCGCGAACTCTTGAAAATGGTGCAGCGTAACGCCCTTGCCCTCCAACAGTTGGTAAGTAACATTCTTGATTTCCGTAAGATTCAGAATGGCAAGATGGAACTGAAACTCTATCGCTTCGACATTGTGAAGACCTTGACGATGTGGGTGGGCGACTTCCAGCTTACTGCCGAGCGCAAGCAGATCAGACTGCATCTGGATGTTGATGACTTGAAAGGCAGCCATGAAATGATTGCCGATCAGGAAAAAATTTCCCGTATCGTGTTCAATCTGTTGAGCAATGCCTTGAAATATACGCCTGCTGGTGGCGAAATCTTTGTATCGTTGAAAGATGAAGGTGCCAATCTCCGTCTTGATGTGAAAGATACGGGCAAGGGTATCTCGCAGGATGAGGCTGATAAGATCTTTGAACGCTTCTTCCAGGCTAAGGGTGCTGCCAGCGGTACGGGTATCGGTCTGGCTCTGGTGAAATCATTTGTAGAGTTGCATCATGGTGAGGCTAGGGTAGAAAGTGAACCGGGAAAGGGATCTGATTTTATCGTTGTCATTCCTCGTGAGCAGGAGGGTGATTCACAAGTTATCCACAATGATGTGGATATTGTGGATAACTCTGTAAATGCTTCTGCGTCAACAGGTAAGAATGTTGTAGATGAATCTGTTTTGCAATATATTGACGATGGAGACAGAAGTCGTGGAAAAGTTCAGCGGTTAGTAAGCGAGAATACCAATCGTCCTACTGTTCTGGTTATTGATGATAATACCGATATCCGTCAGTATGAGCGTACTCTTTTGCAGGATGAGTATATTGTTCTTGAGGCCGCCGATGGTAAAGAGGGTCTGGCTGTCGCTTTGAAAGAGGTGCCTGACCTGGTGATTTGCGATGTGATGATGCCTGTTATGGACGGATTGGAGTTGACAGAACAGCTGAAGACGAATACGGCTACCTCTCATATCCCTGTTATTATGCTTACGGCGAAGAACCTGGAGGAACATCGCGCAGAGGGTTATGAGCATGGCGCTGATTCCTATATTACCAAACCATTCCACAGCAAGGTGCTTCTCGCCCGTATCGAGAATCTCTTGCGACAGCGTCAGCTTCTGAAACATCTTTATCAGGGGGCTCAAGAGGCTGAGAAGGAGATTTCTGAGGCTCATCTGGAAGATCGTGACAGGCAGTTTCTCAAGCAGCTTCAAACCATTATCCAGAAGAATCTTTCTGATAGCGAGTTTGGAGTTGAGGATATGGGACAGCAGATTGGCTTAAGCCGTGTGCAGCTCTATCGCAAGGTGAAGGCGATGACAGGCTCTTCTGTTGTTGACTTACTCCGTAAGGCTCGCCTTGCCAAAGCTAGGCGTTTGCTCGAAACCCGGAGCATGAGTGTTTCTGAAGTAGCCTATGAAGTGGGCTTCTCAGCGCCGTCTTACTTCACAAAATGTTTCAAGGAAGAGTATGGAATGTTACCTGGTGATGTCGGTAATGTGATGAAATAGAGAGAAATACGCTATACCTGAAGTGTAAAATCTGTGAATATATGGATAAAAATCGTTCATTTCCTAGCATAAAAGGTACATTGTATCATTTTTGTCACTATTTGAACGATAATTATACCTGAGTTTCGCTGAAACTTACTACCTTTGCACCAGAATTTAGAAGTTTATAAATTGTTTCATGCAGAAATAGTTGCATTTTCATAGGTTTAGGTTTTATGTTTTAAGGTTATAGGATTGAGTATTCATTAAGGTAAGTAGTTTTCTTTAAGGTAAAAAGTTTTGTTTTGGGAAATAAGTAGTAATGAGAGAAAGCAGCTGTATAGACGGGATGTCTGACAGCTGCTTTTCGCGTATTATGGTTTGTTTCTTTTTAAGCGGGCATACTATAGCTTTTTAAAGGGGGCTTATTCCCAATCTTCGAATTCCAGTTCCAGTTCTTTGTATTCGGGTTTGAAACTGCTGTTCTCCTTGTCTTGCTTCCTGGCTTCTTCTGATGAGGCGTTGCTTACGGACAGACCAAGCAGGCGGATGGGATGAGCAGAGGAGTAATCTATCAGTTTCAGTAGCCGTTTGGCAAGAGGTAGAATATCATCCTTCTTTTTCAGAACCTTTTCTTGTGAGATGCTTCGTGTTATCTGGGTGAAATCGGCAAACTTCACCTTCAGCGTCAGGGTTCTTCCTTCGAAACCGCTTTTGGCGATGCGCTCCAGCAGTTCAAGTACAGTATGGTACAGTTCGATAATCACAGCCGTTTTTAGATAGATATCTTCCAGGAAAGTCTGTTCGCAGCCTACCGATTTCCGTTCCCGGTAGGTGATGACAGGTCGTTCATCTATCCCCCTTGCGAAATCATAGAAGATGTGTCCGGCTTTTCCGAACACTTCTACCAGATGTTCTTCGGATACTTTCCGCAGGTCAGCTCCGTTGAAGATACCCATGAAGTGCATCTTTTGCAAGGTTTTCTTGCCCACGCCCCAGAAATCCTCTACAGGAAGCTGGGCAATGAAATCGAGCGCCTTGTCGGGATGAATGGTGCAGATGCCGTCGGGCTTGCGGTAATCAGAAGCCACTTTGGCGAGAAACTTGCAGTAGCTGATGCCTGCCGAGGCGGTGAGTCCGGTTGCCTCCTTGATACGGGTTTTGATTTCTTTGGCAATATCCACCGCCAGTTCTATCCCTTTCTTATTCTGCGTTACATCAAGAAAGGCTTCATCTATGGAGATGGGTTCGATGAAATCGGTATATTCCTGGAATATCTGATGTATCTGATGGGATATTTTAGCATAATAATCATGCCGGCAGGGCACGATGATGAGGTTAGGGCAGCGCTGCTTGGCTTGAGCGATGGATTGCGCCGAATGAACGCCATACTTCCTTGCCTCATAGCTGGCTGTAGAAACCACACCACGAGGTCCGTCGAAGCCAACCGCTACCGGTTTGCCCCGAAGTTCCGGATTGTCTCTTTGCTCTACCGCAGCAAAGAAGGCATCCATGTCGATATGTATGATCTTGCGCTCAGTCATTCTTACCTTATTTTTCCCAAAAGTACAAAAAAGATGCGTTTCCACAAAATCTAAGCTGTTTTTTATTGTTCGTTAACGTTTTTGGGTATTAGCCTACATGGTCCATCGAAACAGGCTGCGTTGAGCATCGCAAGTACTTGCGTTAGCCAACTCAAGTACTTGTGTTAGCCAACGAAGCTATCTGCGTCTGCTTCCTGAGTCGTCTCCGATAGCTTACGGAACCACTTGAGTAAGCTGAACCAAACACTTGACCTCACTGATTCAAGCACTTGACCTCACTGATTCAAGCACTTGAACTTATTAACTCAAGTACATCATGACACGCTCTTAATAGTTTGTAGTGATCTATATGACTCCCTTTGGCTGAAATAGAAAAGAGTTAGTTAAGAAGTAGAAAGTAGCAGAAAAGTGTGAAATTCCGTTCATGTAATAGCAATTATGTTACAATGAACGGAATTTTTTATTCGATGAAATGATTTTTTAAGCCGCTGTTCAGACCTTTATGTATTTTTGCAGCAGAAATCAAAACATTAACGCTAACAAATTAAACATTTAAAGTATGAACAACTTTTTTAATGGAAAGAGCGCAGCTATGATGCTTGCACTTTCATTGGTAAATGTTACAGCAGCTTTTGCACAGGATGATAATTCTAGTGCGAAGGAAGAGGGTAATCGTAATGTGATGCTCAATGCAGCCAGTGCGAATGGTCCTCGTGAGATTCAGATAGGCTTGCCTTCTGCTGATGTCAATGTATTAGAGAATGGGCTGCCTGTTACTTACGCAACCAATCCTCACTCTGTGAATACCATCTGGCGTGGCGATGCAAGTTTGAGCCATCAGGGTTTGCTCAAGATTGCAGAAACTGCCATCACTACTGGTAACATTGGTTATGCCGTGAACTCTTTTACCCAGAAGGGTCAGAAAGGATTCAATGGTACGCTGAACTATAAGAGCAATCATTTCGGATTGCAGGAATTCTCTTTGAATATGAATGGTGACTTGGGTAAGGACTGGTACTACAGCTTTAATATGTATCAGGATTTCGACCCGGGAACCTTCAAGATCAAGTCAACTCCTTATCAGGACCGTACTCAGATTTACAAGGCACTCCTCACCAAGAAGTATAACGGCAACCGTGGTGAGTTCACTGCCATGTATAAGTATGCCAATAGCCATAACGTGTATAGCTATGCTACCCAGAGTGCTCCATTTATCTATGTAGGCGATGGAAGCGTGAAGGAGTATGGAGATTTCAAGCTCGGAACTACCTCTTATCTTCCTGTAGATAATGATATGACCTATCGTGATATGCGTACTGGTGAGTTGAAGCAGACTTCTCTCTATGATGCCTGTCTGAACAAGACAAGCGAGGTAACCCTGATGAACAACTATCGTTTTGACAACGGTTTAAACTGGAAGGCTACTTTGAAGTACGATCACTCACGTGGTGCGATGGTTTACCAGTCACCAATGTCTATCATCGATTTGAAGAGCGCTGCCAATCAGGGCGTATATAATTATATGTATCGCGACATCAACGGACAGACCAAGGCTTACGATGGTCAGTATGTTCAGACCCGTATGTCCTGTCTCAATGCCGGTAAGATTGATGAGGCTCTTTTCACCACCGAGCTCAGCAAGAAATTCAGTACTTCCACCTTCCGTCTTGGCGTGAATGAGTGGTTCTACCATATCGATTATTGCTCAAATACAACCATGTATGACCAGAGTGTTCCTGCAGATGGCAGTTATGCCTTGCGAGTTTGGGATGCCGATGCCAACCAGCGCACCGGCTATTTCTATGATTTCAACAAGAACGCCTCTGAGTATTATAAGGGAAGCGAAAACAAGCTGGCTCTCTACTTCACTCACGATTGGGATGTCACCAATAAGTTGAACCTCTACTATGGTGCTCGTCTGGAGTGGCAGAAGCTGAAGGGTGAAAACGCAGCAGTGAAGAATGCAAAGGGTGAATTCGTAGGCCGATTTGCCGATTACTATCTCGGTGCTACTGCAGCAGATGGAACTAAGATTGCTCCGGCAGACTTGAGTTACAACTGGTTGAACTACGATTTCTCTGTAGCAGCAACTTATAAGTTGACCGATAACTTCGGCTTCACTGGCGATTTCACTTACATCGTTCAGCATCCTAAGTTCGAGGCTTTTGCCCCAGCTACATTGCCAAATACGGATAAGATTTCTGTGCCACTCGGTCGTGCAGGTATCTACTACAATAACTCATGGTTGAGTTTGACATCGTTGTTCTCTTACATCTCAAAGACCAACAACAACTCAACTCTGAACTTGCAGCATGGCAGTGAAATCAAGGCAGCTCCTATGGCTTACGATATTCAGACATGGGGTTGGACAACCGATGCTGTGGCTCATCCTTTCAAGGGATTCGATTTCCACTTCCTCTTCACTTATCAGAAGCCAACTTACAAGAAATATGAGACATCGGTTACCTTCAGTGATGGTACCCCTGGCAACATCAATGCCACTGGCAATATCGTAGCAGAGATTCCTCAGATTCTCATCGAGTTGGATCCAAGCTACATGATTACCAAGGACATCAAGCTCTGGACCAGCTTCCGTTACTTCAGTAAGACCTACGCCAACATCAATGAGGCATATTACTTCAACGGTCACTGGGAGACTTTCGGAGGTTTGAACTGGCAGGCAACCAAGCGCTTGGCTCTCGGCTGCACCGTAGTCAACTTCCTCAACCAGACTGGTGCCAAGGGTAGTATCGCAGGTGCCGAACTGATTACCAAGGATGAGGCTAAGGGAATCAAAAATCAGATTATGACGGGTAGCTATCTTCGTCCATTCACTGTAGAATTCACAGCTTCGCTGAAGTTCTAATTAGTTCAAACATAATAAGATAAGGCAGTACTATATAATAATGTATAGTGCTGCCTTTTTCTTGTTTGGGTTTTGAACTTTGGAGAAAACGCTGTTTTCCATAATAAAATAGGTGAAAAGAGTGTTTTTATCAGTCATGATTAATAAAATAGAGGAGTTTTAGTGTTTGTCTTCCTAAAAACGTCCGTAAAAGAAAAGTTTTAGGAATCAATTCCTAAAACTTTCTAAATAATCGTACTTTTAGTATGTAGATTCCTAAAAAATATGTATATTTGCAGCATGACATGTAAAAATACAAAAATGAAGAGAATAGAACGACATAACTATCTGAAAAAGCTGATAGCTTTCAAGGATAAAAAGCTTATCAAGGTGATAACAGGCATCCGCCGTTGTGGTAAATCGACCATTATGGAGATTTATCGTGACTGGCTGATAGCTCATGGAGTAATGCAAGAGCAAATCATCTATCTCAATTTTGAGGACTATGACTATTTTGAATTGCGAGACCCAAGAAAACTGTATTCTTATGTCAAACCTTTGATACAGCAAGATAAGATGACTTACATCTTTTTTGATGAGATACAGCATGTCACGGATTTTCCGGATATCATCAATAGTCTTAATTTGAAGCCAACAGTTGATTTATATGTGACGGGTTCGAATGCCTACATGCTTTCTAGCGAGATAGCTACACTCTTGTCTGGCAGGTATGTAGAGATTGCGATGCTTCCGTTGTCTTTCAAGGAGTATGCGGAAGGTATCGGTGGTACGGACCATCTTTCACAGACATATATAGAATATGTGAGCAAGAGCAGTTTCCCATATACATTGGAGTTGGATACGGCTAATGAGATTAGCGATTACTTGAATGCTGTTTACAATACGATAGTGGTAAAGGACATCATGAGTCGAAATAAACTTTCCGATGTGATGATGTTGGAGAACGTGATACGTTTCACGGCAGATAATATCGGCAATATTCTCTCGACGAAACGTATTGCAGACTTGATGTCGGCTGATGGGCGAAAGATTGACCAAAAGACCGTGGAGAAATACCTGTCAACCCTTTGCGAGTCTTTCTTCTTGTATGAAGTGAAGCGATATAACATCAAGGGTAAGCAACTCCTCAAAACTTTGGGAAAATACTATCTGGTGGATATTGGTTTGCGACGTATGTTGCTTGGCTCTCGCTCTTTTGATGCAGGGCGCATTTTGGAAAATATCGTTTTTCTGGAACTCTTGCGTCGGCAGAAGAAAGTGTATATAGGCAAGATGGATAACTTGGAGGTTGATTTTGTTGCTATCGACGAGAATGACTTAGCCTATTATCAGGTAGCTGCAACGGTAAGGGATGAGAAGACCTTGAAGCGCGAACTCGCTTCGCTTCAGCAAATCAAGGACCAATATCCCAAGTATATCTTGACGCTCGATGAAGACCCGACGGCAGATTATGATGGTATCAAGCGAATCAATGCGTTGAAATGGCTGATGGGGGAAGTATAGTCTTGTTGCCTCCAAGGAGATGTGAGGAAAAGAATCGTTCATGCACTGCAAAAGATGTTGCATGAACGATTTTTTGTATCGGATGAAACGAGATTTATATGATAATTCCTGCTTTATTCTTATCTTTGCAGCAGATTTAAACAATAATGCTAACAATTTAAAAAGAAAACGATCATGAAATCCAATTCAATGATTACCAAGGCTGCCTGCCTCATGTTGATGGCATCAGCTACAACTTCTGCCTTTGCACAGAAGATGAACATCGAACACAAGGGTGATACTACTATCATCAAGGTGGAGAATCCTACCAAGTATCTTCTTCTCCCTATCCAGGAAGAGAAGGATGAGGCCCAGGTTTTGCTCGATACAGGTTCTAAGGATGATACCTGGATGGACGTTCGCCTGGCTCAGAATGGTTCTGATTACTATGTGCCTTTCGCTTTGGGAAAGGGTAAGACTGCTACCGTCAAGATTCTCGGTTTGAAGAAGGATGCTTTGGCACTCAACTTGCTCAAGCTCAGCGATACATTCGACACCACCAACACCGATTACTATCGTCCATCTTATCACTTCACTCCGCTCTATGGTTGGATGAACGACCCTAACGGAATGGTGTATAAGGATGGTGAGTATCATCTCTATTTCCAGTATAACCCATACGGAAGTAAGTGGGGCAATATGCACTGGGGACATGCCGTAAGCAAGGACCTCGTTCATTGGGAACACCTTGATCCAGCCATCGCCCGCGACCCTGTAGGTCATATCTTCTCTGGTAGTTCGGTTGTGGATAAGAAGAATACGGCAGGTTTCGGCAAGAATGCCATCATCGCCATCTATACCAACAACAGTAGTGTAAACCATGATGAGGTGCAGTGCATCGCTTATAGCAATGACAATGGTCGTACCTTTACCAAGTACGAGGGCAACCCAGTGTTGACTCCATTCGATGGCTTGAAGGACTTCCGTGACCCTAAGGTGTTCTGGTATGAGAAGGGAAAATGCTGGTATATGATTGTTTCTGCTGATAAGGAGACCCGCTTCTACAAGTCAAAGAATCTCAAGAAATGGACTTACGTGAGTGCCTTTGGTAAGGGTTTGGGTCAGCAGCCATGCCAGTATGAGTGCCCAGACTTCTTCCAGTTGCCTGTAAATGGTGATAAGAAGAAGATGAAGTGGGTGATGACCATGAATATCAATCCAGGTTGCTGGTTTGGTGGCAGTGCAACCGAGTATTTCGTAGGCGATTTCGATGGCAAGAAGTTTACTTGTCCTGATGCCCACGATGTGAAGTGGCTCGATTGGGGTAAGGATCACTATGCTACCGTTACCTTCTCAAACACAGGCGACCGAGTATTGGGTATCACCTGGATGAGCAACTGGCAGTATGCCAACCTTACTCCGTTCAAGCAGAACCGTGGTGCCAATGGTTTGCCTCGAGAGTTGAAGCTTTACGAGAAGAATGGCAAGTATTATATTTCTGAGAATGTAGCTCCTGAAGTATATGCATTGAGAAAGGAAACCAAGGATTTGGCTGATGCTTCTGTTGCTGATGCCAAGGATCTGAAAGGTGTTGCAGCCAATATGGAGGGTGCCTTCGAGATTGAGGCTGATGTAACTCCAGATGCCAACGGTATTGCCGGTATTGAGATTTCAAACAACAAGCGTGAGCGCACTATGATTTATTTCGATATGAAGCAGGGCAAGGTAGTGATGGATAGAACCGAGAGTGGTCTGAGTGATTTCGGCAAGCAGGCAGTTCCTCATGATATCGAGTTGGCTTGGGACAAGCAGCGTGCTGCAGAAGGCAAGGAGCCTGCCCGCATCACCAACTCCATCAACTACAAGAACGATTTCGCTCTGGCTACCTGGGCTCCATTGAGTCTTTGCGAGGATGGCAAGAAGACCTATCATGTTGATATTTTCGTAGATAAGTCATCTGTAGAACTCTTCGTAGATGGCGGTCGCATCGCCATGACCAACCTCGTGTTCCCAGTAGCTCCATACGAGAATGTGAAGCTCTACACCCAGGGTGGCAAGGCTGAGTTCAAGAACCTGAAGGTTCATAAGCTCGGCTTGTAAAATCTTTTGTATGATAGAATAGTTAATGTTAATAGTAAGGAGTCGCAACTTGAAAATATTTTGGGTTGCGACTCTTTTTTTGGGCTTAGGGGAGATTGTCCGTGGATAAAACAACCTCTGTTTCTTATTTACCGGTTTGCTGTTTCATTCCCTCAAAAAACTTTTGCTGCAATTGTTTGGCCAGTTGATTATCAGGGTTGAGTTTGAGAGCTTTCTCGTAATCCTGCATCACTTCCAGATAATAGCGTTGACCGTTTTGCCCTGGATTCTGTACGATGCGTACCATATAGAGAAAACCGCGAAGGGTACAGATGTCAGACGGGTCAGCATGCTTTATATTCTCCATCTTGGCAATAGTTTCTTCAGTCTCTTTTAGAAGATTTTCTGTTTGTGGAGCATGCGGATTCATCACGGAATAATTGAGACTTTGCAAAACTATCTGAAACTTGGGCTGGATGCTATCAGGAAACATATCATCAATACGCTTCATCTCTGCAATACAATTAAGTATGCTCTCTGATGTCGGTTGCTGAAGTTTTGCAAGCGACTGTCCGATAAGCCCCTGCATTGTGGATTGCTGGGCATAGATAACTACAGATGTTGTCATGAAGAAGACTGACATCAATACGAATCGTTTAAAAGTTTGAAATGTCATATGCTTTATTATTTTTAAGTGAAACAAATATGCCTATATATAAAAATCTGTCTCTAGAAGGAACTATCGAACGTCCGTTAGTATTATATCCGAAAATGTTTGTACGGCCGAGGATGTTGTTCAGAGAAGAATAGATAATGACCTTGGGACTTAGCAGATAAGTAAGGTTTATATCTACGCTATTATAATGTGGTGTCTTGCCAATCAGAAAATGACGTCCGCTTGCATACGATTCAGTCAGCCCAATGATTGCTTTGCCGAATGAATATTTTGCTGTCAATCTCAGATTATGCCTTGAGGCGTAGTCAGGTATTCGCTCTTCTGTGTATTCGTGATAGAATCGCTTGGAATCGTTGTAGGAATATGAAAATGCTGTGGTCAGATGTTTGAAAAGCGAATGCTCTTCTACAAAAATGTCTATACCTTTACTCTTTCCATATCCTTTCGGTTGGTAAATACCCTTTTCCCATAAAGGCAATCGCTGATATTTTTTCCAGTAGGGTTCTATTCGTATGAGTGTACCAGGCGACTTATATTGTATGGATAGGATAGCATGATCTGCCGTACTTTGTCCAAGAGATTTCTTGTTTGTTGCAAGATAGTCATCTTCTGGAGTCTGGCTATACCGACCGGTAGCAAATGAAAGCTGAAAATTCTTGTTAGGAATATAACATAGTGTAGCCCTTGGCATAAACAGCCAGTTGGCATGAGCCATATATTCTGTCCTTGTCGAAATATTCAGGAACACATGGGGCATCATCCTCCATTGGGCATCAATATGAGCAGCAAGAATATTATAATCCAACTTGTAGCAATCGTTTTCGTACTCCATGAGGCTGTTTCGCTGATAGTCCTCCATTCCTGCCGATATTTTTAGTGCATCCGAGCAAATTTTGCGTATTTCTGCTTTCAGATGTATCTCATTCCTGAAGTTGTAATATCGGTCACCAGCAATCTTCGCATCTTCTATATCGTTGAATACCGATGAGCTTGCCATACCACAAAAGAGCGTGTAGCCAGCACCCCACTGTGCCTTATAGGTTGTGTTGGCATAGATATTATTCTCTTTGAGCGAAAGGTTTTGGTTGTCTATATGCTGTCCTACAGATGTAAAATCATAGCCAACGTATGTTTTCAATATTCCGGCATTTCGGAACTCATTCTTGTATTGTGATTCGCCAGATAGTTTTAGATAAGGCTTGTTGAAATCAAGCCTTTCTGAAAATAACTGATTGTAGATTCCCAAACTTGTTAGTGCGGCATTAAAGGATAAGCTGCTGTGGGAATATGCCTTGGTGCCACCGATGTTCCAGTCAACCAATGATGCGCTGACTCCATATTTGTCACTTGTTGCAGCATCTGATGTTTCCATAGGGAGAACGGAGGAAAGTGCTTGTCCATATTCTCCGCTATATCCACCAAGAGAAAAGTTGATACCTTTAAATATAAAAGGAGAGAATCGTCCACGTACAGCAGTATTTTCTGTGTTTGTACTATATGGAACAAGGACGTGCATTCCGTTAATGAAAGTCTGGCATTCTTCGCTTTCTCCACCACGGACATAGAGCTTTCCATTTTCTCCCACTTTTTGAGTGCCGGGTAAAGTTTGCAGGGCTGCAACAATGTCCCCGCATGAATTACCTGCCATCACAACATCTAAGGCATCCATAGTCTTGAAGTTGTCACTTTTCCCGAAACTGTAAGTGCTGGCAGATATTACAACTTCTTGGATTGCCGTAGCTTTTTCTTTCATTTGGATAGAAAGATTATGTAACTTGCAGGCATCTGTAGTCTGCATATATTCTTCAAAACCAATCATGGTAATCTTGATAGACGCTTCTCCGGTTTTTGATGTGGAAAAGGTAAACCTGCCCAGAGAATCTGTCAGGCATCCATCAATTGTGCCCATGATGAAAACATTGGCACCAGCAAGCGGTTCCTGACCGCTTTTTACCATGCCTGATATGATGGTCTGTGCAGCCAGGTTGCAGACTGAAGTCAGCAGCAATGCGATATGTATTATTCGATGTTTCATGCCGCAAAGATACTGCATGAAACTGGAGCTACCAAATTCTTAGGATATACAACTAAAACTTATGATAGAAAGCTAGTTAAGATGCCGAATAACTAAGTTGAAGAACAAATAACTATGTAAGATAAGTCTTTAACTTGGGCACGAATCTTCGGGAAACGGGTATGATGTTTGTGCAATTTCCGAGAGTCAGTTGATAACCATTTGAGTTGCCTCGTGCCGAAGTGATATTATTCACATTGACAGCAAAAGAACGGTGACATTGGAAAATGTTCTCAAACTCTTTCAACTCTTCAAGAGCATGGGTTAGTGTTGTATGGATATCAACAGCAACAACATTACCTTCTTTTAGAAAACAGACGGATACATTGTTTTTCTGTGCTTCCATATAAAGTAGATCGTTGATGGCAATCGACAGATCGTTTCCTCTTACGTTAGTATCATGGATGGTAATAGATACTTCTTCCTGTTCCTTTGTTGTATTGCGCAACAACTCTTCCATTCTCTCTCGTAATGTTCTGTTGTATTGCATTCCGATAGATAATGTCGTAAGAAATATGCCTATGATAATAGTCCAATTTAGAAACAAGAGAAACAGACTGAATGTAATCGTATAATGAAACAAGTATGAGAATAGGAGGAAATTACCGAAGGCAATGATGAAAATCAGTCCGAGTATAGCTACTCCTTCATGCCAGATACGCCAGGGCTTGATAGTTTGATGCAAATACTTCAATATCGTTGCAGCGTATGTTATGTGGCATCCAAAAGTTACCAGTCCGAATAATGTAGCAACAAAGCATTTGTTACCTTGATATAAGCAGAGTCCAAATGGCTGCAGAAAATATAAAATTACCCAAATGATGAAGCCAAAGATGCTACTATCTTTTAGCAAGTGTTTACTCTGTTTAAAAGGATATGTTCGAGTTAGAAACGACATGTTGAATCTGATTTATTTAATTAACGCAGCACTATCATTTATCTTCTTTATCAGAGTACCTAAGCTACTCTGTTGGTGCACCGGGATGCTTGCCATATCCAGACATTTTGTTTATTATCGTGCTGCAAAAATAAAACAAAGTTCTGAATGACACGGCAAAAGTACAAATAAAATTTGAGAAACGTACTTTTGGAGACGTTTATTTTGGTAATGAAGCATTTTCTTATGATGTCTCAGGACTTTTTATCACATTATTATTATATATATGCATCATCTTTCATGATAGCAAGAAACATCAATCCTACTCTGTTCGACCTCTCGGGAAGAAAAGTCCTTGTGCCACAAAAAGGACACATTTATATTATGGGCAACAAGAAAGTCGTATGGTAGGAACGTGTGTTTCGGAAAAAATATAATAAAAGCCTCAGTTTGTAAATGCAAACTGTGGCTTTTTCGTTTTTTTATGCTATCTTTGCACACAGATAGTGTTTTTAAAGATAGATTATCATGGAACAGCAAGTAAAACTACTACCTTATGGGGTGGCAGATTTTGTTACGGTAATAGAGCAGAATCTATATTATGTGGATAAGACGATGTTTATCCCGGAACTGGAGAAGCAGCCTCGCAATCTCTTCTTCATCCGTCCTCGTCGTTTTGGTAAGAGCATATTCTTGAGTATGCTCTATTCTTACTATGACTGTACGCAGAGCCATAAGTTCCAGAGTCTTTTTGGAAATCTGTGGATAGGTCAGCATCCTACTCCTTTGCAGGGAAAGTATCAGGTGTTGTTCCTAGATTTCTCCCAGATTACGGGTAATATCGATAAGCTAGAGACGAAGTTTAATTCTTATCTCAGCATCAATCTCGATGCTTTTGTCCGTCAATACTCAGAATATTATCAGGCAGAGATGGAAGAAATCCTGGCGCAGGAAGATTTCGAGGAGAAGATGGAACTGATATTCAAGGCTGCCAAGGCGCACCAGTATCATCTGTATCTCATCATCGATGAGTATGACAATTTCACGAATGTCATTCTCAACGAACGTGGTGAGAAAGTATATCATGCAATAACCCATGCCGACGGCTTTTATCGTGACGTCTTCAAGAAGTTCAAGGGTAATTTTGAGCGTATCTTCATGATGGGTGTAAGCCCTGTAACCCTGGATGATGTGACGAGTGGATTCAATATAGGTTGGAACATTTCTATCAAGCCGGAGTTTGATGAGATGCTGGGCTTCTCTACCACCGATGTGGTGGAGATGTTTACCTATTATAAGGAACATGGTAGTATTCCTGCTGATAGTGATATTGATGCCATCGTCAATAATATGAAGCCATGGTATGATAACTATTGCTTTGCTAAACAGGCATTGAAGAAGAAAACTCGTATGTTTAATTGTGATATGGTTCTTTATTACCTTCGCAATTATATGGATGCCGGATGTCCGCCAGAAGAGATGATTGACCCGAATACCCGTACCGATTACGGCAAGATGAAGAAACTGTTGCAGTTTGACAAGCTGGATGGAGAGCGTAAGGGCATCATCCGCAAGATAGCAGAAGAGGAACAGATTGTTACCCAGCTTTATGAGTCGTTTTCTGCGTATCAGATTCCAAAGGCAGAGATATTCCCAAGTCTTCTGTTCTATTATGGCATGTTGACCATCAAGGGAACTCGTGGCTCCAAGCTCATTCTGGGCATTCCAAACAATAATGTCCGCAAGCAGTATTATGGTTATCTGGAAGAGGAGTATCAGGCAAAGGCTTATGTGGATGTCAACCAGCTTACCGATTACTATTATGATATGGCATACGATGGTAAGTGGGAAGAAGGATTGCGCTTTATGGCGGATGCCTATGCCAAGGTTTCATCGGTGCGTGATGGCATTGAGGCTGAACGAAATCTGCAGGGATTCTTCATGGCTTATTTGAATCTGAATAATTATTATGTCACGGCTCCTGAGTTGGAGTTGAATCATGGCTATTGTGATTTCTTCCTTTTGCCAGACCTTACCCATTATGCCAGTCAGCATAGCTACATTCTGGAGTTGAAGGTTCTTTCGAAGAAAGATTTCTCTGCGATAGTTGAAGGTGAGTTCACGGAAGATGGCAAGCCTATGACCAAGGCGGAGAAACAGTGGCGTGAGGCTGTTGATCAGATTCATCGATATGCCGAGGCTCCAAGGGTTGAGGCTTTGCGCCAAGGCACAAAACTCCATCTCATCATCATGCAGTTTGAGGGGTGGGAACTTAAACGGATGGAAGAAGTATAAAATCAATGAAAAGAATCAATATTATCTTAATAGTACTACTTAGTAGTATGCTTCTTCTAGGTTCTTGCACCCAGAAGAAGATGGTGATTGGTGTGTCGCAATGCTGCAGCGGAGTTTGGCGCGAGAAGGTGAATAATGAGATTCGACTGGCGCAGTATCAATATAAGAATGTGGATTTGTTGTTTACTACTGCAGAGAATGACGGGCAACGCCAGGCTCGCCAGATAGACAGTATGATAGCCAGGAAGGTAGATTTAATCGTGGTGGCTCCTGATAACGTGAATGAAGTAACACCTGCCATCGAGCGTGCCTATCGTGCCCATATCCCGGTTATTCTCTTCGACAGAAAGGTAACGACACCCCATTATACAGCTTCCATCGGTGGCGATAATGTAGAAGCGGGTAGGGAAGTAGCCCGCTTTCTTGCCAGGAAACTGGACGGAAAAGGTACCGTCGTTGAGATTACGGGCTTGAAAGATGCTTCTCCTGTCATTGAGCGCCATCGTGGTTTCCATGAGGTGATGAAGAATTATCCGGGAATCAAGGTGGTTACTCTGGACAGTAACTGGAAGATGGAGCGTGCCCAGGAGTTGTTTAAGCAATATCTGGATAAAGGCGGACATGCGGATGGCGTGTTCGGACATAGCGACCTGGGAGCCATAGGTGCCTTTCTGGAAGCAGAGAGACGAGGCATTGATAAGCAGATGCTGATAGTGGGCATTGATGGATTGCCTGGAGAATGGGAAGGAGTGGATAGAGTGAAGAGAGGACAGTTTGCTGCTTCTTATGTCTATCCCACCCAGGGCGAAAAGATTATGGAATTGGCGATGAATATCCTTCAGGGTAAACCCTATAAGAAGGATAATGTGATGAAATCATTCCTTGCTACCCCTGAAAACTGCGATGCCATCGCCCTACAATATGAGGATCTGGAAGCCAAGATGAAGAATCTGGATCAGATTTCTGACAGTCTTGATTCTTATTCAGAGGTATCCCGCATCCAGAAATGGATGCTTGTGGTCGCCTTTATTGTAGTGCTGATTCTGTTCTTTGTCATCTACTATATATATAAGGTATATAGAAAGAAGCTGCAGAAACAGAAAGCCGTGGCTCGTGGATTCATAGAGAACAAGGAGGGCTGGGCTGCTGAACTGAATCACCTGGATGAGAGTGATCGTTATTTCATGGATCGTTTCAAGAAGAAGATTCTTGATAATATGGGCAATGCTGATATGAAAATGGATGATTTGGGAGCCGAGATGCAGTTGAGTAAAGTACAGCTCTATCGCAAGGTGAAGGCTATGACAGGAAAAACGCCTGCCGAGCTCCTGAAAGAGATGCGCCTGCAGAGAGCCTATACGCTCCTGATGCAGACTGATAAGACTGTAGCTGAAGTCTCGGCAGAAGTAGGCTTTGCGTTACCGGGCTATTTCTCTTCATGCTTTAGGAAGCAGTTTGGCGTTCTTCCTACCGATTTCAGAAATAAACAGTTATCTAAAAGAAAATAGTTTTCTAACTCCTTTAAAATAAGTATATTAAAATCTTAGCAAAAAATAAGAAAATCGTTTCATGTAACATAATTATTGTTGCAGGAACGATTTTTTTTATTCTCATATCCAATCTTTGCCTAATTTTGCAGCAGTAATCAAACAATAACAATTTTTGAAACTTAAAATGTTAAATATAGTATGAACAATCTTTCAAAATTACTAATGAGCTCTGCGCTCTGTGCTGTTTGCACCGTAGCTAGTGCACAACAGGTAAATGTAAATGGCATCGTAAAGGATGCTGCCGGTGAGACAGTCATTGGAGCGTCTGTCATGGTTAAGGGTACTAAGACCGGTACTGTTACCGACTTCGATGGTAACTTCCATGTAGAATGTGCTCCTGGTTCCACACTTGTTATATCTTATATTGGATATAAGACGCAAGAAGTAAAGGCTTCAGATAATATGGAGGTTACACTTCAGGAAGATGCCAACGACTTGCAGGAAGTAGTTGTAACAGGTTATACCACTCAGAAGAAGGCAGACTTGACCGGTTCCGTGGCTGTGGTTTCAACCAAGAACCTGAAGACAAGTTCAGAGACAGACCCGATGCGTGCTTTGCAGGGTCGTGTTCCTGGTATGACTGTTACTACCGATGGTTCTCCTATTGGTGCAGGAACCGTGCGTATTCGTGGTATCGGTTCTTTCAACTCTTCTCAGGACCCTCTTTATATCATAGATGGTGTGCCTACCACTATGGCATTGAATACCCTCAATACAAATGATATTGAGAGTATGCAGGTTTTGAAGGATGCCGCTTCGGCTTCTATCTATGGTTCACGTGCATCGAATGGTGTCATCATCATCACCACCAAGAAAGGTAAGAAGGGAAGCAAGGTTGCTGTTGACTTCTCTGCCAACCTCACTGCACAGTTCTATTCCAACCAGTCGAAGATGAAGCTGATGAACTCCAGCCAGTATGCTACTGCGATGGCTCAGGCAGCCCTGAACGATGGACTCGATCCTGTGGCTTATGCAGCCAACTACGGCATCGACTTGAATGCGGCCTCTGGAACTCCAATCACCGTTTGGAATCCTGCTACCAACCAGTATCAGAACTATACTATCAATGGTCGATATGATGGCTACATCAATAAAAAGAAGACCATGCGATTCTCAGATACCGACTGGCTCGATGAAATCTCTCGCACAGGTTTCTCGCAGAACTACGACCTCTCTGTATCTCATGCCAATGACAAGCATAGCGCTATGTTCTCCTTGGGATACAAGAACAATGAGGGTGTCTTGAAATATACCGACTTCGAGAATATCTCAGCTCGTTTGAACACCTCTTGGAATTTAAACAAGATCGTAACCGTAGGTGAGAATTTGACTTTGACTTATACCTCTCAGGTAGATTGCCATCCGATGGAGAATGCCTTGAAGATGCCTTCCATCGTTCCGGTTTACGAAGAAGATGGCAAGACCTTCGCTGGTCCAGTGGGTAGTATGGCCGACCGTCAGAACCCTTGTCGTGAGCAGTATCAGAACCGCAACAACCACCTCGACTACTGGCGCATCTTTGGTAATGCTTTCGTAGAATTGAAGCCTGTCAAGGGATTGACCCTGCGTTCTAACTTCGGTTTGGATTTCAAGACATCGTTTATCAATTCGATGACGAATACTTATCATTCCGATATTGTCAACAATGACATCGCCAAGACAACGCTCTCGAATAACAATGAGACTAACTGGACATGGTCTAACACAGCCCAGTACGTTACCCAGATTGGCAAGCACAACATCGATGTACTCGGTGGTATGGAATTTTCCAAGCAGTCGGTTGTCGATTTCTCTGCCTATTCAGAAGGCTATGCGCTGGAAGATAAAGATTATATGTGGCCAAATGCTGCCACGGGAACGATGCGTAACTCGGGTGCAAAGGTAGGCTATCGCCTGGCTTCTTTCTTCGGAAAGGTGAACTACAACTGGGATGATCTCCTCCTGGCTTCCTTTACTATCCGTCATGATGGTTCTTCACGTTTCGGTAAGGCTCATCGCTGGGGTACTTTCCCTGCTGCATCACTCGGCTTGCGATTCTCTAATCTCCTGAAGAAGGATTGGTTGGATGACGCCAAGTTGCGACTCTCTTGGGGTCAGACAGGTAACCAGGCTATCGACAACAATGCACAGTTTGGTCTTTATGTAGTGGATTACGGACTAGACCGTGTAACCTCTACAGCTTACGACCTCTTCCTGCAAGGTTCAGGTACCTTCCCTTCTGGCTATCGTGCCACACAGTTGGCTAACCCTAACTTGAAATGGGAGGCTGCTACCCAGTATAACGTAGGTTTGGATTACACCCTGTTTGGCAACACCCTCTATGGTACAGTGGATGCCTATATTAAGAATGTAAAGGATATGTTGATTAATCCTGCTTATCTGGGTGCAACTGGTGAAGGTGGAAATTCATGGCAGAATGGTCCTTCGCTCCGCAACTGGGGTATGGAGTTCACCGTGGGCTATCGCAAGACTTTGGCTAATGGACTTGGCATCGACGTGAACGGCAATCTGGATTTCTTCCGCAACAAGGTTACTTATTTGCCAGCATCAACAACAGGTGCTTACGCTCACACATCTAAGGAAAACCTGGTGCAGAGTGGCAAGTCATACGGTTCTATCGTAGGTTATGTAGCTGATGGAATTTTCCAGAATCAGGCAGAAGTAGATAAGTCTGGACAGCCAAACGCACGTGTCGGTGGATTGAAATACAAGGACTTAGATGGTAAAAATGGTATCACTTCAGATGACCAGACTTGGATTTTCGACCCTGTGCCAGCCTTCTCCTATGGTTTGAATATTGCTCTCAACTACAAGGGCTTTGATTTCAGTATGTTCTGGCAGGGTGTCTATGACCAGGATGTGTATAACAACCAAAAGTTCCAGACCGACTTCTGGGCTATTACTGATGGTGGTTCTAACAAGGGTACCCGTTTGCTCGATGCTTGGAATACCAACAACACTGGTTCTTCCATCCCACGCTTGAGCACCATGAATACAGCTGATGAAGGTCGTGCTTCCTCTTACTTCGTTGAGAATGGATCTTACTTGAAGTTGCGCACCTTGCAGGTGGGTTATACTATCCCAAGCAGCATCCTCTCTAAGTTGAAGATGACCAGTGCCCGTGTCTATCTCTCAGGTCAGAATCTTTTGACCATCAAGAGCAATAGCCTGACCTGTTCAGACCCAGAGAATCCAAACTGGAACTATCCACTTTCAACATCCGTATCATTCGGACTTCAGGTAGGTTTCTAAAATGTTTCATATTTTAAAGAGAATTTCAAAATGAAAAAATTATATACAATGGTGCTTGCAGCAGCACTGGTAGGAACATTCACCAGTTGTGATGATTTCCTGGATTACAAGCCAACAGCTGTGGTTGATGAAGACAAGGCTTTCAGCGAGCCAGACAAGATGGTAAACAGTGCCTATGCGATGTTGGGCGACTGTTGGTATTCTTATCCATTCAACCTTTGGCCATATGGTGACCTTTCTTCAGATGATTGCTTGAAGGGTGGTGGTGGCACCGGTGACACCGGTTATCACGATGTGGAGATATGGAGTACCTTGACCTCTACTAAGGGCGAACTCGACGAGTTATGGTATCGTCTCTATTGTGCCGTTTCCCGTTGCAACCGTGCCTTGGTTTCTTTGCAGCAGAATGGTGAGAACACACTGGGTGCTGAGCTAACCAAGCAGCGTGAGGCTGAGGTTCGCTTCCTCCGTGCTCATTTCTATTTCAAGTTACTTACCATGTATCGTCAGATTCCTTGGATAGACGAGAAGGTTTATGAGGATAAAACCACAGAGAGCACATCAAACACTCAGTTTACTTACGAGGAATTGTGGCAGAAGGTGATAGCCGACTTCCAGGCAGCATACGATGTACTTCCTGCTAAGCAGAAGGATGGCGGTCGTGTCAACAAGATTGCTGCCGCAGGTTATCTGGCTAAGTGTTATCTTACCATTGCCTGGGGTGATGGCTATGAGGCAACCGATGGTGTTGACCATATTAATAAGGAGTATATGCAGAAGGTTATCGACTATACTGATGTGGTGAAGAATTCAGACTATGGTTACATGGCAGATTTCGGCGACATCTTCCTGCCTGACTATAAGAACAGCAAGGAGTCAGTTTTTGCTGTCCAGACTTCCGACTATAGCGAGGACCATACCACCTTCGGACGTGCCAACTGGTCTAATATGCTGAATGGCTGTTGGGGTATTTGGTCTTGCGGATGGGATTTCCACAAGCCTTCACAGAACCTGGTGAATGCCTTCAAGACCAAGAACGGACTTCCTGAGTTTGATGACTACAACAAGACTTGTGATTATCCTGTAAACGGTAAGCCTAATAGTCAGAAATGGGATCCACGTTTGTTCCATACAGTAGGAATGCCTACCTTCCCATATAAATATGAGTCAGAATACAAGATGACTACGGCCAACTCTCGTACACCAAACGTTTACGGTTACTATACCTCTCTGAAGGAAGTACCACAGCGTTCAAAGGGTGAAACTTTCAATGGTTCTTGGCAGGCGTTTGCGATGAACGACTACGTGCTCCGTTATAGCGACATCATGTTGATGCGTGCTGAGGCTTTGATAGAGTTGGGCCGTCTGGCTGAGGCTCGTACCATCATCAACGATATCCGTCAGAGAGCCAAGAATTCTGTGGATAAGCATATTGAATATGCCAAGGATCAATGTGATATAGCCCTCTATCCGGAGTCTTATTTCCAGGATAAGGAGACGGCAAGAAAGTGCCTTCGCTGGGAGCGTCGTCTGGAAATGGCTATGGAGAACGGCCGCTTCTTCGACCTGCGTCGCTGGGGCATTGCTTCTGAGACACTGAACAAGTATTTCGAATCTGAGCAGAAAGATCAGTATGGAGAGCAAACATACGCACAATACTTGAAGGATGCCAAGTTCACACCGGGCAAGAACGAGTTCTATCCGGTTCCATATAACCAGCTGTATTACATTCCTGGTCTTTATAAGCAGAATAAGGGATACGAGTAATTACCATCGGTATTTTTAGATAATTAGATAATTAGACAATGAAAAAGATATTTATTTCAGCGCTTGTCGCTCTTTGCGGTTTCACCGCCAGTTATGCCCAGCAGGCTTCCTTCTTGAGCAATAACCACTGTCTCTATCGCATCAGCCAGGAGAGTCAGAACCAGAAGTGTCTCTTGCTCCCTGTGCAGGAGAGTGCGGAGATTGCCAACATCAAGGTGATTGCCGACAACAAGCAGGTGAAAGCCTTCAATGTGAAGTTGGCTAAAGACCACGTAGATTATTACGTGCCTCTCTATATGAATGAGTTTGCCGGTTTGAAGGGCCTGGCTCTCGATGTCCATGTAAACGGCGATTATAGCAAGGAGGGTTTGAACGCCCTCACTTGCTGGGAGAACATGAAGTTCTCTGATTCTTTCGATATGAAGAATCGTGAACAGTATCGCCCAGTTTTCCATCACACTCCTGCTTACGGATGGATGAACGACCCAAATGGTATGTTCTATAAGGATGGCGTATGGAATCTCTACTTCCAGTATAATCCTTACGGATCACAGTGGGAGAATATGACCTGGGGCCATTCTACATCTACCGACTTGGTACATTGGAAGTTCCAGGGTGCCCCTATCCAGCCAGATGCAATTGGTACCATTTTCAGTGGTTCTGCCGTTGTGGATAAGAATAATACCGCTGGTTTGGGCAAGGGGGCTGTTGTGGCTCTCTACACTTCGGCTGGTGAGAACCAGACACAGAGCATGGCTTACAGCACAGATAATGGCAAGACCTTTACCAAATATGAGGGAAATCCGATCATCACCAGCAATGTGCCTGATTTCCGTGACCCTCACATGTTCTGGAACGAGGACATCAAGAAATGGAATATGATCATGGCGGTTGGTCAGCACATGGAAATCTATTCTTCAGATAACTTGAAGGACTGGAAATACGAAAGCTCTTTCGGTGAGAAGTATGGCAACCATGGCGGTGTCTGGGAATGCCCAGACTTGATGAAGATGAAGGTTCGTGGCACCGGTAAGGAGAAGTGGATGCTTATCTGCAACATCAATCCTGGTGGACCTTCCGGAGGTTCTGCTACCCAGTATTTCATCGGTGATTTCGACGGTCATAAGTTTACTTGCGACAGCAAGCCTGAGGTAACCAAGTGGATGGATTACGGAAAGGATCATTACGCTACAGTTACTTTTGATAACGCACCAGAAGGTCGCCGCGTGGCTATCGCCTGGATGAGCAACTGGCAGTATGCCAACCAGGTTCCTACCCAGCAGTACCGTTCAGGCAACTCTATTCCTCGCGACTTAGGTCTCTTTGAATATAAGGGTGAAACTTATTGCAGCGTGGTTCCATCTCCAGAGATGACAGCGGCAAGAAGCATGAAGGCAGGCAAGAAACTTACAGCATCTTGCGAGATGGTAGTGAACCTGAAGGGAAATGCTACTATCACTTTGAGCAACGACAAGGGCGAGAAGGTAGTGATGAACTACGATGCCAAGGCAGAAACTTTCTCAATGGATAGAACCAAGAGCGGTAAGATGGATTTCAGCAAGGACTTCGTTGCAGTCACCAAGGCTCCAACCTACGGCAATATCAGCCAGCTGCGCATCTTCATCGATAAGAGCAGCATCGAGGCTCTTGATGCTGACGGCAAGATGTCCATGACCAATCTCGTGTTCCCAAGCAAGCCTTACAACAAGGTTACTGTAAAGGGAAAGGGTAAGTATCAGATTTACGACATCAAGTAACCTCATCTGTTAAGAACTGAATCTGTAAGATAATTGTTTCTAAGAGTGTTACTGATGTAACAATGCAACATAAATGGTAGCCGATGAACGATATTTTATGATATATTGTATCGTTTATCGCTACCTTTGCACCAGCAAAAATAGAAACAATAACGCTAACAAATATGAATAAATCATCAAAATTATCAATTATCCCGGTGATGCTCTGTTTCTTCGCCATGGGATTTGTAGATTTGGTAGGTATCGCCTCCAACTACGTAAAGGAAGATCTCAACCTCAATGATTCGACAGCCAATCTGTTTCCATCCCTGGTATTCTTCTGGTTTCTCATCTTCTCGGTTCCTACGGGAATCCTGATGAATAAGATAGGTAGAAAGAAGACAGTACTTCTGTCTTTGCTTGTTACCGTTATCTCCCTCCTTTTGCCTATCTTTGGCGAAAACTTTGAACTGATGCTCGTGTCGTTCTCATTGCTCGGCATCGGAAATGCCTTGATGCAGACATCCCTGAACCCTCTGGTTTCAGTGGTGACATCAGGTCAGAACCTGGCATCCACATTGACCTTCGGTCAGTTTGTCAAGGCGATAGCTTCCTTCCTGGCACCATACATTGCCATGTGGGGCGCCATTGCAAGCATTCCTACCTTCGGTCTGGGCTGGCGCATTCTCTTCCCAATCTATATGATTATCGGAATTGCAGCTACCTTCTTCCTGGCAGGAACTCCTATCGAAGAAGAGAAGGATAGTGGTAATGCATCTGGTTTCAGCGATTGCTTCAAGTTGCTCGGCAAACCTATCGTATTGCTTTCATTCATCGGTATTATGTGCCATGTGGGTATCGATGTAGGTACCAACACCACAGCTCCAAAACTTCTGATGGAGCGTTTGGGATGGACCCTGAATGATGCAGCCTTCGCCACATCGCTTTACTTCATCTTCCGTACCATCGGATGTTTCACAGGTACTGCTTTCCTTCGCATGATGAAGACCCGCACTTTCTTTGTCATCAGCGTTGTGATGATGGCTTTGAGTATGGTATGTATGTTTATAGGTACGAGCAGGGAAATGCTTTATATCGCCATCGCTTTGGTAGGATATGGCAACTCTAATGTCTTCTCTATGATTTTCTCTCAGGCTCTGCTTGCTTTGCCAGAGAAGAAGAATGAGGTGAGTGGATTGATGATCATGGGTCTTTTCGGTGGTACCATCTTCCCATTGTTCATGGGATTCGCCAGCGATACATTCGGCCAGGTAGGTGCCGTGGCAGTCATGGCAGTAGGTGTAGTTTATCTCTTTACTTATATCCGCAAGTTATAATCCGCAGGTTATCATCTGCAAGTTATCATTGCAAGCATAATAAAAAACGTTCACTATCGTTTATAACGTATATATATAATAAGGTGTAATTATGGAAACAAAGAATTTGAATACGAAATATTGTGTAGGTTTGGGTGAGATTCTTTTTGATGTTCTCCCTAGTGGTTCTCAACTCGGCGGTGCTCCTGCCAACTTCGCTTACCACGCAGGTCAGCATGGTTTGCATTCTGTAGCCGTGAGTGCTGTGGGCAAGGATGCTCTGGGCGATACAGCTCTCCGTCTGCTCGACGAGAAGAAGCTCAAGTATGTGATGCCTGAGGTAGATTTCCCTACTGGTACCGTTCAGGTGCAGCTCGACAAGGATGGCGTTCCTACTTACGATATCAAGCAGGGTGTGGCTTGGGATAACATCCCATTCACAGATGATATCAAGGAAATTGCTGCCAATGCTGGTGCTGTTTGCTGGGGCTCTCTGGCTCAGCGCAGTGAGGTTAGCCGCAAGACCATCTATACATTCCTTGATCATACTCCAGAAGATTGCTTGAAGATCTTCGATATCAATCTCCGTCAGAACTTCTATACTCCAGAGGTGATTACCGAGAGCCTGAAGCGCTGCAATGTTTTGAAGATTAACGATGAGGAGTTGATTACCATCGGCCGTCTCTTTGGTTATCCAGGTTTGGATATCGAGAACAAGTGCTGGCTGATTCTCGGCAAGTACAATCTCGATATGCTCGTGCTGACCTGCGGTGTAAACGGCAGCTATGTCTTTGCTCCGGGTGTGAAGTCATTCCAGGAGACTCCAAAGGTTGAGGTGGCTGATACCGTAGGTGCTGGCGACAGCTTTACCGGTACATTCTGTGCCAGCATCCTGAAGGGAAAGAGTATTCAGGAGGCTCACGAACTTGCCGTAAAGGTAAGTGCCTACGTTTGTACCCAGAATGGAGCGATGCCTCAGATTCCTGAGGAATACACCCGTTAACCCCGCTTCCTCTATTGTTTATATAGCAATATAAGATGATAGGTTTAAAGAATAGTTGATTTAAAGTTAATGTTAGTTAGTAAGCTGCATCCTGTTTGCGAAGAATGGGTGCAGCTTTTTCATTTTCAGAAATACAATCTCTCAATTACAATAAAAGAACCCCCTAAAATGGTAAAATGATGCCCCAAAATGGCAGAAATGAATAAAAAGATAACGTTTTCATTAAAAATATTATAAAAGAGTTGCAGATTAATAGATTATTTTGTACTTTTGCATCTAAAATATTAGTAGAACATTAAAAATATAGATGTTATGAAAGACTTAGATTGGTCTAATTTGTCATTTGGCTATCGCCAGACTGACTACAATGTTCGCTGTTACTATCGCGACGGCAAATGGGGCGAAATAGAAGTTTGCTCTGATGAGTATTTGAAATTGCACATGGCTGCAACCTGTCTGCACTATGGTCAGGAGGCATTCGAGGGCTTGAAGGCTTATCGTTGCCCAGACGGTAAGGTGCGCGTGTTCCGTATGGACGAGAACGCTAAGCGCTTGCAGAGCACATGTCGCGGCATTCTGATGCCAGAGGTGCCTACAGAAATGTTCGAGGAAATGGTGAAGAAGGTGGTTCGCCTCAACCAGGAGTGGATTCCTACCTACGAGAGTGGTGCTACGCTCTATATCCGTCCGCTGCTCATCGGTACAAGTGCTCAGGTGGGTGTTCATCCTTCTAAGGAGTATTGCTTCCTTATCTTCGTAACTCCAGTAGGTCCATACTTCAAGGGTGGATTCTCTACAAACCCATACGTCATCATCCGTGATTTCGACCGCTCTGCTCCTCTCGGAACAGGTATCTATAAGGTAGGTGGAAACTATGCTGCTTCTCTCAGAGCCAACAATATCGCTCACGAGAAGGGTTATGCCTGCGAGTTCTATCTCGACGCCAAGGAGAAGAAATACATGGATGAGTGTGGTGCTGCCAACTTCTTCGGAATCAAAAATAATACATACGTTACTCCTAAGAGTACATCTATTCTCCCTTCTATCACCAACAAGAGCTTGATGCAGTTGGCTGAGGATCTCGGTTTGAAGGTGGAGCGCCGTCAGATTCCTGAGGATGAGCTGGATACTTTCGAGGAGGCTGGTGCTTGCGGTACTGCTGCCGTAATCAGTCCTATCAGCTACATTGATGACTTGGATACTGGCAAGCGCTACAACTTCGGTGAGAAGCCAGGTCCTATCTCTAAGCACCTCTATGATACGCTCCGCGGAATCCAGTATGGTACTGTAGAGGACAAGCACGGTTGGACAACCGTAGTTATTGAGTAATCAATGACATCTTTATTGCGTAAAAACCAATATTAGAAATATAATTATGATCAGGGCACTTTGAGGAGTTCACGCTCCTTGGAGTGCTTTTTTTATGTCTTTTTTCTTGGAAGTTTCATAAAAATATCGTAACTTTGCCCGCAGAAATATAACTTCTTAAATAAAGAGGATATGAGTCCTAAATTTAAAGAAATAAATGGCTTTGTGTTCAAGATCTATTCCAATGAGGAAAAGAGAATGCATATTCATGTCGTTAAGGCCGAAAATGAAGCTAAGTATTGGCTTGAACCCAATATTGAACTAGCAGAAAATTTCGGATTCAATACAAAAGAATTAAGTTTTATAGAAAAAATACTTAAAGATTATGGAGACGATTTTAAAATCAAATTCGCAAGACACACAGGTAAGCGTCTTGATGATAAATGATAAAGGCATTATGCTTTCTGTGAAAGGAAACGATTATTTCATATCTTATAATCGGATTCCTTGGATGAAGAATGCATGTATTTCTGATGCTCTTGATGTGCAGATGAGTGGAAGAAATGCCATTGAGTGGCCTAAACTGGATGTAGATTTAGAAATAGAGAGTTTAAAGCATCCTGAGCGTTATCCTCTTATTATGAAGAGAAATGAAATGGAAGTTTTATAGAGTCTCAAATAAAAAAGGCAGAAAGCCTCTCAGCATCGTTTTGCTGAGAGGCTTTCTGCCTTTTTATGCCTGGGGGTTAACAGAGTTAACAGTTAACAGCTGTTTTTTCGATACTCCTCCTCGCGCGTACCTTATTATAATATATATATACTTATTTTTATATGTGTGTGGGGGGAACCATGCATTTTTGGGGTGTTAACTGTTAACCTGTTAACCCCTCGCTCTTTTTTCCCCATCTCTGTGCTTTGCGGGGCATAAGTCATAGAGTTGCGGGGGAAGAAACTATGAGTTAGGATTCTTAACATAAAGCTCTAAAGCAGCCAAAGGAGAATAAGAGAGGTTGGAACGTAAAC
>ERZ1023834.14-NODE-14-length-96969-cov-89.757589_pt1 | contig 96969 bp, 69 predicted proteins | sample MGYA00380382_ERZ1023834 | MGnify/ENA primary metagenome ERZ1023834 (study PRJEB33179, sample SAMN07449066) | human gut metagenome | biome: Human-gut; feature: Human associated habitat; material: Faeces | host: Homo sapiens | place: India:Kasaragod | collected... | reverse complement strand
CCAACTTCTTGATTTTCAATCAAAGTCCAATTTAGAGCGAGTTAGTATTTTTAACTTTTTAGCCCATTTTCTATCTTTTTTATGCCTAAACGGCTCAAAACAGAGACTTTTAAATCTTCTTCTTATAGCAGCGATGACGGCGATGCTGTTCGCTCTCCAGATACTGCCACTGGCTCTGAACACCGGTATTAGTCTCCATCTGCGGCATTGCCTCAGCCCATTTAAAGCCATAACGGTGATACTGCTCTATCAGATCGGCAAAAATAAGCGCATTGGCTCCCTTCTTGCGATATTCCGGAAGAACACCAATCAAGAGCAAATCTACCGTATCCGTCTTGTGCCACTTCAGAACCTTCAGCACCTTCAGCCAACCCGTAGGGAAAAGCTTGCCATTGCCTATCTCGCGCAGCGCATCGGTAAACGAAGGGAAGGAAACACCAAAGGCTACCAGCTTGTTGCCAGCGTTGCCATCCACCACACCCGTTACCAGGTTCAAGTCAGCCTTCTTGATATAAGTATTTATATATTCATCTATCTGCTTCTCCGTAAGCTGCTGGAAATCATAGAGATTCTTGTAAGTCTCGTTCACGATTTCGAACACCTTCCTGCCCATTCCTCCCGAGGTCAGTTCGCGGCGGGTAAACTTATGAACATGCAGATTATATCGGCTCTCTATCATCTGGGCAGTCTTGGCAAACTTAGCCGGCGTCACTTCCGGAATTCTGATGCGGTACTCCAGCCAGTCGTTATCCTTCTCATAGAGCGGATAACTCTCCAGATGCGTCTTGTAATAAGGATAATTGTAATTGATATACATCGTAGACTTCCGGTCGAAGCCCTCGATGAGCAAGCCTTCACGGTCCATATCCGTAAATCCGAGCGGACCTACGCATTCGTTCATTCCCCTGCTCTTGCCCCAGTTTTCTACCGTGCGCAACAAGGCACAGGAAACCGCTACATTATCCACGAAATCGAACCAGCCGAAGCGAACCTGCTTCTTGTTCCACTCTTCGTTGGCACGATGGTTGATAATGCCAGCAATTCTACCTACGATACGAGCCTCGCTGTCAACCGCCAGGAAGTATTGAGCCTCGCAGAATTCGAAGGCAGGATTCTTCTTTGGGTCCAGCGTATTCATCTCGTCGAAACGCAAAAAAGGAATGGCAAACTTATGGCCTCTGTAGAGATCATAATGAAACTGAATGAAGGTTTTCAGCCCTTTTTTAGTCGTTACCGGTATGATTCTTATCTCATCATTCATTAGTATATTATTTTATGTATATATATTCAATTGCGGTGCAAAAATACAATAAATTTACGAATAATGCAACTCTTTTCTTATAAATTTATAAAAGTTTGTTCATAATTGTCCAACTTTGTGGATATTTATGTACCTTTGCAGGTTGAAATGCCCCAAAAGAGCATCATAAAGTTATGAAGAAAGAGAAAAGAGACAACTATACGTTCCTCACACATGCCCCTGTGCATCATGTGATTTTTACGATGGCCATACCAACGATTATCAGTATGCTGTCGACGAGCATGTACAATCTCGCCGACACCTATTTCGTGGGCAGCATCAACACGCAGAGTGTGGCAGCGGTAGGCGTTTCCTTTGCAGCAATGGCTGTGATTCAGGCGATTGGTTTCTTCTTCGGTCACGGAGCGGGCAATTATGTTTCGCGACAGTTGGGCGCCAAGCATACGGAAGAGGCACAGAAGATGGCAACCACGGGCTTTGTGCTGAGTTTTCTTACCGGTCTCCTCATCGCCATTCTGGGTCATCTTTTCCTCACACCGCTCTGTCTTCTGATGGGTTCTACGCCCACCATTCTTCCTTATACAGAGCGTTATCTGGGCATTATTCTGCTGGGTGCTCCCTTTATGACCACCTCGCTTACGCTGAATAATCTGATGCGATTTCAGGGCAATACGATGTATGCGATGAAGGGCATCATGTCGGGTGTGCTGCTCAATCTGATTCTGGCTCCTCTGCTCATTCTCTACTTCCAGCTGGGCATTACCGGAGCCGCCGTAGCCACCCTCATCAGCCAGTGTTTCGGCTGCGCCATGCTGTTCTGGATGACGCATAAAGGCGAGAACATCCGCATCCGTCTCAGCAATTTCACCCCTACCCGCGCCTTTGCCAAGGAGATTATCTTCGGCGGAACCCCTTCGCTGTCAAGACAGGGACTGGGAAGTATCGCTACGCTGATGCTCAATGTGGCAGCAGGTGCTTTTGGCGATGCAGCCATTGCGGGCATGAGCATCGTTACCCGCATCTCCTTCTTCACCTATGCGATGGTCATCGGTCTGGGTCAGGGATTCCAGCCGCTCTGCGGATTCTGCTACGGAGCCAAACTCTATGGGCGCGTAAAGGAAGCCTTCTTTTTCTGCATCAAATGCGGCACGATTTTCCTCAGCGTCTGTGCCCTTCTCGGCTTCATCTTCTCAACTTCCATCATCAGCATCTTCCGCGATGATGCAGCGGTTGTAGCCGTAGGTTCGGTGGCTTTGCGATGGCAGGTGCTCAGTTTTCCGCTCGTAGCCAGCATCGTGCTCACCAACATGCTAATGCAGACCATCCGTAAACCGGTGAGAGCCAACATCGTAGCGGCAGCACGCAGCGGACTTTTCTTCATTCCGCTCATCTTCATCCTCCCCTATTTCTTCGGACTGCTGGGCGTGGAGATGTGTCAGATGTGGGCAGATTGCTGCTCATTTGCCGTTGCGGTTCCGATAGCCTGGAGCGCTTTCAGGGATATGAGAAGAGAGCAGATGGAACTTGGGAAAAGCCACTAGAATAAAAGAAAATACTTGAGATAAGAGAAATACTTGAGATAAGAGAAATGGAGAAAACTTATTACATAGGATTGGACGTTGGCTCTACGACAGCCAAAATAGCCGTTATCGACAGCGATAATCGGGTAATTTACTCAAAATACGAACGCCACAACGCTCGTGTCAACGAACTTGTGTCGCAATATTTCGATGAGATTTTAGCCCTCACGGGCGATGCAGAGGCAAGAATCTGCGTAACGGGAAGCGTAGGAATGGCTACTGCCGAACAGCTCCAGGCGGAGTTTGTACAGGAGGTGGTGGCTGCATCGGTCTATGCCCGTACTGCCCACCCTGAGGCGAAGGCGCTCATCGATATCGGCGGCGAGGACGCGAAGGTTATCTTCTTCAAGGAAAACGGAAATATGGAACTGCGCATGAACGGCAACTGTGCCGGCGGAACGGGTGCTTTCATCGACCAGATGAGTGTGCTGATGGGCGTAGAAAACCAGAAGATGAGCGAGTTGGCGATGAAGGCAGAGCACGTTTATCCGATGGCTGCCCGCTGCGGCGTGTTTGCCAAGACCGACATCCAGAACCTGATGGCGCGCAATCTGCCCGAAGCCGATATTGCAGCCAGCATCTTCCATTCCATCGCCGTACAGACGGTGGTAACGCTTTCTCACGGCATCAGTTTCGAGGCTCCTATCCTGCTCTGCGGCGGTCCGCTGACCTTTCTTCCGGCTCTCCGCAAGGCTTTCTGCGACTATCTCCATCTCTCTCCAAACGATTTCATCGTATCTGGAAACAGCAATCTCATTCCGGCTCTGGGCTGTGCTTATCGGGCTAAATCGGCAGATTCTGCAGCCTCAGTATCTGTTCTCAGAAGCCGGATGAAAAAAGAAATACAAACGGAATGGACCAGCAGTCTGCTGCCTCTGTTCAAGAACGAAAAAGAGCACCAGGAATGGCTCAAATCAAAAACGAAATTCGCTACGGAAACCAAACCGCTGAACAAAGGAAAACAACAGGTTGTGATAGGTATTGATTCGGGTTCTACTACGACGAAGATTGTTGCGGTAAGGGTGAATGCGGAGACGCCTACGGGAGATATTGTCTTTACCAATTACCGCCTGAATCTGGGAAATCCGATCAAGGCTGTAGCGGATGGACTGAACGCCCTGAAGCAGGAAGCTGCATTGCGAGGCGCTGAACTGGAAATCGTAGGCTCCTGCTCTACAGGTTACGGCGAAGAACTCATCAAGGCGGCTTTCGGCCTCGACAGCGGCATTATCGAAACAATGGCGCACGAAAGAGCGGCTGCCTCACTCATGCCCGACGTGAGTTTTATCCTGGACATCGGCGGACAGGACATGAAGGCTATCTTCGTTGAGAAAGGGGCTGTGGTGCGCATGGAACTCAACGAGGCGTGCAGTTCGGGCTGCGGAACATTTATCCAGACCTTTGCCAACAACATGGGTTATTCTGTAGGCGATTTTGCCCAACTCGCCTGCCAGTCGAAGGCTCCCTGCGACCTGGGAACCCGCTGCACCGTCTTCATGAACTCGAAGGTGAAACAGGTGCTCAGAGAGGGCGCATCTGTAGCTGATATTTCTGCCGGAATCTCTTATTCAGTCATCAAGAACTGTCTTTATAAGGTATTGAAACTCCATGGTAATGAGAACCTTGGAGGCAAAATCGTTGTACAGGGTGGTACGATGAGAAACGATGCGGTGGTAAGAGCATTTGAATTACTCACCCATACCGAAGTGGCACGAAGCAACATGCCGGAACTGATGGGCGCCTATGGCTGTGCCCTTCATGCGGCGGCAGATTACAAGCATCGCACTTCTGCAGAAGATACGACCCCTGCCTCATCAAGATCCATCGATGATCTCCAGAATCTGGCTCATTATGAAACCAAACAGCTGCAATGCAAAGGCTGCGAAAACCATTGTTATGTTTCCCGCTACACCTTTGCCGGCGGCAACAAGTTCTACTCCGGAAACAAGTGTGAGCGTGTGTTCAACAACAAGGGAGCAAACGGGATAAAAGCCAAAAACATCTACGAATACAAATATAGTTTACTATTTGACAGAGAGACAGTTAACCCACTTGACGCTGTAAAACACAGCATCAAAGTAGGCATTCCTCGCATCCTCAACATGTACGAGGAATATCCGTTCTGGAATGCGCTGCTCCGGGCAGCAGGATTGGGCGTGATTCTCTCTTCCGATTCCACTTTCAGCCAGTATGAAGGAGCCTTGAATACGGTGATGAGCGACAATATCTGCTTCCCGGCTAAACTGGCTCACAGTCATCTGAAGGAACTCAACGAGAACCCGAAGGTTGACCGCATCCTCATGCCATACGTGGTTTATGAGCATAATGACGACCCGAAGAATACGCTGAACAGCTTCAACTGTCCGGTCGTTTCGGGCTACAGCGATGTCATCAAGTCGGTTATCAATCTGAAGAAACCAATCGATACGCCCGTCATCAACTTTGCCCAGCCTAAGGCGCTGGAAAAACAGATTACCGATTATCTCAAGCAACTGGGAGTAAGCAAGAAGACTGCCCGTAAAGCGCTGAGAGAGGCCCTCTATGCTCAGGCAGTATATGCAGCTGAGATTAAGAAACAGGGCTGGGAGATTCTGAAAAATGAAGAAACAGAGGCTCAGAAAACGAACGAAGATCTGAAGCCAAACAAGGGACTTACGATTCTGCTGGCTGGCCGTCCTTATCATACTGACCCGCTGATTCAGCACAAGCTGAGCGAGATGATTGCCAATCTGGGAGTCAACGTCATCAGCGAAGACATCGCCCGGGGTAATCTCTTTGCAGATTTCAAAGACTTCAATCTGGAGGACCTGGCGGCAGAAAGAAATGAGGCAGCATTAGCCAGCCAAGACAACAACGAAGCATACAACTGTCAGCCAGAGACTTATCTCGTGAAGCAATGGGCGTATATGAACCGCATTCTGAAGGCAGCACAATGGGCTGCCGAACAGGGCGATGAGGTTCATTTCGTCCAGATGACCAGCTTCGGCTGCGGTCCTGACAGTTTTATACAAGACGAGATTCGCGACATCATGAAGCGCCATAACAAGCCTTTCACGCTGCTGAAGATAGATGATGTGAGCAATATCGGCTCTCTGAAGCTCCGTGTCCGCTCGCTGATAGAAAGCCTGAAGGGAGTAAAGGAAGTGAAGAGTGAAGAACGAAGAGTGAAGAAACAACGTTCGGCGGCCGAAGGGAAAGCCAATTCAACAGCTGAAGAAATTCAACATTCAACACTCAACATTCAACATTTACAACAGACCAAGGTATTCACCAGGCAGGATATTCATCGCAAGATTCTCGCTCCTTTCATGACCGAATACCTCACCCCTATCATTCCGCCTATCCTGAAACTGATAGGCTATGATGTAGAGGTACTTCCGATGAGCGATGAGGTAAGCGCCGAACTCGGCTTGAAGTTTGCCAACAACGAAGTCTGTTATCCGGCAACTCTCATCGTCGGTGACATCATCAAAGCCTTGAAATCAGGCAGATACGACCTGAACAATACGGCAGTAGTGATGAGTCAGACGGGCGGCCAGTGTCGCGCAACCAACTACGCCGGTCTCATCAAGCGTGCGATGATTTCCAATGGATTCCAGGACATTCCGCTGCTCACACTCGGTGTAACAGCCTCAACAGGCGAAGCATCAGGCTCAACAGACGACAAGCAAGACTACAACGAGCAGGACGGCTTTAATGTGCCTTGGCTGAAATACAGTCAGATTATCGTTACCGCCATTTTCTATGGCGATGCAATCAACGAGATGTACAACGTCTGCATCGTAAGAGAGCGTAAACCGGGCATTGCCAGAGAGTTGCGCGATAAATACATGCAGTTGATAGACGGACCTATCGCCCAAAATTCAGCCAAAGAACTCATCCGACTCCTGGAACAGGCAGCCGAGGAATTCAACCAGATGACCCTCGACAGAGAACTGCCGAAGGTAGGAATCGTAGGCGAAATCTTCCTGAAGTTCAATCCTTTCGCCCACCAGTTCCTGGAGCAGAACATCATCTCGCGCGGCATAGAGGTGGTTCCGCCTCTGCTTGCCCCTTTCTTCCTGCAGGAATTTGTGAACGTGGAGATACAGAAACACATGCGGCTGAGTTGCACCAAAGTGCCCGATTTCATCATCAAGGGCGCTTATCAGGCGCTGATAGGCAGAAGATTGCGCCAGGTAAACAAGGCAGCCGGCAAGTTCCGCTACTTCCGTCCATTCACCAATATCTATGATGATGCGAAGGACGTACAGGGACTGGTTTCGCTCGCAGCCCAGTTTGGCGAAGGCTGGCTTCTGCCTGCCGACATCGTAGGTTACATCCGTGATGGCGTGAACAACATCATCTCGCTCCAGCCTTTCGGCTGCATCGCTAACCACGTGATTTCCAAGGGTATCGAGAAACGTCTCCACGACCGTTTCCCAATGCTCAACCTCGTATCGCTCGACTTCGATTCCGGTGTTTCAGAGGTAAACGTTACCAACCGACTGCTCCTCTTCCTGGACAGCATCGCAAAATAAGACAAGCCAGACCCATGTACGGCAAAACACCGTATATGGGTCTTTCCGTCTTTCATCCCTCAAAAAATCACTCTAAAAAATACAAAAAACCGTAGCTATTTCTTTGTCATTCAAGAAAATAATCGTATCTTTGCACTCAAATTTTATTGAGACATTAAGAAAATGAGTAAAGATACATTAACTCATCAGCTGACAGAGACCATCGAGGAGCTTTCGAGCGCCGAATCTTTGAAAGGTCTCTTCCATCAGCATCGAGACGGGAATCCACTTCCTTCGGGCAAGGCGCTCGAAGAAATCATCAGTTTGTCCCGTTCTATCCTCTTTCCGGGATATTTCGGTAATTCTTCGGTAAATATCTCAACCATCAAATATCATATTGGAGTAAGAGTAGAGAAACTCTATGAGATGCTGTCAGAGCAGATTCTCGCCGGTCTCTGCTTCGCCAACGACTGCGAAACGGAAACCCAGGCAGAACTGCAGCACCAGCGTGCCAAGGCAGGCGTGATTGCAGCCAAGGTAATCATGGAATTTCCGAGACTGCGCAAGATTCTGGCTACCGATGTAGAGGCTGCCTACGAGGGCGACCCGGCTGCCATGAGCCACGGAGAAATCATCTCCTGCTACCCGGTCATCAAGGCGATTACCAACTACCGCATCGCCCATGTGCTGCACGAACTGGGAGTGCCGCTCATTCCGAGAATGATGACTGAGCTGGCTCATTCGGAAACCGGTATTGATATTAACCCGGAGGCTACCATCGGCAAGCACTTCACCATCGACCACGGTACGGGTGTGGTGATTGGAGCTACCTGCATCATCGGCGACAATGTGAAACTCTACCAGGGTGTAACCCTCGGAGCCAAGAGTTTCCCTCTCGATAAGGACGGCAATCCTATCAAGGGAATCCCTCGCCACCCTATCCTCGAAAATGATGTCATCGTCTACGCCAATGCCACCATCCTCGGTCGCATCACCATCGGAGAAGGCTGCGTAGTGGGAGCCAACGTATGGGTTACCAAGGATATGAAACCGAAAACAAAGAAATATAAAAAAGAAAAACAAAGTTTATTAGATATAGAATTCAATAATGGAACAGGAATTTGAACTCATTGCCAAGACCTTCATGGGTCTCGAGCCTGTCTTGGCTGAAGAGCTCACCCAGTTGGGTGCCAATAATGTACAGATCGGTCGCCGCATGGTGTCTTTCACAGGCGACAAGGAAATGATGTATCGTGCTAACTTCCAGTTGCACACAGCCATCCGTATCTTAAAGCCTATCAAGCACTTCAAGGCTAGAAGTGCTGAAGAGGTGTATGATCAGATCCAGAAGATCAAGTGGGATGACATCTTAGACGTGAAGAAGACTTTCTCTGTTGACTCAGTAGTCTACTCAGAGGAGTTCCGCAACTCACGCTTTGTAACCTACAAGGTAAAGGATGCGATTGTTGACTGGTTCCGCGAGAAGCAGGGTACACGTCCAAATATCAGCGTATCTAACCCGGATATCCGCCTCAACATCCACATTGCAGAAGACAATGCCACCTTGAGTCTCGATTCGAGTGGTGAGAGTCTGCACCGCCGTGGCTACCGCCAGGAGCAGGTAGAGGCTCCTTTGAACGAGGTTCTCGCTGCAGGTATGATTCTGATGACCGGCTGGAAGGGCGAATGCGATTTCATCGACCCAATGTGTGGTTCAGGTACCATCGCCATCGAAGCTGCCCTCATCGCCCGCAACATCTCTCCAGGTGTATTCCGCAAGGAGTTTGCCTTCGAGAAGTGGAACGATTTCGACCAGGATCTCTTCGATGCGATTTATAACGACGACTCTCAGGAGCGCGAGTTCGAGCACCATATCTATGGTTACGATGTTGACATGAAGGCTGTAAACACAGCTAACCTCAACGTTCGTGCTGCCGGACTGAGCAAGGATATCACCATCGCCCAGCAGGACTTCAAGGACTTCACCCAGCCAGCAGAGAAGAGCATCATCGTGATGAACCCTCCATACGGCGAGCGCATCTCTACCCCTAACCTCCTGAACACCTACAAGATGATAGGTGAGCGCTTCAAGAAGGCTTTTGCCGGCAACGAGGCTTGGGTATTGAGCTACCGCGAGGAGTGCTTCGAGCAGATTGGTCTGAAACCATCTATCAAGATTCCTGTATTCAACGGAAGCTTGGAGTGCGAATTCCGCAAGTATGTGATGTTCGACGGCAAGATGAAGGACTTCCGTTCTGAAGGCGGTATTGTGAAGACTGAGCGCGAGAAGAGCGAGATGGCTCAGAAGCACCGTTTCAAGAAGGAGCGTGAATTCAAGAAGCGTGTAAGCGAGGAGACTGAAAACGAGGAGGACGATATCCGTTCTTTCAAGTTCCATACTCACCGTCTGGAAGACTTCGAGAAGAAGCGTGCTGAGTTCCATAAGGGCGGCCGTTCACGTATCGGTGGCGGTCGACGCAATGATGACGACGATGACAAGCGTGGAAGCCGTAGCTTCAAGGGCGACCGCAAGGGTGGCCGTGACTTCGGAGGCAAGCGCAGAGGCAAGAAGAACTTCAGCGTTGACTTCGACGACGAGGATTAAAGACATATCGACCCATACGTCGTGTTTCACGACGCATGGGTGTTAAACCCGATAAAGTAAAGTAAAGAATATAATGAATCTGAAGAATTCAATTTATAAATTATCTTTTGCTGCTATGATTATGATGGCTATGAATGCAACCGACTTACAGGCTCAGGGCGTGGTTCCTGCTCAGAAAGGCGAGAAAACCTTTACATTGGAAGACCTGAACTTCGGCGGCAACAACTATCGTAACATGGTAGCTAAGAACCGCTGGTGCACCTGGTGGGGCAATGAACTCGTTCGCCAGGATGTGGATGCCTGCTATCTCGTCAACAAGACGACAGGCAAGGAGACCAGACTCTTCGGCATCAATGACATCAACCAGTGGATTGCTCCTACCAAAGACATCAAGGTAAGAGCCCTCTACAATGCTCTCTTCCCTTTTGCAGGCAAGAGCATCGTGATGGTAAGCAACGGCAGCAAGACTTATACCGTAGACTTCAAGAAGCATAAGCTGCTGAGCGAGATGGATTTTGCTGACGGCGAGAACCTTCTGGAGGCCAACGCCCAGCAGAACGCCTTCGCCTATCTGAAGGGCAGCAACCTCTATGTGCGTACCTTCGATGTAACCAGCAACGCCCTGACAAAAGAAAAGAAATCTCACGATTTCCAGCTCTCAAAGGATGGAAGCCGCGAAATTGTTTATGGACAGAGTGTTCACCGCGATGAGTTCGGCATCAGCAAGGGAACCTTCTGGAGTCCGAACGGCGAACTGCTCGCCTTCTATCGTATGGACCAGAGTATGGTAACCGACTATCCGCAGGTCGACATCCCGGAAATCGGTTTCAATCATCCTGAAACACAGAGTTGCATTGCTACTCCTGCACCAGACAAGTATCCGATGACAGGTGAGACATCACACAAGGTAACCGTAGGCGTGTTCGACTGCATGACCGGCAAGACCGTCTATCTGAAGGCTGGCGATCCAACCGACCGCTACTTCACCAACATCGCATGGAGTCCGGACAGCAAGACCATCTATATGTTCGAACTGAACCGCGACCAGAACGACTGCCGTCTGACTGCCTACAATGCAGAAAACGGCGAGAAGATAGGCGAACTCTATCGCGAGACCGATGAGAAATATGTAGAACCATGTCATCCTATCCAGTTCCTGCCTTGGGACAGCAACAGCTTTATCATGCAGAGCCGCAAGGATGGCTACAACCACCTCTATCTCTGCACCCTGGGCAAGCACGGAAGCCGCATGGCCAGCAACACAGAATCGCTCGAAATCAAGCAGTTGACTTCCGGCAAATGGGAAGTGATGGAAGTGCTCGGTTTCAACACCAAGCGCAAGAGTATCATCATCGCATCCAACGAGAAATCGCCTATCCAGAGAAACATCTTTGCCGTAGATACAAAAACCGGCAAGCGTACGCTGGTAGATGATTGCGGCAAGGGATGGCACAGCGCCACTTTGAGCGAGAACGGACAGTATGTCTTCGACAACTACTCTACTCCTACCGTGCCTCGCAAGATTGCCCTCGTGAATACCGAGAACGGCAAGCGCACCGCTTACTTCACAGCCGAGAACCCTTGGAAGGGCTACAATGTGCCTGAGTACAGCTGCGGTACCATCAAGGCTGCCGATGGCGAAACAGACCTCTACTGGAGAATGGTGAAACCGGTAAACTTCGATCCAAACAAGAAGTATCCTACCATTATATATGTATATGGTGGTCCTCATGCCCACAACGTAGATGCCCGCTGGAACTACTCTAGCCGTGGTTGGGAAACCTACATGGCAGAAAAGGGCTATCTGCTCTTCATCCTCGACAACCGTGGAAGCGAGAACCGTGGCAAGGCTTTCGAGCAGGCTACCTTCCGCCAGCTCGGACAGATTGAGATGCAAGACCAGATGAAGGGTGTGGAATATCTGAAGACGCTTCCTTACGTAGATGCTGACAAGATTGGCGTTCACGGCTGGAGCTTCGGCGGATTCATGACCATCTCGCTGATGACCAACCACCCTGATGTGTTCAAGGTAGGCGTAGCAGGCGGTCCGGTAATCGACTGGCACTGGTACGAGGTGATGTATGGCGAGCGCTATATGGACACCCCACAGACCAACCCTGAGGGTTACAGGAAGACCTCCCTGCTCTATCAGGCAAAGAATCTGAAGGGCAAGCTGCAGATTATCCAGGGCTTGAACGATGTGACTGTAGTGCCACAGCACTGCCTTACCTTCCTCAAGGCTTGCATCGCAGCAGGCACCCAGCCAGACTTCTTCGTCTATCCTGGCGAGCCTCACAACATGAGAGGTCATCAGAGCACTCATCTGCATGAGCGCATCAGCAATTATTTCTTCGATTATCTCAAGTAAATATCTAGAAGTAAACATCCCCCCGAAAAAGGGGAGTTTACTCCTACATCAAATAACAAACAATAACTTACAGCAAATGAAAATTTTATTGTTAGGAGGCGGTGGCCGCGAGCACGCCTTAGCATGGAAAATCGCTCAGAGCGAGAAGTGTGAGAAACTCTTCATCGCTCCAGGTAATGCCGGTACACAGAATGTCGGCGAGAACGTAGATATCAAGGCAGACGACTTTGAGGCGCTCAAGAACTTCACAGTAGAAAATGGCGTTGATATGGTGGTAGTTGGTCCGGAAGACCCATTGGTAAAGGGTGTTTACGATGACTTCAAGAACGATCCTCGCACCCAGAACATCCCTGTCATCGGTCCATCAAAGGCTGGCGCCGTACTGGAAGGCAGCAAGGACTTCGCCAAGAAGTTCATGAAGCGCCACAACATCCCTACTGCCCAGTATGAGACTTTCGACGGCGAGCACGTAGAGGAAGGCTTGAAATTCCTGGAGACACTGAAGGCTCCATACGTATTGAAGGCTGACGGTTTGTGCGCCGGTAAGGGCGTTCTCATCCTCCCTACCCTGGAAGAAGCTAAGAAGGAGTTCAAGGAGATGCTCGGCGGTATGTTCGGCAACGCTTCTGCACGCGTAGTCATCGAGGAATTCCTCAGCGGCATTGAGTGCTCTGTATTCGTATTGACCGACGGCAAGAACTACAAGATTCTGCCTGAGGCTAAGGATTACAAGCGCATCGGCGAGCACGATACCGGTCTGAACACCGGCGGTATGGGTAGCGTTACCCCTGTACCATTCGCTACCAAGGAGTGGATGCAGAAGGTTGACGAGCGCATCATCCGTCCTACCGTAGAGGGACTTGCTGAGGAGAACATCGACTATAAGGGATTCATCTTCTTCGGTCTGATCAATGTAGAAGGCGAGCCTATGGTCATCGAGTACAACTGCCGTATGGGTGACCCTGAGACAGAGAGCGTGATGCTCCGCCTGAAGAGCGACATCGTGGATCTCTTCGAAGGTGTAGCAGCAGGCGACTTGGACAAGCGCAGCATCGAGTTTGATGAGCGTGCAGCAGTCTGCGTGATGCTCGTAAGCGGCGGTTATCCTGAGGCTTACAAGAAGGGTTATCCTATCCAGGGCATCGACGATGTAGAAGGTTCAGTAGTATTCCACTCCGGTACAGCCATGAAGGATGGTCAGGTAGTAACCAACGGTGGTCGTGTCATCTGCGTAAGCAGCTATGGAAAGAACAAGGAAGAAGCCCTGAAGAAGAGCTTTGCCGAGGCACAGAAGATCCAGTTCACCGACAAGTACTTCCGTTCTGATATCGGACAGGACCTTTAGTTTTTTAATGTTGAATGTTGAATGTTGAATGTTGAATTGCCTAACGGACTCAAGGGCGCTAGCCTAATTCAACATTCAACACTGAACATTCAACATTCAACATTCAACATTCAACATTGAATTAGATGTTAAGAAAGAAAACTTTTCAAAATAAAGTAGCGGCTAGCCGCTACTCTTTACCAATTACTGCAACCCTTGCCACGCTGGTTTGGGTTGCAGTAGGTTTATTGGTATCCAATATCTGGGTAGAATTTGCTTTCACAGCCATGTCTACCCTGCTGATGGTGGAACTGAACAACCGTAATGCCCTCATGCGTACCTACAGCCGAATGGTATCCTGCAGTTTTCTGGCATTACTGACGATGACAGGACTCCCCCACCTCTCTTTAAAAAGCAGTATTGTGACGATGTGTTTCATCGCCTTTTATCTCATTATCTGGAATTGCTATCAGGATAAACGCTCTACAGGCTGGACTTTCTACGCCTTTGCCTGCATCGGTCTGGCATCGATGGTTTTCGTGCAGATAGGCTATTTCATGCCTATCCTATGGATCATGATGATGGTGTTTACCCTCTCGTTTAGCGTAAAGACATTCTTTGCATCCCTGGTAGGTCTCATCGTGCCCTATTGGTTTGCAGCCGGTTATTTCTTCTATACCGACAACATACAGGGGCTGGCTGACCACTTCTGCGAATTCATCAACTACAGCGAACTCTTTGATTATTCGCAGGTTACCGACCATCAGATTCTGAATCTGAGTTTCGTTACCCTGCTCACCATCATCGGTTCCATCCACTTCATACGCACCAGCTACGGTGATAAGATACGCACCCGCATGATCTACGAAACGTTTATCATGATATCGGTTGCCTGCATCATCTTCATCGTCCTCCAGCCTCGACATATACAGGAACTGGGCGGCATCCTGATTGTGAATACAGCACCGCTTATCGCCCATTTCATCACATTCACCAGAGGTAAGTTTACCAACATCTCCTTCATTCTGCTGCTCATCATGCTGGTACTTATCATGGCTTACAACATACTCGTACCAGAGAGCATATTACTATGAGCTGGATTATCAGTTTCTTAATCGACTGGGGCTATTGGGGCATGCTTGCTGCAGCTTTTCTGGCAGGTTCTTTCTTCCCATTCAGCAGCGAGGCAGTAATGGCAGGCTTGCAGACAGCTGGACTAGAGCCTCTCCCCCTCGTTATCTACGGTAGCATCGGCAATGTGCTTGGTTCCATGTTCAACTACGGTGTGGGCAGAATGGGTAAGATGGAATGGATAGAGAAATACCTGCATGTGAAGAAAAAAAGTCTGGATAAGGCTGAACGTTTCATGGCAGGCAGAGGCGCCTGGATGGGATTCTTCGCCTTTCTCCCACTATTGGGAAGTGCCATCACCATCGTTTTAGGCTTGACAAGAGCCAATATTCCGATTTCGATACTCAGTATCACCATCGGAAAAGTACTAAGATATGTTTTATTGGTCTATGGACTGAGTTTTATCGTTTAATTATGAAGAGATTTTTATACCTTATTATAATATGCGCCCTAATGGTTGGCTGCAAAAGCAACCAGCAAAAGGCTGGCATGGCTGAAAGTAATGCCAAGCCTACTGTAACCGTTACCATCCCTCCCTACCAATATTTCGTAGATAAGATTGCCGGAGACAAGGTAGATGTCAACGTAATGGTATCGAATGGTAACAATCCAGAGACTTACGAGCCATACGCCCAGCAGATGATGGAACTCTCCAGGAGTGCCCTCTATCTGAAAGTGGGCAGCATCGGTTTTGAGCAGACCTGGATGAAGAAGCTGCAGGACAACGCTCCGGATATGAAAGTGATAGATACTTCCGTGGGCATCAAGCCTGCCAAGACACCAGGTGGCAACATCGACCCACACGTATGGATGAGTTGCAGCAACGCCCGCATCATAGCCAGCAACATCCTCAAGGCGCTCTGCAATCTGGAGCCGAAGAACAAGGCTTTCTTCGAGAAGAACTATCAGTCGCTGCTCAGCATCATTGACAAGAGAGACAGCACCATCAGAGAGGGTTTCAAGAATCATCCCGAGATGGTACGCAAGTTTGTGATCTATCACCCTATCCTTACCTACTTTGCCCGTGATTACCAGCTGGAGCAGCTTGCCATAGAGGAAGAAGGCAGGGAGCCGAGTGCCTCCCAGCTGAAGAGCCTCATAGAGAGAGCCAGAAAAGAAAAGATCAAGTTCTGCCTGATACAGGCAGAATTTGCCAACCGCAACACCACAACCTTCATCAAGGAGAGCCACACCAAGCCAATGAATATCAATCCATTGCAGGGCGACTGGAACTGGGCGATGCAGGAAGCGGCAGCAGCGGTACAAGGCAAGAAAATCGTTGTTGGGAAGTAAGCTCCAGACGCCCTGAAAGGGCAGAAGCTCCTAGCCCAGGGCAACACCCTGGGTATAATAGCAGTTAACAAGGCGCCCTGTAAGGGCAAAAGCTTTGTTAAAACAACAACTAATCATAAAGTTCAATGTTCAAAGTTCAAAGTTCAAAGTTAATAGAGATAGAGCATCTTTCTGCTGGCTATGAAGGCAAGGAGGTGCTCCACGATATCAACCTCACCGTCTGTAAAGACGATTATCTTGGCATCATCGGTCCCAACGGTGGTGGCAAGACAACCCTCATGCGCCTCATTCTGGGACTGATGAAACCCACAGACGGCAGCATCCGCTTTTATAAAGACGGGGAGGAAGTAAGGGAAATCAGTATGGGATATCTGCCCCAATACAACCATCTCGACAAACAGTTCCCTATCTCCGTCTATGAAGTGGTACTCTCAGGACTCAGCAAGACCAAAAGTCTCTTTTCGAGATACACCCAGGCACAGCACCAGCAGGTACTCGACTGTCTGGAACAGATGCAGCTCACAGAGTTGAAAGACCGCCATATCGCAGCATTGAGCGGCGGACAACTGCAGCGAGTACTCCTCGCCCGCGCCATTGTTTCCAAACCCGATGTAGTGATACTGGATGAGCCCAACACCTACATCGACCGCCGTTTCCAGAAGCAGATGTACGAGATGCTGGAACAGATCAACCGGGAGTGCGCCATTATCATCGTAAGTCATGATGTAGCCGAAGTGCTCAATAACGTAAAGCACATCGCCTGCGTAAATCATCATCTCCACTACCACGATACGGCAGATATGCCGAGAGAGAAACTGGAAGAGCATTTCTTAAATGTATAGGCTTATTATATAATAATGCCTAAAAAACAGGTGCAAAAATCCATATTATCTCATCTTTTTATTATCTTTGCAACTGGAATGTGCCTTCCTTGAAAGGCACAGAGAAAGCACTCAGAAACAGAGAAAGCATTCAGAAAGAAATATAATACATTAAAGTTTAAACAATAATGAAACAGTACAGATTAGTGGACAATATCTTCGGATGGGTCGCATTCATCATTGCGGCGTTCACTTATTGTTCCACAATTGAACCGACAGCCAGCTTCTGGGACTGTCCTGAGTTTATTACGACTGCTTACAAGCAGGAGATCGGTCACCCACCTGGGGCACCATTCTTCATGCTTTTAGGCAATTTCTTCACACATTTTGCCAGCGACACTACCCAGGTAGCCAAGATGGTAAATACGATGAGCGCCCTGCTGAGCGCCGTCTGTATCATGTTCCTCTTCTGGACCATCACCCACCTGGCTCGCCGACTCGTTATCAGCGACTGGAAAGAACTGACTACCAGTAAGCTGATTGCCATCGAGGCATCCGGTATGGTGGGCGCACTCATCTACACCTTCAGCGATACCTTCTGGTTCTCAGCTGTCGAGGGTGAGGTTTATGCGTTCTCTTCTGCCTTTACCGCTGTGGTATTCTGGCTGATATTGAAGTGGGAAGACCATGCTGACGAGCCTCATAGCGACCGTTGGCTTGTGCTCATCGCCTATATGACCGGTTTGAGTATCGGTGTCCACCTGCTCAACCTGCTCTGTATCCCAGCCATCGTATTGGTTTATTACTACAAGAAGGTGCCACATGCCAACCTCAAGGGATCGCTCCTGGCACTGTTCCTTTCATTCCTCGTAGTGGTAGCCGTACTGTATGGTGTGGTTCCAGGTATCATCACCGTAGGCGGCTGGTTCGAGCTGTTCTTTGTCAACACCCTCGGCTGTCCGTTCAATACCGGTGAAATCGTATACATCATCTGTCTTGTAGCCTCAGTTATCTGGGGTATCTACGAGACCTGTAATGCATCAGAGAAGAACGAGAAGAAGCAGAATATCGCCTTCGTTCTCGGTTTCGGCATGCTCGGCATCCCATTCTACGGATATGGCTGGACAGCTGCCATTACCGGTATCATCGTGCTGGTTATCCTCTGGTTCGTACTCGGCTACAAGCACAAGCAGGAGGTAGTTACAGGCGTTGACGAATCTACAGGCATCGCCAAGAAGAAGATGCAGCTCCTGCCGCTCATCTCAGCACGCGTCAAGAATACAGCCTTGCTCTGCATGCTGATGCTGATGATTGGTTATTCCAGCTACGCACTCATCGTGATCCGTTCTTCTGCCAACCCTCCTATGGACCAGAACTCTCCTGAGGACATCTTTACCCTGGGAAGTTATCTGAGCCGCGACCAGTATGGCGACCGCCCTCTGTTCTATGGCCAGGCTTATACATCACAGGTAGCCCTCGAAGTAGACGGCAACATGTGCAAACCTGTCATGAAGGAAGGCGCACCGGTTTACCAGCGCAAGGAAAAAGCTTCGGCTGATGAGAAGGACTCTTACTTCGTAGTAAGTCACAAGAATAAGTATATCTATGCCCAGAACATGCTCTTCCCTCGTATGTACAGTTCGGCTCATGCCCAGGCATACGAAGACTGGATGGGCGGTGTAGAAGGCACAGAGATTCCTTACGACCGCTGCGGAGAGAGTATGATGGTGAAGATGCCTTCACAGTTTGACAACATCCGCTTCTTCCTTTCTTACCAGTGCAACTTCATGTACTGGCGCTACGTCATGTGGAACTTTGCCGGCCGTCAGAACGACATCCAGGGCAATGGTGAGCCAGAGCACGGAAACTGGATTACCGGTTTCTCATTCATCGATGATTCACTCTATGGCGACCAGAGCAAACTGCCAGACGACCTGAAGGAGAACAAGGGCCACAATGTATTCTACTGCATGCCGCTGATTCTCGGTCTCATCGGACTTTTCTGGCAGGCTTGGTATACCCGCAAGAAGAAAGTAATGAAGAACGGCAAGGAAGAGGAAGTACTCCTCCCTATCGGAATCCAGCAGTTCTGGATTGTATTCTTCCTGTTCTTCATGACAGGTCTTGCCATCGTCATCTACCTGAATCAGACACCTATGCAGCCACGTGAGCGTGACTATGCTTATGCCGGTTCATTCTATGCATACGCTATCTGGTGCGGTCTCGGCGTACTCGCCATCATCGACATTCTGAAGCGCAAGATGAAGCTCAGCGGTACTGCCGTAACAGCCATCGTAGCTGTAGTAACTCTGCTCGTACCAATCCAGATGGCTTCACAGACTTGGGACGATCACGACCGCTCAAACCGTTACACCTGCCGTGACTTCGGTCAGAACTACCTGATGTCACTCCAGGAGAAGGGCAACCCTATCATCTTTACCAATGGTGATAATGATACCTTCCCACTCTGGTACAACCAGGAGGTAGAAGGCGTAGGAACAGATGCCCGCGTATGTAACCTGAGCTACCTGCAGACAGACTGGTATATCGACCAGATGATGCGTCCTGCATACAACTCACCATCTGTGCCAATCACCTGGCCACGTCTCGACTTCTGTTCAGGTACCAACGAATATGTATCTGTTGAGCCTGAAGCAAAGAAGCAGATTCTCGACTTCTACAAGCAGGATCCAGAGAATGCCAAGAAGCAGTTTGGTGCCGAACCGTTCGAGCTCAAGAACATCCTGAAGAACTGGGTACGCAGCAAGAACCCTGACATGCACTTCATCCCTACAGATACCCTCTATGTCACCATCGACAAGGAGGCTGTAAAGAAGAGCGGCATGATGATGGCATCAGATTCTATTCCAGACAAGATGGTCATCTCGCTTGCCGGCAAGAGCGCACTCTACAAGGGCGACCTCATGATGCTCGAAATGCTGGCACAGTGCAACTGGACCCGTCCGCTCTACGTAGCACTCACCGTAGGCGAAGAGAACTATATGAACCTCGGCGACAACTTCGTACAGGAGGGACTTGTGAACCGTATCACTCCGTTCACCACCAACAAGCCAGGTGCCAAGAACTTCGATACAGAGAAGGCTTATCACAACATCATGACCCGATTCAAGTTCGGCAACCTGAAGCAGAAGGGACTCTACATCGACGAGACAACCATGCGCATGTGTTATACTCACCGTCGCCTGCTCGCCCAGACAGCCCTCCAGCTCATCGCCGAAGGCAAGAAACAGAAGGCTATCAACATTCTGAAGAAGGCTGATACCGAGATTCCTGCCTATAATGTTACGCTCGACTATATGAGCGGTGGCTTGGATATGGCTCGCGGCTGGCTGATGACCGGTCAGAAAGCCAAGGGTAAGGAATATATTGAAGCGGTATGGAAGAATGCTTCACAATACCTCAACTACTATCTCTCGCTGCCAAACGACCGTTTCCTCCAGGCAGAGCACGACTGCATCCGTCAGATTATGATTATGCAGAGCATCTGCGAGGCTGCCGGAATGGTAAGTCCACAGTTGGAGCAGAAGTATGAGAAGCAGCTCAATAACCTCTACCGTCTCTATCATGGCAGAGGTGGCAGAATGCCGGAAGGCAATCAGTAAAAAATAGAAAAAAGTTTGGTGTCGCGAAACACGACACCAAACTTTTCATTATTCATATAAACCTGTTTTATCCATGTTCATAGAGCAACCAGCCAAATGGCTCAGATGGTTATACCCAAAAGCCATCTGGAGAATGGACAAGAAAGACCATTCTGTCTATCTTACATTTGATGACGGTCCGATTCCAGAGTCAACTCCATTCATCTTAGAGACCCTGAGAAAGTACAATATCAAGGCTACTTTCTTTATGGTAGGCGAGAATGTATTGCGCCATCATGACCTCTACAACCAGATTGTGGCAGAGGGTCATCAGGTTGGCAACCATACATTCAATCATATCGGTGCCTTCAAGCACCGCGTCATCTCCTACGTGCTCAACACCAATAAGGCGAACGATATCATCCATGCCCATCTCTTCCGTCCACCTCACGGCTGGATGCGACCAAGTGAGTATTGGTGGCTGCACCGCACTTACAAGGTCATCATGTGGGATGTGGTGACGCGCGACTACTCCAAATGGATGACGGCAGAAGATGTGGTGAACAATGTGAAGCGATATGCCCGCAATGGCAGCATCATCACCTTCCACGACTCGCTGAAGAGCATTGAAAAGCTGAAGACAGCGCTCCCTCAGGCCATAGAATGGCTCATGGAACAGGGGTATGAATTTAAGACTTTTGAATAAGAAGCTGTTATTTCCAAACAGGAACAGCCCAATAAACACAGACAAGAAATGAGCAAAAGAATCAACAGTTATCAGGCAGTAGCTGCATTTGTAAGAGGTTTCTTCGAAGCTTACGCACGTGGCATCATCGATGCTACCATCGAAGGCAATGACTTCAGCAAGAAGAACGACCCGAAACAGATCAAGCAGATGATGCTGGAGCACTATAGCGAGGTAAACCAATACTTCTTCGACATCATGTTCTCTACCCTCGTACGCCTCAACTACAAGACTGCCGAGGAAGCCAACGAGCGCATGAAGAAGAACTTCGACAGCATGAAACAGGCTGACCCGACCTTTGAACCAACCATGCTCGACTACTTGCGCATAGCCTGCAAATCGAACCAGCTTTACAAGGCGATGGAGTCAGAATACAAGCGTAACTTCACCTGGCTTCTGCAAGGCAAGTTTACCACTCTTGAAGAGCATGTACGCGATTATACCCACGGCATTCTCATCAGTCTCGCCGACGAGCCGATGGCCATCCATCTCCTGGTCCGCATTATCGTAAAGGCATACGCCGCCGGACTGAAATGTGGTAGCAAGGAGGGCGAGCAGCACCAGCTCCACATGCCTACCCTTCACGGCATGTTGCTGAACAATGTCAACATCCTGCTCAACGAGACTCCGCTCAAGAGCAGCACCGAAGATCCTGTTGCCCTCTTCAAGGAGGCATGCAAGAATGAAGAAGAAAACATCAACGTTCTTTTCAACACATTAAACGATGCGATGAAAGAACTGGCAGAAGAATAAGAGAAAAGCATCATTGATGACGAGCACAGCACCAGATTCGAGAACCATCCGACTCCATATAGCGTAGAATCTCGTTATTCACTTCTTGGCGAATGGAGAGCATGGATTCTCGGTCGCAATCCACAGTAAAGTCAAGGTCTATATCTACCGAGAGTCTTGGCAGTTGGAAAACGGTGAGATTGATGGCTATACCACCTTTCAGCACAAGAGATTTAGACAGCAAAGGACTGTCATGGAAATAGTTCTGTCATTGTTTCTAATTTTGCACAAAAATATAAAATTTAAATTGTCTATGAGAAAAATCAGAAACTTTTTATGCTGTTTTTATATGTTCTTTCCATCTTAATTGTCCGACTACGGAGGAACAAATCACCGACAGGCAAGTTCTTTTGGGAGTAACCCAAAAGGTTTCGAGTAACTCGAAACATAACTTGCTGTGTCTTTGTGGACACAATGTTTTGAAAAGGCAAAGAAACTGCGTTCTATAATAAGGACATTCAGTTGGGAATAACAAAGTGACAATGATTAAGATTACAAAAGATTTAGATATATAACAAAGCGACAATGATTAAGATTATTAAAAATTTAGATATAACGGCTTCGGGTGTTAGTGTATTTAACCGCAAGTGGCAACCTGTCCATTTACAACAAGGAGAAATGGATGGGGCTTGTGCCGTATATTCCATGATGATGAACCTGCTCATACTAAAGGTTCTTACTCGTAATCAAGTTGTCAACTTGAAAACAACATTTAAGGGAAATACCGCAAAAGGGAGACTCTTCAAAGAGTTCTTTGTGACAGAAGGACTGTGCCGTGATGGATTTTATTTTTCCGAAATAAAAGAAAAGCTATCCCATTCTTTTGCTAAAGAGGTTACATCTTCGCCTCTTCAATATACAGCATCTTTATCAGACCAAACTTCTTTTGTAGAAGAACTTAGGACTGCAATAGATAGCGACACGCCTTTGATTACCGCTCTGTCTTTTAAAGGTGGCGCTCATGCTGTACTTGCTATTGGGTATGAAGAACAAAAAGACGGTGTCAAGAAAATATTCTGTTTAGACCCAAGCTATGCCATAAGTCCGACATCCTTTTGGAATGGTGTAATAATCCTAAATGAGGGAAAAGGAAAGTACAGCCCTCAGTATATAACAGATAAAGACGAAAAATATATCAATGTCAGTGAATCATTGAATATAAAAAAGAAATAACGATATGAGCGAAGAATTACAACAGAAATTTCTTGACAAACTTTGAGAAGTTGCAAACAAACTACGTGGCAATCAAGGACCTGGAGGCCAAACGTGCTGACCTTGACAAGGAGATTGAGGGCTATCTGAAAGAGTTGGGATTGTTAGAGTAAACTTTCCACAAGTTGTGGCAGAGTTCCCAGATATGAAAGGGCTTTCATACAGAAACTTGAAGTATATCAGACAATGGTATCAGTTTTATAATGAGCAACTTACAATTTGACAACAAGCTGTTTCCAAATTAGACGAAGTAAATGTGCAATAACTTGTTGCACAATTACAAGAAGGATGTCTAAGCTCATGCCTGAAAACATACAGAGCCAGTTGCCTACAATAGAAGACATTGAAGCAACACTTTCTGATATAAAGGAAACTAAGGATTTCAAAAAAGGTAATGATATGAAAAATAAAGATAATATACCGCAGTTCGTGAATAGCGACTCCTTCATGGCAGACAAGAACTATGTGAAGTGATTGTCTGACCTGAAGAAACGTTTCCGCATGGCACAACTTAAAGCTGCTGTCAAAGTGAATACGGAAATGCTCAAATTCTACTGGAGTTTGGGCGAGGACATTTGCGAGAAGCAGAAACAATACAAGTGGGGTGCAAAGGTTGTAGTTAGGCTTAGCCTTGATATGCGTTCGGAAATTCCTCAGAGTGAGGGATTTTCAAGACCTTTACCATGTAAAACGCTGGTTTGCGTTCTATTCAAGTCAAATTGAAAGAGGATGTGTCATAAGTTTATGATTCACCCTCTTCTATTTGTTGAAAGAGATAGAATATGTTGCTTGAAGAGATAGGATATGTTGTTGGAAGAGACAGAATAAGTTGTTGGAAGAGATAGGATATGTTGTTGAGACAGTCAGTATCTTCGGTCGCACAACAGCTGTTGTGCGCTTGCATAACAGCTGATATGCGCATGCACAACACCTGTTGTGCATGCGGTAGTCAACTGTTATACACCAACTATTATCCAGACTTATGACACACCCTCTTACAGGAAGTGGATAATGCAACAACCCCAATGCCAATGAACGAACATTGCTTGAAATAAAACAGGAAGCCTTTTGTCGTATCTTTGTCGATAGTTACCAAATGGTGAACAGCGGGGTGAATACTTGCCCCAAGCATTCACCTTTTCGGCTCTGGGGTGAACCCTAGTAAAAAGAACTTTGTATATACAGCGCATGCTAGAAATATAAGAATCTCTATTATAATGGGTTATGGGGTGTTTTTAACACATTATTAACGCTAAAGGTTGGCATCGAGGTTCACCCTTCACCGACTTCATCGCCAAGAGCAGAGGATGACTATTCGTAGCAGGATACCGCCCCCGACCTGCCCTTCTACGGGTGGGTAGGGTAAGTAAGGGGAGAGTACTTTCTAAGAGTTTCCTTATGTAAAGGTTCGTTTACTATAGGAAAGATATAGTATATATATAGACTCCCAGAAAAAGCGATTTCCTACTCACCCTAGTTACCCACCGGCCGTAAACAAGATAGTTACGATGCCTAAGTATCATATTTACGGATGGTATTTAAGTCACACACGGATCTCACAGATCTCACGGATCTTCTTCGTTGCAAGCAACGGTACTCACTAAGCCTCACAGCCAAAACTCCGAAGGAGCCAAAATCCGTGAGATCCGTGAGATCCGTGCGCGAAAATTCAACTTTCTTCTACAATTTCCAACAAGTTTCTGCTTATCGTAAATCAATCCTCACTGAGGAGTTTCTTGATTTCCTCATCGGTCTTGGTGAGTTTGTCTTTACAGAGTTTCACCAAGGTTTTGGCACGTTTCAACTGCTCGGAGAGCTGATCAATATCGAGTTCATCATTCTCCATTCTGTCTACGATTTCTTCAAGCTCTCTTACGGCTTGTTCGTATTTCATTTCTTCTTTTTCCATTTTTTTTATTTTTGTTTTGGAGTTAACAGTGGATATTTTAAAGCTTTTGCCCTTACAGGGCGACAAGATTGCGTCCTTTATTACCCAGGGCGATGCCCTGGGCTAGGAGCTTCTGCCCTTTCAGGGCGTGTGAAGATCAACGTTCAGGGCGTCTGGAGCTAGATTGCTATAAACTATTAACTATAAATTATAAACTATTATTCAACTTTTGCCTTCACGCTGCCCTCAGCCAACCTCGTTTCAATGATGTCGCCAGACTTCAGTTGCGAGGCAGAGCGGATGCTTTTGCCATCTTTCAGCGTGATGCTGTAGCCACGTTTCAGCAACAATTCGGGGTCTTGTGCCTGGATGCGCTGGGAAAGAAGCTGCAGACGATGACTCTCGTTGAGCATCTTCCTTTCCAATATCGGCTGAATATTCTGAGAAAGAATCTCGAAATGGCGCTGGGCTTCCGATAGTTTCGACTGGACATTTGTGCTTAAACGGCTCATCAAGCGGTCGAGATAGGCGCCCTGCTTCGTCTTCACCAGCGAAAACTGAACAGGAATCGTGTTGCTCAATCTGTCGAGCCTCATCTTCTCCACCTGCAGACGGTGCTTCACATTCTGCACGATAGCCTCTTGCGCATTCATCACACGGGCATAAACCTCAGTAAGATGATTAACGAGGAAGGCGGCAGCGGCTGTCGGTGTCTTTACACGCTGGAAAGAAATCATATCCAGCACACTCTCGTCCCTTTCATGTCCTATTCCCGTGATGATAGGCAGCGGGAAGTTTGCCACATTCTCGGCAAGCGCCAGGGTATCGAAACCCGAGAGATCGCTCGTAGCGCCACCGCCTCGGATGATGACTACGCAGTCAAACTGTTCCCATTCGGCATTGATACTGTCGAGGGCAGCAATCACACTCTGCTCTACCCCCTCGCCCTGCATTGTAGCCGGAAAGAGGCGGGTTTGAAACTGCAGACCATAATCGTTATCGGCAAGCTGGTTGCAGAAATCACCATAACCTGCTGCCGTAGCACTGGAAATGACGGCGATGCGCTGGCAGAACATCGGGAGCACCAACTCCTTCTGCAGTTCGAATACGCCCTCTGCTTTCAGCGTATTGATAATTTCCAACCTCTTGCGCGCCATATCGCCCATCGTATAGTTAGGGTCAATATCATCTACTATCCAGGAAAAACCATAATTCTCATGAAACTGCGCGTGTACCTTGAGCAGCACTTTCATACCGGCATGAATACGCTGTCCGGTTATGCGCTCGAAATTCGGTTTGATGAACATCCATCGGTTTCGCCAGCAGGAGGCATGCGCCTTGGCAATGGGCGTATTAGACCGCTCATCCTTCTCGATGAGTTCCAGATAGCAGTGCCCGCCGTAGCCCTCGCGAGCCTCGGAGAGTTCCGCTTCCACCCAATAGCTGTCGGGCAAGGACATCGAAATGACCTCACGGACCATCGAGTTCAATTCAAAAAGGGACAATCGAAGTCGTTCCATGCTGTTTACTGTTTAAAATTTACAGTTTATAGTTGAAAGTTTATAGCTAGCAGAGCAAGTTTGCCCTATTAACTATAAACTATCAACTATTAACTACTTAATCGCTTTCCCCGTCTGATAAGCCTTCCAGAAATCAGGCACACCATATCCGAATACATTATCGGGATGATGCTGATTATTACCAGCCAATCTCACGAGTTTCATAATCTGCTTAGCCGTCTTCTGAGGCAAAGCCTGCCAGAGACACGCTACCATTCCGGCGATGAGCGGAGAAGAGAAAGACGTTCCATTATCATTGATGATATTTCCACGACCCGTAATCACACAGGTAGGACTTCCGTAAGCCATCACATCAGGCTTGATTCTGCCGTCAGCAGTAGGTCCCACGGCACTGAAAGCCGCATTCTCGCCCATTTCGTTTACGCTGCCCACGGTAAGGATATTGCGTGCATCGGCAGGGAAATTGATTTTCTTCCAACTTCCCATTCCGTCGTTTCCGGCAGAATTGACACAGATGATTCCCTTGTCAGCACACATCGAAGCGGTGCGGGAGATGAGGGTAGAATTGCCGTCCTGCTCATAATAATGATGGTTGGTAGACGCATCATCGAAGCCATGATAGCCTAACGAAGAGTTGATGACATCCACGCCGCAACTGTCAGCATATTCAGCCGCAAAAGCCCAGTAATCCTCTTCTGCCAGACTCTCTGTGCGCTCATCTTCACAGCGCACCAGCAGATATTGAGCCTCAGGCGCCACCCCCACGAATCTTTCGGGTTCGTTGGCAGCCATCGTAGAAAGCACCATCGTTCCATGCTCCATCTCGGCGAAAACATTCTTGGATTGAGGAACCACAAAGTCCTTAATGCCCGCCAATCTGATATTATGCAGCGCCGGAATCTTATCCACATTCATGAATCCGCCGTCGAAGACAGCAATCATCATTCCTTTGCCCAAATGTCCGGTTCCATGCAACCGCTTGCCGTTGAGCGACTGGATCTGCGCATCGGCAGCACCATACTCGCCTACTCCACCAGTCCAATCGTTCAATCCCCTGCGAACGCTACTTCTGACGCGCTGACTGACAGAATCGGGAGCAGAGAAGACCTTCATCTTCCGGGTGATGAAATCGAGTTCTTCCAGTTTCCGTAGTTCCTTCTCCTTATGAATGCGGACCAGCAGGGTATTGTTCCATTTGCTCTTGCCCACAATCTCGATGCCTGCCTCGCTTACAGCCTGCTCATAAGCAGGAGCTACAGGCAAATCGGTAACATCGATGGGCAGATTCTGCCTCTTTCTGCGCTCTATGGAACGGGGAGAGAGAAAATCTGCAGGGCGACTTACCGAAAAGGGAGTGTGACTGAGGTCTTTGTCTCTGAGATAAAGACGATACATCATACACTTGCCTCCCGGATACGACACCATATCGGTTTCGGCGATGCGGGGCAACCGCATCAGTTGCTCAAAATTGCTAACCCTGTCTTCGCGAGCAAACAAAGAAAGAGCGGTCATTAAAAATGCATAAAGCATCAAAAATTTTTTCATCATTATATCGGTAGTCCGGTTTGTTATTGTTGTTGCTGCAATATTTCTGTATTGCATTTGTTAATGAGTTGAATTGTTTATTCTGAAGTGCAAAAGTACAGAAATTGTACGAAAACACCAAAGGAAAAGGGAAGTTTTTATCATGAAATGCAAGTTTTTCTCATATATATAATAAGGTATCAGATATTTTTTGTACTTTTGCAGACAAGTAGCCGCTGCAATTGCATTCTGAAAGAAGCAGGGCGAGCGGCTATGAGGAAAAAACAGATATAAATGGAAAATAAACAAGCGACATTAGAATTAGGTACGAAGCCGGTGGGCAAGCTGCTCGTTCAGTACGCCCTGCCAGCGATGATTGCGATGACCGCCGCCTCACTCTACAACATCGTTGACCGAGTATTCATCGGTCAGGGTGTGGGAGCCATGGCCATCTCAGGTCTCGCCATCACCTTCCCCTTCATGAACCTCACCGCCGCCTTCGGAGCCGGTGTGGGCGTAGGAGCGTCTACTGCCATCAGCGTGAAGTTGGGACAAAAAGACTATGCCACAGCGCAAAACATTCTGGGTAACACGATTTCTCTGAACCTCATCATCGGTATCGGACTGAGCATCATCTGTCTGCTCTTCCTCGACCCTATCCTGAGATTCTTCGGAGCCAGCGACCAGACGCTCATCTATGCCCATGAGTATATGGTCATCATCCTGCTGGGCAATGTGGTGAGCCACATGTATTTCGGTATGAATGCCCTGCTCCGAGCAGCGAGCAAGCCCAAGCAGGCGATGTACGCCACCATCTTCACGGTGGTGATGAACGTGATACTGGATGCCCTCTTCATCCTCGTTTTCAAATGGGGAATACAGGGTGCCGCCATCGCCACCATCCTTTCGCAGCTGATGGCGCTGATGTGGCAGTTCAAGCTCTTCAGCAACAAGAGCGAGCTGCTCCACTTCAAGAAAGGCATCTACAGACTGAAGAAGAAACTCGTGGATAATATCCTTGCCATCGGCATTTCGCCTTTCCTGATGAACGTGTGCGCCTGCATCATCGTCATCTTCATCAACAACCAGCTGGTGCGTTTCGGAGGCGACCTCTCCGTGGGTGCCTACGGAATAGCCAACGGTATTGCAATGGTGTTCATCATGTTCGTATTCGGCGTAAACCAGGGAATGCAGCCTATAGCCGGATACAACTATGGAGCCCAGAAACTGGACCGTCTGATGCGCGTACTGAATCTGAGCATCATTGCCGCCACCGCCATCATGGTAACGGGCTGGCTGATAGCGATGTTCCTGCCTTACTACTGCGCACGACTGTTTACAACCGATAAGCAACTGATAGACTTGGGTATTAAGGCGATCAGAGTGGTGATGTTCTGCTTCCCGGTCATCGGATTCCAGATGGTTATCACCAACTTCTTCCAGTGCATCGGAAAGGTGAAGATCAGCATTTTCCTCTCCTTGTCGAGACAGTTGCTCATCCTTCTGCCGCTCCTGGCTTTCCTGCCGATGATATGGGACATTGATGGAGTATGGTACAGTATGCCTATCTCCGACTTCTCAGCCGCAGTCATCGCTGCCATCGTAATGTCATGGTACATGAACAAGTTGAAAAGACAACATAAAGAAAACATGAAAGTTAGTGATTAGTGATTAATGATTAACGGTTTTACTATTCATAAAGTTCAATGTTCAAATCTCAAAGTTCAAAGTAAATGGAAAAGATTATCATAAACGTAGGTCGCCAGATAGGTAGCGGCGGCCATATCATCGCCGAGAAACTGGCGGAGGATTTCGGTTGCAAATGTTACGACCGTGAGCTGCTGAATCTTGCCGCCAAGGAGAGTGGATTCTCTGAGAAATTCTTCGAGCAGAACGATGAGCAGAAGGGATTCTTCAAGTCTCTCTTCCATACCCATCTGCCCTTCCTGAGCGATAACAATTTCTATCACAACGACTTCTCGCAGGAAGGTCTGTACAAGTTCCAGAGCGACGCCATCAGAAAGGCTGCCGATGAGGGCAACTGCGTGTTTGTGGGCAGAACCGCCGACTATGTACTGCGTGATTACAAGAACGTGATCAACATCTTCATCACCGCCAACATCGACGACCGCATCAAGGCAGTATGCAAGCGAAAGAACATCGACAGAGCCAGCGCCCGCAAGTTCATCGAAAGCCATGAGGAGCAGCGCGCCTCTTACTACGATTACTATACAGGCAAGAAGTGGGGACACAGCGAGAGCTACGACCTCTGCATCAACAGCAGCCATCTGGGAATCGAAGAAACAGAGAAGTTTATCGCAGAATTTATCAGAAAGAAGTTCGGACTTAGTGATTAATTATTAGTGATTAATTTTAGGGACATAAAATATTAAACATCATATAAATGAAGAAGATTATGCTTTTGGGCTCAGGCGAACTGGGCAAAGAATTTACCATCGCCGCAAAGCGAGCAGGACAGTACGTCATCGCTTGCGACAAGTATGACAATGCACCAGCCATGCAGGTAGCCGACGAGCGGGAAGTGTTCTCGATGCTCGATGGCGACGCATTGACCGCAGTGGTAGAGAAACATCACCCAGACATCATCGTGCCTGAGATTGAAGCTATCCGCACCGAGCGACTCTTCGACTTCGAGAAGGAGGGCATTCAGGTTGTGCCTTCTGCCCGTGCCGTGAACTACACCATGAACCGCCGTGCCATCCGCGACCTTGCCGCCAAGGAACTGGGGCTGCGCACAGCCAAGTACTTCTATGCAAAGACCTTCGAGGAGTTTAAGAACGCTGCCGATGAAATCGGTTTCCCTTGCGTAGTGAAACCTCTGATGAGTTCAAGCGGCCATGGTCAGAGCTATGTTCACAACGATGATGAACTGAAGGAGGCTTACAAGGAAGCAATGGAAGAAGGTCGTGGCGACGTGAAGGAAGTAATCATCGAGGAATTTATCGACTTCGATTCTGAGTTCACCCTGCTCACCGTTACCCAGAAAGACGGTCCTACCCTCTTCTGTCCACCTATCGGCCACGTACAGAAGGGCGGCGACTACCGCGAGAGCTGGCAGCCATTCCAGATTCCAGAGGAGGCTTTGAAGAAGGCTGAGCACATTGCCGGCGAAGTAACCAAGGCATTGACAGGTGCCGGTCTCTGGGGCGTAGAGTTCTTCCTGAGCAAGCAGGGCGAAGTCATCTTCTCAGAGTTGAGTCCTCGTCCACACGATACAGGTATGGTAACCCTCGGTCACACCACCAACCTGAGCGAGTTTGAGCTCCACTTCCGTGCCGTGATGGGCTTACCTATCGCCGGAATCCATCTGGAGCACATCGGCTGTTCTGCCGTCATCCTCTCGCCAGAGGAAAGCACCGAGCCATTAAACTACAATATGCTCGATGCGCTGAAGGAAGACCACACCCGCATCCGTATCTTCGGCAAGCCAGAGGCTCACGTAGGCCGCCGCATGGGCGTCGTACTCTGCTACGGCGAGAAGGGCGATGACCTCAATCAGCTCCGCGACAAGGCAAAGCGCCTGGCAAAGACTGTATTGGGAACCGACCCATACATGAAGAAATAACATCATCCCCCATAAAAAAATACCGAGAGGGCAGATTTGTTACCTGCCCAGCAACAAAGAATACAGAAAGCGAAAAGTTAACTGTTAACAGTTAACAGTTCGTTTTCTGTACTTCTTTTATTGAAAACTCGCCCACACTATTCCAATGATTTACAATTCATTTCTATACATCACCTTATTTCCCTTCCTCTTCTTGCTGCTCCATGCCATCAAGAAGGAAGCCATCAAAAAGTATTTTTTGTTGGCGATTTCCTATGCCCTATACTACTATTACAACCAGTCATTGGCATCTATACTTTTGGTGGTAACACTCATCTCATATACTTCCGCTCTATTGATAGAAAGAAATAAGGGAAAGGAGAGAACAAACAGCACCTCAAACAACAGAAGCAAACTCATTGTTTATTTAGGAGCCCTTCTCACCACCCTCCCCCTGCTCTTCTACAAATATACAGACTTTATCCTCACAGAGGTGCTCTACATGGATAGCCTCTCATCTCACCATACCCTCATAGTACCACTGGGTATCTCTTTCTTCACCTTTCAGGCATTGAGTTATCTCTTCGATGTTTACAGAGATAAGTATCAAGCAGAGCATCATCTGCCCACCTACATGCTCTATATATCCTTCTTCCCATCCATCACGGCAGGTCCTATCAACCGATACGATGCCCTGAGATGCCAACTGAGCCAGCTGGTGCGTCCTAACTATCAGCAGTTGGCAAATGGTGCCAAGATGATAGTGTGGGGTATGTTCTTGAAGACGGTTATTGCCGACCGTCTCTTGCTCTACGTGAATCCCGTGCTGGATGGCTATATGCAGCACAGTGGATCAGAATTGCTGGCAGCCTCTGTCCTCTATTCCATCCAACTATACACCGACTTTGCCGGCTACTCTCTCATAGCCATCGGTTCGGCTTCCATGCTCGGCATCCGCTTGCAACAGAATTTCCACAATCCCTACTTTGCCCATAGCGTCACCGACTTTTGGCATCGTTGGCACATCAGTCTCTCCCAATGGCTGCGCGATTACATCTACATCCCCATAGGCGGAAACAGATGCAGCAAGAGGAGAACCTATCTCAACATCATTATCACCTTCCTCATCAGTGGCATTTGGCATGGGGCTAACTGGACCTTCATACTTTGGGGAGTTCTTCACGGATTCTTCCAAGTGATGGAGAAGATGCTAAGCTTCACCAAAGAGAGTAGAAATACCGAGCACAAAGTTAGGCAGAGAATGAGGAGAGGAATAAGCATCCTCATCAACTTCCTGCTCATCAACTTCCTATGGATATTCTTCCGAATGCCAAGCGTGGGCGATGCCTTCCATGTAATCGGCAAGATATTCACTGAGCAAGACATGAACTTCTGGGTATTTGAAAAATTCATCCTCTTATTCATCTTGATGGTATTCGCCAAAGATCTCATCGTTGAAGTAACCCCAGGTCAAAATCCATTCCATCATCCGAAGCTCTGGGTGAGATGGTGTACATACGTCGTGGTAACTACCAGCATCTTCCTCTTCGGTGTATTCGATTCGGGGCAATTCATCTACGCAGGTTTCTAAATCGTAAGCTGAAATAAACGTAAGTTGAAACAAATCGTAAGCTGAAATATGAAAAAGTTCTTAAGTAAAATCATGGTCTTTCTTATCTTGCTGACCATCATATATATCATCACGGCACAAACCTTTCGTTATCTCGACCTTCAGGTAAAAGGCGAGAGCGGCAGGATGCGCTATATCCACAATGAGCTGATAGCCGACTCCATCATCATGGGGTCGTCGAGAGCCTTGCATCACTACGACCCAGACATCTTGGGCAACTATTATAATGTGGGAGAAGACCGCATGGGCATCATCTTCAGCATGGGCAGACTGCAACTACTCAAGCAAAGACGCATGCCCCACATGCTCATCTACGATGTAGAACCAGACTATGACCTGCTGCAAGATGACAACAGTACCTATCTCACCAACCTGCGCCCCTATTACCACCGATCAGGCATACGAGAGATTTTCTGGGACGTGGACTCCACCGAGCGCATCAAGATGCTCTTTCCTTTCTATCAGTATAATTCGAGGTTACTCAAGCTGCTTGCCGACTGGCGTCATCCAGCCATGAGCTATACCAAGGGTTACTCTCCCTACGAGGGATGCCAAGCCATCGAGAAGGAGACCTTACCCCAAAACAAACACGACAGAAAGAAATATGAATATCTGCACAAGTTGATAGCCGAATGCAAAAGGAGCCATACCAGCCTCATATTCACAGCATCGCCACAGCTATCCTACCAAAGCGACTCAGTATTTCGCAGGTTCAAGCTTATCTGCCAACAGGAAGGCATCCCATTCCTTAACCATTATTGCGACACTGCCTACACCCATCACAGGGCATTATTCCACAATGCCAACCATCTGAACCGTGAAGGTGCAAGCCTCTACTCCAAGGAAATTAAGAAGGAAATGAGCCTTCGTAAGTTCAATGCCAGCATCAAGTTGCCCAAGAAGGATAAGCAATAAGCAATAAAATAAGAAAAAGAGCGTTATCAAATAAAAGAATACAACTTTATGAAAGAATTAGGTAGAATCATCAAATTACATACCATATCCGACCCTAGAGGCAACCTGACCGTATCAGAGGAGAACATCGAGCTTCCCTTCGACTTGAAACGTGCCTACTGGATATACGATGTTCCACAGGGTGGCAACCGAGGCGGTCATGCCCACAAAAAGCTCCAGCAAGTCATCATCGCCGTGCATGGATCATTTACCGTATCCCTAGACAACGGCAAGGAGACCAAGAAATACCAGCTCAGCAATCCTGGCATGGGGCTCTATCTCGGCACAGAGATATGGCGCACACTGGATGATTTCTCCGAGGGAGCCGTATGCCTGGTGCTTGCCTCTGAACTTTATGAGCCAGAAGACTATCTGTATGAATACGATGAATTTCTGAAATACATCCATACCACACATAGCACAACATCAGAGCCATGATAGAAATCAAAAGATATACCCCAAAAGACGCTGCCGAATGGAACAACTTTGTTTGGAAATCCAGACAAGGCACCTTCCTCTTCGACAGAAACTATATGGACTATCATCAAGACAGATTTCATGACCATTCCTTGATGTTCTATTATAAAGGACGCTTGTATGCCATTCTTCCTGCCAATGAAACTGCGGATGAGGACAAGAAGATTCTCTATTCTCACCAAGGACTGACGTATGGAGGCTTACTGACTTGTTCCAAGGTAACAGCAGAAGTTTGCATCGACATCTTTCAGGCTCTCAAGGACTATCTCCTGCAAAATGATTTCCAGTTATGTATCTACAAGGCAATGCCATGGATATACCAGAGCATCCCTTCGGAAGAGGACCTCTATGCTCTCTCCTATATTGGGAAGGCAAAGTTGATAGCTAGAGAGATTTCCACTACCATTTTTCTCAATGCCCCCTTACGATTCAGCGAGCAGAGAAGAAGAGGCATCAAGAAAGCTGTGAGCCATGGACTAAGTGTTGGATTTACAAAATTTCCAAAGGACATCACAGACTTTTGGGATTTATTGGACAAGAATCTTTGGCAGAGGCATAATACTCATCCTGTACACTCGAAAGAGGAACTGCAATTACTTATGCATCGTTTTCCAGACCACATTCTCTGCTTTGTGGTAAAGAAAGATGAAACGATTATTGGTGGAAGCATCGTATATACTACCCCCCAAGTAATTCATACCCAGTATATCGCTGCCAACGAATTGGGCAAGGAACTGGGAGCTTTGGATGCCCTCTTCGACTTTATCCTCCACAAATGCCCATGGAATGTCCCATACTTCGACTTCGGCAAATCCACAGAAGATGCGGGCAAGTATCTCAACAAGAATCTCATCCACCAAAAGGAAGGATTCGGAGGAAGAGGGGTCATCTACGACACATACCAATGGGAAATCTAACTGAGCAGAGATAAGAATAAAGCCCACCGATTTGGTGGGCTTTATTCGTATAGATTAAGATTCAATACTTCTTTTACAAAAGCACTACGGTTACGCCTCTGGCTGCTTGCGCACCCATAACCAGTGCCTGTTCAATATCGGCAGTCTTGGAAGGACCACTGATGAAAATACCGAAATTGTACTTCGGATCCATCTCAATACGGGCATAAGCCTCATGCATATTGTTCACAATCTTCTCTTTTTCGAGGAATATTACAAGGTATTCCGAGATGAAAAGCACAGCTTTCTCCTTCATGGTCTGAGGAATCCAGACGCAGCCATTCTCGGCAACACCCACTTCACCACGAACAATACCCACATCAGTACCATTCAGGTCATTAGCCTCAGCCACGGTATCAGGATTCTTCTGGGCAATCGTGATTTCTGGCAGATGAGAGGCAAAGACCTTGGCTTCCGGATAAGCCTTCTTCACCAGCTCATCCAGACTCTCACCCTCCTTCGCCTCTATCACGTGGCCACCTACCGATTCCGTCATCTCAATAAACTGTTTCAGCGTATCCTCATACTGGATAGCCTTCACATCTACGGCAGGCATATCGAATTGAACGTGCGTATTCTTACGCAACTTGTTCAGGAAATCTTCTTTCTTCATTGAACTTTGAAATTTGAACTTTGAACTTTATGATTAGCCACTACTTCACCTTTCCTTCTTTCCAAAGCTGGTGGAAGCTCTTCTTTGCAAACTCAGGCATGGCGTGACCGATGCCCCAGGCATTCCAATTGCTGAAGTGCGTACAGCATTCAGGAACCAGATTGACAAGCGGAGCAAACTTCAGGGCTGTGGTGTAGAGCACAGGACGGTCGAAGAGATACTTCATACCATTCGACATCGCCTTCTTGACAGGATCAGCCTTACCCAACTTCTCCAGACTCTGGCGCCAGACATAAATCTGAGAACCCGGTCCTACCTTGGAAGGACAGACATTATCGCATGACAAGCACAAAGTACATGCCGAAACATTATCGCTGTACTTCTGAGGATTCTTCAGCATACCCAGGTTCACACCTACAGGACCCGGAATGAAATAGGTGTAGCTGTAACCGCCTGAACGACGATAAACCGGACAGGTATTCATGCAGGCACCGCAACGCATGCATTTCAAAGTCTGCCAGTGGTCCTTATCAGCAAGGATGTCGCTTCTGCCGTTATCCACCAATACCACATGCATCTCGGCACCCGGACGAGCCTGGCGGAAATGAGAAGTGAAGGCGGTGGTAGGCTGACCGGTTCCGCAGCGGCAAAGCAGACGCTGGAACACAGCCAAAGACTTATAATCAGGAACCAGTTTCTCAATACCCATCGCTACGATATGGAGCTTAGGCATGGAAGTGGTCATATCCGCATTACCCTCGTTGGTGCAAACCACGCAATCGCCGGTAGCAGCCACACCGAAGTTACAGCCAGTCATACCTGCTCCGGCTTCCATAAACTGGTCGCGGAGATGATGACGGGCACAGCGGGTCAGGTAAGTAGGATCGTAGTTGCCGATTTCCTTGGAGATACCCTTCTCCTCGAACATCTTTCCTACCTCCTCACGCTTCAGGTGGATGGCAGGCATCACGATATGGCTAGGCTTCTGATGCAAGAGCTGGATGATGCGCTCACCCAGGTCGGTCTCCACCACGTCAATGCCGTGCTGCTCCAGATAAGGATTCATCTCGCACTCCTCGGTGAGCATCGACTTCGACTTCACCATCTTCTTCACGTTATGATCTTTCAGAATACCGAGCACAATCTCATTAAATTCCTGTGCATCCTTTGCCCAGTGAACCTTCACCCCACGGCTCTCCAGATTCTTGGAAAACATATCGAGGTAATCGGCGAGATGGGTAATCGTGTGCATCTTGATTTCAGACGCATGCTCACGTAGGTCTTCCCACTCAGGAAGTTCCTGCGCCATCTTATCTCTCTTCTGACGAACAGACCAGAAGGTAGCGTCGTGCCAGGTGGTCTTCTCTACGTTCTGCGTAAACTTCGCAGCTCTCTTGGAATGTTCTGTACTCATAGTCCTGCAGCTAATATTTGAACAACATGAATAAACTTGATCGGCATATTCTCTTTCTTGGCGATTCCAGCCATGTGCATCAGACAGGAAGAATCCGGTCCGGTAACAAACTCAGCGCCTGTAGCCATGTGGCGCTTGATCTTGTCCTCGCCCATACGGGTAGAAACGGCAGGTTCCTCAATAGAGAACATACCGCCGAATCCGCAGCACTCATCCTTGCGCTCCGGTTCGTGGATGGTAATGCCTTCCACCATATTTAATAAGTCAATGATTTTGTTGAAAGGCTTGATGTGGCGCTCAGAAGGAGATGACAATCCCAGTTCGCGCACACCGTGACAACTGTTGTGTACACTCACCACATGCGGGAACTTGCCCGGGACATGATCCACCTTCAGCACATCGTGAAGGAACTCCACAACATCCATGATCTTCTTTGAGGAAATACACTCGTGCTTACCCTCAAGGATTTTAGGATAATACACCTTTACGTAAGCGGCACATGAGGCAGAAGGAGCTACGATATAATCGTAATCCTTGAACAGCTCATCAAATGTCTCTATGACCTTCTCCGACTTGTCCTGAAAACCCGCATTAGCCATTGGCTGGCCGCAGCAAGTCTGTTTTTCGGGATAACCCACGTCTAGTCCGTAATGCTTAAGCAACTTGTATGTAGCCACACCCGCTTCAGGGTAAAGGGCATCCACATAACAAGGGACGAATAATCCGACTTTCATTGTTGTTATATTTATCTTGTTTGCTATTTTTTATTCTTTTTCTACATGACTAAAAGCCGCTGCAAAAGTAACAAAATAATTGCAAAAATACGACATTCTAGAGAAGAAATAATAATAATTGATGTTATTTAACTGTAAAGATTTGCAGAAAATTTGGAATAACCAAATAAATAGCGTAACTTTGCATCTAGAAATAGTGTGTCTACCATTTGTGAACTAACACAAATACAGTTTAGTTGCTAAAAACATAAATAACAAGACATATAAAGAACAAACTTATAGTTATATTTAATGATGAAGAAACAGCTTAAGAAAGTCCTCGTCCTGGGTTCCGGTGCTTTGAAGATCGGCCAGGCAGGTGAGTTTGACTATTCCGGTTCGCAGGCTCTCAAGGCTTTGCGCGAGGAGGGTATTAGTTCCGTCCTCATTAATCCAAACGTTGCTACAATTCAGACAAGTGAAGGTATTGCTGACAAGGTTTATTTCTTGCCGGTGACACCTTTTTTTGTAACTGAAATTATCAAGAAGGAGCGCCCTGACGGCATTATGCTGGCTTGGGGTGGACAGACGGGTTTGAACGTTGGTACAGAACTTTACCTCAACGGTGTGCTCAAGGAGTACGGTGTAGATGTGTTGGGTACTTCGGTAGAGGCTATCATGAACACTGAAGACCGCGACCTCTTCGTGAAGGAGCTTAACAAGGTTGACCTCAAGGTTCCAGTAAGCCACGCTTGCGAGAACATGGAAGAGGCTGTGGCTGCAGCCCGCAACATCGGCTACCCTATCATGATCCGTTCTGCCTATGCGCTGGGTGGTCTCGGTTCCGGTGTCTGCAAGACCGAAGAGGAGTTTAAGGAGATTGCTGAATCTGCCTTCACTTTCGCACCTCAGGTGCTTGTTGAGGAGAGCCTGAAGGGATGGAAGGAGATTGAGTTCGAGTGCATCCGTGATGCTAACGACCGTTGCTTCACCGTTGCCTCTATGGAAAACTTCGACCCACTCGGAATCCATACAGGTGAGTCTATCGTTGTGGCTCCAACCTGTTCTCTTACCGACGAGCAGGTGAAGATGTTGCAGGACATCGCCGTGAAGTGTGTCCGTCACCTCAACATCGTGGGTGAGTGCAACATCCAGTATGCTTTCAACGCTGAGACCAACGACTACCGTATCATCGAGATCAATGCTCGCTTGAGCCGTTCTTCTGCCCTCGCATCTAAGGCTACCGGTTATCCGCTCGCTTTCGTTGCAGCCAAGATTGCCCTCGGTTATACGCTCGACCAGATTGGCGAGATGGGTACTCCTAACTCAGCTTATGTAGCTCCATCACTCGACTATATGATCTGCAAGATTCCTCGTTGGGACCTTACCAAGTTTGCCGGTGTAAGCCGCAAGATTGGTTCTTCCATGAAGTCTGTAGGCGAAATCATGTCTATCGGCCGTTCTTTCGAAGAGATGCTCCAGAAGGGTCTCCGTATGATTGGTCAGGGAATGCACGGTTTCGTAGGCAACGACCACACCAAGTTCGATAACCTGGATGAGGAGCTTTCCAACCCTACCGACCTCCGTATCTTCGCCATCGCCCAGGCTTTGGAGGAAGGCTACACCATCGAGCGCATCGAGGAGTTGACCAAGATTGACCCTTGGTTCATCGAGCGCATGAAGAATATCGTAGATTACAAGCACAAGCTTTCTGAATATAATACTCTGGAGGAGATTCCTGTCGAGGTATTGCGCGAGGCTAAGGTATTGGGCTTCTCTGACTTCCAGATTGGCCGCTTCGTATTGAAGACTCAGAACACCAACATGGAGAAGGAGGTGCTGGCTGTCCGTGCCCAGCGCAAGAAGCTGAACATTCTGCCTGCCGTAAAGCGCATCCCTACCGTGGCTAGCGAGCATCCTGACCTCACCAACTATCTCTACATGACATACGCTGTAGAGGGTTACGACATCAACTACTACAAGAACGAGAAGTCTGTCATCGTTCTCGGTTCGGGTGCTTACCGCATCGGTTCTTCCGTAGAGTTCGACTGGTGTTCAGTAAACGCCATCAACACAGCCCGCAAGTTGGGTTACAAGTCAATCATGATTAACTACAACCCGGAGACAGTATCTACCGACTACGATATGTGCGACCGTCTCTACTTCGATGAGCTTTCATTCGAGCGTGTACTCGATGTCATCGACCTGGAGTCACCACGTGGTGTGATTGTTTCTGTGGGTGGTCAGATTCCAAACAACCTGGCTATGAAGCTTCATCGCCAGTCTGTGCCAATCCTGGGTACATCTCCTGTCAACATCGACCGTGCCGAGAACCGCGGTAAGTTCTCTGCCATGCTCGATAAGTTGGGCATCGACCAGCCTAAGTGGAGCGCCCTCACATCAATGGAGGATGTTCAGAAGTTCATCGACGAAGTAGGCTATCCTGTTCTCGTTCGTCCATCTTACGTACTTTCCGGTGCAGCCATGAACGTTTGCCACGATGATGATGAGTTGCGTCGCTTCCTGGAGGCAGCTTCTGAGGTTTCCAAGGAGTACCCAGTGGTTATCTCTCAGTTTATGACAGAGACCAACGAGATTGAGTTTGACGGTGTGGCTCAGAACGGTGAGATTGTAGAGTATGGTATTTCAGAGCACGTAGAGTATGCTGGTGTTCACTCCGGCGACGCTACCATGACCTTCCCTGCCCAGCAGATTTCCTTCGCTACAGCCCGTCAGATCAAGAAGATTTCACGTGCCATCGCCAAGGAGCTCAACATCTCTGGTCCTTTCAATATCCAGTACCTGGCTAAGGGTCGCGATGTAAAGGTAATCGAGTGTAACCTCCGTGCATCCCGTTCGTTCCCATTCGTGAGCAAGGTGTTGAAGCGCAACTTCATCGAGACTGCTACCCGCATCATGCTCGATGCTCCATACCAGAAGCCAGACAAGTCTGCCTTCGATATCGACCGCATGGGTGTAAAAGCATCCCAGTTCTCATTCGCCCGCTTGCAGAACGCCGACCCAGTTTTGGGTGTGGATATGAGTTCTACCGGTGAGGTAGGTTGTATGGGTGATACTTTCGAGGAGGCATTGCTCAACTCTTTGATTGCCACCGGCTACAAGATTCCTTCAAAGGACAAGGGCATTATGCTTTCAAGTGGTGGTGCCAAGGAGAAGGCTTCTCTGCTCGATGCTGCACAGGCGCTGATGAAGAATGGTTACACCATCTACGCTACTGCCGGTACAGCGAAGTTCCTGAACGACAACAACGTCAAGGCTACAGCCGTAGGATGGCCTGATGAGGACCACAAGGATATTCCTAACGTGATGCAGATGATTGCCGACCACAAGTTCGACCTCATCGTCAATATTCCTAAGAATCACACCAAGCGTGAGCTCACCAATGGTTACAGAATCCGTCGTGGCGCCATCGACCACAACATTCCTCTGATCACCAATGCCCGTCTGGCTTCCGCCTTCATCGAGGCATTCTGCACAATGAGCCAAGACCAGCTTCAGATCAAGAGTTGGCAGGAGTACGAGTAATCGCACGCGGATTTATATGAAATACGCCCTGTAAGGCCCAAGCCTTACAGGGCTTTTTTATTCCCGGCAATGAGAAAAAGGAGGCGAAATGATGGCTATCTCATTATTTTATTGTACCTTTGCAAACAGAAATTAGAATAAAGAATGATAGTTTGTATAGCAGAGAAACCGAGTGTGGCTAAGGATATCGCCCGAATCATCGGGGCTACCACGGCACGCGACGGTTATATGGAAGGTAATGGTTACCAAGTAACATGGACCTTCGGCCACCTTTGTGAGCTGAAGGAACCGGATGATTATACTCCGATGTGGAAACATTGGAGCCTTTCGGCGTTGCCGATGATTCCACAGCGATTCGGTATCAAGCTCATCAACGATGAAGGCATCAAGAAGCAGTTTGCTACCATCGAGAAACTGATGCAGGCTGCCGACAGCATCATCAACTGCGGTGACGCCGGACAGGAAGGAGAGCTTATCCAGAGATGGGTGATGCAGAAGGCACAGGCAAAATGCCCCGTCAAGAGACTGTGGATTTCATCCATGACCGATGAAGCCATCAAGCAGGGCTTCCAGGAACTGAAAGACCAGGGGGAATATCAGTCACTCTATCTTGCCGGACTTTCCCGTGCCATCGGCGACTGGATTCTCGGTATGAACGCCACCCGACTTTACACATTGAAATACGGCCAGAACCGACAGGTGCTCAGCATCGGCCGGGTGCAGACCCCTACCCTTGCCCTCATCGTGAACCGACAGAAGGAAATCGACAACTTCGTTTCCGAACCTTACTGGGTACTCGCCACCATCTACCGCGACACCCAGTTTACCGCCACCAGCGGCAAGTTTACCAGCAAGGAGGAAGGCGAGAAGGCTTTCAGCACCATCGCCGGCAAACCCTTCACCGTTACCGATGTAAGCAAGAAGAAGGGAAACGAGGCGCCACCTCATCTCTACGACCTCACCTCGCTACAGGTGGATTGCAACAAGAAGTTTGCTTACTCTGCCGATATTACGCTGAAACTCATCCAGAGTCTCTACGAGAAGAAGTATACCACTTATCCTCGTGTAGATACCCAGTTCCTGACCGACGATATCTATCCGAAATGTCCGCAGATTCTGAACGGAGTGAGTCAGGCAAAGATCATGAGTCAGCAGAAATACCTCCCGCTCATCCAGCAGCTCGCAACAATCAGCAAGAAGTTGCCGAAGAGCAAGAAGGTTTTCGATAATAGCAAGGTAACCGACCACCACGCCATCATCCCAACCGGTGTTCCGCCAACCGGACTCACCGATATGGAGGCAAACGTGTATGATCTCATCGCCAAGCGCTTTATCAGCGTGTTCTATCCGGATTGTAAATTCTCCACCACCACCGTATTGGGCGAGGTTATCAACGAAGACGGACCGAAACCGGAGAAGATAGAATTCAAGGTAAGCGGTAAGGAAATTCTCGAACCGGGCTGGCGAGTAGTCTATGCCAAGGATACGAAGAATGCAGATGACGATGATGCTTCAGATAACGCCAACGGAAATGCAGACTCAGGAACCGGCGCCAAGAAGGAAGTGGTAGAAGAAAGAACCCTCCCATCCTTCACAAAAGGCGAATCGGGAGAACATCAGCCTACCCTGACGGAGAAATGGACCACGCCACCTAAGTATTATACCGAGGCAACCCTGCTCCGTGCGATGGAGACAGCCGGTAAATTCGTAGAAGACGAAGAACTTCGTGCAGCATTGAAGGAGAACGGAATCGGCCGACCATCCTCCCGTGCCGGCATCATCGAGACCCTCTTCAAGCGCCACTACATCCGTCGCCAGCGCAAGAATCTGATGGCAACCCCGACAGGCATCGAACTCATTGACACCATCCATGAGGAACTGCTGAAGAGTTGCGAACTGACCGGTATCTGGGAGAAGAAGCTCCGCGACATCGAACACAAGACCTACGATCCTGCCGACTTCATCAACGGACTGAAAGAACAGATCAACAAGATTGTCATCGATGTATTGTCAGACAACAGCAATCGGAGAGTGACCATCATGACAGAAGAAGACCTCAAGAAGAAACCGGCTGCCAAGAAACCGGCAGCCCGAAAGGCTCCTGCCAAGAAAGCCGATAAGGCTGCAGCACAGAATACAGATTCTCAGAATGCTCCTGCTCAGCCGGCTCCAGCTGCCGACCCAATGGTTGGCAAGCCATGTCCGCTCTGCGGCAAGGGCGTCATCATCAAGGGCAAGACCGCCTATGGCTGCAGCAACTGGAAGGCAGGCTGCCAATATCGCCAGCCATTCTCGCAGATGTAAATCAATATGAAACAAATAAGACTTTATCAAATCATAACAGCAATCAGCTGCCTCTTTCTGATAAGTTGCGGCATTGAACAGAACCTGAAGAAAGCAGACAAGCATCTTTCTTTAGGCGAATACTACGATGCGGCAACCCAATATAAAAAGGTGTACACCAAGACACCTACCAAAGAGCGGGCTGCCCGGGGCAAGGTGGCTCTAAAGATGGCACGCTGCTATGATAAAATCAACAGTACGCCAAAGGCACTGGCTGCCTACAGCAATGCCATCCGATACAAGCAGGCAGACCTCAACGACCGCCTGGCTTACGCCCGGCTGCTCCTGAAGAACGGAAGTTACAGACAGGCTGCCAAGGAATTCGAATTCCTGCTCGATTCCATGCCTAACAACGTGTTGGTAAAGAACGGACTCGAATCGGCACAGAAAGCCCCAGTCTGGAAGAAGGAAGGAAGCCGGTACAAGGTAAAGCGGATGGATGTTTTCAACTCCCGAAGAGACGACTATTCGCCGATGTTCCTCAGCGATGACAACAGTCAGCTCTATTTCACCTCAACCCGTAACGAAGCCCAGGGCAGCGACCTGAACGGAGTGACGGGAACGAAATCAGCCGACATCTTCTTCTCTGAAAAGAACGACAAAGGCAAATGGAGCAAGCCGGAAGCCATCGGAACCGGTCTCAATACCGACTACGAAGAGGGCGCATGCTGCTTTACCCCAGACGGCAAGCAGATGTACCTCACCCAGTGTGCCACCGATCCCACTTCGCCCCGCTTAGCCCAGATAGTAACCTCCAACCGCTCAGATGCAGCCTGGAGCAAGCCTACAAATCTGGAAATCAGCAAAGATACACTCAGTTGTTTTGCCCATCCAGCCATATCCCCTGATGGCGAATGGCTCTATTTCGTATCAGACATGCCGGGCGGAAAGGGCGGTCTCGACATCTGGCGAGTGCGCATCACTCCTGCCGGACTGGGCGGTGTAGAGAACCTGGGCGAACCTATCAACACCCCAGGCGATGAGATGTTCCCTACCTTCCGTCCTAACGGCGACTTCTATTTCAGCAGCAACGGTCATGTGGGAATGGGCGGACTCGACATCTATATCGCCAAAGTAAATTCCATCACCCGGAAATATGAACTCACCCACCCCGGCTATCCGCTGAATACAGAAGCCGATGACTTCGGAATGACTTTCGAGGGGCTCCACAACCAGGGGTTCTTCTGCTCCAACAGAAAAGACGGAAGAGGCTACGATCATATCTACTCCTTCGAGAATCCGGAGATTGTTACCACGATGAAGGGATGGGTTTACGAGAAAGACGGTTATGAACTGCCTGCCGCAGAGGTGAGAATCGTAGGCAACGACGGAACGAACAGGAAACTATCCGTCAAGGGCGACGGTTCGTTTGTCCTCCCTATCAATCCGCATGTCGACTATCTGGTGATGGCATCCTGCAAAGGCTACCTCAACCACAAGGAAGAACTTCGGGTTGATTCGGCTAAAGAGAGTAAGGAATACGTGCTCCAGTTCCCGCTGGCTTCCATCACAGCCCCGGTACTCATCGACAACATCTTCTACGATTTCGACAAGGCAACCCTTACCGAAGCCAGTACAACAGCCCTCGACCAGCTGGTAACGCTGCTGAAAGAGAACCCGCACGTTACCATCGAACTCAGCGCCCATTGCGACTACAAGGGAAACAGCGAATATAACAAGCATCTGTCTCAGCGCCGCGCCCAATCGGTAGTAGACTACCTGATAAAACACGGCATAGAGAAAGAGCGCCTCACCCCTGTGGGCTATGGCAAGGAGAAGCCGAAGAATGTGCGCAAGAAACTCACCGAGAAGTATCCTTGGCTCAAGGAAGGCGATGTGCTCAACGAAGAATTTATCCTGAAGCAGAGCAAGGAGCATCAGGATATCTGCAACCAGCTGAACCGCCGAACCGAGTTCAAAGTGCTCCGCACTACCTATAAATTGTTTTAGAAACCGATATCATAAGCATAGGTGCTCTACTGAAAAAGTAGCAGCACCTATTTGTTTTTCTATATTCAGCAATATTAAATCTTCGTTCAAAGACATTGAATGTCCGTTCAAAGTCATTGAATGTCCGTTCAAAGACGCTGAACGGACATTCAAAAGCTTTGAACGGAGATTTCAAGAGCATAAAGATGATATTTATAGTAATAAAAAACTCTTTCTATTAGCACTAAAAACTATTCTGCTAATAGAAAGAGTTGATCATTCATACAATTGATATCAGGGAAGAAGCCTACTGACGTGCATCAGCCAGTTCATTATATCCCCAAACCATGATGAGGACAACGAAGCCAGCCAGCACCATCAGGAGATTCTGAGAGTGGGCGATGGAATCTGCCACATGCGTAAGCACACGCGAACCGGAGAGGAGGAAATCTATCTTCATAGAGAAAAGCCATCCCTGAATCTGCTCCCATCCCTGACAGACTACTGCTATGATGATGCCTGCTGCCACACAGGCTGCCGTCCATAAATGTTCCAGACGCTGGCGCTTAACCAGCGACATCGCAGTATCAGTTTCGGGTAAAGCCGGCAATGCCTGCATCACCCTGTCGGAGAATCCGTCATCAGGAATCTCTGACATTTGGCAATCGGCAAAGAACATCTGCAAGAGTTCTTCATCCTGAGGGTTCAACGGTTCCCCTTTCATGCTCTTCAACTTCTTATCATTTATCTTATCGGTCATAACCATTCTGTTTTAAGTAACTTGCAAGTTTCTGTTTTCCACGAGAGAGATGCGACTTGATGGTGCCTTGCGCCATTCCCGTCACCTCTGCAATCTTATCTATAGAGAGTCCATCCATCAGCTGCAGCGTGATGCATGTACGTTCATTTTCGCTCAAAATCTGTAGTGCCTTGAGCAAATCCATCTTCAATCCGGCATGGGCGCCCTGTGCATTCTTACTGGAAACGGCAGGCGTATCGATGTCCTGCGTTTCCTTATGGCTGCGGGTATAATCATACCATACATTATAGGCGATGCGGTAGAGCCAGGTGGAGAAAGAGGCTGTACCCCTGAAACCGGACAGATGGGTATATGCCTTGACAAAGGTATCCTGCGCCAAGTCGTCACTCAGCTGCGCATCCCCCAGCGTCTGCCGCAGGAAGAACCCACGAATGGGTGACTGATACTTCCTGACCAGCAGGTCGAACGACTTGCGGTCATGAAGCATCACCACCTTCGTGACGAGAGAGATATCGGATAACTTTTCCACCTTATATATATTAACTAATAATTGTTGTTCTTTTCCTTGTGACTTCCCCTCCTATTGAGAAGCCATGATATGTTGAATGTCGGCTGCTAGACCGGAGTACCATTATAGCCCGTGCCCTGGTCGCCATGACGGTTCTTCCACCAGTCCTTGATGGCAGGAAGCGAGCCGATAACGGTCTGACCGATGCCATAGAAGAAGACCAGGGCTCCGATGCCAGCCAGGAAATCAACATCCCACCAGGCAAACATGGCGCATAAGCCGGCTCCCAGGAAGGCATTCCGCAATCCACGCTTTACCAGATACTCATCGCTCTGCCTGTCTATCGGCCGGTCGCTTTCCGGAACATTGATACCCTTTTCCATCGCCATCTCCGCCAGTTTCATCCGGTCGTTGTGGCGGCGAATCAGATATCTGATAACCAGAAATACGATGATCAGCGGAGCAAAGACAAACAGCAGACCGAAGATGATACAGAAAATGATCATAACAGCCAGCGCTCCGCCACCAAATACCGAACCGATGAAATCGAACGGATCATCATAGTTGTCTAAACTGTATCTAGAATGAACAGACCTATTATCATTCTCATCATAATCATCATAGTTAGCCGAATCTGTACTGGTTGTATCAGAATAAGCCTCCAATGCCTCGTCGTCTTTATCCTTCGAAGCAGATGGCTGTGCGGCAGATGCAGGAGCAGCCTTTGAATCTACCTGTTGGGTAGTTGGATGATAACGATGTTTTGGAGCAGAAGACGCCAAAGACACTTGGGTGGCTCCGATGCTCATAACGAGCGCTAATGCCAATATTGCTTTCTTCATATCATTATTTTTTATTGTTTTACCTTGTTATTTTGAAAAATTTCTGCTTCTTAGACGCATCTCTTCGCGATTTAGTTGCAAAGAAACGAAAAATTTCTTATTTTTGCAAACAAATTAAAGAAAAAGAGACAGAATGAAGACATTACCTGAAGATTTCAGAACATATACGCAGGCGCTGATGGGCGAAAAGCTGTATCAGCGTCTGGAGCATGCTATCCTCGAAGAGGAGGCACCAACCAGTATCCGCATCAATCCTTTTAAATGCAAGGATGCTGATGGCGAACCGGTTCCCTGGTGTCCGGAAACCGGACGTTATCTCTCTACGCGTCCCGGATTCACCTTCGATCCGCTGCTGCATGCCGGCTTATATTATGTACAGGAAGCCTCATCCATGTTTGTTGATATGGCTATCCGACAGTACGTAAAAGAACCGGTGATGATGCTGGATCTCTGTGCTGCCCCTGGCGGAAAGTCGACTGCCGTAAGGGCTGCCTTGCCGGAAGGGAGTCTGCTCTTCAGCAACGAACCGATGCGCACCCGCTCGCAGATTCTTGCCGAGAACGTACAGAAGTTCGGTCATCCGGATATGATTGTTACCAACAACTATCCCCGCGATTACAAGAAATCTAAGTTGCAGTTTGATGTGATTCTTACCGATGTTCCCTGCTCCGGCGAAGGAATGTTCCGCAAAGATGAAGGGGCTATCGACGAATGGAGTACCCAGAATGTGAACAACTGCTGGCAGCTGCAGCGCGAAATCGTATCGGATATCTGGAACTGTCTGAAGCCAGGCGGTATCCTGATTTACTCTACCTGCACCTTCAATGCGCACGAAGATGAGGAGAACGTGGACTGGATATGCGAAGAACTTGGCGCAGAAGTGATGGCACTGGAGGGTGTAGAAGATACATGGAACATCACCCGCAACCTCACGGGCAGCGACTTCCCTGTTTACCGGTTCATTCCTGGCGTTTCGCGAGGCGAAGGTCTGTTTATGGCGATTCTGAAGAAAGAGGGCGAATGGGAAGCCGGCTCACCAGCCAAGGAGAACAGGAAGGATAAGAAGAAGAAAGACAAGAAGGTGGCTAAAGGAAAGGGACCGGAGATTCCGGACGGCTGGCTGAAGACTGATACGGAATGGATGCCTGCAGAAAGCAACGAGACGGTTTACGCCATTCCGGGCAGATGGAAAGACATCTACGACCAGGCAGAAAAGAACCTGAAGGTGCTTCATGCAGGTGTGAAACTGGGAACAGACAAGGGAAAGGGTCTCATTCCCGACCAGGCTCTCGCTCTCTCTACGATGCTCAACAAAGATCACTTTCCACAGGTGGAGTTATCCTACGATGATGCCATCCGCTACCTTCGCAAGGAGGCTGTGAATCTGCCTGCCGATACGCCTAAGGGTTATGTACTGGTAACCTACAGACAGGTTCCGATAGGCTGGGAAAAGAACATTGGCAACCGTGCCAACAACCTCTATCCGCAGGAGTGGAAGATCAAGAGCAGCCATGGGACGGGAGAGCTGTTTATAGTTAATAGTTTATAGTTAACAGTTTACAGCAAGAATGAATAATTCAACATTCAACACTCAACATTCAACATTAAAATAAAAAATGCTCAGCATCATCGCCTGTATATCAAAAGTGCATCGAGCTATCGGGTACAAGAACCGGTTGCTCTACGCCATCCCATCGGACATGACCCGATTTCGTATGCTCACAACTGGACATACGATCATCATGGGCAGGAAGACATTTGAGTCGCTGCCGAACGGAGCCTTGCCCAACCGCCGTAATATTGTTATCTCGAAGACAAGAGAGCAGATAACAGGGTGCGAAGTATACACCTCTCTGGAAGAAGCGCTGGCAGCAAGGAAAGAAGAGGTTGGAAGCAAAGAATCTGTTGGAAGCAAAGAAGCTTCAGATGAATGTTTCATCATCGGAGGAGCCAGCATATATGAACAGGCTTTGCCTTTTGCAGACAAGCTTTATCTCACAATCGTAGAAAAGGAACCAGAACATGCCGATACATTCTTTCCGGAAATCAATCCGGCAGAATGGGAAGTGACAGAAAAAGAAATGAGGAATGAAAACGGCTTGCCGTTCACATTCCTCACCCTTTATAGAAAGCAGTAATCCCGCAGGGAGCTACTGCTTTTTTTCTTTTTATATCTTATTTCTCTGCTGCAGCCTCCTCATCAGTTTCCTCTTCATCATCGTTGAAAGTCTTGAGGTCCTGCATAGAAAGCTGACGATTGATAGATGCATTGAAAGAGATGATGGTCTCACTGCGAGACAATCCCAGTGGCTGCAACTTATCATGGATGATTTCCAGGAGATGGTGGTTGTTCAGCGCGTAAATCTTGATAAACATATCAAAACCACCGGTAGTATAATGACACTCCACAACCTCAGGAATCTTCTTCAACTCCTCTACAACCTGGTCAAACTTCTCAGGCTCCTTCAGATAGAGTCCCATATAAGCACAAGTTTCATAACCTATCTTTTCTGGGTCAATGATGAATTGTGAACCCTTGATGATACCAAGATTTGTAAGTTTAGCAACACGCTGATGAATGGCAGCACCGCTCACATTGCAAGCGCGTGCCACTTCCAAAAATGGAATACGGGCATCCTGAGAAATCAGCTTCAGAATCTGCCTATCTAATGAATCTAAAATTTGTTTTGACATAATACTAATAATTTGCTTGCAAAGATAATACAAAAAATTAATAAAAGCAATTTTTTAAGAGAAAAACATGATAAATTAATATTATTTTCCATTTTCTGTGGCAGAATAACTGATTTTTAGTGCTTTTGCCTGGCGCAAAGCCTGCTTTACGTCGGTTATCACACCCATCTTGGTTTCCTGATCTGCTTTGATTGATACGGTCATCAGTTTCTGGTCTTCCGGCGACATACGCTTCTTTTCTGCCGAAATGTAATCCATCACTTCGGGAGCCGAAGCAAACTTATCATTCAACTGAATCTGGGTACCGGTACCATACTTAGCCTGCATCTCTTTGGTTGGCTTACCTATATAAATATGGCTCACAGCCGATTTCTTGGTCAGGCGGGTGAGTTCCTTGCCTTGTGGCAAACGGCAGTCTACCTTCAAGGTAACCTGGCGCATGTGGGTAACAATCATAAAGAAGAACAGTACGGAGAAAATGAGGTCTGGCAGAGAAGATGTATTCAACCCTGGCACTTCATGCGATTTCTTATGAAAATTCATCATTGTTTACCTCCTTTCTGCTGTTCTGTAGCTGTTTCTATAGAATTTTCTTCCCCTTGCTTTTCTTCAGCATTGGCATCAACACGCAGGTCGGCATGAGTCATTGCGTTGGCATACGACTCTGTGATACGCTGCGGACAGATGTTGCGCACCTGTTCTTTCTGGTCATTGTTCAAGAGGGCATAATCCCTGTGATATTTCTTCTGGGCTGTTTCGTTGCGTAGCTGGCTATATGCTTCCATCAGCTGATTCTGCATCTGGAAATAGAGATTATAGTCGGCATCGCGGTCACTCTCGATAGAGATGAGATGTTTCTTGCCCAGGCGGTGAACAAAGCGGATGGTTTCTTCCTTGAGCAGGCTCACCTGCATCGGCTTACCGTTGACCAAAAGCGTATCGCCAGCTGTCAGGCGCAGCGCCATGAGGTTAGCCTTGTCTACCACCGACTGCTGCTGTTCCTTCTTCTGCGGTTCAGGTGAAGGGAGTTGGCGCAACAGTCCCTTATCCACATCCATTGATGTGGTGACAAGGAAGAATATCAACAGCATGAACGAGATGTCGGCTGTAGATGTGGTATTCAGTCCCGGGGTTTCGTGTTGCTTCCTTCTAATCAGCATATTTAATCCTTATTTATAGAATAGAGAACCCAAAGAGCTCTCTTTAGTTTTTCTTCCGAATATAACGTGTGGCACCGAAACAGACGGCACCGATTCCTGCCACCAGCATCAGGAGCGATGTGATGACAAACATATCTGAAAGCTTGAGCCAGAGCCAGTCGGCATAATTCTCGCCATTGATGAGCATCGGAGCAGAACCGCCCAAAAAGAAGGTAAGCAGCAAAACTGCCAAAGTTCCGATCCATGTGATGCGGAAGATGCGGCGCACGGGAATGCCATTCACTACAGCCTCCGACTTGCTGCTGCGATAATCTCTGATCATCGAAAAGACTGCCAGACCCACACCTCCTATCAGGAAGAGCCACATCAGCAGGATGAGCACATCGGTAAAGAGAGGCGCATTAAAGTCGGGGTTCTCTTCGAAAGGCAAATCGTAGCCTACCAAAAAGAACAGACCGAAAACCAGCACCGCCAATCCTATCATGATATAGAACACCTGCTGCGATATCTTTTCGGCCGACTTCGTCTTCTGCTTTGAAAATTGAAATTTAACCATTTCTCTCTTCGTTTATTTATTCTTGGCAATAATATCCATTAAAGTAACCGCCGACTCCTCCATCTGGCTTGTCAGGTGCTCCACCTTAGAAAGGATGTAGTTATAGAAAACTTGAAGAATGAGGGCTACGATGATACCGAAGATGGTAGTGATGAGCGCCACTTTCATACCCGAAGCAACGATAGTAGGACTGATATCGCCCGCCTGCTGAATCTGGTCGAACGACATGACCATACCAATCACGGTTCCGAGGAATCCGAGCGATGGCGCCATAGCGATAAAGAGTTTGATCCAGGAGCAGCCTTTCTCCAGATTAGCCGCCTGAACGGTACCATATCCGCTTACCGAGCGCTCGATGTCATCAAGACTCTCGCTGATATGCATCAAACCCTGGTAGCAGATAGAAGCCACCGGTCCGCGGGTATTCCGGCAGAGCGCCTTAGCCCCTTCCACATCTCCCGCCGCCACCTTCTGGTCGATATCCTGCATCAACTTCTTGGCGTTGATTTCAGAGAGACTCAGATAGATGATGCGCTCGATACAGAAAGCCATACCCACGATGAGGGCGATGGCAACGAGAGACATAAATCCCGCATTACCCTCTATAAACTTTGTCTTAAGAGCTTGATGAAATCCCATGTTCTCTTCTTGAGCCATCATAGGCAGAGAACACATCCATGTGAAAACCAATATTGCAAAACGTGCAATAGCTGTATTTTTCTTCATATACCTTATTATATATATAAAAGCGGAAAGAGGGGGATTCGAACCCCCGAACCGGTTTTGCCGGTTACACGCTTTCCAGGCGTGCCTCTTCAGCCACTCGAGCACCTTTCCATATTCCGAAGAACTCTTCTTAATCGCCGCAACATGCTGCTGCAACAATTTCGAAGTGCAAAATTATTGCTTTTCCTCCGAAATACCATAACTTTCATTGTTTTTTATGTTTATTTAAGGAGTTTTGAACGCTTGCGTCCTATACTTGCGATACGGATAGCGGAAAAACACGCTCTGCATTGAGGTTGGTCTGTCGGGCAAACTCCTCTTCGCTTATGCCATAAGCCTTGGCGAGCGTCTTCATCACTTCTACCACAAAAGCACTCTCGTTACGCTTGCCGCGATAAGGAACGGGAGCCATATACGGACTGTCGGTCTCCAGAACGATGCGATCCAGAGGAACTACAGCAGGGAGGTCTTCTCTGAGATGGCTGCTCTTGAAAGTAGATACGCCACCGACGCCCAATACAAACTTATCGAAGGAGAGCAGTTCTTCGGCTTCCTTCTGATTGCCCGTAAAGCAATGGAAGACGCCACCCGGCAGTTCTTTCTCATACTTTCTGAGCAGATGCACCATCTCGTTCTGAGCCTTGCGGCAATGAATCATCAGCGGGAGCTGGGTTTCTACCGACCATTTTACCTGTTCCTCGAAAGCCTCGAGCTGCTCGTTTTCGAACTCACGGCTCCAGTAATAATCAAGTCCTACCTCTCCGATGGCGATCAAGTCAGAAAACTGAGGAGAACCCGCCTGACAGGCATTACCGGTCATGCGATGCTCCTCCAGTATCTTCCGGAGTTCAGCCAGCTGTTCCTTCCAGTCAGCCTTCACCTCTTCAGGATGCAGACCAATCATCGGATAAGCATAGCCCGGATATTCCTTAGCCAATGCCAGTACCGCATGTGTGGTTTTCACATCGATGGCAGGCAAGAACACCTTGCCTACCCCCGCTTCCTTGGCACGGGCGAAAGCCTCCGCCCTATCCTCATCAAACTCCTCCGCATCGAAATGCGTATGTGTATCTATTACTTTGAACATTGCCCTATCAACTGTCAACTATAAACTATTAACTATCAATTAGTACTGTCGCTTCATCATTTTCTGAGCATACTTTGCCAATTCCTCCTTACGCTCGGCAGGCACATTCACAGCATCCAGATACTTCTTGCTCTGCTCGAAATAATAAGCAATCTTATCCTGCGCCAGTTTGTCGATACCTATCTCGTTGTATAGACGGGTAACGGCAGCCACCTTCTCCTTGCGGTCGAACTCCTCGGCATCAACCCACTTCTGCAGTTCTGCACGCTGAGCGTCGTTGGCATGGTTGAAGGCATTGATGAGCATATACGTTTTCTTGTTGGATGTGATATCGCCACCAATCTCCTTACCGAACACCTTGGTATCGCCGTAAACATCGAGGTAATCATCCTGCAACTGGAACGCCAATCCTATCTGCTCGCCAAACTTATACAGGTTCTCTGCATCCTCATCAGAAGCATCGGCAAGGATCGCACCCATCTTCAGGGCACAAGCCAGGAGAACGCTGGTCTTGAGGCGGATCATCTCGATATATTCCTCCTCCTTCACATCGTTACGGTTTTCAAACTCCATATCAAACTGCTGACCTTCACCAATTTCCAGGGCAGTGGTCGTAAAGAGTTTCAACACCTTGGCAAGATGCTTTTCATCACATTGAGCCATACGCTCATAAGCCAGAACGAGCATGCTGTCGCCCGAAAGGATTGCCGTATTGGCATCCCATTTCTTATGAACCGTTTCATGACCGCGACGCAAATCAGCATTGTCCATCAGGTCATCATGCAGCAAAGTATAGTTATGATAAGTTTCCAGGGCAACGGCATTCATCAGAATCTTCTCAGGATTGTCCTTGAAAAGATTGTAGCCCAGAAGCATGAGCGTAGGACGAATACGCTTACCACCCATAGAAAGTACGTATCTGATAGGCTCATAAAGAGACTTTGGCTTTCTTTCGTAAGGCAAATTAGCCAGAAACTCATTTACCATGCTTAAAATTTCATCTGCTGTCTTCATAATAATGTATAATTTATAATGTATAATTTACAATGAACAATTTATAATTTATAGCTGGAACACTACCGGGATGGCAATCATCGTGCGACAGACCTTGCCTTTATCGATGCCCGGTTTCCACTTCGGCATCATCTTCATCACCCTCAAAGCCTCGTTGTCGAGCAATGGATCTACCGAAGTGCTTACCTTGATATTGGCAACACTTCCATCCTTGTTTACGATAAAGGATACCACTACGGTTCCCTGAATCCTACTCTTCTGGGCAGCTACAGGGTACTTCAGGTTCTTGGTAAGCCACTGCATGAAGGCAGACCAGCCACCAGGAAACTGCGGTATCTTCTGCACGACGGTCAGTTTGATAGGAGCCTCAGCTCCCGGATTCTCAATGGGAGTTTCAGGAACCGCTTCCTTCACCTCTGCTCCATCCACTACACCCGAGCCGTCGCCGATAACCAGTTCGCTGGTTGTAGAACTGATTTTCTGCGGTGCCTTCTGAGTCTGTTGCTCGGCAGCCTTCACTTCCTGGGTAATAGACTTAGAAGCAGGAGCCGAAACAGCCTCTGCACTCACCATATCTTTCAGGTCGGGACGAGCCGACATTTCCAGATCCTGTGAGAGATCTTCCATCGATTCCGACAAGTCATCATCTCCCTGCGGACCTCTCTGATATTGGAGTCCTACGAAGATGAAAGTAAAAGCCAGCAGCAACCCCAGCAGGAAAAATGTAACCCGCTTATCTTCCAGTTGTGCGCTATTTGATTTCTTAATTTCCACAATAAAAACCGTTTAAAATCGTTATTTCCTACGAAAACATTGCAAAATTACTTCTTATTATTGAAAAAAGCAGTATCTTTGCCAAAGAATTAGAAAATTTAAATGAAAAAATATGTAATTTCCGCAATATTGACGCTTTTTGCGACAATTATTGATGCTCAAGAGAGCCAAACGGGGTATAATTTCCTTCGCTTGCCGGTGAGTGCTCACGCAGCTGCTCTGGGTGGCGACAACATCACCTTGATAGAAGATGATGAGGCACTCATATTCCATAATCCGGCTCTCCTGTCATCAGTAAACGACAAGACGGTCAATCTCAATTATATGAACTATATGTCGGGGGTGAACACTGCCTCGGCTAGTTTCAACCGTACTGTCAACGACAAGGTTTCGTGGGCTGTTTCGGCTCAGCTTGTTGACTACGGCAAGATGAAAGAGACGGATGAGAACAACATCCAGATGGGTGAGTTCTCGGCAAAGGATATTGCCGTTGCGGGTTACTTCTCTTATATGCTCGGTGAAAAGTTTGCGGGTGGTATTGCTGCCAAATTCATCACTTCGTATATTGGCGATTACAATTCTATCGCTGTGGGAGTGGATCTGGGCATCAACTATTACGACCCAGAAACGGAATGGTCGGTTTCTTGCGTGGCAAAGAATCTGGGTGGACAGCTGAAAGCTTACGACAATGAATATGAGAAGATGCCTATCGACCTGCAGTTGGGTGTGACGAAACGCTTCGCCAACGCACCGTTCAGGGTATCAGCCACACTGGTCAACCTGAACCATTGGGACAGCAGTCTTCGTGATCATGCCGTAGTAGGTGCCGACATTCTGCTTTCGGAGTGCCTGTGGATAGGTGCCGGCTACAACTTCCGGAGAGCCAACGAGATGAAAATCAGCACCTCAGAAGATGAGGAAAGCAGTCATGGAGCCGGTTTCTCTGTGGGTGGCGGTATCAACCTGGAGCGCTTCCATCTGAACGTTGCCTACGGCAAATATCACGTCAGTAGCAGCAGTCTCATGCTGAACGTAAGTTACAGATTATAAATTGTACATTATAAATTATACATTAAAGTTAGTTCGAAATTATGAAGAAAATAACAATAGCAATAGACGGATACTCTTCTTGCGGTAAGAGTACGATGGCAAAGGATCTTGCCAAGGAAATAGGTTATGTTTATGTAGATACGGGCGCCATGTACCGCTCGGTAACTCTCTATGCGCTGCGTCATCAGCTCTTTGAAGCAGATGGAGCCGTAAAGACTGAAGAACTGCAGAAGGAGATGAAGAACATCAGCATCTCATTCAAGTTTAATGAAACAATCGGTCGCCCAGACTGCTATCTGAACGGCGAACTGGTAGAAAAGGAAATCCGTTCGTTAGAGGTTTCCAACCACGTTAGTCCGATTGCCGCCGTTCCTTTCGTCAGAGAGGCGCTGGTAGAGCAGCAGCAGAAGATGGGCGAAGACAAGGGTATCGTGATGGATGGTCGCGATATAGGTACCACCGTGTTCCCGAATGCCGAACTGAAGATTTTCGTTACAGCCAGTTCACAGGTGAGAGCACAGCGCCGTTTCGATGAACTGAAGGAAAAAGGAATGCCAGCCGACTTCGATGCGATTCTGAAGAATGTAGAGGAGCGCGACTATATCGATACCCACCGCGAGACTTCCCCACTCAGAAAGGCTGATGATGCCATCACGCTCGACAACAGCAACATGACCATTCCTGAACAGAAGGCATGGCTGATGGAACAATATCAAAAGGCAATAGCAGAATAAGCTACAGAAAAGAGACTGCCGGGTTATCTATGCAAAAATACGTTAAATATACTACTTTTACCGATAAATTTATTTTATTCGATGAAAAAGATTTGGAAAAAAAACTTCAATTTAGTATCTTTGCAATCATATTAACAAGGTAGTAATGATATAGATTATAAATTTTGAGTTAATTACTGTTTTTTGAAGGTGATAGGTCTTCGGGAGAAGATTTATCACCTGTTTTATTTTCAGACAGTTTATAAAAGATAAACCCATTTGACGCTGTAAAACACAGCGTCAAATGGGTTAACCAATTAATAACCAGCACATTAAGTTTTTCAATCAACGATAAAACTATCCTCTACCCATATACGGTGAAACACCGTATCAAGTATATCAAATAACTGATAATCAATATTTTAGCTCTTACTACAAAAGAGCAGAACTTTCCTTGATAATCTTATCCTTGCACTCTTCCATCAGCCACTTCGGCGTACTGGTAGCACCACAGATACCTACCGTTTCCACATCCTTGAACCAGTTCATATCTATTTCGTCGGCACTTTCTATCTGGTAGCTGTTGGCATTCACGCTCTTGCATTCCTTGAAAAGTACCTTACCGTTCGAACTCTTTCTGCCACTCACAAAGAGGATGACATCATGCTTGCTGGCAAAGGCAGCGATGTTAGGCATGCGGTTAGCCACCTGACGGCAGATGGTATCGAAACTCTTGAAGACAGCGCCCTCAACAATATGCTCCTGGCAGTATTCGATGATGCGGTGGAACTCATCGAGACTCTTGGTAGTCTGGGAGTAAAGATAGATGTCTTTAGAGAAATCCAACTGACCGGTTTCCTTCAGCTGCTTCACATCCTCAAACTTCTCTACCACGATGGCATGACTCTCCGTCTGCCCCACCAGTCCGAGCACCTCAGCATGCCCGTTCTTGCCGAAAATCACGATCTGTGCCTCCGGATTGTTGACATACTGCTTCTTGATGCGGCGCTGCAACTGGAGCACCACAGGACAGGTAGCATCGATGATTTCGATGTTGTTTCGCTCGGCAAGGGCATAAGTTTCAGGCGGTTCACCATGAGCACGGAGCAAGACCTTTACGCCCTGCAGTTTCTCCATCTGCTCATGGTCTATCGTGATGAGTCCCGCTTCATGCAGGCGCTCCACCTCCATACCGTTATGCACAATATCGCCCAGGCAGTAAAGTTTACCGCCCTTAGCCAACTCCTCTTCAGCTTTCTTGATGGCAGTGGTTACGCCAAAGCAGAACCCACTGCCGTTATCTATTTCTATCTGCACGATATTCGTTTTTAAATCATTGTACATTAATCTTCACCACCACCTTAGCATGGTCAGGGTCATTCGTAATCATGAGGATACGAGGGTGTCTGACACGCGATTTCTTCAAGTCGGCAGCCACAGCCGTCACCTTCATCTTAACGGTCTCTCCTGGCTGAATCTTACTCTTCTTCAGGTTCACCTGCAAGCCCATCGTAAACATCTGCATGCTGCGGATATCCAGTTCTGACTTACCCTTATTGGTAATCAGAATCTCACCCTTCAGCTTCTTCTTTCCTTTGAAACTACCCAGATTGAGATCGGTGGCAGACATCTCTATCTTCGGAGCCAGTGCCTTCTTGGCTGGAGTCATGTTCTCGAAACCAGGAAGAAGAACGGCTGATACCACGATTTCCTTCTCAGGCGCAATCCTATCGCCAGGACGCTCACCGAGATAAACGGATGTCTGGTTCAAGCCCAGGTCGCGCAGTTTCTTGGAATCCAGCACGAAACTGATTTCGGCAGAATGACGCGGAGCTACCTTGGAAGGCGATACGAAAGCATGAAGATAGGATGGCAGATGCATCACTACCGGCTCCAGTAATTCGTCGGTAGGATTGAAGATATGGATGCGCTGAACCGGACGGTCGCCACGGTTCACGTCATCAAACTCCACCTCCTGGGCATCACTCTTGATGACACCCAGCATCTCATCGTAAGAACCAGCGAAATCTACTACGCTGCCCACTACCTTTCCCCTCATAGAGAGGATGAACGGCTCTTCATCCGCATTGGTATAGAGGCAAACCTGCTTGGTGAAAGTACCCATCTGCTTGGCATCGTATACCGCCTTGATGACGAAACTTTCGCCGGCAGCAATGCTCGTCTTCGGATAATCTACCTCCGTACAGCCGCAGCTTTTCAATACATTGTTGATAACCAACGGCTTGTGCCCGTCATTCTTCAGCACGAATTCGGCAGTTACAGGCTTGTTGAACACCACCTGTCCGCAGTCTACCACCTCGTGCTGGGTTGTAATCTTCTGTGCTGATGCAGGCAGCGCCAACAGCGCTGAGAGCATCCATATATTCATCCGTTTCATACTATTCTATTTTAAATTATCAATCTATAAACTTTAATTATTAACTTTCAATTCATAAGTCTCTGTGCGGCCACCAAATTCCGGACTGTAGGTACACTCGGCGGTGCAAGTTCCGCTCTGATAGTCGCCCTTTCTATCCACGTAATACTCCATTTCTACGATGTGCATACCTTTAGATAAACGATCGAAATAGAAATTTGTTGCATAATCTCTTGGAGAAACATAGCAGCCTATGCCCCACTGATAACCACTCTTCTGGTTAACCGGCTCCAGACATGCCGCACGCTTATCCGTAATCTGCACAAAGTCGTAGTCGCGGTCGGCGGTGATGATGAGCGTTACCTTCACCTTCTCGCCTACCTTCGCCTGCGCCTTGCCCTTGCCCTCAGATTCGGCAGGAACGATGACACGGCGCACCTTGATGCCCGACTCCATGGAACCGATTTCGCTGATAGGCTGCTTAAACTCTGCATAGACAGCACCCCAGCTGGTATAATCGCTCTTTTTGTCGATGCTCAGCCTAGATGCCTTGCCCGTCTTTTCGGTCTTCACATAGCCCAAAGTAGTGGAATCCTGCGGCATCGGCAGCAGCTTGCCGTCCAGTTTCAGCACGGCATTCTCAGCCTTTCTGCTCCAGTTGCTCTCATTGCCTTTCATAAAGGCGTAAACAGCATCCACGGTGTTCACTGGCGTATCCCAAACCTGGGTGCGTTTCGACATCAGTAGCCAGCGCTGCAGTTCCTCGATGGTCTGCTTGTCGTTCGGCTTCAGCATCTGCATCGCCTCTATCACGGATACCTGGGTTGGTATCTTATAGTTTCTCCAGCTGTAGAGTGCCTTGCGGGTATCGTAGTAGCGGCCCATCTCCTCGCGGTAAACGGCATATTCGTTCACGCTCTGCAGATATTCGCCAGCCTTCTCGCGGTAGGCAGCATTCTGCTGGCTGTTTCTGGCGAGTACCACGGCAGCACGCGCCTTGCCATAGATGGAGAAATCGCCAGTCATCTTCGACATCTTTTCCAGGAGATATGCCTTATCCTGCTCCAGATTCTGCTTCATCTTTCTGCCATCCATCGAAAGGATGTAGAGATAATGCAGCGCCTGTTCGCTAGGACTCACCTTCTGCTTTTTCTCCTCCTGTTTCTTCATTTCTCTTACTTCCTGTGCTGTCTGCCAGGAGAGATAATCAATGGCGGAAGTCAGCATCTTGGCGGTGGATTTCTGAACACCTGCGAGGGCATTCAATCGAACCATCATTTCAGCTACCGATGTAGTCATATACCGGCTGCCCTTCATGCCCTTCCACCAGGAGAAGGAACCGTTAGGGTTCTGCAACTTCTTCAGCTTCTCCACCTGATTCTGCAGACGGTTGCTCTCCTGAAAGAGATTCTTCTGAGAATGATTATCCAAAGAGAGAGTCTTCTGGATATGGGTGGTGATGGTATTGGCATAGATGGCAGACATCAGCGAGATGGCGTTCTCCTCATCCGGATTACTGATAGCTGGCAGCGCCTTCACCATCAGCCAACTTGGGTTATTGGTGTACTCGATGGTTACCTTTGCCTCTTCAGCGCCCTTCGCCTGCTTGCCCTCCTTGTTCAGGAAGAGTTTGCTCAGGTCGAAGTTCTGCTCACCCTTCTGATGCAGGGTGATAGGCAGGGTGTTCACCACGAGTTCACGGTTGCTCAAAACCGGCAGATAGTGCTGTTCACCATCGCTGTAGCCATTGCCGGCAGCCACCACCTTATTAATATATACGCCTTCTTTCAGTCCCTGGACATCAAAGGAGATGGTAGCAGAGCCCTCGGCATCGATGCTGTAGTTCTGCGTCTTCTGCCAAACCACCTTGTTGGTCTCCGGGTCGAGAATCTGCATACGGGTGTTGCCGCTCACCTTCTTGTCGGAAGTATTGAAGAGTTTCACCACGATGGTGCTCTTATCGCCCTCACGCAGGAAGCGAGGCATGTTAGGCTGCACCATCACGGTCTTCTGAGCCACAGCCTCATCCACCAGCAATCCGTTGCGCATTTCCTTGTCATGAGCCAATCCCATGAACTTCCAGGTGGTCACGCTTTCAGGCAGGGTAAATCTGATGGCTACGTTGCCATTGTTGTCGCTCTCCAAGGCAGGATAGAAGAAGGCAGTCTCGTTCAGGTTTTCACGCACCTGCACATTGTCAAGGTACTGTCCTACGTCTGAGCCAGAACCACCTACAAACTGCGGCATCTCCTCTACTACATCAAAAACCTTGTTGGCAGATGGAGCAGCCGCTGCAACACGGTTCATATTACTCCCACGAGTTTTCATGACTCTCCCTTCTTCCAGAACCAGCTCGTCTTTCTTTATACGAACAGCCTCAACGGTTCTGCCAGAAGAACGTTCCAACTTGCTCAGTTCCACCGCTTGCATATAAGCATAATAACTAAAGTATTTGCCATCAAACTTATCTACATCCAGTCCCCTCTCGTCATAATACTTGGTAGGATAAACGCCATTCAAGTATAATGAACGGAAAGTGAGGTTGTCCTCCCAGTAGCAGTCTGGCAAACTCTGATAGAAGCCCAGGGAGAAATTCCAGGAATGCGGGGCTATCTGGTCGAGCGACTTGTCATAGAGTACGCTCATCAGCTGCGCCTTGGCTGGCTTGCCGTCAGGGGTGGTAATCTTCAGCGTCCACTCCTCCTTCTGTCCAGGGGTCAGACGGTTGCGGAAGGTTTTCCAGGCGATATTCAGTTTCTTCTCAGGCAAAGGACGGGCGATGCTCATCATTCGGGTATAGCACTTGCCTTGCTTCACGAAACTATAGTTCAGTACGATGCCCGACGCATATTCCTCCTTGTAGGTGAAAGGCAGAGTCACGATACTGTCGCCCAACTCCCAGGCGCCCTTCTCCAGCAGTTTGTTGCCGGCGATGATGGAATATACGATGTGCGCTCCGTTCTCCGAAGAGCCCACCTGGATATAGACCGGCTTGCCATCACGAGGGAAGGTCTTCGCCGTCTGATAATACCATTCGGTAGTTGGCTCCACCGGATGGGTATCCTTCATACTGAAGAGCGTGAACTTCTGCTGTAGGGTATCCTGTCCGCAGATTGCCTCCAACTGATGAACGCCAGATTTCCAAACGAGGGAAGAAGAGGCAGAGGAAGAAGCATATTCCTTGATAGAAACCGGTGCATTCGCCTCGGCATCCTTCCATTCGCCCTTATCAATTCGATATTTCAACCTACTAGAAATCGGCATACCACTGGCATTGCGGTAAGCAAAGGTAACTGTCTTCAGACTGTCTGCCTCGATACGCTTAGGAAGATTCACCGTGAGGATGGTTGGCTTGGTGCCCAGAGGCAGACTCATCACGCCCTCATGGCTCTCGCCGCTGATGTCGGTAACGATGGCTGAGACCTCGAAGTTGAAGAAACGGGCTTGGCGCATGAAATCGCTCATATCAGCCTCGTCTTTTCCTGACAAGGAAGCCTCCAGCGGAATCTCGACGTCGAAGGTTCCGTCCTCACGAGTCACGCAACTGTCAGTTTTCACCAACTGTCCGGCAGATCCTGCGCCCCACCACCAGAGTTGGTTTCTGCGGGTCACCTGATACTCCACCTTGGCACCCTGCACCGGCACTCCGGCATAGGTCTTGGCTGAAGCTTTCACCACCACGGTGTCGCCCCAGGTATATTTCTCGTTCACCTTCGGGAAGGTAATCTCGAAGGTTGGACGCTTGTACTCCTCAACTCTGAAATATTCGCTTGCTGTACCATTCACGGAGATGGAATACTGTCCTGTCTTTCCCTCCTTCGGGAGTTCGAAATCTACCGAAGCCGTACCATATTCATCGGTCGTAACCTTCTGTTCTGCCACCTGCTTCCAGTTGGCATCACTCAGGACAAACTTCAGTTCCATACTCTTTCCTGGCACGCTGGCATCCAACCCCTTCTTGACAGTATAGGAAATGGCTGAGGCATGCACCTTCTGCCCCGGGCGATAGAGAGCACGGTCGGTATAAACCTGATATTTAGTCTCATTATCCTTCTTCTCATAATAGCGGGTACGGCTGAGATAGATGTACTTGGCTGGCGTAAATTTGTCATTGTTGGTAGAAATCAATACATTTCCATCCACATTCTTGAAGTAAGCCTCTCCGTTCTCATCTGTTGTCAAGCGGGCATGAACTATTCGCTTGTCCTTCTTCGTCTTGAAATCATACCGCTGGTCGTAGAGTTCTATCTTCGCCCCGGCGATAGGCTGTCCGTCTGTAGCATTCACCACTACATAGCGATGTTTATCATCCGGCAACTGCTGGATCATCACCGCCAGATTGCTGACATAGAAGAGTTCTCGCTGCGGAGCGATGCCGGTATTATCCGAAGTCACCTCCATCAGATAGGCACCCAGCGGCAGATTGCCACCGATTTCGATGGAATCCTTCACCTCTTCGTAATCCGGACGACCATAGTAGTTGCGGCTGAAATCCTTCTGATGCAGCTTCGTAGTCTTCTTCAGGAGCATCTTATAGGTAGCCTCATCCTGGGCATTATAATCGTTATCTGCCGTAATATTGAGGCGGGAGATACTGATTTTCAGGTTCTGCAGATTGCGCACGTCCAGATGCACCCACGCCTTCTCTCCAGGTCGCAACACCTGCGGCATATCCTTCACCCGGAACATCGGTTCGGTGAGTCGCTTCTGCGCATTTCTCAGTTCGTTCATTCTCGACCATCCTCCCCAGCGGCTCAGCGCATAGTTGATATAGTTGAGCTTATCCTGCGGTTTGGCATCGGTAGCACCTTCCATGAAGCGGAAATGCTCCACGGCAAGTTCGCCTGCCTCCGGAATATCCTGATAAACCTGGATGAGCGAGTCGATGGTATTCAGATACTTCGACTTCTTCACCTCTCTCACGTCGTCCTGGCGGTATTTCTCGATGAGCTTATAGGCACAGAGACAAGCCGCACCCCGATTGCCCACCTTATTATAATAGGTGTACAGCTGCAGATACGCCTCCTTGCTGTCTGCCTCGAATCCGATGAGATGCAGCAGATCGTTGTTGAAGGAACTGCCATCCACACCCTTCAGAGTCAATGGCACATACTCAGTGGAAGTATGCTTGGCAAGAAGTTCAGGCTGCTCCAGGGCTTTCTTGAAAAACTCCTGGCTTTTCTTTTCGTTCATATCACGATACACCTTACCCAGCACGGCATATCTCACCGCCTTCAATGCGGGGTCTTTCACCTTCAGCACCTCTGCTTCCATCCGCTTCACGTTAGGCGTCAGCGAGTCAGCCGAAATCTCATTCCAGAGTGTCATCTGTCTTGTCTCAGCCGCCAGCAGCTGCCCGTAATCTTTGGCAGCCGAAGCCTTGACGATGATTTTCTTCATCACCGCGATTTCGCTCTTAGGCTGGTCCTTCTGAGCATTGATTTCAGCTTGCTTCCACAAGTTGTCGTATGTCTGAGCCGCTACCTGCATCGTAGCAAAGAGGGCTATCAGAAGTGATAAAATGTTTCTTTTCATAAGCCAACTGTATAAAATGTTAATAGAATGATGATAATCATCAAACTTTTCATTGCAAAAATACAAAAAAAAACTGTTTTCTAACCCCGAAACTGAAACTTTTTACTATCTTTGCATCAAAATAGTATATTTTACCAAGAAATAACATTAAAAAAACAATGGCAGAAAAAAAGTATGGTCATTTTGATGACGCCAATCGCGAATACGTGATTACTGACCCAAAGACCCCATGGCCTTGGATCAATTATTTGGGTAACGAGGATTTCTTCTCGCTCATCTCAAACACAGCAGGTGGTTATTCCTTCTACAAGGATGCCAAGTTCCGTCGCATCACCCGTTATCGCTACAATGGTGTGCCGATGGATAACGGCGGTCGCTATTTCTATATCAAAGATGGCGATACCGTATGGAACCCGGGATGGAAACCTTGCAAGACACCGCTCGACAGCTACGAGTGCCGCCACGGCATGAACTATACCCGCATCACGGGCAGCAAGAACGGCGTAGAGGCAAGTGTGCTCTTCTTCGTTCCGCTCCATACATGGGCTGAGGTGCAGAAGATGACGCTGAAGAACCAGACTAAGGAGGTGAAGACCCTCAAGGTGTTCTCCTTTGCAGAGTGGTGCCTCTGGAATGCTGCTACCGACATGGAGAACTTCCAGCGCAACTTCTCTACGGGCGAGGTGGAGGTAGAGGGTTCTACCATCTATCACAAGACCGAATACCGCGAGCGCCGCAACCACTATGCTTTCTACACAGTGAATACCGAGATTCAGGGCTACGATACCGACCGCGAGAGCTTCATCGGACTCTACAACGAGTTTGCCGAGCCTGAGGCTGTGATGGAAGGCAAGCCACGCAACAGCTTTGCCCACGGCTGGAGCCCTATCGCATCTCATTATATCGAGGTTACCCTGCAGCCAGGCGAGAGCCGCGACCTCATCTTCCTGCTGGGCTATGTGGAGAACGAGCAGGACAAGAAGTTCAGCGCCAAGAAGGTAATCAACAAGGAGAAAGCTCATCAGCTTATCGCCAAGTTTGATACCACCGAAAAGGTGGATGCTGCCTTCGCAGAACTCAACCAGTACTGGGATAACCTGCTGAACATCTTCACCGTGAAGAGCGGCAACGACAAGTTAGACCGCATGGTGAACATTTGGAACCAGTATCAGTGCATGATCACCTTCTGCATGTCGCGTTCGGCTAGTTTCTTCGAGAGCGGCATCGGTCGAGGCATGGGCTTCCGCGATTCCAACCAGGACCTCGTAGGTTTCGTTCATCAGATACCTACCCGTGCCCGCCAGCGCATCATCGATATCGCCAGCACCCAGTTCCCTGACGGTGGCTGCTACCACCAGTATCAGCCACTCACCAAGCGCGGCAACAACGATATCGGTGGCGGTTTCAACGACGACCCTTGCTGGCTCATCTTCGGTACCGTAGCCTATATCAAGGAGACGGGCGACTTCTCTATCCTCGCTGAGCAGGTGCCTTTCGACAACCAGCCGGGCACAGAAGTAAGCCTCTTCGAGCACCTCAAGATTTCGATGAACCATGTGATCAATAACCTGGGTCCACACAAGTTGCCACTCATCGGAAGAGCCGACTGGAACGACTGTCTGAACCTGAACTGCTTCTCCTGGGACCCTAACGAGAGTTTCCAGACCACCGAAAACAAGGGCGAAGGAAGCAAGGCAGAGAGTCTGATGATAGCCGGTCTGTTCGTGGTTACCGGCAAGGATTATGTGGCTCTGTGCAAGCAGCTTGCCAAGGAAGCTATGGAAAGCAATGAGGGCGAAATAGCCGGTCTTGCAGAGGAAGATTATTTGACAGAAGCCGAGCGCATGCAGCAGGCTGTAGATGAGATGAACGAGGCTGTGAAGCAGCATGGATGGGACGGTGAATGGTTCCTCCGCGCTTACGATTTCTTCGGCAACAAGATTGGTAGTGATGAGAACGAGGAAGGCAAAATCTTCATCGAGAGCCAGGGCTGGTGTACGATGGCTGGTATCGGTCTGGAAGAAGGACTCTGCGATAAAGCACTGGATAGCAGCAAGAAACGACTGGAATGCGAGCACGGAATGGTGCTGAACAACCCAGCCTACACTACCTATCATGTAGAAATGGGTGAGATTTCTTCTTATCCTGAAGGCTACAAGGAGAACGCCGGTATCTTCTGCCACAACAATCCTTGGGTCATCATCGGAGAGACTGTAGCCGGCCGAGGCAACGATGCCTGGAGCCATTATACCAAGATTCTGCCTAGCTATGTAGAGGAAAAATATCAGACACTTCACAAGGTAGAACCTTACGTAAACTGCCAGATGGTAGCCGGTAAGGATGCAGCCAAGCCGGGCGAAGGAAAAAACTCCTGGCTCACTGGTACAGCGGCATGGATGTGGTATACAGTATCAGAATTCATCCTCGGCATCAAGCCAGATTATGAAGGTTTGCTCATCGATCCTTGTCTCCCAAGCACCGCTAAGGAGTATGAGGTAACCCGCAAGTTCCGTGGTGGCGAATACCATATTACAGTAAAGAATCCTAGCGGAAACCAGAAGGGCGTGAAGCAGATTACAGTGGATGGCACTCCTATCTCAGGCACCATCGTTCCTTGCTCTGAAGGCAAGCATGAAGTAGTGGTTGAGATGTAAAATCAGCCAGATCTCATCAAGTTACGATTTGAAAGTTCAATGTAACGAAATTCTTTTTCATACCCATACGTCGTGTTTCACGACGTATGGGTATCACAATAAACACTTGACCCCTTATTTCAGGGGGTCAAGTGTTTTTATTATCTGATAATCTGATACTTAACTTTTAACATAAGCACCTATTCAACAGTATCAAGAGTAAGATTCTAAGTCTCTATCATTGACTCAGTTCCTCAGTTCCTCAGTTCCTCAGTTTTTTTCTAAGGGGTATATAGCCCTTATATTTCAAAGTTGTTTTAAATTGTTATATATTATATATTATTATATATATATTATAATATATATATAATAAACTTCTAAATAAAATAAAAAGTGAAGGGTCAGAGAAAAACTGAGGAACTGAGGAACTGAGGAACTGAGTCATTGCAGTAAAAACATCATAACCATCATAAACACCTGATTTACTGCTTAACTCTATACTTTAAGAGAACAAAGCTATGAGTTGCTACCTGTAAAACTATGAGTTGTCACCCGCAAAACTATGAGTAAGGAAGTTTAACTACTTTCAATCTGAAAGCATAGTTCAAACATTTCCTTATCACACCCCCAAATTTGGCAGTATCAGAGAAAAGTTGTATCTTTGCACGGAATTCCATCCATTCCATCCATACCTTCCAACTCCTTCCATACCGCTCCTTCCATGCTATCCCCATAACTCCTCCCGCCCAGCTTCAGCACGCGTCTCTCCATCCGAAGTATTAAAAGGAAAAAGATAAAAAAGGTATGGCTTTTCGAGTTATTTTTTGTACTTTTGCAGCCGATAACGCATTTTGCGAACAAAACAGGATTCTTTAAAAGAAAAGAAAGGAAATAACAATGAAGAAAATATTATACTTTGTGGCAGCCCTGGCTGCTACATCCATTATCACTACGATGGGTACCAGCTGCAAGTTTGCACCCGACCAACATGACGGCGACACGGTAGCTGCCAGCGAGTTTTACCCGATAGATACCTCTGCGGCTCATGCCAAGAAGATGGCGAAGATTGCTGCCATCAAGAACGGAAAAGACAGTGTAGGCATCTATTATGTGGGCAGCAACTCTACCAAAGACCTCATCGAGCTCGTATCCTATCCTTCACGCCGCGACACGATGATGTACAGCAAGACCCGACACATAAAGGTGAAGGGCAATGCCGACATCAACCACGTGGTTCGTGTAGACTTCTATCTCCTCAATGGCAAGGATTCACTGGTGAAATATGTGGAGGAAGTGGAGCTCAAAACAAATCATTGAGCACCACTTCATTCTGGGCTATGCCCGAATACATATTCCGCTGAAGACCATAACTGCTGATAAACGTCAGCTGTATCGACTTTCGGGTCTTTGTTTCCTCCCTAAAGCGGACAATCTTGTTTCTCAGAATCTTCTCGTAATCCTTATTGATGGCAAACTCACTTTCCGAAAACTTCATTTCACAAAGATTAATGGTATTGTCACCACGCTCTATCACCATGTCTATCTGGGCTGCCCGCTCCGCCGCCCCGGCATCACTCTTGCTTCGCCAGGAATACAACTGGGTAGACACACCAGAAATTCCCAACCGCTGCTTCACCTGGTCGATATGATTCATCGCCAATATCTCGAAAGAGACTCCAGCCCAGGCATAAAAACGGGGCGTGCGCTGCAACTTGCTCCAATACAGAAGATTACGGAATGAACTATCGCGCAGGAAACGGAAATAGAACAAGGTGAAGAAATCTACCAACTGATAGAGAGACTTTCGGGTAGAACAGCCATAGTTGACATACTTTCTGATGAAACCGCAAGATTCCAGATTGTCGAGAATCGTGGTCAACGATTTGCCCGACTTCATCCCTGTGGCATCGGCTATTTCCGAGCGCATCATGCCATAACCACGCTCGTTCAGGCATTCTACCACCTTGACGTATGCCTCAGAATCCTTAAACAGAGAGCGATAGAGAATCGTAAACTCATTGTACAACTGACCATTGGGATTGAACAGCAGACGGTCTATATTCTGAGCCAAACTTAACCGCTCGTCCAAAAGATTCAGGTAATACGGAATTCCTCCCAATATCATATAAAGTTCAGCCAGTTCATATCTGGACAACATCATCCCCTTGGTCTTCAGAAATGCTTCCGACTCCCCAAGAGAAAAAGGCTGCAGGAAAAGACGATGAGTAAGACGACCATAAAGTCCGCCATGGTTATTGATAAGTTTATCCATCATCCAGGAAGTGGCAGAGCCGCAGACTATGAGAACGATGTCGCGACGTGCAGAGGCCCATCCATTCCAAAAATGCTCCAGGGCAGAGATAAAATTAGAGCCTGCAGTATCCATCCAAGGCAGTTCATCAAGAAAAATCACCTTACGTTCTATCCCGTTTAAAGAATCAAGATAAGTGATAAGCATTTCGAAAGCATCGAGCCAGTCGTGGGGAACAGAGGTTACATTCCTATCATAACGTCGAAGCGTATAAAAGAAGTTTTTCAACTGCTCCTGTGTGTTTCCGCCCGCCAATCCTGATGTCTGAAACACCATTTCCTGCTCAAAATACTCGCGCACAAGAAACGTTTTCCCCACTCTGCGGCGTCCACATACTGCCACAAATTCCGACTGCCTTGACTCGTATATACGTGCCAAGGTATCCTGTTCACTCTTTCTGCCTATAATATTATTCTTCATTTCTTATTCTCCTGCTTTAATTTCTAACCATTTGCAAAAATAGCAAGAAAAAAGTAATTATTGGCTATTTCTTATATAATTTTCAGCCAATAACACCTATTTTTAAGCATTATTGGCTAAAATAAGCGATATATTTAGCCAGTAATCATAAAAACAGCGTAAAATAGGCTAACACTTATCAGAAACGCTAGCCTATTTATATTTCATCTAACCTGAATTTCAAATCGCTTAATGGCCTAATCATTAATAACTAATCACTAGAGTGTAACCGGCATTGTGACCATGTATGGTTTGAGCTAAAGAGCATAAAATAGCTCCATAATCGAAAAAAATCTCCAAAAGGAGTGAGTTTCTCAGATTTTTTTGTACTTTTGCCATGTCATTCTGAGTTTTATTTGTTTTTAAAGGCAACACAAAGATAAGTGAAATTTCTGAAATGGCTAAATCCTGAGCAACTTTTGTTGCCCTGGTGCTTATAAAAACATTAAATTATAGTGTTGCGGAATAAAAAAATAGAAATGAAAAAGATTATTCTTACCATCTACACCATCTGCACAATGTTTGCTCTTAGTGCGAATGCAAAAACAGAACTTATCACCGTACAAGGCGATCACGGAAAGCTTGACATAAAAATTCAGACTCCAGATGCCTCCACAAAATGTCCACTCCTCGTTCTATGCCATGGATTTAGCGCTAACAAGGAAGGCAAACTTTTTGACTGCATCGTGGACAGCGTCAATAAAAAAGGCATTGCCGTACTCCGTTTCGACTTTAACGGACACGGCAAGAGCGAAGGAAGATTTGAAGACATGACGGTACCTAACGAAATAGAGGACGCCAAGTCTATCTTGCGCTATGCGTCCTCACTACCTTGGGTGACAGAAATAGCCATGGGCGGTCATTCGCAGGGAGGCGTAGTGACAGCCATGACCAGCGGACAACTTGCAGCAAAACCGGAAACTGACATCAAGCCGATTTCAGCTGTAGTTCTTCTCGCTCCTGCAGCCGTTCTGCGTGACGATGCATTAAGAGGCAACACTTTTGGAAAAATATACGACCCTAAGAATCCTCCGTCAAAGATAGAAATGGGAAACGGCAAGGCTTTAGGATGCAACTACATCCGAACAGCCGTAAACTTGCCAATATACGAAACAGCCATGAACTATCAAGGTCCAGAATGTATACTACATGGTGATGCAGACCGAATTGTCCCATACACTTATGGTCAACGTTTCCATTATCTCAACAAACAGAGTGAATGGCACATGATGAAGGATGCCGATCATGGTTTCGGCAGTCAGGAAGAACAAGTGGCGCATCTTGTCAGCGACTTTCTTGTTAAAACATTTAAGTAAAAATAAGCATTTCCAAAACAAAAAGGCTAGCGTGCGCTTGTGCATGCTAGCCCTTTTTATATTTCATCAGAATTAATCACTAATCATAGAATCCCGGCTGCTTATACTCAATGCCCAGTTCATCATCTACTGTTGCGATGACACCCTGAATCTGACCCATGGCAAACATACGGCCGAGGAGAGTGTAACCGGCATTGTGACCATGATTGCTCTCATCGAATACGCCACCTGGCTCATCAGTGAAGGTCATACCGTGGTCTACTCGCATTGGCAGACGACGACCGGAATTGCACTTGCCTTCCTGCTCAGCCTTCTCGAAGATGCGGCAAAGCTCTATCAGATGGCCGCGACCACCCAAGTGAGAAGCCTCTGTAAAGTTGCCGTTAGGGAAGATGTAGCAAGAGCGCAGATGAACAAAATGAGTGCGGTCGGCAAACTGCTTAGCCATTGCCACACAGTCGTTGTGCTCGCCGGCAGAGAATGAACCTGCACAAAAAGTCAGACCATTGTGCTTGTTTGGCACAGCATCGAGCATCCACTGGATATCCTCGGCACGACCGATGATTCTTGGCAAACCGAATACAGGATAAGGAGGATCGTCTGGGTGAACACACATGTTGATATCGTATTCATCGCAGATAGGCATGATGGCCTCCAGCCAGTATTTCATGTTCTCCTGCAACTTCTTCTTGTCGATGCCATCATAAAGCTTCAACAGGTCGCGGAACTTCTGGACAGGAGCAGAATCGCCCTCGCTGAAGTTACCCGATACGAAGCCCTGGGTCTTGATGATGATATTCTCTACCAGGGCATGATCCTGCTCAGGTGTAGAAGTCTTCTTGATTTTATCAGCCTCAGCCACCAGGTCTCTGCCCCACTTGTGCTCCTTAGAGAACTCAGCCCAATCCTCACGAGCGCCTTCACGCTGCAGGATATAGATATCAAAGTAGGCAAACTCGCCCCAGTTCATATAGAGGTTGTTGGCTCCGTTAGGATTCTCGTGTGCCAAATCGGTACGTGCCCAGTCCAAAACAGGCATGAAGTTGTAGCAGATGCATTTGATGCCTTCCTCGCCCAGGTTGCGGAGACTTTCCTTGTAAACCTCAATCTGATGGTCGCGGTCAGGACCACCATATTTCAGGGTTTCAACCACAGGCAAAGACTCTACCACGCTCCATTTCATACCATAAGACTCGATGTACTCCTTGAGTTCATGAATCTTCTCGCGTGTCCAAACCTCGCCCAGAGGAACATCGTGCAATGCGGTAACAATGCCCTCAACACCAATCTGCTTCAACTGTGCAAGAGTGATCTTATCTTTCTTGCCAAACCAGCGCCATGTTCTTTCCATATATATTATATAATGTATAAGTTTAAAAATGAATTATCTTGCAGAAACATATTTATGCAATGTCTGTCTTACGGCACCCTTGCCGGCGAAGAGTTCCTTCACCATGCCCTCAATCTGCTCGCCGAAGCCAGCCTCGTAGAGATCGAGTCCGAACACATCCTTGCGGGAATAGAGATTCTTCAGGCAAGAGTAGTCCTGATCTGCCTTGCCTACCTCCAGAGGAGCTACGATGGCCTGCAGTTCTGCCAATAATGGGTCAGAAGATGGCTCGAATGGCTTCAGGTTATCATCCAATGCCTTGAGATAACGGGCATAACCTGCCAATACCAGAGGAATCAACACGAGATTGCTCTTGTCGAGACCGCGGTCGATATACTTCTTGATAGTCTCACCGAAACGGATAGAGAGTTTCTGGCTGGTATCGGTAGCGATACGCTGAGGAGCATCTGGCATGAACGGGTTAGGCAGACGCTTGTTGATAACGGTGCCAATAAACTCGTATGGGTTCAATACGCCTGGATCTGTTACTACTGGCATTGCCTCGATATAACCTATCTTCTGGATGAAGGCACGAAGGTCCTCATCAGCCATCTCGGCAGAAATCAAGGTATAGTCGAGCATGCAACCATAGATAGACATCGCTGTATGGAGAGGGTTCAGACAGGTGGTTACCTTCATGGTCTCAACCTCATCTACAGTCTTGCGGGTGGTATAGAGCGCACCGCCCAACTCCAATGGCGGACGACCGTTGGTATAAGTATCCTCGCAAACGAGATACTGCACTTCCTCGGCATTTACGAAAGGAGCGGTGAAAGTATGCTTCTCGGTGATAATCGTATTGTTATCCTCGAAACCATCCTCAGCGAGCATCGCCTGGACCTTCTCGTGTGGACGAGGAGTAATCTTATCAATCATAGACCAAGGATAGGTAATCTTGCTGCTGTCATTGATATAATCTACGAAACCAGCCTCTACGATACCATCCTGTGCCCAACGCTCAGCATAAGCCTTTACGCCAGCCTTAACATGGTCGCCATTGTGAGAACAGTTGTCGGTAGACTGAAGAGTAAGCGGCAACTTGCCTGCCTTATAACGCTCATAGAGAAGAGCGGTAAGCTTACCCATAGCAAATACAGCATCGAGACCACGTGCCAAATCGGCATCATTATAAGAATATCCCTTTTCGGTGATGGTGAAAGTTACCATCTGCAAAGTTGGTGCCTGGAAAATCTGGACCAATCGTGCCCAGTCCTCACCAAACTGCTTATCCGCCTTGAGGCTTTCTGTGATAGAAGCGATGACCTTCTTCTCGATGGTTCCGTTGCTCTGGAGGCTGACGAGAAGAGAGAGATTATTGTAAGGGCGATAAGCCTTGTCGATAATTTCGTAGTCGAAGCTTTCTGCAACAATAACACCACGATCGTACTTGCCGGTGTTAAGTGCATCGTTAAGAATAGCAGCAGGGAACGCACGGAAGATGTTACCTGCACCGAAGTGAACCCAAGTAGGCTCGTCGTGAGTCTTCTTAGCTACGGCTGCGATGTCATACTTAGGAAGCTCATAACCCTTAGCTTCCCATTCTGCAGCATTAAAGCTGTCTGAAAGAATTTCGTTCAGTTTCATGATTATACAGTTTTTTTGATTGTTTCATGTACTCGCCTATCTTTCCGAATAGGCGTGGCAAAAATACAAAGAAAAATCGAAACCCGCTCATTTTAAAGGCTATAATTTCATAAAATGAACGATTTGCAAATATATTTGAACGAAAAGGCAAACGTCACGGATCAGATGAACCAGTTTTTAACGATTATGTTACATCAAATAAAAAAGGGTTACATCAGAAAAACAGAAAAGAGGACGTAAGTTCTCGCCCCCACATCCTCTTCTTTTTATATTTTCCTCTTCTTCCAGCGATTTAATCTGCTTTTCTATTCTTCCAGCGATTTGATTTGTTTCTTCGGCGTAACGCCAAGTCCCTTCAGGCTTTCCACTCTTCTCATCACATTTCCTGTTCCGTCGTAAAGTTGCTTCTTTGCCTTGTCGAAGGTTCCGGACAGACGGGTTATCAAATCGCCGATGCCCAGGAAAGTATCTTCGAAGCCAGCCACCTTATCATACAGGTCAGCAGCCGTCTTCACGATTTTCTCCACATTCTTGTTCTGCCGGTCGTACTGCCAGAGATTATACGCCAGCTGCAACGCCATGAGCAGATTGCTTGGCGAGATGATGATAATCTTCTTCTGATAAGCATAACGGCTGAGATCAGGCTGCTGCTTCATGGCTGCGATATAGCTGGTCTCGTTAGGAATGAACATCAGTACGAAACCGATGGCATCATCCACCAGTTTGGAATAGTCTTTGGCGGCCAGTTCATCAATGTGCTTTCGTACGCTCAGCGCATGTGCCTTCATCAGGCGTTCCTGTTCAGCCTCATCTTCAGCTGCCAGAGCATCGGAATAGGCGGTAAGCGAAACCTTGGAATCGATGACCACACTTCTGCCTTCCGGGAATCTGACGATGACATCCGGACGATAGTTCTTTCCCTCTTCATCTTTCGTATTCTCCTGAATGAAGAATTCCTCATCTTTACGAAGTCCGCTGTTCTCCAGGATGGTTTCCAGCACCATCTCACCCCAGTCGCCCTGCATCTTGCTGTCGCCCTTCAATGCCTTGGTCAGGTTGGCAGCATCGGAGCCAATCTTCTCGGTCTGCTCCTTCAGGTTCAGTACAGCCTGCTGCTGTTCCTGCTGGAAGAGTTTCATCGTTGCCTCGAAGGTGTTCTGCAGTTCCTTCTTGTTCACCTCGTTCTGGGTTTTGCTCTCCTCTACCGATTTCTTGAAATCAGCAAACTGTTCCTTGATAGGTTTCAGGAGTTCATCCATCTGCAGACGGTTGTTTTCCTGCAGAGCCGACTGCTTGGCAGCCAACTGCTCAGCCGCCACCTTCTGCTGTTCTATCGTCATTCGCTGCATTTCCTGCTTCAGACTCTCGAGTTTCTGTGCCCACTGCTGGTCGCTTTCCGCCCTGAGTTTTGCCGCATACAGCCGCTCGTTCTCCATTTGAGATTTCATTGATTGAACCTCAGAAGCATGATGCAGTTTTATCTGTTCGATGTTAGCCGCCAGCACCTGAGCCTTCGCTACGAGCTGGGTTTTCTCCTCTCCCGCACTTTTTGCTTCCATCAGTTTCCCCACGAAGAATCCGATGGCAAGTCCTATGATGATTCCAATTACTATTTCCATTTATCCTTATTTTGAATGATTCTGTAAATCTGCAAAAATTATGATTTGCAAAAGTAATCATTTCAAGACATAACACCAAACATCATGGGGGTTTCTTGTAGATATTTAACTCTTCTGCATTTTACTATGCAAACAAAAAGAGCGCACCACTCTTGGCACGCTCTTTTCTTTAAATCATCTTTTAAATATACATTATCGGTTGGCAGTAGGCCACTGATAAGTATCAGTGCAATGGATATCAGCACTCTGGTCGGCTATCATCAACTTGAAGTCGCCTTCCTCCAATCTCCATTTGCCATTCCAACCTACGAAGGCCAAATCGTCTGCCTTCAATTCAAATATCATGGTCTTGGTCTCACCAGGCTGAAGTTCCACCTTGTCGAAGGCACGTAGACGACGGCCATCAGGCACCATACTAGCGATGAGATCGCTACTGAACAGGAGAACACTCTCCTTGCCTGCCACCTTGCCCGTATTCTTCACATCCACGCTCACCTTGATGATGTCGCCGTGGCGGAAATCAGACTGAGAAACCTTCAGGTTGCTATATTTGTAAGAGGTATAGCTCAAACCATATCCGAAGCCCCACTGCTGGGTAATCTTCGCATTGTAGTCGTAAGCACCTTCCATCGTACCCACCTCCTCACTCTTCTTGAAGTCATAGTTGGCGAGCGAATTGATTTCCTTAGGATAGGTGTAAGGCATCTTGCCACTGAAGTTTGACTTGCCCGATACCAGGTTTGCCAAGGCATCGCCGCCCATATTGCCAGGGATAAGGATGTTGACGATGCCCTGTGCCAATGGTTCGATGTCAGCAATGAGACGAGGACGACCTTCATTCAGCACCAAGATGACAGGCTTGCCTGTCTGAGCCAAAGCCTTGACCAGATTACGCTGGTTCTCTGAAAGCCAAAGGTCGGTCAGGTTGCCCGGAGTCTCTGTATAGGAGTTCTCGCCAATGCAAGCCACGATGACGTCAGCATCCTTCGCTGCAGCCACTGCGCCCTGAATCTGAGGTTCGTTCTCCTCCCAGTATTTTCCCTTCTCATTATAGGTAACACCCTGGTTCAAGATAACATTCTCCTTGCCATACTCATTACAGAATGCCTCATAGATGGTATTGTACTTGCCGGCAAACTCATCGGCACGATGTCCCTGCCAGGTATAGCTCCATCCACCGTCCAGACAACGCATCTGATTGGCATTAGGACCCGTAAGGAGAATCTTCTTGCCATGCTGCAAAGGAAGGATATTACCCTCGTTCTTCAGGAGCACCATACTCTCGGTTGCTCCCTCCAAGGCGAGCTTGGCAAACTCCTCACCACCAAACTTAGGATAATTCTTGAGTTTCTGGGTTGGGTTTTTGAAGAGGTCGAGACGGTACTTCATGCGAAGCACACGGCGACAGGCATCGTCGATGCGACTCATCGGAATCTTACCTTCCTTCACCAGTTCTACAAGATAGCCACAAGCATCGCAAGAATAAGGTTCCATAATCATATCGATACCGGCATTAATGGCGATGCGGAGCGCATCCTTCTTGTCCTTTGCCACCATCTCACGAGTATAGAGATTGTTGATGTCTGCCCAGTCGGTAATGAGCACACCATCCCATCCAGTCTCTTCCTTCAGCCATCCTGTCAGGATGTCCTTGTTGGCGTGCATCGGCATACCGTTGACGGAAGCGGAATTCACCATCACGGTCAAGGCTCCAGCCTGCAGACCCGCCAGGAAAGGAGCGAAGTGCTTCTCTCGCAAGTCGGCAGGAGAGATATAGGCTGGCGTACGGTCTTTACCGGTCCAAGGCACACCATAGCCCATGAAGTGCTTCATTGAAGTGGCAATATGATACTGGTCGATGTTGTTTGGGTCCTCACCCTGAAAACCATAGACCATCGCCTTGCCCATCTCTGAACTGAGGTAGCAATCCTCGCCAAAGTTCTCCCAGATACGAGGCCAACGGGCATCACGACCGAGATCAACGGTAGGACTGTAAGTCCAAGGTATGCTCACCGCACGAGTCTCATAAGCGGTAGCCTCAGCCGAGCGGCGAGCTATCTCACGATTAAAGGTGGCAGCCACATTGATGTTCTGAGGGAAGAGGGTTCCGCCCTGTGTATAAGTAGAACCATGATTCTGGTCGAGACCGAAGACACAAGGGATACCGATGCGCTTCATCGAGATCTTCTGGATTTGCGCGATGTACTTCTCCCACTGCTTAGCGGTTGGTGCGCAGGTATTTGGAGCGTTAAGGATAGAGCCAATCTTATAGCGGGAAAGGATAGAATCGGTCTTGTGCTCGTCGATATAGAACACACCGTTCTTGTCGTTGGCACCAAAGAGGTCGGTCACCAATTCCATCATCTGACCTATCTTTTCCTCCAAGGTGAGTTTCTTCAGGGTTTGTTCTACCTGAGCCTCAATCTTAGGGTCGCTCTTGATAACCGGAACATTGGCACTGGCTGTATAAGCCAATGCCAATAATGAAATAGATAATAAAATTTTCTTCATAAACAGTAAAGGTTTGACGCTTTATGATAAAAGCGGAAATCTTTCTAATATATTATTCAATAGTTACTTTATCTACATAATAGCCATGTCCCACACAGATGAACCCATCCTCTGCAGCCATCTTGTCGAGTGCATCCTGGGTCAACTCAAACTTCACGACATTGCCCTCACCAAAATCGTATGGAGAAGTCAAGTCGGTCCACCAGGTGGTGGCAAGCTTGATCTGATGGTAAGCATCGTCATCCTTCATCGAGCAGTAAACTCGGAGGGTCTGCCCCTTCTTCCACTTAGCTACCTGGTCCTTGGTGATGAGGTTGAAGTTCTTGTTAGGGTCACCATCTCCCAAGTCCCAAGATACATAGTGATGACCTTCCCAGAGCACATTCTCCATAGAAGGCTTAGGCTCGGAGGTTACCTTGATGGTGCCGCCAGGGAACTCCACTCCATCGCCATCCACGAGCGTGATGGCATAGTCGCCATTCTCCAAATCGGCAGGAGCGGTGAGCTTCATGGCTGTGCCCTCTTCCAAGATTTCGAAGGCCACTTCCTTGCCACCTACCATTACTTTAGTAACTGTACCGAGATTCTTGCAATTATGGATAGTGGTCTCAGCACCCGGAGCTACCCAAAGCTCGATGGCATTGGTGCCGAGAGCTGGGTCGTCGGCAGCAGGAGTCACGGTAACGTTCAAGGTGCGGGATGTGCTCTTGCCCTTGGTGGTGGTTGCCACAATCTTCAAAGTATGATTGCCCACTGGCAAAGTCTGGTCGATGGTTGTACCCTCAGCAATCTGAGTATCATCCAAGAGCCATGTCACAGTGGTGTAGTGAACAGGAGTGACTTTAATTTCCAAGTTCAATTTGGTCTTGCGATCCAACTTCTGGTCAGCCAAGTCGGTGTTCAAGATACGAGGATTGTCATCTTCTGATACGGTGAAGAAAGGATCGTCGTCAGAGGAACAAGAAGACAGTGTAGCAGTGCCTGCGAGTGCGAAGCTAATGGCGAAAAGCATCATCCATGACTTCAACACCTTACCCATATATTGATTCATTATCTTTTTCATCTTAATAATATTTATTCATAAAGGCGTCAGCCCCTAATTATTAATTCTTAATTATTAATTCTTAATTACTTAATGTAGCCCTTGCCGTAAGGAGGATTGAAGTCGCCCTGTACGTTGACATCAGCCTTGTCCCACCAGAGTTTGTGATGCCAGTCATCAGTACCGCCCATGCGCTCGATGGCAGCCTTGTAGTTCACGCTGTTGTACTGACCTTCCAACTCAGGGTAGCGCAAGCGAGTAGGCATCGACATGTCTGGGTCGTCATAAACGAAGCCGTCACTAGGGAAGTTAGCCAAACGACAGCGGTCGAGAATGGCAGGATAATCGGAGCGACGCATGTTCGCCCAAGCCTCGGATGGGTTCATCAGGTGGAGAATCCAAGCCTGCGTGTTGATGGTCTGCTTAGGATTGTCGCCCAATGGATTGTTGGCGATGAAGGCATTGATCTCATCAGCAGAAATCTTGTTGGAGGTGAGATAATAGTTGTTGAGCATCTCCATAGAAGCACGCACACCAGCCTCGTAATGGCTCTCGGCATCACCGCTCACGTTCCATCCCTTGGTCTTAGCCTCAGCCAAGAGGAAATCGACCTCGGCAGAAGTGATGAGGATACCAGGGCATGAAGGCATCTCGAAGTCGATGTTCAAGCAAGGACGCATCAAGCGAGCACGATAGTCTTTGCTGTCATAACTGTTGGCATCCTGCTCGGCAAGCTTTGCCAAGGTAGGGAACTCAGCAGCATCAGCTACATTCATCCAGTTCTCATACCACGCCGAACCTGTATTACATGGCTCCTCACCGATATTGTTGCGCTGGAAATAAGCCAACACCTCATCGGTAAGGTCGATGTTCTGCTCCTTGTCAGGCTTCACCTGGCTACGCTTGATATTGTAGTAGTGACGGCAGATGCGATAGAGACGAGGGTCGCCTGTATTCTGCAACTGATAGAACAATGTCGAGCTGACGAAAGTTGGCGACGATGGATCCTGACCATAGAGAATCTCGCCCAAGGCATTGGTACGGAAGTCGTAGTCGTTGGCACCATCATAATAGGTATAAGGTGAATCAGCATACTTGATATAAGCATCGTCAGCAGCTGATGCAATATAGCCATCGGCATGGTTCATCGCCTTCTCAAACTCTTCCTGGCCCTTGCTTGGATTTACATCAGAGATACGCATCGCATAACGCATACGCAGAGAGTTGGCATATTTTTTCCATTTAGCCACATCACCACCCATGCTGGTAACATCGCCAGAGATATGGTCGGTACCAGTACCCAACTGTTGCTCGCAAGCATCCAACTCGGTGAAGAACCAACCATACAAGTCCTCTACGGTATCATACTTAGGATTGGAAATACCTGAGATGTAACCCAAACCTGCCTCTGAAGCAGGAATGTCACCATAAGTATCTGCCAATACAGAAAGTAGATAGACACGATGGATGCGGAGGGCAGCATTCAGGTTAGCCTTGTCCTCAGATTTGTGGATGGCATCTACGAGATTCTTGATAGCCACCTCATAATAACGGTCCCAGATACGGCGGGCAATATCATCCTCATGATGTACGGCACCTGCGTAATTGGTCACATTCCAACCACCAGCAAAATGCTGAGTGAAACCAGTGATATAGTTACGATAGGTATCCATCAAACTAAAGTCACCATAAGTCTGCAACAAAGATGTTGTCAACTGCGCATTAGGGTCCAGCTGGTTCACCTTGGTCTTATCGGTGTTGGTGCGCTCCATCATATCGTCTGAGCAAGAAGTCATCACACCGCCAGTAGCCATCAACAGCATAGCCATGGCGAAACCGCCTTTGCCTATATATTTCTTGATTATATTGTTCATTTTTTCTTGTCTTTTAAAATAAAGTTAGAACTTCACATTCACGTTGATACCATAGCTCTTGCGAGATGGCAAAGAACCATACTCCAAACCGAGTCCAGAAGTATTATAACTTGAGTCTGGGTCGATGTTAGGAATGTTCTTCCAAACAATGAATGGGTTACGTGCCACGAAGGAAACATTCAAGCCCTTGACCCACTTGCCCAACAAACTCTCAGGGAAAGTATAACCGAAGGTAATCTCACGACACTTCACGTAAGAGTTGTCATATACAAAGGCACTCTGCACATTGTTGGCAATAGCCTTCCAATAAGTCTCTGGGTTGACTGCGATATCGTTTGGACGATAAGTTCCATCACCATTGTCGATGACACCTGGAGCCACAAAGCCCTTGGCATTGCCAGCAGCACGCCACTGCTCATCTGTCATACCAGCAGCCTCACGAGCTTCCTCAGAAGCATACCACTCATCACGACCAGCCAAGGTCTGCTTTGCCTTACCAGTCTTATAAGCAGAGTTCATAGACATAGAATAGATGTCGGCACCCACCTTCACATCGAAGGATGCAGAGAGTCGGAAGTTCTTGTAAGAGAATGTGGTATAGAAACCACCTGTCCAATCCCAAGAAGAGTTACCGATGGTCTTCACTGTTTGGTCAACCTCTGGCAAACCGCTTGTTGGATTGATAATCACCTGTCCATCAGCAGTGCGCTTGAAGTCCTTACCACGGATAGCACCATAATTCTCTCCTACCTCGGCACCTACAGATACGCCGCACCAGGTAGCTTTAGCCAACTCGAAATAGTCCATGCCATCTACAAGCGACTTCACCTTGTTGGTATTCTTGGAGAAGTTGACACCCATGTCCCAACCGAAGTCCTTGATCTGGAGCAGACGACCATTGAGGGCAATCTCGATACCCTTATTCTGAATCTCACCGGCATTTACCAAGCGGTAAGAGTAGCCAGAAGTAGTGGTAGAGGCAAGGCTCAAGATCTGGTCCTTGGAGTTCTGATTATAATAGGTGGCATCCAAGCCCAAGCGACCATTGAAGAACTTCATCTCCAAACCCAACTCATAAGAGCCTGTCATGGTTGGCTTCAAGTCCTTGTTTGGCTGGGTAGCATTGCTAATCATACCGATGGTATAGCCAGCATAGCTGTACTTGCCTGTGGAGTAGTTGAGTGCAAGCTGATAAGGGTCGGTATCGCTACCTACCTTAGCCCAAGATGCACGTACCTTACCATAGTTGATAATCTTCTTGTTCTTGATGAACTCAGAGAATACCAAGCTACCTGATACAGATGGGTAAACGTATGTATTATTGCTGGTAGGGAGCGTAGATGACTTATCGCCACGGATGGTTCCCTCCAGATAGTAAGTATGCTTGTAGCCGATGCTTGCGCTGGCATAGAGAGAGCTAATCTGCTTCTTGTACATGCTCTCACGAGTGTTCTGCTCCTGATAGTTCATGATGTTCTTGATGCCATTCATCTGCTGGTTGAGACCGGTGTTGGTGATGGTCTTGTTGTTCACCTTGAAGATGTTACCACCAGCTGTGGCATTGACATCGAAGTCGCCCCATGAATTGTTGTAGAGGGCGAGGAGCTCCGCATTCAGTGTGCGGTTATTGAAGATTTGGTCGGTAAGCTTTCCTGCAGGTGTACCAGGAGTGGTCTTGGCGATGAAGTCCTCGAAGTTCATATTGGTGATGTCGGTACCGATGGTACCCTGCAACTTCAAGTGCTTGTCGATGTTCCAGATAGCTTTACCTGTCAAGCGGAACACATCCTTCTTAGATGTATTGCTGTTCTTATAGAGATCCCAATATGGGTTCTTGTTATACTGGTCGTTACCATTCCAGTTCTGGTAGTTGCCATCGGCATCCTCATAGTTCTTGAGCCATGCCTGGTTGTATGTACCAGCCAAAGTCATGAGGTTCTTACCTACATTGCTCTGAGAATCACCCAAGGCAGGACGGTTCTTTACATCCTCACGGGTATAGTTGGCAGTGAAGTCGAAATCCACAGGACCAGCTGATGTGTTGACACGCAGGTTGAAGTTGTCACGACTCATGTTGGTGTTAGGCAGGATGTCCTTGTTGCGCATATCTGTGAAAGAGATACGCATACCAGTCTTACCAGAGTTAACAGAGAGGATGGCTGAGTTCTGAGCGGTCAAACCAGTGCGGAAGAAATCAGAGGCATTATTAGGATACATCATGAAAGCATGCTCCTGACCATCAAAATACTTATAAACAAAGTCATCCGCCTTAGGTCCCCAACTGGAGTTGGTTCCAGAAGTACTAGAAGTAGGCAACTTGCCACCATATCCCATACCATACACTTCCTGGATGTCGTTCCACTTAGCCAACTGGGTATCGATGGTAAAAGAGCCATTATACTCTACTGCTATCTTATCCTTCTCCGCCTTTTTGGTCGTAATCAAGATAACACCATGGGAAGCACGGCTACCATAGAGGGCAGAGGCAGCAGGACCTTTCAATACGGTCATCGTCTCGATATCGTCAGGATTGATGGCAGAGATACCATCACCGAGGTCATAACCACCAGCTTCACCAGCACTGCCAAAGTTGGTATTATCCAAAGGCACACCATCCACCACGTAGAGAGGCTGGTTATTGCCTGCCATTTCTGTATTACCACGAAGAAGCACGCGGGTAGAACCAGAAGCACCGCCAGCGGTGTTCTGCACAACGAGACCAGCCACCTTACCTGAAAGAGAGTTGATGACGTTGGTTTCCTTCGCCTTAGTAAGTTCCTCACCTTTAACCTCCTCCAAGCCATAGCCCAAAGCCTTGCGGTCGCGCTTGATACCAAGGGCGGTAACAACGACCTCATTCAAGGCCTTACCATCCTCTTGCATCTGTATTTTCATGCCATTAGCAGCTTTCACGGTCATCGTCTTGTAACCGATGTAGCTCACTTCGAGCGTTGCTCCAGGCTTGCAGTTCAACGTAAAGTTACCATCTATATCGGTAACGGCACCGTTGGTTGTACCAGCCACCTTCACGCTAGCGCCAATCAAGGTTTCGCCAGTAGCATCCACCACTGTACCCTTGATGCCTTGGTTCTGCTGAACGCTCATCGCTGCATTGTTCATCTGGGCAGCGAGAATGGCAGAAGCAGGCATCCACATCAAACCTGCACCGAGCAGGCCGAGAAACATAGTTTTCTTTCTCATAATTGATATTTTTGTTTTTAGTTTAACATTATTCTTTCCCAAAGATTCCTTCGAGAATCCAAGGAGCATTCACCTTCATACTCTTGAAACGGTCGAAGATGCCATACTTCTCAGAGCCATTGCCGAAGTGGTTGTTGTCCCAAACGAAAGTAGAGAAGCCTCGTTTGCGAGCCTCCGTAGTCAAGAACTTACAGTAGTAGGTCATGTTTTCATGCACTTTCTCTGAGTTTGACTTATAGTGATCGGTTACTCCCCACTCTCCTATTACGATACCCAGTCCTTTGTTACTCCAGGTATTCACCGCCTTGTCGAAGAAATCCGTCATCGTCTTCTCGTTGTCTGCAGGTATCTTGCCAGCATCCTTGTAGGCATCACCCCAGTAATCGTAGGTGCAATCGCCGGCGTAGCTCCATGGCTGATAGTAGTGAAATTCCACACTCATATAGTTGTTGCCATTGCCTTCGGCATCCTTTGGAATGATGAAATCTCCATTCTCGATGCCAAACCAAGGGTTACAAACGTAAGTCTGTAAGATGAGGTGGCGCTTGGCATTGTTGCCGCCTGTGGCACGAACCACATCCACGAATATCTGATTGTAAGCATTCTGCACTTCGAGGTTCTCGGCAGTAGGTTTGCCCCAGTTATCTTTGATATGCACTTCGTTAGTTCCTGCGAAAGCAAGACGATAATCATAATTGGCAAACTCAGAGGCGATATTCATCCAAAGGAGCGCAAGCTTCTGGCAGTTTTCTTCCTTATATTGATAGGTAGGACGACCTTCGAGCCATTTTTCATGATGCACATTGATGATAACCTTGAGGTCATTATCCAGGCACCAGCCCACCACCTCCTTGATGCGAGCAATCCAAGCCTTGTCGATGCTCATCGCCTGAGCGTTGGTAATGTGGCACTGCCAACGGATTGGAATACGGATGGCATTGAAACCTGCCTTCTTCACGGCTTGTATCATCTTCTTGGTAACAACGGGATTGCCCCAGGCTGTCTCTGCATGGATAGAACCATCAGGGTTGCCAATCTGCATCGACTCACCATCCTGTCCAGGAGCTGAGCACTCGAATTCGTTGCCAAGATTCCATCCCACAACATCTTTATTCCATTGCTGGGCAGTAGGTATGGATTCGCCTACACCTTCAGAACTGCTGGATGAGTACGTTGTACTTGCTTCGCATGAGAAACATGTGAAGACGCCTATTAAAAAGAGGCTAATTTTCAAAAAGTTCCTTCTCATTTTTATGTTTATATTGTTATTGTTTCGTTTTTTAAATAACTGTTTGACTTACTTAACAGAATCTGGTTGCAAAGATAAAGAAAAGGAACTTTCAGAGGGTTAGATAACAAACAAAAAAAGGTTTCAAATCAGACATATCGTCTAAACAGAAACCTTTTCTTTGAATTTAAAACTCTAATTTACAGATACTTACTTGGAGAAACCCCAAAGTGCTTTTTAAATACAGTACTAAAGTACTTCACATTTACAAAACCGGCTTTCACAGATACATCCAGCACACTATCCCCCTGTTTCAGGAAGATTGCAGCCTGCTCCAGACGTATCAAACGCATAAAATCCTGCGGACTTTGACCCGTAAGAGTCTTCAGCCTACCATAGAAAAGCGTTCTGCTCATCGCCATCTCTCTACAAAGTCGGTCGATATTAAAGTCTGTGTCGCTCAGATGAGTCAACACCAAACGGGTAGCTTTATCTACAAAAGCCTGGTCTTGTGGATCCAGAACAGCTTCTGCCACATTTTCGAATGTCTGGCCTTGCTTATTCAAGACAGTATCATCCTTTTTCTCTTCAGAAGTTCCAGTAGGTTCCAAGTGTTCATCGGAAGAATCAGAACCCACAATCTGCTCGGGAGAGGCAGACTCAGAAGCAACCTCTCCTCTAACAAGAGCAAGACTTCTGTCCATATAATACTGACTCAACCGGCGACGATTCTTCAAAATACTGGCAACCTTACTCGCAAGAATAGCAGTATCGAATGGCTTGGCTATATAGTCATCAGCACCAAGTCCGAGTCCCTCTATCATAAAGTCACGACCGGCCTTAGCTGTCAGCAGGATAACAGGCAGCCATGATGTTTCCTTATTTTCCTTGATGCTGCGACAGAACTCATCTCCGTGCATTCCCGGCATCATGACATCAGAAACAACGATATCACATACCCCGCCCTCTTTCAAATATTTCAAGGCAGCCTCTGCACTCTCCACATCAACTACTTGATAAGAATCACCAAAAGTCATTCTGATATATTTGCGAAGATCTTCATTGTCATCGACAAAAAGAAGTGTATCCGTTGAAACATCAGCATCCTGCAGAACCGCAGAAGACACAGTCTGGCAAGTTTCATCATGCTTATCTTCAGCTAAAGAAGATTCAGTTGCAACATTTTTCTTTTCTCCTACAAGCCGGACAGAAGAATCTGTTACATTACCTAATGGCATCTTCACACAGAAAGTAGTACCCTTTCCTTCCTCACTTACGAAACTAAGCTTTCCACCTAATTTCTCTACAAGCTTCCGCGTAAGCATCAGTCCTAATCCACTTCCCATTTCCTGAGAATTTATCGCATTAGAAGCCCTGAAGAAGGTCTTGAAGATACTCTTAATTTCGGCCTTTGGAATACCTATACCTGTATCACATACATGAATCATAGCCATCTTGCCTTCAACAGAAGCCGACAACGTAACCTTTCCACCTTGAGGTGTATATTTGATAGCATTCGAGAGAAGATTTTCCAATATCAGATCCATCATTTTGACATCAGAATGAATCTGTTGCTGCGGACACGTTTCAATACACAGTTGAATATGCTTCTCCTGAGCTGCCAATACAAACTTTTCCAACTGCACACGTAAAAGCATCGGCAATTCTATATCTTGCAGGCGAACCTGTTCGGCAGACTGCTCTGCCTTTTGGAAGTCAAGCAATTCTGTAACCATCTTCAATAGTTTGTTGCCGTTACGATGCGCCATATCCAAGAATTCACGACTTTTCTCACTCAAGCTGGAATCATTAGCCAGATTATCAAGAGGAGCCAACACGAGACTCAAAGGAGTACGTATGTTATGGGCAGTATTAACGAAGAAATTGATTTTCTCATCATAATACTTTCGCTGTAAGCGCTCTTTGTAATACTGCCAGACAAAATATAAGATGGCAGCAAAAATACAGAGATAGATAATCCATGCCCACCAGGTATTCCACCAAGGCTGGGCTATATGAATTTCCAAAGTTGTTTCTCCCAATTCTCTACCATTACTTCTGCAGATAGCCTTTACATGAAGCACATAGCTGCCCGAAGGCAAATTTACAAATCGTGCCAACTGATTAGAAGATGGTTTACTCCAATTACGGTCGTATCCTTCCAAATAATATTGATATTGGATATCATACTGGTATTGATAATTGATACTCTCGAAAGAAACAACCAGCGTATTCTCATTATGGCTAAGTTTCAATTTGCCTTCCTTCAACATTTCAAAGAGACATTCATTCCAGTAATCGGAACGTTCGACACCTTCAACCTCAACACTATGAATACGAAGTGGAGCGGCATAATTCAAACCTTTGGCAAACATAGGAGTCAAAGCGACAACTCCATCGTTGCTGCCAAAAAGCACCCTTCCATCTGAAGTACACGCAACAGACATTCGGTTATACTCACGTTCCATTCCCTTAAAGATGTTGAGGTTTACTATCTTCCCCTGTTTCATGAACGCCAATCCTTTATCCGTACTGATCCACAAATTGCCATTAATACCTTTTATAAGTCCATAAACTGTATTAGAAGGCAAAGCGTCCTGATTGGTATAACGCTTAAACTTCTTTGTCAGTAAATCATAATCATAGAGTCCTCCTCCATCCGTTCCAATCCAGATATGACGGGAATCCTGAAAAGACATACTGTTGACAAACAAATTAATGTCTTTACCGGGATACTGTTCAGGATAAAAGAAACGACGAGGATGCAAAGGTTCACGCTTATCAATCAAATAGCCTCCATGCGAAGTTCCTACAGCTATAAAACGCTTATCCAGTGATTCCGTGATGCATTGCACTTCGTTGACAGGCAGATAGAATACCGACTTTCCCGTTCCATTCAAATTATATTTATCTGAAGGGAAACAAGCCATATCTCCATCCAAACATCCCACCCAAATATTACCATCGCTATCAGTAAAAAGACTGAATACGTAATCACTCTTCAACATTCCTGTTTCCACAGAATAAGCAGGCATACTAGTGCCATCAGCATGAACCTGATACACGCCATTACCATAGGTACCAACCAGAATTCTGCCGTCTACAGTCTGACAAATCGTAAGCGCCACCTTATTATATAATCCATGATGCCAAAGACGAGTCTGCGCATCATAGACACTTACTCCTTTATCTGTGGCATACCATATTTTCCCATCACGGCTTTGGAAAACATCGTTCACACAATTATCTATCAGTGATTGATTGTTGAGATATTCATGTGTGATATATTCCAATGTATGTTTCATCGGTATTGCCAAATCTACTCCTCCCGAGTAAGAGCCTGTCCATAAATCGCCAAAACGATCGCAGCACAAGGTATATAATCCATTACCATTCAGTATGTTACCCGGACGTCCATCTGTATCAAGCAAGAGTCTGGTTTGTTTGTTTGAACTGTCATAAGCATATATTCCTGCTCCATCTACAGCCATCAGAAGAGTCTGCTTATCATATAAAATGATTGAACGTACTGGAATTTTAGGAATGTTTTGCAAAGATTGGAAATCAGCAGATTTTATCAGCTTCCAAGTACGATCATCCACTACTTTAACTCCTTCGTGAAAAGTACCCAGCCAGATACGATGTCCCGCAATATCATGATAAGAGGATACTACAGAACTGCCACTAATCTTCTTTTCTAACTTCCGGGCAGACATCGAATAGCAATAAACATCTTTAAATGTTCCTATCAAGAGTTTCTGACCTATAAATTGGATATGATTAATATAGGTATTTTTCAATACAAACCTACCCTTAGCTGTCTCCCGAACTATCTCCTTTCCATCAGTAGCTGCTGATAAGCAATAAATGCCTCTATCCATAGCTAACCAGAAATTGCCCTTTCCGTCTACCAACAGTTCGTTCAACACGATACTTCCACCTAAAATATTCTGAAGATTACATTTCAAAACAAATGTATCTTTCCTCTTATCATATATATACACCTTTCCCTTGTTGTCGTAGGCGTAAATCAGATGTTGCGCATCCTTAGTCAGTTTAATACATCTACCACTAGCATCACTATACGGCATCTCTGTGTATAAAGTATAATTGGTTACTTGTTGCCCATTATATCGGTCAACTCCACGCTTAGTACTTATCCACATGGCACCATCCTCTGCCTCGACAATAGAATAAACTCGAGGGCTGGAAAGCCCATTGTCTGCATTGAGATTGGAAAGCATGAACATATTTCTGGAAATATGCGCATATGCCTGAAGAGCCGATGCCAACAGCAGCAATATAATTAGAGTACAGGATTTATATCGTTTCATAATTCATTCATTGATCTTATTTGGGGACAAAGATAATACAAAAAAATGAAAAACAAATAGAATAATGAGATAAAATGAAAAAAATCTATTATCTTTGCAAGATATTAATATAAAGATATAGACTATGATCAAAAGATTATTATCCTTTCTAGACGCATCGCCAGTGAATTTCCTGGCAGTAAAGAATATCTCCGAGGAATTGGAGAAGAACGGGTTCCGACGTATGAACCCACAGGAGCCTTTGGGCAAGATTGAAGCGGGTGAAAAGTTCTTCGTTACCAAGAACGACTCTTCCATCTACGCCTTCCAAATCGGAAAGAAGCCTTTGGCAGATGCCGGTTTCCACATGATCTGCGCCCACTGCGACTCGCCTACCTTCCGCATCAAGCCAAATGCTGAGATGCTTTGCGAGGGCGGTATCGTAAAACTGAACACCGAGGTGTATGGTGGTCCTATCATGTCAACCTGGTTCGACCGTCCGCTCACCCTGGCAGGTAGAGTTATCGTGAAGGGCGAGAATGCGATGAATCCCCAGACACTCCTTCTTCATGTGAAGCGCCCATTGCTGCAGATCAGCAATCTCGCCATCCACTTCAACCGTCAGGTGAATGATGGTGTGAAGTTGAGCAAGCAGAAGGATGTACTTCCTATCCTCGGCATCATCAATGATGAACTGGAGAAGGGTAATCTCCTGATGAATGTGATAACCGACGAACTGAATATTCAGAAAGAGGATGTTCTTGATTTCGATCTCTATCTGGCTGATGCCACTCCAGCCTGCACCTTCGGTGTACACGATGAGTTTATCTCTTCAGGCAGACTCGACGACCTGTCTATGTGCTGGGCTGGTGTTGAGGCGATGATTGCATCTGATGCCAATGATACCACCCAGGTTCTCGCCATCTTCGATAATGAAGAAACGGGGTCTCAGACCAAACAGGGAGCCGGAAGTCCTTTCCTTTCATATATGCTCCAGCGCATCGCTCTGGCACAGAGCCATACAGAAGAGGCTTATTATCAGTCAGTAGAGCGTGCCTTCATGATTTCAGCCGATAATGCGCATGCCTGGCATCCTAACTATAGCGAAAAATTCGACCCTACGAATCATCCTAAGCTGGGCGGTGGTCCGGTCATCAAGTTCAATGCAGCCCAGAAGTATGCGAGCGATGCTGTATCAGCAGCCATCTTCGCCAACATCTGCGATGCAGCCGGTGTACCATGCCAGCGTTTCGTAAACCACAGTGATGTAGCAGGCGGCAGCACATTGGGCAATATCCTCGCCTCTTCCATCCCATTGAAGGGTGTGGATATGGGCAATGCCATCCTCGCTATGCACAGTTGCCGCGAAACCGGTAGCGTTATCGACCACGAATATTGCGTGAAGGCTTTCACCAAGTTCTATCAGTTGTAATCAATCCCGATTTATCTCTTCACTCTTCACCTTCTCTCCCGTAACCCCTCTATTTATCGGGGTTTCGGGAGGTGAAGAGTTTTCTTTATCTCTTCACCCACTCTTCACCACTCTTCACCCATATAGAAATACACTATACGCAATATGGGAAGAAAAAAAAGAGGAAAAAGCATGGCGGTTTGGAAAAATAATCGTAAATTTGCAATTGGAAAACAAAGATTAGGAATTATGATAGAGACTAACGATAGAATATTGCCGGTAGGCATCCTTCAGAAGCTGAGCAATAACGGCGGTGTAGATGCTGCCACGGAGCAGATAACAGCCAAGCAGTATGCCGAACCTTTCAAGGCTGATAAGCGAAAAGTAATCGCCCTTGCCATAGAACTGGATGATAAGGGAAAAGGATTGGTAGATTGGAAGGAAGTATAAAGAAGAATAAAGAAGGAAACGGAAAAAAGCCCCCGGTGCCATACGCATCGGGAGTTTTTTTTATGCACCAGGCAGCAAAGGTGCTGCCTGGTGGGGGTACGATAGAGATTCCGTTTGTCTGTATCTCACTTACCGCTTTTATTCGGGCTTTGTATCAAAGAAACCGATAAACTCATCAAAATCTCGAAGGATGTCAGTCAACTTAGGATTACTCTTTTGAACTATAATAGCTATGTAATTGTCAACTTCTTCATCTCTAAGAATAGAAACCTTGACACAAAACCGATCTCGTTTATCGAATTCGTTAAACCATCTGGTAAAAAGACGAGCTCGCATAGCCTGTCTGCTATCACCCGTTTCACATTGATATAAAAGAATGTCCGGATTCGTGAGAAAGAACTCTTCAATAATACTTTGTACAGTCTCTTTTACTTTAGAATCGTTAGGAGAATTCTTCTTGTTTTCATTGAGAATACCAAATTCATACGCTTTTTCATCCTCCCAGATATTATTATTTTCAACAAATTCTATTCGATACTGAACACCATAATCTGTCAAGAACTTATATGAGCCATTATCTATCCAGACCTTATAAGGAGAATGAAAATTGAGGCGCGTTAAGTTAAAGGCCTGCATAGCAGTTTGCAGCCTCCTTACGTGCTTTAGCAAAGTCTATTTGAGCCTTTGCCTCCATTTCTCTTTTACGTTTAACCATGTCTCGTAATACAGCAATTGCTTCTTCACGAGTTTTAATTTTTAAAGCCATATTTATCCATTTAAAAGTTCTACTTCTATTTGTCTGCAAAGATAAGCTTTTATTTTGAAAATGCAAAGAAAACAGGAGAAAAGTTTCGAAAAAATATGGTGGTAGTTCTTGAACCCACCTATCACAGTGACACATAGAAAACTGTGCTATACGCATCGGGGGCTTTTTTATTTTATGCACCAGGCAGCACCTTTGCTGCCTGGTGGGGGGTACGATAGAGAATCTGGGGCTAGTCGGCCCAAATTCTCTTATCAGTTGGATTATCCCAGAAATTCTTCACATTTTCGTCGCTGTAATCCACATCTGCCGCCTTCTGGATACCAGAGCCGGCGAGGATGGCTGTGGTTTCCATTTCCATGACGCTAACCACTGGCTTGATATATCTTTTCTTTTTCATATCTATTTTTATTACTATTTTTTATTACTTGATGATAACCTTCATGGTCTTGCCACCACGCTTTACGATGTTCACACCCTTCTGCAAATTCTGTAGGCGACGACCCTGGAGGTCGTAGTATTCTGCCTTGCTATCTGCTGTAGTCTCCAACTGCTCGATGGCTGTGGTGCTGCCGCCGACGCTGATGCTGAACATTCTGGCACCTGCTGCAGGAGCAGATGAGTTATCTGCCATGTAAGCACGGAAAGGCTTGCTGCCCACAGACTCTGTTGCTGTTTTATCCAACAGCTTGGCTGGGTTCATCAACTTGGAGCCCTTCACGATGTAGCAGTTGTTGTCAGTATCCTTACTGAACTCCTTCTGGGTATAGAGACCCTGAAGCTGATAGTTGCCATTAGCGGTTTCTGCAGTCTGAACATCTTTTGCAATCTCCTTGTTGGCTACAGTAAAGTCGAGCTTTGTTGCTCCATCCTTCATCTTGATAATAACAGGAGTACCAGCAGCAATGCTTGTCTCAATCTCTTCGAGTTCTACAGTTTCTGTACCCTCATCAGCCGAAAGAAGCTTGAAGGCACGGAAGTCCTGATTTGCGAGCGATACATCGAAAGGCAGGCAGAGCGTAGCCCATGTAGTACCTTCCTTCATCTTGCGGTTGTAAGATGCAGCCTTGGCTGCGAATGGCTCGTAAGCCACGAAATCCTTATCGTCGTCAAGTACGAGATTATCCGTAGCAAGAGTTTCTCCCGCTGCTCCTATCTTCTCATCACCATTCTTGCCCACCAGCTTGGTGAAGTAGCCAGTCTTGTAGTTGGCGTTATCAATTCCCGTTTGTGGATTATTCTTATCTAAAGCATTGGCTCCCTTGAGTTTGTTGCATTCCAGGAACATCGTGCCATCACCAGTATCGCCTGTTCCTACAGCAAACTTATCGCTCACGAAAATGGTAGTAAGTTCTTTACACGTTTTAAACATATCGCCCATAGTACAAGTTTTTTCCCGAGTATCAAAACCAGACAAGTCAAGTGTCTTTAGGGATTTGCATCCTTCGAACATATGATCCATACTTCCTACATTCCTAGTATCCCAACCCGACAAATTAACAGACAAAAGGTTAGAACAAAGTTGGAACATCGAAAACATAATAGACACTTTTGATGTATTAAGATGAGAGAGATCAAGTGACGTCAGCCCAATACAATGATAAAACATGCCTCTCATATTCGTCACTTCCGACGTATTGAAATTTGAAATATCCAGCGATTTCAAACTACCACAGTTGTAAAACATATAACTCATATTCTTTACTTTTCGAGTGTCGAAGCCAGAAAAGTCTGTTGTTTGGAGAGAATAACAATTTAAGAACATATTATGCATATCAGTAACCTGCGATGTATTCAAATATTCGATACCCTCTATGCTCGTGAGTTTTACGCAGCCTTGGAACCACTCATTACAGTTGGTTGGTCGTGCATTTGCAAAGGCGGGATCAAACACTACCTTGGTAACGTTAGCGTTGTTAGACACCCAGTCAGGTGTCCCCCACCCATCATAGATTCCATACTCATTTTCTCCCAAAGTCTCCTTGGATGCGAGAAAGAAGGTCAGCGTGCCATCAGCATATTTTACCCTAGGGATTGCACCACTAAAATATCCACCTTCTATTTTGGCATAGGTCTTGTCGGTAGCCTTGTCATTTTTCCATTCTTCTTCGCCTTTGAGTTTTTCACATTTATTGAACATGCCGCTACTATTAGATACCTGGGTTGTTACAAACTTACTGCTGGCGTAGATGGTGGTGAGAGCTTTGCAGCTAGAGAACATATTGCGCATATTCGTCACCTTCGCGGTATTGAAGTTAGTGAGGTAGAGAGAAGTGAGAGCAGCACAGTTAGCGAACATATAACTCATATCCGTCACATTCGCAGTATTGAAGTTTGTGACGTCGAGTGAGGTGAGAGATGAGCAGCCCATAAACATGCGGGTCATATCCGTCACATTCGCGGTATCGAAGTTTGTGACGTCGAGTGAGGTGAGAGCAACACAGTTAGTGAACATATAACTCATTTTCGTCACATTCGCGGTATTGAAATGAGTAACATCTAGCGAGGTGAGAGTTGAGCAGCTAGAGAACATACTATCCATATCCGTCACCTTCTCTGTATTGAAATGGGTAACATCTAGCGAGGTGAGAGATGAGCAGTTAGTGAACATATGGTTCATATCCGTCACATTCGCAGTATTGAAATAAGTAACATCTAGCGAGGTGAGAGATGAGCAGCTATAGAACATATGGTCCATTCTCGTCACCTTCGCGGTATTGAAATGAGTAACATCTAGCGAGGTGAGAGATGAGCAGTTAGAGA